>Ga0214471_10002579_pt1 | contig 14199 bp, 10 predicted proteins | sample RVTome_5_FD_207665 | JGI IMG/M metagenome (GOLD analysis project Ga0214471, IMG submission 207665) | Soil microbial communities from uranium-contaminated site in the Upper Colorado River Basin, Wyoming, United States - RVT142D155 | ecosystem: Environmental > Terrestrial > Soil > Contaminated >...
ATACAGCGCCGCGGCGGCGGCGGCCATCGCCGAGTAGGGGTCGGCGTGGGACGAGCCGACGCCCCGCATCGCGCTGGTCGAGCAGTTCTGCTCGTGGTCCGCGTGCAGGATGAACAGCACGTCGATGGCGCGCTCGATCGCCGGGTTCGGGATGTACTTCACCTCCGTCGCCTTGTACATCATGTTCAGGAAATTCCCGGCATACGAGAGATCGTTGTCGGGGTACGCATACGGCATTCCCATCCGGTGGCGGTACGCGAACGCCGCGAGCGTGGGCGTCTTGGCGATCAGGCGGAAGATCTGGTTCGTGCGCGAGCGCTCGTCATGAATCTCCTTCGCCTCGGGATAAAACGTCGACAGCGCCGCCACCGTGCTGACGAACACGCCCATGGGATGCGCGTCGTAGTGGAACCCGTCGATGAACTTCTTGATGTTCTCGTGGATGATCGTGTGATGCGTGACGTTATAGACCCACGAGTCGAGCTCGGCGGCCGTCGGCAGCTCGCCGTGGAGCAGCAGGTACGCAGTCTCGAGAAACGTGCTCCGTTCCGCGAGCTGCTCGATCGGATACCCGCGGTAGCGCAGGATGCCCTGGTCGCCGTCGATCAGCGTGATGGCGCTCCGGCACGCCGCGGTATTGAGGAACGCGGGGTCGTAGCTCATGAGCCCGAAGTCCGAGGGACCGGTCTTGATCTGTCGGAGATCGGCGGCCCGGATCGTGCCGTCCGCGATCGGCACCTCGTAGCTCTTCCCCGTGCGATTGTCGGTGATGGACAGCGTGTCCTTCGGCACGGCGGGAATCCTGAGTCGGGGACGGGGAAAGATAATGCGAAGGTGACACCCGACACCCGATGTCGTATCTTGGCCGCCGATGACCGCCCCCGCCCGTGCGAGCCTCTATCCCACCAAGTCCGGTGCCGGTGCCCTCCTCGGGCAACAGCTGGCCGGGCGCGGCTACCTGTCGTGCCTCCTGTTGGGCATCACCCCGGAGGGTGTGGAGATCGCCGCCAACGCGGCCCAGGCCATGGGCGCCCAGTTCGACGTGATCGTCTCGTCCTTCATCAAGCTGGGCTCGAACCTCGCGCCGGTCGGCGCCATGGCCGAGCAAGCCCCGGCCGAGATGGACCCGGACTTCCTGCCCGGCATGAACCTGTTCGAAAAGCTCGAGGCCGCGATCGACGAGTCGCGCGCGCGCGTGCGCCAGGATCTGGTCCTGTACCGCAAGCAGCGGCCCATGAAGGAGCTGAAGGGCCGCACGGCGGTGATCGTGGACGGGCAGATCATCTACCCGTGGAAGGCGCTGGCGGCCGGCAAGGCGGCCGAGCAGCTGGGCGCGCGGACCATCGTGATCGCGACGCCGGTGGCCACGGAAGCCGCAGCGGGGCGCATCCGCGCCCGGCGCATCGCGTTCGTCTGCCCGACCGTGGTGCTCGAGGCGGGCGGGCATCCTTCACCCTATGGCGACAGTGTGGGGGATTCGCCGGAGAGACTGAAGAGCATCATGATTGCGCACCAAGCGGCGTGATGGGCGGATGGTCGGATGGGCGGATGGACGCTCCCATCATCCGCGCAACCGCTTTGTACAGTCCCATTGTCAGCCGCCCTGCGCGCGAGCACAACTCGTCGAATTCCTGCCACTCTTCCGGCGACACGTACCCCAGGTCTTTAACCAGCCGACCGGCGTACGACAGCTCTGACAGCGATCCGAGCGTGATGTCGAGGTAGCGGCGGAACTCGGCGCGCCCCCGCTTGGCAGCTCCTTCGGCAATGTTCGCCGCTGCTGAGAAGGCCGCCCTCCGCATCTGTGAAACGACGCCGTAAAGCTCGTGTTTCGGGAACGTGGCGCTGAGCCGGTACGTGGCGAGCACCAGCTCGTGGCACGTCCGCCACGCGTCGAACCGCTCGTAGGGCATCATGAGGCATGATATATGGTTTCTCGGGACTGCCGGGCCGATCAAAAAAATGCGGATGGTATCGAAATCATGCGGATGGGCGGACCGATCCGTCCATCCGCCTATCCGCCCATCTCCACCATCCCTTCCTCAAGCCACCGATGCTCATCCTTCAAGACTTCCTGCGCCACCTTGTACGTCGGCACATCCTCGTTGCGCCACAGGCCGCGGAACTTGGCCTTCACGCGGCCGCGGGCCTGGCGACAAAACACGTCGGCGATCTTGACGGCCCGCTCGCCCGTGTCACGGTCGCGCTGCAGCAGCCATTGGGCCCGCGCGCAGCTCGCGGCCATGGCGAACAGCTCCGCGCCCACGTCGACTAGACGGAACAGCACGGCCTGGCGATGCTCCAGCTTGGGGCCGAACCGCATCATCGCGTGGAACACGCCGCGCGCCAGGCGCCGCGCGCTCCGTTCGACGAAGCGCACGTGCCGGGCGAGTCGTCCGAATCCCGCATGCCGGGGCCAGAAGCCCCAGCCGAGCCAGCGGGACGGGTACCACCAGCCATAAAACAGCGCTGCCTGTATGAGCCCTGCGAGCCGGCGGGCCAGGGTCCTTCCGGGCAGCACGACGTCGCCGGCCACCTGCAAATGCTTGTCGACCGCCTCGCGCGCGATGAACAGATGCATGATCTCCGAGGAGCCCTCGAAGATCAGATTGATCCGGAAATCCCGCATGATCCGCTCGACGGGGACGGGCTTCTCGCCCCGGGCGCGCAGCGAATCGGCCGTCTCGTATCCGCGGCCGCCGCGGATCTGGAGGGTGTCGTCGATGATGCGCCAGCCCGCTTCCGAGTTGTAGAGCTTGGCGATGGCGGCTTCGAGGCGGATATCGTATCCGCCCCGGTCGGCCATCAACCCGCACAACTCCGCCACGGCTTCCATGGCGAACGTGTTCGCCGCCATGCTCCCGATCTTCTGGGCGATGGCGTCATGGCGCCCGATGGCCTGCCCCCACTGCACCCGGTCCCGCGCCCACTCCCGCGAGATGTCGAGACACCGCTTGGCCGCGGCGACGGAGGAAATCGGTAACGTCAGGCGGCCGGTGTTGAGCGTGACCAGCGCGAGCTTCAGCCCCTTTCCCTCGCCCCACAGCACGTTCTCCTTGGGCACGCGGACGTTGGTCAGCCGGATCACGCCGTTGTAGATCGCCTTGAGCCCCATGAAGTGGCAGCGGTGCGAGACCGTCACGCCCGGCCAGCCGGTCTCCACAATGAACGCCGTGATCTGCCGTTTCTCGCGTCCGTTCACGACCTTCGGGGGCGTCCGGGCCATGACGACGAGCAGCTCGGCGACGGTGCCGTTGGTGCACCACAGCTTCTCGCCGTTGAGGATCCAGTGCGATCCGTCTTCGGACGGCACGGCCGTCGTCTCCATCGCCGCCGGGTCGGAACCGACATTGGGCTCGGTGAGCGCGAAGGCGGAGATGGCGCCCTTGGCGAGGCGGGGGAAAAACCGCTTCTTCTGCTCGTCCGAGCCGAACAGCTTGAGGGGTTGGGGGACGCCGATGGACTGGTGAGCCGAGAGCAAGGCCGTGATGGATCCGTCAACCGACGACACCAGCTCGATGGCTTTCATGTACGACAGTTGGGACAGCCCGAGCCCGCCGTACTCGCGCGGAATCTTGATGCCGAACGCGCCGAGCGCCTTCAACTGCTCGATCACGTCACGGGGGATTTCGCCTTCCCGGTCGATGCGGTCTGAATCGACCCCACGCAGCAGCTGCTCGAGCTTGTCGAGGAACGGACGCGCCCGGGCGACTTCGTCCGGCGACTGCTCGGGATGCGGGTGGATGAGATCCATCCGGAGCCGTCCGAGGAACAGGTCGCGGACGAAGCTCGGCTGCGCCCACTCCTGCTCGCGGGCCGCCTCGGCGACCTCACGGGCCTCGGCGGCAGTGACTTTCCTGGTGGGCTCGGCCTGGACGGTGGTCACAGTGAGTAATCTAGCACCGAGTGACTTTCGTCGTCACCGTCGCTCGCCCGTGTCCAGCATCACACCCAGGGCCAGCGCGACGCGACGGTCCACCGTGCGCTCCCGGTCAGGGCTCATGTCCAGCACGTACCGATCCAGGATGGTGAATTTGCGCTTGAACTCACCCACCGTGTTCTCTCCTTCAGGGCGCAGGATCACGAAGTTCGTGAGCAGGAGCGCGAAGAACGGGAGGGGGATACGCCGGAGGATGGACAGGAAGAGCGAGTCCTCCTTCGCCACCAGCGCCAGGTGACCGTCCGGGGCATACACGTACCAGCGTTTGCGAAGCACGTTGTAGAGCCAGTTCTTCGCCAAGCGGGCTAGCGGCTGTCCCCGAAAGTCGCGCACGGTGTACGTCGTCGTGATCGGTTGCCACTTCTTGTCCTGCAGCACCTCGAGCAACCGCTCGCGCTTCGAGGCGTCGCGGTAGAACGTGAGGTGGCGCTTGGCGGAGAGGGGAATGCCCACCGCGAACGCGCCGATCAATGCGAGCACGATGCCGAGCACGACCAGGATGGTGCGGGCCGTGCTGTCGGGCGGCGTCTCCGAAACCACGCTCGTGAACACGGTGAACACGAGGAAGCCCACCACAAGGGCGGCGAGCACAGCGCCCAGGTTTCGCAGGAGGTGCGCCGGGCGCTCGACGTAGAGGATGTTGCTCCCCTTTTCGTCGCCCACGTCGTACTTGTCGGAGATCCGCAAGAGCTGCTGGCGCAGGAGGAAGATGTCGCGATCGAAGACCGGATCGGTCTGCACCGCCATGTAGGCCTCCACACGAGATAGGAACTGGTGCGGCGTAAGCTTACGTCCCCCGCCGGGGCGCGGCTAGATTCTCCACACCCTGAAAGGGTGTTCCCGCTGATCCACTGCGCTTCAAGCGCAGTGCTGCACCGGGCACAGGCTTCAGCCTGTGTCTTCGAGGAGATCCCTGATGCGCCCGCTGCTGACGTTGGTCTCGCTCGCATTGCCCGCCACCATCGCCGCCCAGACCGCCCCACCGCCGGCGCGCACGTTGATCAAGGCGGGTCGACTGATCGACGGGCGAGCCGAGGCAGTGCAGCAGGGCGTCGGCATCCTGATCGAGGGCGACCGCATCCGGCTGGTCGGGCCGCTGGCGCGCGTCGAGGCGGAGGCGAGGGACGCGCGGGTCATCGATCTGTCGCAATCGACGGTGCTTCCCGGCCTGATCGACACGCACACCCACCTCCTGCTCCAGGGTGATCCCACCGCGGCGTCGTACGACGAGCAGATCCTCAAGCAGTCGACGCCGTATCGTGCCATCCTGGGCGCCCGGAACGCCCGGCTGGCTCTGGAGCACGGGTTCACGACGATCCGCGATGTCGAAACCGAAGGCGCGATGTTCGCGGACGTGGACATCAAGCGCGCCGTGGAGCGTGGAGAAGTGCCGGGAGCGCGGGTGTTCGCGTCGACGCGGGCGATGGCGCCCACCGGCATGTACCCGCTCCTCGGGTATTCGTGGGAGCTCGAGCTGCCGCACGGAGTCCAGGTCGTCGATGGCGTGGAGGGCGCACGGCTGGCCGTCCGCGAGCAGGTGATGCACGGCGCGGACTGGATCAAGTACTACGCCGACCGGCGTTACTACTACGGTCCGGACTCGGTGCTGCGCAGCTGGGTCAACTTCACGGACGATGAGGCCCGAGCTATCGCGGATGAAACCAAGCGGTTGGGCCGGCGGGTGGCGGCGCACGCCATCGGGTCGGATGGCATCGCGGCCGCGCTGCGCGCCGGCGTGCAGTCCATCGAGCACGGCCACGGGCTCACCGACTCCTTGATGGACGTGATGGTGGCGCGAGGCGTGTTTTGGGTTCCCACCGTCACGGTATCGCACTACGTGGCGGGACCGAGAGGAGCGATCTGGCCGTCGTTGGTCGCCCTCGAGCGGCGCGCGTTCGCCCGGGCCCTGCGGAAGGGCGTCAAGATCGCCATGGGGACCGACGTCGGCGGGTTCCCCTGGACCGAGATCCACCAGGCCCGGGAGCTGCAGTACTACGTCGAGTACGGCATGACGCCCATGCAGGCGATCAAGTCGGCGACGTCCGTGGCCGCCGAGCTGCTCGGACAGGAACGGAGTCTGGGCGCGGTGGCGCCGGGGTTACTGGCGGACCTCGTGGCTGTCCGTGGTGATCCGCTGCGCGACATCACCGAGCTGCAACGGGTTCGCTTCGTCATGCAAGGCGGCGTCGTCTTCCTCTCCGAAACCGGTGATGCGACGCGTACTCGCTAGTCTCTTGCTGTTTGCGCTGGGCGCCCGGAGCGCGCACGGCCAGGCCCTGAGCCCGCCGGGCACCGGCGGGGTCGCCGCGCTCGCAGACGTGCTCGAGCAGCTCGGCGCCAACAAGCGCGTGCTCGTGATCGGTGCCCACCCCGACGACGAGAACACACAGCTCCTCACGTTGCTGGCCCGCGGCTGGGGCGCGCAGGCGGCCTATCTCTCGCTCACGCGCGGTGAAGGTGGCCAGAACCTGATTGGTCCCGAGCTCGGGACCGAGCTTGGGATCATCCGCACGGAGGAGCTGCTCGCGGCTCGGGAGCTGGACGGCGGCCGGCAGTTCTTCACGCGAGCGTACGACTACGGCTTCTCACGGTCGGTGGACGAGGCATTCCGCTTCTGGCCGCGCGACTCGCTGCTCAAGGACGTGCTCGACGTCGTGCGGCGGTTCCGCCCACAAATCCTGGTTTCGATTTTCTCAGGGACGCCGAACGACGGGCACGGGCAGCACCAGGCGGCCGGGCTGCTGGCGCGCCAGGCGTACGAAGTCCTGAAGGACTCCGCCTGGGGTCCGGTGAAGCTGTATCGCTCGGCCAGATCCGATACGACGGGGCCCATCCTGTCGCTCGCGGCGGGGGATCTGGATCGGGTGAGCGGGCAGTCGTACTACCAGATCGCGATGGCGAGCCGCAGCCGGCATCGCTCACAGGATATGGGCCAGCTCCAGCTACCGGGGGCGCGGACTATCGAGCTCACGCTGCTCGCCACGCGCCGCGGCGGAGAAGTGGCCTTCTGGTCCGGCGTGGACACGCTGCTGGCCGGGAAGGCGCGGTACGTAGCGCTGATCGACTCGGCTCGCACGGCCCTCAACCCGTGGCGCCCCGGTGACGTGCTGCCGTTCCTCACTCGGGCCCTGCGCGAGCTCGGCGCGGAACCGGGGGAGCAGCGCCGGCGCCTCGAGCAGGCGATTGCGATCTCGGCGGGCGCGGTGCTCGACGCCGTGGCGGACGATGACATCGTCACCGAAGGCCAGCGGCTGCAGGTCGAGGTCACCGCGTGGAATGCCGGCGCCACCGACCTCCAGCTCGAGTCGGCCGATCTCCTGGCGCCGTCCGGGTGGGAGATCCAGCGGCTCGATCTCGCCGCCTCACCCGTCGCCCGCGGGACGCTGGCGACGCGGCGGTTCGCAGTGCAGGTGCCGCGCGGCGCGCAACGCTCCCAGCCGTACTTCCTCAGGCGGCCGCTGATCGGCGCGCTGTACGACTGGACGGCCGCGGCGGCCGAGTGGCGCGGGCTGCCGTTCGAACCGCCACCGCTCGAAGCGCGCGTCCGGCTGCGAGTGGCGGGCGAGACCATCACGCTTACGCGCGAGGTCGTGTATCGCTACCGCGATCAGGCGCGCGGCGAGATCCGTCGTCCCATCGCCGTGACCGGCGAGTTCGACCTCCGATTGGAGCCCGCGCTGTTGGTGTGGCCGCTGCCGGCTGTGAGCCCACGACGATTCACGGCGACCGTCACGAACCGTACGCGCCGAGCCGCGACCATTCGAGTAGCGGTGTCCGCGCCCGCCGGGTGGCAGGCGGTCGCGGCCGAGACTCTGACGTTCAGCCGGGAAGACGAGACCCGCACGTTCAACGTGGGGCTCGTTCCGTCCGGGGGGTTGCGCGCCGGCCGATACACACTCGCCGCGGCAGCCACCGGCTCGGACGGCCGCCCAAGCAGCGGCACGCTTCGGCTGATCGACTACCCGCACATCCGTCCACGCGCGCTGACCGAGCCGTCGAACGCCGAGATCCGCGCGGCGTCGATCGCGCTGCCACCCGTCACGCGCGTAGGGTACGTCCGCGGGGCGGCCGATCGCGTCCCCGAGGCCCTTAGGGCCCTCGGGATACCGCTCGAGGTGCTGTCGGGCGACTCGCTCGCACGCGGCGATCTGGCGCGCTACGACGCGATCGTGATCGGCAGCCGGGCATACGAGGTCGATCCGGCGCTCGTGGCCCAGAATGATCGGGTCCTCGACTACGCGCGCGCGGGCGGGCTCGTCATCGTCCAGTATCAGCAATACGATTTCATCCAGGGCAATTTCGCCCCGTTCCGACTCACCATCGCGCGGCCACACGACCGCGTCACCGACGAGAACGCGCCGGTCACGGCGCTGCTCCCCGGTCATCCCGTCTTCCGCGTGCCCAACGCCATCGGCCCCGGGGACTGGCAGGGGTGGGTACAGGAACGGGGGCTGTATTTCGCGCACGACTGGGACTCGACCTACGTGCCGCTCGTCGAGACGCGTGACCCGGGGCGCGAGCCGTTGCGCGGCGGGCTCCTGATCGCGCCGCTGGGCCGCGGCACGTACGTGTACACGGGACTGAGCTTCTTCCGACAGCTGCCCGCCGGCGTGGTGGGCGCGTACTGCCTGTTCGCGAATCTCCTTGCGCTGAGCCAGCACTAGAATGCGGATGTTCGCCGGCTGGCTTTCGCTGGCGCTCCTGGCCTCCGCCTGCCAGCGCGACGGTCGCACGCCCCTCGTCATCTACTCTCCTCACGGCCGCGATCTGCTCACGCTCGTGGAGCGGCGCTTCGAGGCGCTGCATCCGGACGTGGACGTCCGCTGGCTCGACATGGGGTCGCAGGAAGTGTACGACCGCGTGCGATCGGAGCGCGCCAATCCGCAAGCCGACGTCTGGTTCGGGGGCCCGTCCACGATCCTCGCGCGGGGCGCGGCGGACTCGTTGCTGGCCGCGTTTCGGCCCGAGTGGGCCGACGCGGTGGCGCCGCGGGCGCGGGGCGCCGGAGACCTCTACTTCGCGGTGTACGAGACGCCGGCCGTGATCCTGTTCGCCGCCCAGGCGCTTACGCCGGAGCGGGCGCCGCGGGACTGGGACGAGCTGCTCGCGCCGCAGTGGACGGACAAGGTGCTCATTCGTGACCCCGTCGCGAGCGGCACGATGCGGGCGGTGTGGGGAATGGTGCTGGATCAGAGTGTCAAGCGGACGGGGGACACGGCGGCGGGGTGGGCGTGGCTGCGCCGGCTGGACGCGCAGACCAAGGAATACGTTCCCAATCCGGCGCTGCTGTCCGAAAAGATCGCGCGGCAGGAAGGGCTGGTCACGGTGTGGGACCTGCCAGACATCATGCTCACCAAGCGGCGGGGACTGCCCGTGGACTATCACTTCCCCGCGAGCGGCACGGTGGTGATCGAGGATGCCATCGGTGTCGTGCGCGGCGCGCCGCACGCCGCGCACGCGCGGTCGTTCGTCGAATTCGTGGGCACGGTCGATATGCAGCTCGCCGCGGCGCGCGAGGCCTTTCGGTTGCCCGCCCGGCTCGATCTCCCCGCGGACTCGCTGCCGCAATGGGTGCGCGACGTGCGGAACCGGATGGTTGTCGCGGAGGTGGACTGGGATCTGATCGCGCGACGCGGCGCGGAATGGATGCAGTACTGGGATCAGTACGTCCGGGGGAAGGGGGAGCGGGCAGCGGGGAGCGGGCGGTGACCGGGTTCCTCGAGCTGGAGGCGCTCACCAAGCGGTTCGGCGACGTCACGGCGGCGGACGGCGTCTCGCTTTCGATACCGCGTGGCGAAATCCTGGCCCTGCTCGGGCCATCGGGGAGCGGGAAAACGACGCTGCTGCGCCTGTTGGCAGGGTTCGAAACACCGGACGCGGGACGCGTCGTGGTGGGTGGCGAAGACGTAACGGCGCTGCCTCCCGCGCGGCGCCGGTTCGGCATGGTGTTTCAGCACTACGCCCTGTTCCCACACCTGGACGTTGGGGAGAACGTCGCGTTTGGACTGCGGGGGAGCGGGGAGCGGGGAGCGGTCGAAGACAAGGTGGCGCAGACGCTCGGGCTCGTGGACCTGGGCGGCCACGAGCGGCGTCGCGTGCACGAGCTGTCGGGAGGGCAGCAGCAACGCGTCGCGCTGGCGCGGGCCCTGGCTCCCGAGCCGCGGGTCCTCTTGCTCGATGAGCCGTTGTCCAACCTCGATCCCTCGCTGCGGGAGCGTACCAGGCGGGAGCTGCGCGCGGTCATTCAGCGGGTCGGGATCACCACGATCTTCGTGACCCACGAGCAAGAGGAAGCGTTCGATCTCGGAGATCGCATCGCCCTCCTGTCGACCGGGCGGTTGACGCAGGTGGGCACGGCCGACGAGCTCTATGAGCGTCCCGCGAGTCTGTTCGCCGCCACGTTCGTGGGACGAGCGAACGTGTTGCGCGGGCCCACGGCGCGCGCCTTCGGAGGGCAGAACGGGCAAGTCGTGGTCGTGCGCCCGGAAGCGCTCCGCTTCGCGACGACGGGCGTTGCGGGAGTCGTGCGCGAGCGGCGCTACACCGGTGCGTGGGCCCTGTATCTGGTGGAAGCGGAGGGTGGCGAGCGGCTCGAAGTGCTGGCCGGGCCGGACGCGGCCCGCGTGGGCGACGGCGTGCATATCGTGGCGGAACGCGTGCTGCGGTTTCCGGACAGTGTCGCGTGAGGCGGGGGCGCTGGAGTGTCGAGAGCCTCGTCCTGGTGTTGCTGCTCGGCTGGATGGTCCTCTACCCCATTCTCTCCGTCGTCGGCGAAGCCGCGGACGGCGCGGCCCTGGGGGCGTTCTTTTCCCGGCCGTCGGATCGTGCCGCGCTATGGGCGAGCATCTGGGTCTCCCTCGCATCCGTGGCGCTCGCGGCCGCGATCGGTGTTCCGCTCGCGTTCCTGTTCGAGCGGTTCGAGTTCCCGGGCCGGAAGACGCTGGGGTCTCTCGTGGCGCTGCCCGTTGTGCTCCCACCGCTGATTGGCGTGATCGCTTTCCTCTTCTTATACGGTGAAGCCGGTTTTGCCGCGCGCCTGGTCCGGCTGGTGTTGGGCCTGGAGGGGCCGCCATGGCGCTTGCAGGGGGCGGGAGCGATTCTCCTCGTCCACGCATACTCGATGTACGTGTATTTCTATCTCTTTACCCGAGCGGGCTTGGCCAGGCTCGACACGTCCATGCTCGAGGCGGCGGAGTCGCTCGGGGAGGGACGCTGGGGAACCCTGCGGCGGGTGACCTTACCTCTCGTCCGGCCGGCGCTCGCCGGCGCGGCGTTGCTCACGTTCATGACGGCCCTGGGGTCGTTCAGCGCTCCCTACGTCCTGGGCGGCGGATTTCGCGTGATGCCCACGCAGATCTACGCGTCGAAGCTCAACGGCGAGCTGGGTGTCGCGATGGTCGAAACGGTGGCGCTGGCGCTCCTCGCGCTCGCCGGCCTGTGGGTATTGCGACGCTTCGAAGGCGAGGACATCCTGGTCGCGCTGGGCAAGGGCACGGCCCCACGGCGCCGGGAGCTCCGGAGCCCCGGCGCGCGCGCCGGGGCGGCCGTCGCCGGCTGGGGGTTCGCCGCGCTGCTCCTGCTGCCACATCTCACCTTGCTCTTGGTGTCGTTCGTGCCGTTCGGGACCTGGACCACGGAAGCGCTGCCGCCGGTTCTTGGGCTCGACAACTATCGCTTGCTGGCGACGGAGCCCGAGCGGCTGCGGCCCCTGGTGAATTCGTTGTGGATGGCGGGCGCGAGCACGGCGGGGGCGGTCGCGCTGGCGCTCGTCGCCGGGTGGATCGTGGTGCGGCAGCGGGCCGCGCTTCGGCGCGCGATCGAATGGCTCGTGGCGCTGCCATGGGCGTTGCCCGGCACCGTGTTCGCCATCGCGCTCGCGACGGCCTTCAGCCGCCCGCCGCTGGTCCTCGTCGCCACGCTGTGGATCCTGCCATTGGCGTATCTCGCACGAGGGTTGCCGCTCACGGGGCGGGCGCTGCTGGCCGGGTACCGTCAGCTCGATCCGGCCCACGAAGAGGCGGCGGCGAGTCTCGGGGCGGGGTGGTGGGAGACCCTGCGCCGGGTCACCGTTCCGCAGCTCCGTCCGGCGATCGCCGCCGGCGCGAGTCTCGCTTTCGTCGCCGGTCTGGGGGACTTCGTCACCTCGGTCGTGCTCTACACGTTCGAAACCCGTCCGATTTCGATTGAGATCCTGTCCGCGCTTCGCCTCAACGAGATCGGCGTCGCCGCGGCGTTCGGCGTGGTCCTGATGGTCGTGAGCGCCGTGGTGCTCGCCTTGGGAGTCAGGCGATGAAACGCATCGCGGTGCTCATGGCCGTCTGCTTCGTGGACATGATGGGCCTCATGCTGGTGGCTCCGCTGATGGCGTTCTATGCCGACCGGCTGGGCGCAGCCGACTGGCTGGTGGGCCCGTTGTTCGCTGCGTTCGCGGTGGCGCAGCTCGTGTCGTCCCCGGTATGGGGGCGGTTCTCCGACCGTTACGGGCGGCGGCCGGCGCTCCTGATCGGGCTGTTCGCGTCGGCGGTCGCCTACGTCGTCTTCGGGTTCGCCAACAGTCTCTGGCTGCTCTTCCTGTCCCGTGTTATCCAGGGAATGGGGGGCGGCACGACCGGCGTGGCACAGGCCTATATCGCCGATGCCGTGCCGCCGGCGGAGCGGGCCAAGGCCCTCGGCTGGCTTTCCGCGGCGACCAGCGCTGGCGTGATCATCGGGCCGTTCGTCGGCTCTGCCGCCGCGAACTTCGGCACCGCGGCGCCCGGCGTGGTGGCCGCGGCCCTGATCCTCGTCAACACGGCCTTCGCCTGGAAATGGCTGCCCGAGTCGCGCGTGCCGCACACCCGGACGGTCACGCCGAGTGGACGACAGGTGGCGGCCCGATCGGTGAGCCAGACCCTTTGGGAGATCCTCCGGCACCCGAGCCGGCCCGCCCACCGCGTCATTTGGATCTACGTCGTGGGGATGCTGGCGCTCAACGTCGTGATCGGTGTGCTGGCGCTCTACCTCCGCGACTCGTTCGGCGTGACCGAGAAGACCATCGGACTGTTCTATCCCATTTTCGGGATCGTGGGCGTCCTGATGCGCGTGTGGGTCGTGGGGTGGGCCAACGAGCGGTTCGGCGAGGTACGCACCATGCAGCTCGGCACGGTGCTCCTCGCCTTGGGCCTTTTCCTGATGCCCGTTCCCCACCTGACCATGCCGACGGGCGGCGCCGTCACGCTCTTCGTCGTCTTCCTGAGCCTGGTTCCGGTCGGGACAGCGCTCCTGTTCCCGGCGTCCACGTCGCTCGTCAGCCAGCGCTCGGCCCACCACGAAGTAGGGCTCGTGATGGGCGCCCAGCAGACGTTCCGCGGCATCATGAGCATCGTCGGCCCCGTCGGCGGCACGCTCGCGTACACCCTCGGCCACGGCCTGCCGTTCTTCCTGGCCGCCGGCGTCGTGGTCGTCGCGGGCGTCCTGGCCATGCGCGAGCCGCGTGAGAGGCCCGTTCCGGCTACTATTAGCGCATGATCTCCACGCTCCTCGCCCTGTTGCTCACCGGCGCGCCTCCGTCGCCCAAGCCCAGACTGGTCGTGGTGATCACCGTGGACCAGCTGCGCCCCGACTACCTCACTCGCTGGCGTCCCCAGCTCACCGGTGGCTTGCGGCGCCTGATTACCCAGGGTGCGGTGTTCACCGAGGCGTATCAGGAGCACGCGATCACGGAGACCGCGCCCGGCCACGCCACCGTGCTCTCGGGGCGGTGGCCCGCCCACACCGGCATCGTCAGCAACGACCTCGGCGTGCTCGACCGCTCGGCGCCGCTTGTGGACGCGCGCGGCGTGGGGGCGTCGCCATCGCGGTTCACGGGCACTGCCCTCTTCGACTGGCTCAAGGCGAGGGAGCCCGGGGCGCGCGCCCTCTCGGTGTCGCGCAAAGACCGAGGCGCCATCCTGCCGATCGGGCGGGCCAAAGAGCACGTCTACTGGTACTCGGACAGCAAGTTCACCACGAGCACGTATTACCGCGACTCGCTACCATCTTGGGTGCTGGCGTTCAACGCTCTGGGAGTACAACAGAAATACGCGGGTCGATCTTGGACCCTGCTCCGTCCCGACAGCGCGTACGCCGAGCTCGACGACCAGCCCTGGGAAGATCCCCAGGGCTCGTTCGGGGAGAAGACGTTCCCGCACGCGTGGCCGGACGACAGCGCGCGCTCGGCGGCGGCGTTCCCGGCGCGCCCGGAGATGGATTCGCTCACGCTCGCACTCGCGCTCAGCGGC
>Ga0214471_10002580_pt1 | contig 14197 bp, 15 predicted proteins | sample RVTome_5_FD_207665 | JGI IMG/M metagenome (GOLD analysis project Ga0214471, IMG submission 207665) | Soil microbial communities from uranium-contaminated site in the Upper Colorado River Basin, Wyoming, United States - RVT142D155 | ecosystem: Environmental > Terrestrial > Soil > Contaminated >...
TACTGGCGTCCGCTTTTTATGCAGTGAGTTCAGTATACGTACGCAAAACCACGGAGAATACGCCGGGTATCTTGCGCAGTGCCGTGCCATTGATCTCAGCTTCTGCGGTCATGTGGCTGGCAACATTCCTGTTCGAGCAGCCAGTCGAAATGCCGCAATTGGGAATCACGTGGGTAGCCCTGCTCTGGCTTGGCATTTTCGGATCGGGTTTGGCCTTCGTGATGGCGTATTACCTGATCCATGAAATCGGTCCGACCCGCACGACCATGGTGACCTATCTTTTCCCTTTAGGCGGCGTGATTCTGGGTGTCACTTTCCTGAATGAACAGCTTACCTGGCAATTGGTGACAGGCGCCATCCTTATCATTGCGAGTCTCGCGGCAGCAAATTGGGAACCGAAGGTACGGCAAGTGAGTGAGAGGCGACAGGTTACATCAAGCTGACCAAAACTTGGAAGTGATCGAGGTACGGAAACGTCTCCAAGTACTTCAGATACTTAGAGACTTATTTTTGCCTTGACAAATAGACAAACATCAATATAATGACAAATAGATGGTTATCTATATGAACTCAAATACTCCTCTCGTATGTAATATGGGCGTATTTACTCCCGCTCAAAGCGACTCTCACATCCAGACTACGACACAACTGATTCAAGCAGTTCAAAGTGTTCATGAAGTAAAGAATGGTTATGAGTTTACTTTTCCAAACGAAACGGAATTCATTTCCAGAATCGCTGAGTTCATTTCAAATGAACGATTATGTTGTCCGTTCCTGCAATTCAGACTGAATGTCCTCGCAAACAATGAACCGATTTCTTTATTGTTGACCGGACCTATGGGTACACAAGAATTTCTGCGCGCCGAATTCGACGGAGCCATTCCATGAAAGTAAACCCTGTCCTTTTTGCCAAAGCCATTGCCGATGAAACCCGCCAGAAGATCATGAGCGAGTGTTGCTGCTGCTGGCTCTCTGTCAGTGAAATTGTTGAGAAGATGGAAGTTTCTCAGCCTACCGTCTCGCATCATCTTGCTATTTTGCGCGATGCGGGCCTTGTAAATATCCGCGAAGAAGGCAAGCAAACGTTTTACACACTCAATCAGGAGCGCGTCGCGGTCTGCTGTGGGCAGATCATGTTGAAGTTCGCGCCAGAGGAGAAGGCAACAGAAGCGGTTATTAGAGTCGTCAATCCATAACCGCCTCTTTTTTTGCCCAATTTCATAGACAAACGTCTATATGAAAGGAGGTGAAAGCCATGAATGAACTGAAAGTAATCAACAAATGCAGCGATGAAGAATGCGAAGGCGGTTGCTGTGGCGGCGGTGGCTGCTGCTAAGGAAAACCTCTGTTTACCATCTGGTAAACAGAGAGAACTTATTGGTAGGAATTTTTTTTACGAGAATACATAGACAATCTTCTATATAAATATCCTCAGTCAAAACTCTATAAGAGATCGAAGGTCAAAATGGATATCCTCTCTCTTCTACAATACACATTCAGTAAAGTCATTGAAACATTCTCACATAACTGGTTCCTGCTTTTGCTAAGTATCGTGATCAGCGCTGGGCTCAAGCTTTATGTTGACCAAGACGCTATTGCGCGATTCCTGCGTCGCAACGCAAAAAATAGCGTACTCATGTCCACAGGAGTTGCGGTCGCCACGCCGCTTTGTTCATGTGGAACGACAGCTATTGTGCTGGGTATGATGGCATCCACTGTCCCATGGGCGCCCATCGTCGCGTTCCTCGTTGCTTCGCCTCTCACCTCTCCTCAAGAACTTTTTTACAGCGCGGGATTGTTCGGCTGGCCCTTTGCTATCGCGTTTTTCGTCGCATCGATTCTACTTGGCTTGGCAGGAGGGGCAATTGCCAGTTTTGCGGAATCGCGCGGCTGGCTAGCCAATCAGGCTCGCATGGCATCGCCTGCATCTCCTTCTCTTTCACTGGGCATTATGGGTGGCCCTGCCCCAATGGGTCTACCCGTTATCGCCTACCCCGTTGTTGAACCCGCAAAACCGTCTATCACTTTACGCACGTTCATTGAAGAAACATACAACGTCAGCAAACGTTTATTACCGCTCTTCGTCGGATTCACATTCATTGGATACTTGCTGAATGGCTTGATCCCTACTGCATGGATCGGCAGTTTGTTCGGCACTGGTCATGCGTACAGCATCCCGCTTGCGGCCACGCTTGGCTTGCCTTTCTACATCAACACGGAAGCTTCATTACCTCTCGTGCGTGCCATGCTCGAGAGCGGAATGAGTCAGGGAGCAGCACTTTCCTTCCTGATCACGGGTGCAGGCACATCTTTAGGTGCGCTGGGCGGCGCCCTCACCATCGCTCGCTGGCGAGTCATTGCCATTGTCATTGGTACACTCTGGCTTGGCTCCATTCTTCTTGGCATCCTCTACAACTTGATCGTTCTTTGATTTTCAATTCATAAACAGATTTCAGTAAAAGGAGACAAAATGACCCAGACCTCAACCCCCATCCATGAAGTTGTTCGAGAGCATTATGCAGAACGAATAAAGAGCAACGCCTCTTGCTGCGGACCGTCAGACTGCTGCAGCGCCGAAAGCAGCCTCTACCCTGCTGATTTGCTTGCCACCCTCCCAGACGGCGAATCTGCGGTCAGCTATGGCTGCGGCGACCCGATCACGCTCGCCTCCCTGCAACCCGGACAAACCGTACTCGACCTTGGCTCGGGTGCAGGACTCGATTGCTTTTTTGCGTCGAAGAAAGTCGGCGAGACAGGCCGCGTCATCGGCGTGGATATGACTCCCGAAATGATCGAACGCGCCAGGTCCAGTGCGAAGCGGTTGGATATCCAGAATGTGGAATTCCGCCAGGGCTATCTTGAAGATCTGCCCGTCGAGAGCAACACAGTGGATGTCATCATCTCGAACTGTGTGATCAATCTTTCGCCCGATAAATCCAAGGTCTTTGGCGAAGCCTTCCGCGTGCTCAGACCTGGTGGCAAACTGGCAGTATCAGATATTGTCACCGATGGCCCGCTCCCCGAATCGATTAAGCAAAGCCTAAGCGCCTGGGCAGGCTGCGTGGCAGGCGCGATCGAAGCCGAGGACTACATCGGCATGATGAAAGCCGTTGGTTTTGCAGATGTCACGGTTACACCCGTGTTCTTTGATAAGGAAGAGGTGGACTCCGCGCTCAATGAACTCAATAATACGATTGAATTGAAAACCATTTCACGTGATGATGTCTACAAAGCAGTCTACAGTGCCAAGATCACGGCGTATAAGCCCGTCTAAAACCTGCTCCCTCGGACGAGACTTAAACTTCGTCCGAGTTTTTTATTTAACTACAAGTGATTTTCAGTCTCTTGACTGTGAAACACTTCACAGGTACAACGTACTAAGGAGACTCAATATGAAAATCATAACAGATTGCGCGGCGGATATGTCGGCTGAGGAACTTGAGGAGCTTGGCATTATACAGGCTTCACTCTTCATCCAATTCCCTGAAGGTGAGGTGAGTTCTGCCGATATTATGGCAGATGACTTTTATAACCGCCTGGAAGCCATGCGACCAGCCATCCCCACCACCGCAATGCCATCCAGCGGATTGTTTGCGGAGTTATATCAAATGGTTGCTGAAGAACGGAAAGACATCCTGTCCATCCACATTTCGTCTGGCTTGAGCGGCACGATCAACGCAGCGCGCGCTGGCGGAGAGCAGGCGAAGTCTGAGGTAAATGTCAGTTTCTGGGATACACTCAGCCTCTCAGGCGGCCAGAGATTCCAAGTGATTGCCGCGGCGCTCGGCTCCAAATCGGGCTGGGCCCTGGCTGCGATCCAGGAGCGACTCGGAAAGATCCGTGAAAGGGCTGAAGTGATCTATACGCTCGATACATTGGAGTATCTGGCACGCGGCGGCCGTATTGGACGCGTGAAAGCCATGGCAGGCGCGCTGCTCAATCTCAAGCCTGTCATTCGTGTGGATAACGATGGCAAGTACAGCACAGTCACAACAGGACGAACAATTGGTAAATCCATTTTGTCGATAGCCGAGCATCTTTATATGAAATATGCGAATACACCAGTATGGGTTACCATTCTACATGGTCGCTTTGCTGAAAAAGCCAAGGTCTTGACGAGCGAGTTGAAACAAAAACTGGACATCGCCAAACTCGAAGTCAGGCGTATCTCACCCGTGCTAGGAGTCCATACCGGACCAGGTGTCATTGGCGCAGCAGTTGTTCCGATCGAATTGATGGAAGACCTGGCATAATTCACAAACCTTTAACCCCGCTTATTTTCGAAACCGCCCAGTTCCTTTTCCCTTTCTTTGGGTAACTCCCCGGATGTTTTTTGCAAGTTTACTTCCAAACTTCCTGGAGCCATGTTGATTCCAGATTCTCACACGGATCTTTTTCTTCTCATCAAAAAGCTGAATTTGACTCACGATCCCGATAGAAGGCAGAGTTGGAGAATCCGGCATAGTATTACCTATGTTGCGGATATCGGGGACCAAATATCCAGAAAGCCCCACCAGGATCCCGCTGACGCCGCACAGGAGAATCAACAGCCCAAACCCGGAACCTGGTCCGGTGCCTACGAGCCAGCCAAAGAGATTGACAAGAGATCCACCTTCAGCCATGGCCGGCTCAAATATCTGATCTCCCAGCAAACCCGCTACGAGTGGCGTAAAGGGGATCATAGCCTGTGCAATGAAGTCACTTGCTGAAAAAACACGCCCCTGTACATCAGGTGGGACTTTCGTCTGCAAAAAGGTTTCAATCGCAACATTTACAATGGGATTAAAGATCGAATCGATCACAATAGCGATCAGCCAGATCGTGATAGCCTGTCCCGCACCAAGCAGGGTCAACCCAAATAGACTGGAAAGAATCCAGCCCAGCAAGATTGCGCGAACGGGTCGTTTAATACTCCCCCAGGTGCTCAGGTATATACCGGTCAACACAACCGCCAGCGCGCCCGCCGACTGGATTAAGCCAACTGCCTCTGTATTATTACCCGTGCGTAATAAAATCATAGGATAAAGCGCCGCGACCGATAAGGCGATCCCTGAAAACAAATTGCCAAACAAAAAAATGAGCTCTATACCGAGCAAACCAGGGCGCTCAAGGATATATCTAATCCCATAGATTACTTCCTTAATAAGTCTGCTGCGTGACCTCTCTCCTTCCACAGTATGAGGCGTCGAGGGAACTTCCACATACAGCAACGCTCCTATTGAAAACACAAACGCGATCACATTGATGGTAAGGATGCCCCTCAAGCCGAAGACCAGGATCAGTGTTCCAGCAAGGATGGGCGCAAAAATCTCCGGAATATCATAGATCAGGGCCATGAGTCCATTGGCGCGCACATACTGCTTCTTCGAAACCATCGTCGTAATTGCAGCCGAATAGGAAGACGAATGAAATGCAAAACCTATTCCCTGGACAACGGCCACAACATACAGGTGCCAGAGCTCGAGTTTTCCTGCTGTTTCGAGAACCAATAAAACAACTGTTGATAAAAGCGAGGAAAAGTCATAAACGAGCATCATCAATTTGTGGTTGTAACGATCTATGAGAACACCGGCAAACTGCACGACCAGAAGATATGACCCGAAGAAAAAGAATTCCCAAATCCCGATCGCAGTACCACTCCCGCCTGTGAAATTCAGAATCCAGATCGGCAGAGCAACACCTGTAATACCAGATGCTATTCCTGAAAACATCTGGCCCAGCCAAATAATAAAAATAGCTCTCATTCCATGCGGACGGCGGGAATAAAAGTCGAATTTCCACATCTCTTATGAGATGAGCATATCACAGCGAATAGAGTAAGACAACCCTTTAAGTTGGGCTTTTTTCTTATCAAGTCGTTTCAAAATGTCAGGGTAGAAATGGAATTAAGCAGTCTCGGCAGTTATTATCATATCGTGATCCGGCAGGATATCCTCTGCATACCGAATCGGATGAATAAAGTATCCTGCCAGCCCCGCCAGGATTCCACCTAGGCAGCTAAAGAAGATCAGGAGTCCCATGCCGGCTCCCGGTCCCGGAGGAACGAGCCACCCAAATAATGAAGAGAGGCTACTCGGCGCGCGCATCGCCGGTTCGAGGAGATAGTCTGCGAGCGTACCGGCAATCAAAGGCGAAATGGGATTGGTCATCCAGGCGATCAATGTGCGCGCTGAAAAGACGCGTCCCTGCACATCTGGTGGAACCTTCGATTGCCAAATCGCCTGATTCGAACCGTCGATCAACGGCCCAAAAAGCGAGGACAACGCTGTTGCACCGATCCATAACGGAAGCCATGTACCCACACCAACCAATGCAAAAAAGAAACTTGCCACAGCCCAGCCTGACAGCACACCATGGACTCTGCGCTTGAACCCGCCCCACACGCTCATGACTACGCCTCCTAGGATGCCGCCAAGGGCTCCCGCTGATTGAACCAGCCCCAGGCTGACACTGTCATTGCCTGTACGCAGCAATACCATCGGAGCGAGAACGGTATAAGCCATGCCGGCGCACAAATTGCCAAAGAAGAAGACCATCTGTAACCCCAGCAAACTTGGACGCGCGAAGATATATCGAAAACCAAATACCGCTTCTTTAAAAATATTGCCTTGCGCTTGCGCGCCCTCTGCCGTGCGCGGCGATTGGGGGATGTGAACAAATAACAAAACGAAAATTGCCAATAAAAAGGTTGCCACATCAAGGGACAAAATTCCGGTTAAACCAATAACAGGTAAAAGCGCGCCTGCCAGCAGGGGAGCAAATACTCCTGGTCCAACCCCAATGAGAGACATCATGCCGTTCGCGCGTCCATATTTTTCCTTTGGGATCATTGTGCTGATCGCCGCGGAATAAGCGGGCCATTGAAATGCATTTCCCAACCCTTGCAAGATTGCCGCGACATACAAATGCCACACTTCCAAAACGCCGAATGCCTGCAAAACGAGAATGACAATGGTTGCCAGCCCTGCCATCAAATCACTGAGCATCATCATCAGTTTGCGATTGTGCCTGTCTACCATCACGCCTGCAAACGGAGTAATGATCAATAGCGGCGTGATGAAGAATACCTGCATCAAGCCCAGCGCGGTGGCGCTCCTTGTCTCTTCAAAGACCCAGATCGTCAGTGCGAAGGCACTCATGTTGGTGGCAAGAACAGATACAATTTGTCCGAGCCAGACGATCGTGAAACCAAACATTCCCGTTGGGCGATTTGTATTCTGCATGAGTCCCTCGAAAGAATTTGGGCAGGATAACACATCCTCAAAAGTCAAACAACCCTCGTTATGAGGGTTGTTTGACTTGCTTACACGAGGTCAATTTATGTAAGGTAGGCTGCTTGGCACTTACTCCACATAAATCTCTACGTGCTCCCCGTCCACTTCATCGGTCACGTCAATGATCTTGCCTGTGATGCCCGAGCGCAATGCTTCCATCACATTCGACATATCCACACCCTCCACTTCAGGGGCAAAATGCGCGCCGATCTTCATGCCCGCATCAACCAACGCAAGCGGGATCTGCACCGAAGCTTTTGAGCGGCCCGAGCGCACATCCGTCACACGGATTCGCAGCCAGCGCGGCGCGCCAGGCATCCCCGGCGCGCGAGGCGGAGTGGGCATTCGTTTCTCGCTTAAAGCCGCGAGCAGTTTTGTTCCTTCTTCCGCGCTAAGTTTCCCCTCTTCGATCATCTTCAAGATCTTCATTCGTTCTTCAGAGCTTGCCATCTCACACCTCCTTACCCAATATAGACTTGCACATGCTCGCCATCTTCATCGTCATGTACATTGACGATGAACGGCGCACCCGATTTACCCGTTGCATCCAGCACCTGGATGATCTCGTCCACATTTGTCTTTCCCATACCGCGTATGTTATGCCCAAAATTCCGCAAAAACCAGGCAGTCAGCCCCAACGGCAGTGGAAAGCCAAGGGTAATATTTTGGGGCCAGTCATGTGCTTGCCGCCGGTCCACATTCACATATAGCCATTTTGAACCCTGTCCGCCTGCGCCGAGTGCAATCAATAATACACCTAACAATAACGGAACCATTAAGCAAAAGAACCAGAAGTTCACTCCTGCACTCTGCTGGATGGAATAAATACCCCATGCACTCATCACTGCGACAAAGACACCAATCCACAGCGGAATCATGGCAAAGCGGCGCGCCCGCGACTTGACCTCTTCAAACTCAGGAGCCTCACTTCCTTCAAAGCCTGAGGCGGCTTCCGTATGAAGGATATCTATCTCCGCCTGAACGGGATGCGCGTCTTCGTCCAGCGCGCGCATCAGGCTTGCGGCCTCCTGGGCAGAGATCTTGCCCTCTTCCACCATCTGCAAAATTTTCTTGCGCTCTTCAGAAGACATCACTTGCCTCCTTCCAACGCGTTGAGCAGCTGCTCTGCCTGCTCGGCCGTGATCTTTTTCTCCTGCAACATTTTCAGGATAGCCATGCGTTCCTCCTCCGCTACAGGCTCAGCTGGAGGAGAAGGAGGGGTGGGTATATTCTGTGAATTGAAATCCCAATTCCAGCGCCCAACGCCTACGTTCCCCCTCCAGCGACGTGCGTGGCGCTCAGCATGCCTTTCTGCACGTCGTGCAGCTTCCCCTGCGAGCTTTTCAGCACGGCGGGCAGCCTCTTCCGCGCGCCTTGCCGCCTGGCCTGTTGCCCGTTCCACTTTACGAGAGATCATTTCACCGAAACCGGACCAGTCAAAATTCAAACCCGCGAAGTTCCCAAACTCCTCAGCAGATTCACCCGCATCGGCTTTATTGGTCACACGGACATCGCCGCCAGCACTCAACAGGATCTTTGCCGAACCATCGCCCAAGGTCAGGACTCTTTGCGTTACATCTTCCTGATTTTCCACGCCGGGCCAATCTACGTCAATTTCATCGCCCTGCATGGATAAGGTCACGTTCGCATTGGGCAGCAGGACAAGCAAAATATCGTCACCTGCCGTAATGGAATATGCCCCGTCCACTTTCGGGTCAAGATAAACAACCACATCCTCCCCTACATTGACTTTTATGTTGCCGCGCGCACCGCGTAATGCAAGATCATCTGCTACAGACTCAAGCGTCACATTTCCTTCCACATCACGGATGGAGACATCTCCATGTGCGCTCTTGACATAGAGATTTCCCTTTGCACCACGCAGGCTGAAGTCAGCTCGAACCGAATCAATCGAGATCGATCCCACATCGCGTATCGAAAGGTCCCCGCTTGCCTCTTTCAACTGGATATTGCCTGTTACACCGCGAATGGAAGCATCTCCACCTATCATTACGAATTCGAATGAAGCACCTTTGGGGACTCGTAGTGAAAGATCGCCTCTACAGGAAAGCGATACCTCATTACCGGTATGCTCAAGCTGGATGTCCTCATCATCGCCTTTTATCAGAATATCGCTGCCATCCCAACCCACAACACTGAGGTCTCCATCGATGGCCTCAACCTTAATCTTCGGGGATGTACCTGCAGAAACTGTCTTGGACATCGTCTACGCCTCCTCACCGCGCAATAAGCGCATGGCTTCATCGGGTGAAATCTTGCCCGCTTCCAGATCTTCAAGCACATTGCTTCTTTTTTCCGGGCTGACCTCAACCACTTCATCCTTACCGGGTTCAAAGCCAAGGGCACGGATCACTTCATGCAGACGGTTTCTAATCGTCGGATAGGAAAGATCAAGTTCCTGTTCCATTCGATTGATCTTGCCTTCACAGCGCACAAAGGTCACAATGAAGTCGAGATGCTCGGCTGTGAGATGTGCAAACGGTCCGCCTGTGAACTGGCCTTCGATTGAAGTATCACAGGATGGGCAATGCAAACGGCTGACCGTTAATTCTGAACGACACACGGGGCAACGAGTTGGCGCAGCATACATAGGGAACCTCCGAAAAATAACAAGGTCAATTGTGATAAGGCTTATAATATGACAACGACGGAACACTTTTGCAAAAGGAGTCTACGTTCTCATATCTCGAAGCCTTTGGCTTCATTTTGTTATTCAACTAATCAATTTCTAAAAATATTATAGACGAAATCTTGATTTTGTCAAGGTGTTTATCAATTTAATCAACCAATAATTCAGAAAGTTCAAAAAAACTGAGGTATTACTCAAGAAAGACAATTTTCAAACACATTTCCACCACGGAGATAATTATGATTCGATCACTTTACTTTGTGCCGGGGAATCCGATCCGAAAAGACATCCCTGCCCACGAATTCCCCCAACTTACCCAAAGCCGTCAGGGCCTTCTCTGGGTGGATTTCGTCAGTGAGCCACCAGAGATCTGCCTCCCCATCCTACAAAGCTTTGGGTTCCACCCACTGGCAATTGACGATGCTTTGCAGGAAACGCACGTCCCCAGGCTTGATGATTGGACAGATTATCTATACATCGTTCTCAATTATATGAACGTGACAAAGGATGGTGACGGGTGGAACAGCCATGTTGATGAACTGGATATCTTCCTGGGCCCGAATTACATTGTGACACACCACGACAATCCCATCACAGCGATTGAAGAGACCTGGAATTCCTGTGACCGTGACCCGCGCACCCTTCAAGAAGGCGCTGATCATCTGCTCTATAAGATCACAGATTATCTCGTTGCTGAATATATGCCTGTTGTGGAGAAAATTGATGAGGCAATTGACCAGATCGAGGACCAGGTATTTGACCGGCCTTCGCCCCGGACTCTCGAAAGACTGTTTGCGCTAAAGCGCGTTTTACTGGCTATGAGGCGGATCTTGCTCCCCCAGCGCGAGGTTCTGAATAAACTTGCTCGTGACGATTACAAAGTCATTGACCCAAGAGACCGTATCTTCTTCCGTGACATTTACGACCACCTCGTCCGTTTGCATGACCTGAACGAGAGCCTGCGTGATCTGGTAGGTGGCGTGCTGGATACCTATCTATCCGTGATAAACAATCGCATGAACGAGATCATGAAAACCCTCACAACCATCACTGTTCTTTTCATGCCCCTCACTTTCCTGACAGGCTATTTCGGAATGAACTTCTTCGAGCCACTTGGCACATTGAAGAGCTGGACAACAAACCCGGTTTTTTATCTAACCCTGGTCACTATTTTCATAATGCCAATTGGTATGTATATCTGGATGCGCCGCCGCACCTGGATCTAGAGATGGAAATTGGATCTCAGCGCACTTGACACAGAACAGACGTTCGGTTATCATTCATAGCACAAATGAGCGAAGAATGCTCCGGAGGTTGCTATGATGGTACGCAAAAGTAAAGGATTAGGCGAACGCCACCAAAAGATCCTTGAGTTCCTTCAAGACTATCAGCGGGAAAATAAATACCCGCCGTCTATACGCGAGATAGGTGAAAAGACCGGCATTTCTTCCACTTCGGTCGTCAATTATTATCTCGATCAACTCGAAAAGAAGGGCATGATCGAGCGCGATCGTAAGATTTCACGCGGAGTCCGGCTTTCGGGGCCCAACATATCAACAGATACTCTCCGCGTGCCTATGCTTGGCCGAATTGCGGCTGGTCTACCTCTCCCTGAACTGGAAGCTGGTGTCAGTTATATGACCGATAACGAATCGAATGCTGTGGAAATTGCGCGCAGTCTCCTGCCAGCAAAGGAAAAAGGTGATACTCTCTTTGCCCTGGAAGTAAAGGGAGACTCCATGATCGATGCAATGATCAATGATGGAGATATCGTTGTACTGAGGCCGGCCAATGATGCACGTAACGGCGAAATGGTGGCAGTCTGGCTGCCGCGCGATAACGAAGCGACGCTGAAATACTTTTTCAGGGAAAAGGACCGCTATCGTCTTCAACCTGCCAACCCAACCATGAAACCTATCTTCGTCAAGAAAAGCGAACCATTGGAGATCAAAGGTAAAGTGGTTATGGTCATCCGCAAATTAGATAAACCACTTGCAGCCTAAACAAAAACCTGATAATGAAAAGAGACGACCCCAATGGGTCGTCTCTTTTGATTCCTCACCATTAAAAATCTAGGGCGATATAATCCAATAACGAATGAAAATTAGCCCTGCCCTCTATGCTCCTGACGAAACCTTCGCAAGGCAAACCCAAATTATTTTCAAGAGAGGTTCATATGTACGGGACTATTGCCCACTTCCGCATCAAACCCGGGGTAAAGGAAGAATTCATCAGAGCCATGGACAGCTTCGGCGACGCGTCCATCGCAGGCTGGGTAGCAGACTATTATTTTCAAATGGATGAAGATTCCGACGAGTTTTATCTGGTGGCAATATTTAGAGACAAGGAAACCTATCACGCCAATGCAGATAGTACTGATCAGCATGAACGATACCTGGTTTTTCGATCTTTTTTAACGGATGATCCTGAATGGCACGATGGCCTGATTGTATCGGCAACAGGTCCAGGGTCAGGAAAATGACGCGAGAGGGAAATCAAAAAGACGGCTCGCTTCGCGCGAGCCGTCCATGAACTATTTGAGTTTGATCCGTCCTCTTGCAGGCTGAGATGACCTGCCAATAGATCGAGTGCTACTGGGTTTGCGTCCCGAGGCAGTCAATGATTGTTTCCCAAGGTTGACCAGCATCGGCACTAACAACAAAGCCAGTAGTCCCAGTAACATGATCACGAACATCGACCATGACCGGCTTGAAACCTCAGGCAACACACCGCCGGGATTATATTTGCCTTCTACGGAAGTTGCTCCTCCTGCCAAAGAAACAGTGAGATTTCGGTTAATTCCATCTCTTAGGGTAGAAGGGGAAACGTAAGTGATCTGATGTTCACTTTGAAGCACGCGGCTTTGCTGTTGATATAGACCCTTCAAAGCTTCCGAATCTGTCGCAAAACCATAGATGCCTCCAGCCTGTTCGGCCAGGGATTTCAACGCGGACTCGTTGAGTCCGGCTTGTCCAACCGTCCCAACATCACCGAAGCCGATGGCAGAGATCGTAAGTCCGCTTTGGCTGATTCCAGCAACCACATCCTCAAGGGTGCTCTGACTACGGTTATCCAACCCATCCGTGAGCACGATGATCGCTTTGCGGCCTGAAGCATTCTCCAAAGCTTTTTCCGCCTCGATCAGGGCATTGTACATGGCTGTGTCGCTGCCAGTCTTCAATCTATCAATGGCGCTGGTTAATGCTGTAATGTCAGTTGTGAGCGGCTGGATGGTATACACTTGTGTATCGTAGGCGATCAACCCGGCCTGATCACCAGGGAGCATTTGGTTGACATAGCTCTTGGCAGCCTCCTTGGCAGCCGCAAGTTTGTCATTTTTATCCATGCTCCCGGAGATATCCATCACCAGCATGGTTGTCACCGGAATAGCCTCTCCTCCTGCGTCACCACCACCCTGGATATCAACTGGCTGCATCAACTGGCCGTTCTCCTGGATCTCAATTGTTGCCGGGTCAATACCGACCGGCTCGCCGGCCGCGTTCGTAACTGAAACATAGACCGTTACATTCGGGAACCTGGAATTATCCACCTGTGTGATGCGAATCTGGGGCGCTTCTCCCTGCGCGGAAACCGCTGCATGCGGCCAGGCGCTGATCGAGATAAGCAGGAGAGTAATGATAAGGCGGTTTAGTTTGAGCATGGTTATCTCCTTTCGTGATACACCAATTCCGTATTGCCCATACGGATTCTTTGACCATTTGCCAATTGCACACGTTCGATCTTTCGGTTGTTAATGAAGGTCCCGGAGAGACTCATGTCTTTCAAATTAAAGGACATTCCATCTCCGCTCAACATGGCGTGTTGGGGAGCGATGTCAGGGTCCGGAAGCACAATCTCAGATTTCAAAGGTGAACTTCCTATTGCAACCGAAGGAAAACCCTTGTTCATGAATTTGTCGAGCATAAATTCAGTCCCTTTGAGTTTGCCTGATTTAACTTCGAGCCAAGCGCGGGAAAGCAGAACAGCGATGAGCGAAATGAACGCGCCTACAGAAGCACCAAGCAGAACCAGCCCAGCCGCTTTTCCCGTGAGTGGATCTTGCAGCCAATTGTGCACGGATTCGAGCAGGATTCCTCCCAGTGCACCCCCGATGAATCCACCTAACATCCCCTTCCAGGCTTGTGTTCTTCCAACCATGCCCTCTGCCAACCCGATCAGCAGACCGAATATGCCCCAGCCAAGCGCGCGACCCATGACTCCTGCTCCGACGAATTGGAATAAAAACTCACTCAATGGCAGACCGATCGCGCCG
>Ga0214471_10002581_pt1 | contig 14195 bp, 10 predicted proteins | sample RVTome_5_FD_207665 | JGI IMG/M metagenome (GOLD analysis project Ga0214471, IMG submission 207665) | Soil microbial communities from uranium-contaminated site in the Upper Colorado River Basin, Wyoming, United States - RVT142D155 | ecosystem: Environmental > Terrestrial > Soil > Contaminated >...
CGGACCACGTCAACATGATTCTGCGCTATGTGCCCTACGTGCAGACCAACTTCGTGCTCGGCCTCGACGGGGATGAGGGACCGGAGCCGTTCGAGCTGACCAAGCGATTCGTCGACCTGACGCCCGGCGCGTTCCCGGGGTACTCGCTGCTTTCAGCCTTCGGACGGGCGGCGCCGCTCAACCTCGAGTATCAGCGGGCCGGTCGCGTGCTGCCGTTCCCGTTCCATTTCCTCAACAACAATCACGCGATGAACGTGAAGCCAAAGAACTACACCTGGCCGAGCTTCTACGATCGCGTGATCGACGTGACCAAGTACACGTTCTCGTGGCGCTCAATCGCCAGACGCTTCGGGGCGACGCGTACCATTATTCCCCGCTGGATGAACGTGGTGCGCGCGGTGTCGTCCGAGGGCTTCGGCCGCATTCGGTACTACTCGGAAGTGCGCCGGCGGCTCGACAGCGACCACGACGTGCGGCGCTACTTCGATCAGGCGACGACGGAATTGCCGCAGTTCTACGTCGGGCAGATCAAGCGGGACCTGGGGTCGCTCTGGTCGTGGCTGCCGCCCCAGGCGTTGACCCACGACCACCACGCGTACCTCGCGGTCGAGGACGAGCTGGCCCGCGCGCCGACGAATGGCAACGGGCACGGCGCGGTGGTGACGCGGAGTACCGCGGGCGGGAGCGGGCCGTTAGATTTGGCTCCTCCGGGCCCGTAGCTCAGGTGGTTAGAGCGCACGCCTGATAAGCGTGAGGTCGGTGGTTCAACTCCACCCGGGCCCACTACGTTTCAAGAGGGGCGTCGAGGAGAGGCGTCAAGGAAAGACGTCGAGGAAAGACGTCGAGGAGAATCGTAGGTCTTGGCGCTCCTCCTACTGCTCAGCACCTTCCTCGCCGCGGGCCTCCTGCTCATTCCGTTCGGCCTCCCCGGCCTCTGGCTCATGGCGATCGGCGTCGTGGCCTACGGCTGGCTCACGGACTTTCACTCGGTCTCCGTTACCATCATCGCCGTGGTCATCGGGCTCGCGGGTGTCGCTGAGATCGCCGAGGCGTGGGTGGGGTTCCGGTTCGCAAAGCGCTACGGCGGCTCGAGCCGGGCCGGATGGGGTGCACTGGTCGGTGGTCTCGTGGGCGCGGTGATCGGCGTGCCCATCCCCATCATCGGGTCGGTCATCGGCGGGTTCGCGGGCGCGTTCGCCGGCGCGGCGTTCGTCGAGTACGCTCAGCAGCGACGTGCCGAGGCGGCCCTGGGGGCTGGTTGGGGTGCGTTGCTCGGCCGCGCGGCAGCGGTGGCGGTGAAGATGGGGCTGGGCGTAGTGATCGCCGTCGTCAGCCTGTTCGCGGCCCTTCGCTAGACCGTTCCAGCAGCACGATGCCCGACATCCGCGCGAACTCCTGGCGAATCCGTTTCGGATAAAACCGGCTCACCCAGCGCCAGAAGCGCGCCAGCGGGAACGTCCGATTCAGCCGGATGGACTCGTCCATCACCGAGTGGAACTCCTTTTCGTGCCACCCGTGCTTCTCGAAAAACGCGGTGCCCTCAGCGGGTGCAAAGATCAGGGGGGCGTTCCCGGCGCGCAGCGCGGGACCCCACGTGCGCTCGAGCATTCGCAACAGGCGCGGCGAGCCGAGATCGAAGAGCCACCACTGAAAGGTCAGCTGGCGGTGCAGGTCTTCGGCGAGCGCCCCCACCTGTTCCGGTGTGAGGTAGACGAGCAAGCCCTCGGAGATCACGAGGGCGCGCCGGGCCTCGGCGCCGGCGTATTCGAACAGGGACTGCCGGGTCGCCTGGTCAGTGAGATCCACTTTCGCGAACTCGACGCGGCACGCGGGCCGCTCCCCCGCCAGGTGCCCGGACTTGTAATCGATCATGGCCGGCAAGTCCGCATCGATCCACCGGAGGTTGGGTGGCAGAGGCAGGCGATACGGCCGCGCGTCGAGGCCCGCGGCCAGGTTGAGCACGAGGTCGGCATGCTCGCGCTGCACCATCCGGAGGATGATTTCGTCCATGACGGCGGTCCGCACGACCATCGGCCACGCGAACTGTCGCCCCTTGGGCATCGCGTTGACGATCGCCTCGCCCTCGGGACCAGCGAGGCGGCGCGCGTACGGATCCCGGAACACCGCATCGGGCCGCTCGGACTCCATGGCACGGTAGAACGCGACCCACCGAGCCGTGTCGGACACATGCTGGACGGAAGCGCCGCTCGCCATGGCCCGAAACATAGCCGGGCGCTAGTTTGTCGTCTGTGCGCAGGGTAAAGCTCGCCGTCCTTGGAGTCGCCTCGCTCGGGGTCTCCTGGTCGTGCGGCGGGGGCGGTCCGTCGGCTGGAGCACCGCCTCCGGCGCCGACCGCACCCACCTCTCCAACCGCGCTTCCCCTCCGTCTCGCCCGCCTGGAAGGTGTGGAGCTGCATTTTTCCGAACGCGGTACCGGCATCCCCGTGGTGTTCGTGCACGGCACCCTCGGCACCCTGGAGACCTGGCGAGGACAGATCGACTCGTTTGCCACCAAGTATCGCGTGATCACGTACAGCCGGCGCTATCACCCGCCCAACGCCGCGCGCGCCGATGGCCAGACGTATTCCATCGCGCTGCACGCGGCGGACCTGATTGCGCTCATCGAGGGGTTGCAGTTGGAGCGAGTCCATCTCGTGGGTAGCTCGTACGGCGCGTATGTCGCCCTACAGGTCACGTTGGACCGTCCGGACCTCGTCCGTTCGCTCGTGTTGGGCGAGCCTCCTATCCTCCCGTGGCTCGGGCGGACGCCCGAGGGTGACGCCCTGCGGCGTGCGTTCGAGGCGGGGGCGCTCCAGCCCGCGCGGCAGGCGTTCGCGCGCGGGGACTCGGTTGAGGGTCTCCGGCGATTCGTCGACGGGGTAGGCGGTCCGGGGCGGTTCGCGGGCATGCCGGAGGCAGCCCGCGCGGCCCTCCGGCGTTTGGCGTTCGAGATGAGCCTCGAGGTGAAGGCCGACCCGGCCGCCTACACGCCCGCGCTGTCCTGCGCCGACGTGGGGCGCATTCGGAATTCCGTGCTGCTCGTGACCGGGCAGCGGAGCGCCCGCATGTTCCGCATCATCACGGACGAGCTGGCGCGCTGCCTCGCCAACGAGGAGCTCGTAGAGGTGCCGGGCGCCGGCCACGGTCCGCATGCGGACCAACGCGCCTACTACAACACGGTGGTGCTTCGGTTCCTGGATCGGAATTAGTGAGTTCTCGCCGCTCATGAATCGCATCACAGGCAAGCTCGTCCTCATCACCGGTGCGTCGTCGGGCATCGGGGCCGCGTGCGCACGGCGCTTCGCGGCGGATGGCGCCAACCTCGTTCTCTGGGCGCGCCGGCTCGACCGCCTCGAGCGGCTCGCCGAGGAGTTGCGGGCCGCGCGCCGGGTGGAAGTGGCCGTTGCTTCAGTGGATGTGCGCGACCGGGCGACGGTCAACCGGACAAGCGACGCGCTCGTCGGGGGCGGGCGGGTGCCCACCGTGCTGATCAACAACGCGGGCCTGGCCGCGGGACTGGGCAAGATCCACGAGGGCGATCCCACGGACTGGGATCTGATGATCGATACCAACGTGAAGGGCCTGCTCAATGTGACGCGGGCCATTCTCCCGCACATGGTGGCGCTCAACCGCGGTCATGTGGTGAACCTTGGCAGCATCGCCGGTCACTGGACGTATCCGATGGGCAACGTGTACAACGCGAGCAAGTTCGCGGTTCGGGCGCTCACCGAGGGGATGAATCAGGACCTGCTCGGCACGGCCGTGCGCGTCTCGAGCGTGGACCCTGGGCTCGTCGAGACGGAGTTTTCCGAGGTGCGCTTTCATGGAAACCAAGAGCGGGCCAAGCAGACCTATCGCGGCATGCAGCCGTTGTCCGGAGACGACATCGCGGAGATCATCGCGTACGTGGTCAACCTGCCCGATCACGTGAACGTGCTCGACGTCGTGGTTATGCCGACGGCGCAGCGCAGCGTCCACCTCGTGCACCGGCAGGACAAGTAGGCTTCGTGCGTGCGACGCCGCTCGACCCGACGCGCGCTCCGGCGCTCAAGTACCCGGAATTCGGCCTGGCCATGGGGTACGTGGTGGGCCGGCATTTCTTCGGCATGGAGGATCTGCACTACGGATACTGGCCCGACGGGCTGACGGTCGAGGTCCAAAACCTGGCCCACGCGCAGTCAGCGTATACCGACTTCCTGATCGAAAACATCCCGGCCGGCGTTCGCTCGATCCTCGACGTGGGGTGCGGGGCGGGGAACACCGCTCGGAAGCTCGTGGAGCGCGGCTACCAGGTGGACTGCGTTTCGCCCAACCCGTTTCTCACGCGAGTGGCACGCGAGGCGCTCGGCGCCCGCGCGACGGTGTTCGAGGGGAAGTTCGAGGATTTGGCGGCGGACCGGCGGTACGACCTGCTGTTGTTCAGCGAGTCCTTCCTCTTTATCAAGCCGGATCGGGCCCTCCCCCAGGCCGAGCGGCTGCTCAATCCTCGTGGCTACATCCTCATGACGGACATCTTCAAGGCGCCGGCCGAGGGCAAGAGTCCCATCGGCGGGGGCCATCAGCTGCCGGTGTTCCGGGACTTGATGGCCGGCTCACGATTCGAGCAGTTGCGCGACCTCGACATGACGGAGCGCATCGCGCCGACGTTCGATCTCCTCGACCTCACCTACCGTGACGCGTTCCGGCCCGCGTACGACCTGCTCGCCGCGCGGCTGTCGGCCAGCTATCCCTGGCTCATGCGCGTGGCGCGGTGGGTGTGGAGAAAGAAGCTCACACGGCTCGAGGACAAGCACTTCGGCGGTCGGCGCAACGGGGCGAACTTTGCCCGGTATAAGAGCTACCGGTTGTTCCTGTTCAGAATCCGATCCACACCCTGAAAGGGTGCTCCCTGTGCAACACTGTGCTTGAAGCACAGTGCCGCGCCGGGAACACCCTTCTGGGTGTGTATCTAGTTCGCGCCTCCCGCCGCCGATGGCATCCGTGCCGGGGTTGCTTTCGCGAGATACAGGCCGTTGAAAAAGAACTTGAACGTGCCGTGTGGCTGCCCGCGGAACAGGATCTCGGGGCCAAACAGGAAGAGCTTGCCGCGGCCCACGTCGGCTTCCGCGACGGCGACGCCGTCCTTCAGGTACTGCTGGCCCCACGCCCAGCCGCTGCGCAGCGGCGCCTCGCTGGCGAACCACGCCACCGGGCGGACGCCTTGGCGCTCTGCGTCGGGGCGGAGCTTCAACACCGGGCTGTTGTCGAAGAACACGTCGACGCGCTCGGTCAGCCCGTACGCCACCGGGCGGTTGTTGTTGACCGCCACTTCCAGCACCGAGCCGGGGATGTAGTACTTCGTCCCGGGCAGGGCACGCCCGTTCTCGTCCACCAGCTGATTGTCCACCGGAAGACCGAGGTGTTGGGCCAGGCTCACCGAGCTGCCGATGGTGATGACCGTGCCGCCGTCCTGGAGGAACTGGCGGAGCTGCGGCACCGTCTTTTCGGCGGTCACGCGCCCCAGCCAGCTGCGGAATTCAGCAGGGATGCTCTGCGCATCGGGGGGGGGGCCACCGAACCCTTCGCCACCGCCTGGGCCGGCAGTACCGGCGGTCGGTGGGCTGATCGCGTCGTCCGGGAACACGAGGACATCGAAGCGCCGCGCCAGGTTGCCGGCATCCAGCCCCTGGGTGTAGACGAGCTCATATGGGAACTCGAACCGCTCGAGCAGCCAGCGGGTCCACCCGGAGGGCATGGAGCCGCCGTAGCGATCCCACAAGCCGATCCGGATCGGCTGGACCCGTAGGGCGCCACCGCTGGGCGTGCTCCGGACGCCTTGGAAGTTGACGCCCAGCTCCGTGGCCAACTGCTGCACGAGCCCACTCACGCCGCTCCGCGCGGGGATATAAACCGTGCCCGAGGCGTGCGTCGTGCCGTTGGCCTCGAACGGGGTTGTGAGCCAGTACACTTCCTGTTTCGCGGCCAGCAGGCGGTTGGTGACCGTCACCGCATCGTTGTAGCGGTGGCTCAGGAGGAAGCCCGCCGCCCCTTCCGGCGCCGCGACCCGCCCAGCCAGCGGCTTGGCCAAGCCCGGGACCTTTTCGAACGGCCCGTCGAACGCTTCGAGAATGCGGTCGAACTGGACGCCCATCTGGTAGGCCAGCGTGTACCCCGCGTTGTCGTACGGCGGAATAGGCGGACCCCCGGGATACTGGAAGTCGTTAGGATGGTCCTGCGGCTCGAACATGTCGATGACGTGGGGGCGAAATGCCTGCGCACCCTTGATCACCAGGGATCCGGCGGCGTAGCGCTTGCCGGCCACCTCGAAGTCCCGCGTGGCGCGGTGCACGGTGACGCCGTTCTTGATCAGCGTATTGACGAACTTTGTGGCCGTCGGGAAATCGGCCTGGTCGGCAGGCAGGACGTAGCCGCGGGCATCCCGCGCCGCGGGATCACGGAGCAACGCGAAGTAGCGGGCCGGCGCGCCGCGCGCGCGGCCCCGGACGTCTTGCCCACCCGCCGCACGCTCGCGCTCGAGCGCCGCCCTGGCTCCCTCGACGTCCCGCGGCGTGATCGTCCACGTATCCCGCCCGCCCCGCTCGATGGAGTTCCGTCCCATCTTGTAGATGTTGTGGAGCAGGGTCTCGCGATAGCGCGATGCGTAGTCCAGCACGGCCCGGTTGGCCGTCTGGGAATAGTCGACGGAGTACCGGAAGTGCCACCGCTGCGGTTGTACGGGCAGCGGCAGGTCGGCGCTCACGATCTGGCGATCGGGCAGGAACGGCACCTCGATGGGCGTCGGGTTTCCAATCGTCTCTGTCAGCAGTCCGATCTGATTATGGAAGTACGTGCTGGTGCGGAGCCCGCCGTTCCACCAGGTCGAGTAAGTGGCTCCCCGGCGCATGGTGGCGCCGCCCTTGCCTTCGGCCACGAACCGGCCGTGCATGGCCGCGCCAACCGCGTCGAGCCCCGTCTGCACCAGCGGATCGATGTTGTAGTTCATCGGGTCGCGGAACGGCGGGGCGAAGAGCACCACTCCCGCGGGTCCGGTCTGGTGATGGTTGTACATGATCTGCGGAAACCATTCGTGAAACAGGACCCGGGACAGGTTCTCGGTTTCCGGCTGGTTGACCATGTAGAAGTCGCGATTGTTGTCGTGCCCGATGTATTTCTGGTACAGCCGCGGGATGTTGCCGCTGTTGCGTTTCAAGGTATCGGGGTCCCGCATGTACCAGCTCGACACCAGCTCCATGCCGTCGGGGTTGGCGTGCACCGCCAGGAGCACGACGTCGTCCAGAATCCGGATCGTCTCAGGATCGGTGCGGCTCACCATCTGATAGACGAGCTCCATCAGCTGATGCGCGCCGAGGACCTCGGTGGCGTGGAGCCCGCCGTCGATCCAGACCACGGCCTTGCCCTCGGCTGCGAGCCGCCTGGCCTCATCGTCGCTCAACCCCTCGGCGAGCGACAGGCGTCGGGAGATCTCTTTGATGCGCGCCAGATTCCGATGGTTTGCGGGGGAGGTGATAATGGCCATGAGCTGGGGCCGCCCCTCGGCCGTCCGTCCAATCTCCTGGACCACCATCCGGTCCGATTCCTGATCGAGCTTCGCCCAGTATGCCTGGAGCTGGGAATAGGTGGCCAGCCGATAGTCGTCACCGATGTTGAAGCCGAGCTGCTCTTTGGGCGTGGTGATCCGCTGCTGAGCCACAGCCGGAACGGTTGCCACGACGAGCAGTGCGACGGCGAAGACGGCGGCAATGAGTGCACGACGGGTGGTGCAGGGCATCGAGTCCTCGTGAATGGGCGGGGTACGGGGTGTAGTCTACTGCCGGGACGCCCGCTCGCCAGATGCCTTCCCGAGCCGGATGTCGCGCCAGACCGTGATCGGGTCCTGTTGCGCGGCGGCCACGGTGAGCTCGATCCGATAGCGACCGGGACCGAGGGCTGACAGGTCGAGAAGCAGTGACCGACCCAACGTGCGTGGTGATTCCTGCCACTCGATGCGTACGGGGTCGGAGGGCGACGCCAGGCCGAGCGCGTGCGCGGCCCGACGCAGAACTCCGGTACCCGTGCGGCGGGCCGCGACGGCTATCTCCACCAGCTCACCACCGGGACTGAGTCCGTAAACCTCCCAGAAAACGCCTACTCGCCGCCGAGACCCGAGGTCCGTGGTAGCGAGCATCAGAGGCACCGCCTGGTCGAGGAGGCGGGGCAGACTGTCCGCCGGTTCGAGTAACAGGAGATCGGAGATGGTGACGCCGATGGGCGCCGAGACCGGCAGAGCCGAGCGGCTACGCGCGGCGCGGCGTGCTGCGCGCGAGAACGCGTCGAGCCCGACCAAAACAGCGCCGGGGCCGATCGTGGCCTGGAGCGCACCGCGCGGCGTACCGCGGCGGGCGATCACCGTCTCACGCTCGGGCCCTCCGGAAAGCTCCAGCGCCACTTCGACGCCGCCCCGCGCGAACCCGGGATCGATCGACAGGTCGTAGGCCGCCAGCACGAGCGTAGAATCTCCGCGTCGGAATGCGGCGACCTGATGTGAGAGAGCGACGAAGGAGTCGGCGTAGGCCGGCGCGTACACGTCGCGGGGAGCGATGCGCTTCAAGTCCCAGTCGCCGGCGACCGCCGCGAACGGCTCGGCCAGGGCGGCCGGAGTGGGCAAAAAGCGGAAACCTGGTGACCGCTGGTGCCCCACGATCGCCGCATCGTCCATACTGCCGGGCCGCGAGGGCTCCTGGCTCCAGGCCGTCACCCAGCCATAGCGCACCATGATCTCCGCCATGTCGCTGCCCCAGGGGATCCCGTGCCCGTTGCGCGCGTCTCGGTAGAGCTCCACCATGGTCATGCGCGCCAGGTGTTCGGTACGGCGGTCGTTTCCGGAGAGGAGGGAAAGCGGTCGCGCGAGCCACCAGATCCGATCGTTCAGCGCCTCGCGATCGGCGCAGGGCAGCCGGCGATAGCGTTGGCGGAAGTCACCTTCGAGCAGTTGCGACGCGTCGGTCCAGGCGCAGCGACGCTCGGGCGGCATGACCTCGAGCGCCCGGTCGAACGCCATCTCCGCGCCGGCAAAGTCGCCGCCGGCGTGGCGAGCGAGTCCCTCCAGGGCCAGACACCACCAAGCCGCTGCCGTGCAGCGCTGCGCCACGGTCACGGCGCGGCCCGTCGAGTCGTGCTCCACGAGGTATCGCACGAGCTGGCCCGCGACCCATCCGTCTCCGCGGACGGCGGCGGCAGCGGTATCGAGCTGAGCGAGCAGGTGTGCGCGGGCGCCGCGCACCCGCGGCAGCTCGGCGGGAGGTGGCGCCTGCCCGTCGTCGTGCCAGAAACGGAACCGTCCGATGCGTTCTTCGTGGAGGCCGCCAGTGGGCCCGGCGACCGGGAGGTGCGCCCGGCGGTAGCGCTCGAAGTCGGCTTGAGCGCTGCGGGCGCGGCGGTGGACGGCGGCGGAGTCCGGCGTGCCGGCTTGGAATCCCACCAGCGCCGCCAGACCGAGCAACGAAAGGGCCGCCATGGCGCTCAGCGCATCCGCGCTCGCTGAATGGAGTCGTCGAGCGCCAGAGCCCGCTGCGTTGGCCACTTGTGGCGGAGCATGAGACACGAGCCCACACTCGACTGGCGTTGCGCGGAGCATTCCTGGATCTCGCGGCGGTGGCGCGGCACGTTCGCCTGCCAGACCGAGTCTGCGGCGGCGCCGGCCCGTTGCTCCGGCCAGCCGAAGCGGACCAGCAGGCACCGCGCGAGATCGGGGTCTTCGCAGCTGCGGATCTCGTCACGACGCTGCGCCGCGCCCCGCGCCCAGACCGAGTCTTCGCGCCGCTGCCGGATGGTCGCTAGTTGTTGTGACCGGGTTTCCGCCGCGGGCCGTGCCTCGGCCGGCTTCCAGCGGTAGTTGCCCGTGAGACACAGCTCGATTTCGAGCGCGTCGGCCGACCGCCGGGAACAGGCCGCGATTTCCTCCCGTCGCGTCACGTCGGACTTGCACGCGGCCAGCGTGCACGCTCCCAGGATCCACCACCAGGTACGACTCATACGACGGTCCCTCTCACTGTATCGTGCCACAAGATAGCGCGAGCAGCCGCTCCTGCGCGCCGGAACCGTGCGTCGTGGCGTCCGGCCCGCGGGAGTACGACCCGTCCGAGTTGAGGATCCACGCTCCCGGCGCGCTGGTCTCCGTGTCCAAGATCGCGCGCAAGCGGGATTGGGCCGAAGGATCCGCGACCGGCACCGCGACCTCGACGCGCCGGCGCAGGTTGCGCGCGCGCCAATCGGCCGACGCGATGTAATACTCCGGCGTGCCGCCGTTCGCGAAGCAGTAGATGCGCGCGTGCTCGAGGAACCGGCCCAGGACGCTCACCACGCGGATGCGCTCGGACAGGCCCGGCACTCCCGGCCGCAGCATGCAGATCCCCCGGACGACGAGCTCGATGTCGACCCCGGCCTGCGCCGCGCGATACAGCGCACCGATCACGGCGGCATCGGCCAGGCCGTTGAGCTTGGCGCGGATCCGCCCGCCGCGGCCGGCGCGCGCATGCTCGGCCTCACGCTCGATCAGGGCGAGGAGCCGGCGGAGCAGGACGTTCGGCGCTACGAGGAGCTTCCGAAACTCGGCTTGCGGCGCCTGGGAGGAGCCTGTGAGCTCGTTGAACAGGGTGTGCACGTCACCGGCGATGGCCTCGTCGGCGGTGAACAGCCCGAGGTCGGTGTACACAGCCGCCGTTTCCCGGTTGTAGTTACCGGTGCCGATATGGGCATACCGGCGCAGGCGGCCCCGGGCCCGCCGCACCACGAGCGCGAGCTTGGCGTGGGTCTTGAGCGCGATGAGCCCGGTCACCACGTGGATCCCTTCGTGCTCGAGGCTCTTCGCCCACTGGATGTTCATCGCTTCATCGAAGCGGGCCTTGAGCTCGATACAGACGGATACTTCCTTGCCAGAACTTACGGCGCGCCGCAACGCATCGGCTATAGCCGATGGGCCTCCCGGACGATACAGGGTCAGTTTGATGCCGGTCACGTCGGGGTCGTCCGCCGCCTCGCCGACAAAGCGCTCGAAGGTGAGTGGGAACGAGTCGTACGGGTGGTGCACGAGCACGTCGCTCTCGTCGAGCTGGTCCAGGACGGGGCGTCCGGTCTGAAACGGATTGGCGGGAGTGAATTTCGGGTAGTCCGCGCCCGGCCCAAGCCCGTTCAGCTGTGGCACGTCGCTCAGATCCACCAGCGTGCGAGATTCGTAGACGTCGGACTCCCGCAACGCGCTGCGCTGGTCGCTCTCCTCGAATCGCAGCTCGCGCTGCAGCAGCTCCCGCAGGCCCGGGGGCATGGCGCGCTCCACCTCCATCCGTACAACCGGACCCGCTGGGCGGCGCCGAATCTCTTCCTCAATCGCCTGCACGAAGCTGCTCGTCCCGGCCTCGTCGAGCTGGATGTCCCCGCTCCGGGTGAGTCGAAAGACGTGCGCTTCCGCGATGGTGCGTCCCGGGAACACCTGGGCGAGATTGGCACGCACGACGTCCTCCAGCGGGACGAAGCACCGCCCGGCCCCCAGCGCTATGAAACGCGGGACGTTGTCCGGGATCTCGAGATGCGCGTAGTGGGTGGCCCCGCGCGATCCCTCTCGCAGCACCACCGCGAGCGCGAGCCGGCGGTCGCCGATCAATGGAAACGGATGTCCGGGCGCGCGAGTGAGCGCTTTGGGGGTCAGGAGCGGCTGGATCTCGGCGCCGAAGTACTCACCGAGCCGGGCCCGCTCGGCGGACTCCAGGTCCGTCCAGGCCATAAGTCGGATGCCCTGGTGAGCCAGCTCCCCCGCGCGGAGCGCTTCGAACGCGTGGTGCTGCCGCTCCAGCAGCGGTTGCAGTCGAAGGGCGATCGCGTCCAGCGCTTCCGCCGGGCGCAGGCCGTCGACGCCCGGCCGCGTCCACCCCGACGCCACGGCGTGCTTTAGCCCACCGGCCTGCACCATGAAGAACTGATCGAGATTCGTGCTGAAGATCGCGAGGAACCGCAGCCGGGCCGTGAGCGGCGTGGCCGGATCCTCGGCGAGCGCCAGCACCCGCGCGTTGAACTCCAGCCAGCTCAGCTCGGCGTTGATGAACTGCTCGGGCGTGGGCCGGTCGGCATCCAGGGCGGCCTCGGGAAGTGTGGGCACCCGCAGCTCGCTCAACGTGAGACGCGCGGCGGCGGCGTCGTCCAGGTCCGGACCCGGGGCCCCCGCCGTGAAGGCCGCCGCCGACCACTCCGGCAGCAGCTCCGAGCGGGCCGCGACGCTCAGGGCCGCCAGCGTGCGGGAGTCGCGCAGCAGCGGGGAGCCGACGAGGGCCACGAGCTCGGCGGGCGCGAACCACTGGAGTGCGGGCCCGACCACGTCGAGCGCCCGGGGTAGACGCCGCGCCATCCACACCTCGAGGGCAGGACGGGTGCCGCTGAGCGGGGCCGTGCCCAGCAAGCGCACTTCTCCCTCGGCACTGCCTAACAAGCGACGCATCACCCCACGACACCCTGCCTCACCGCCGCCGCGATCGACCGGCAAGGCGATCTCGGCGCCGCTCCGCCGCATGGCCAACCGCCCGTGCGCGACCGCCACCACGGCCACCTCCTGGTAGCCGTGGACCGCTCGCGTCAGGCGATCGCTTTCCGCGGCGGCGAGCAGGGCCTCCGCGCGCTCCAGCGTGCCGAGGGAAACCGACCCGAGCTCGTAGCGCTGGGCCAGAGCGCGGCCCACCCGCGCGGCCAGCGGGCGGGCCCACCACGCATGCTCCAGGGCAAGGGCGTGAAAGTCGACCGTGAGATCGACCGCGCGGGCCGTGATTGCGTCCCGCACGGCACGCACCCCGGCAAACGGCAGGAGGGGCCACGTGAGGGTCCGAGCCTCCCGCTCGGTCTCGATCTCCAGGATGGCGCTCAGACGGCTGGCGTCGAGCAGCCCGCGCAGTCGGCGGGCCGGCTCCGAGGTACCCGCCAGGATGTCTCGCGCATCCACGTCGGGGACCGGGGTGAGCGCGGTGATCGGTGCGCCTTCCCGCTCTTCGAGCACCAGCCAGCGCCGGTCGTCGAGCGCGTAGCGGATGCGGCACGCCAGCGCGCGCCGCCGCAGCTCTCCCGCGGGCGAGTCGAAGTACACGTCGCGGTGGAACGCGCGCCGCGGCGCGCCGGGGCGCAGGCCGAAAGGGAGTGGGGGATCGAGCATCCGGCGCCAGCGCTCGGGGTCCGGCAGATCCCAGCGGAGCGCCACCGCCCTAGTCCTCGATTGGCTCGAAATCGGCCGAGGTCACGTCGGGCCCCGCGTGCCGCACCGCCTCGGCCAGATCGGCGGCCGACGCCTCGCGGCGCAGGCGCACGAAATAGGTGAGGATGGCTCGATCCCCCGTGCCGGGCGTGGCGCGAACGAGCTTCCAGCGCTTCGCGCGAGCGTCGAGCACGCCCTCCACGGCGCTGCGAACCGCCGGTCCCGACGCGACTTCTACGAGCAGCATCCCGCCCGGACGGCGGGCCACTCCCTGAGAGGCTCCGCCAAGATCGAGCTGCCAGAGCGCCAGCATGACCGCAACATAGACCAACGACATCACGAAGCCCGCACTGAGGGCCTGAACGCCCGCGGCCAGCCCCAGACCGATCGCGACGAAGATATAGACGGCATCCTTCGTGTCCTTGAGCGTATTTCGAAAGCGGACGGCCGCCACGATGCCGGCAAGGCTGAAGGCGAGCGCCAGACTGTTCTGCACGATCAGCACGATGCCGGCGACCGCCGTGGGGAGAACGATGATCGTCTGGAGAATCGAGGTGTCGAGCGTCTCGATCTGCCGTGTGTGCCGATACGTCCAGGCGATCGGGGCAGCGAGCGCCAGGGCTCCCACCATGGCGAGCAGCGTTAGGAAAGCGATGCCGCCGGCGTCCGCCAACGCCGGGCCGCCACGCTCCAACTCTCCCACCCCGCCAACGGACCGCAGTCGTGCCAGCGACACGACGTCCCGGATGCCCGGGAAGGCGCGCTGCAGCGCGATGAAGGCGACGAGGAGCGCCGCGTAGTAGAGCGCGAGCCGCGCGCCCACAGCCGTGAGGACTTTCATCGTGCGCTCTGACAGTTTCGCCTGAACTCCCGCCGGGCGCTGCGTGGGTCGTTCAGTGTCCTGTAGAAATCGTCGAAATAGGCCAAGGTCTGACTGACTTCCCGCGGTTCGAGCCCATCCTGATTCCGGTACAGCGCGTAGATGGCGTCC
>Ga0214471_10002582_pt1 | contig 14195 bp, 9 predicted proteins | sample RVTome_5_FD_207665 | JGI IMG/M metagenome (GOLD analysis project Ga0214471, IMG submission 207665) | Soil microbial communities from uranium-contaminated site in the Upper Colorado River Basin, Wyoming, United States - RVT142D155 | ecosystem: Environmental > Terrestrial > Soil > Contaminated >...
GCGAGGGCATGAACCGCGAGCAGGCGGTCGAGCTGGCGCGGCGCGCGCTCGAGTTCGCGGCCAAGAAGGACGCCGCCACCGGCGGCGCCAGCTACCTGATGAAGGTGATCACCAAGGCCGGCATCGAAGACATCGAAGGCCGCACGGCTCTAGGAAGCGCAACGCCGCACCCGCACCCAGACAAGACGTAGTTTGTAGGGGCGGGGCTTGTCCCCGCCCGTGAGGCCCGACCGTCATGGCCATGGAACTGACCCAATTCATCAGCCCCAAGCAGCTGCTCGAGATCAAGCGCGAGATCGTCGAGGAGGCGCTGGCCAAGTCCAATCCGATCGTGGCGCTGCAGTACAAAGGCGGCATCCTGCTGATGGCCGAGAACCCGAGCCGGTCGCTCAATAAGATCAGCGAGATCTACGATCGGGTCGCCTTCGCCGGCACCGGGCTGTACACGGATTACGAAAAACTGCGTAAGGCCGGGGTCCAGTACGCCGACCTGCGCGGCTACACCTACAGCCGCCGCGACGTGCGCGGCAAGCCGCTGGCGAGCGAGTATTCGACCATCCTGGGCGAGATCTTCTCGCGCGAGCCGGTCCCGCTCGAGGTCGAGATCCTTTTGGCCGAGGTCGGCGACAGCCCGGAGGGCGACCGCATGTTTAGGATCCCCTTCAGCGGCGGCCTGGTCGAAGAGACCGGCTTCGCGGTGCTGGGCGACATCGCCAAAGACGAGGACAGCGGCAAGTACAAGCGCGGCGCGATCCGCAAGTTCCTGCAGGACAGCGCGCTCGGGCCCGACACCGGCTTCGAGGCCGCGCTGCGCGCCGGCCACCAGGCGCTCGGCATCGGCCGCGGCAGCGAGCGACTGCGCCCGGAGAACATCGAGGTCGCGCTGCTCGACCGCACCACCCCGCGCCCGCGCAAATTCCAGCGCCTGAACCCCGACTCCCTGAGCTTTTCGTAGGTGGCTGGCCCCAGGCCAGATGTGGTCGCCAATCTGGGTGGCATGGGTGGCCGCAGGCCGCCCATGGACGACCTTTGCAGCGTCGACTACTCCCTCAAGATCGTCCGCGTTCGCATCGGCAATCTCGTCCATGGGCTTGCTGCGCACGCCCATGCCACCCAATGCATATGCTCAGGAGGACACATGCACGTTCGCCATAAGGATCAGGCCGAGCCGATCACGACCAGCACCGGTGAGGTGATCTACGAGCTGGTCGGGCGGCGGGTCGGGCGGGCCACCGAGCGCCACAGCGGCGCCCACGTAGTGATCCCCCCGGGCAAGTCATCGCGGCTGCATTACCACTCCGAGGCCGAGGAGAGCTACTTCATCCTCAAGGGCCGCGGCCGGCTGCGGGTCGGCGACGAGGAGGCCGAGGTCGGCGCCGGGCAGATGATCCTGATTCCGGCGCCGCTGCCGCACAAGATCGCCTGCGCCGGCGCGGAGGACCTCGAGCTGCTCGCGGTCAGCGTCCCGGCCTGGGAGCCCGCAGGCACGGTCTGGCTCGAAGACTGAGCAACAGAATCTGGTTGGCATGGTGACTGAACGCCCCTAATCGGGTGGCATGGGTGGCCGAAGGCCGCCCATGGACGGTTCCCCTCAAAGTTGCCGCGTCCTCACGGGTGGTCTTGTCCATGGGCTTGCTTCGCACGCCCATGCCACCCCGTGAGCAGCGCAGCCCCTCACCCCGGCCCTGTCATTGTAGGCCCTGCGGGTCCGGAGGGAGAGGGAGAACCGTCGCGGTGCTTTTTGAGCTCCTCTTCGAACGCGAGCGCGATCGCCTGGGCGTTGAACAGCGGCGGCGGCGGCAGGGCGCGGAGCTGGGACTGAGCCGCGCCGAGCTCGCTGAAGCTCGGGATCACCACCGGCCCGGTGCCGAGTCGCTCCATCTCCTCGTGGACCCAGCGGATCCGCTCCTCGGGCCGGCCGTGCGGATCGAAGAACTCCCCCAGGCCGGAGCCGCCGGCGCGCTGCAGCGCGTCGACCCGCTGAAAGAAACGGATCAGGCCGCGCGGATCGTGGCCGCTGAGGTGCATCAGCTCGGCGCCGCGGCGATCGGCCTCCTCCTCCTGGCCGCTGGAGAAGCTCAGCAGCATGCCCAGCGCGAACACCTGGGCGCCGCCCGCCGCCGCGGCGCCCTCCTGCCCGCCGAGCTGATTGAACAGCGACTCGAAAAAGGTCGCGCGGCGCAGCGCCTGGACCGCGTGGCGGCGCTCGACGTGGACGATCTCGTGGGCCAGGACCCCGGCCAGCTCCTGCTCGTCCGCGACCGCCTCGATCAGGCCGCGGTTGATGCAGATGAACCCGCCTGGGAGCGCGAAGGCGTTGATGTCGGCCACGTCGAAGACCCGGAAGCGGTATTCCAAGTCCGGGCGCTCCGAGCTGCGCACCAAGGTCGCCCCGGTCGCCTCCACTAGCCGGCGCACCGCCGGCGCCTCGATCGGCGGAACGAACTGCTCGAGCCGGGCCACCAAGCCGCGGCCCAGCGCGAGCTCGGCAGCGGGTTTCAAATCCAGCACATCGCGGCTCGAGCGCAGCACCAGAAAGCCGATCGTGAGCGCACAGAGCAGGGCGAACCCGCCGAGCGCCGCCCATCCTCGAACCCGCTCCGGATCCGGCTGCGTCTGCCAAGCCATGTCGCCCCACCCTGCGCTCCAAGCGCTGCTTAAACCGCCGCGTTATAGTGGTTTAGATGAGGCCACGGTATCACAAATCCTCGGCTTTCCGCGGCCGCCGCGGGCGGCGCCGGCGCGGGCCCGCGCCGGGCCTTTGTGCGGCGCTCGCCGCGGTGCTGCTGGTGCTGGCGGGGGCCGGTTCGAGCGCCGCGCAAGAGAGCTGGCAGCGGGCGCGTGTGATCCTGACCTCCGGCTCCGACACCGCCGACCTGCGCCTGGTGTCGGGCGGGCGCATCGTCCACGCCGTGTTCGAGCTGCAGAGCGGGGATCCCGCCGACGTGCGGGTCGCGTTCGAGGACGGGCGGCTGCATCTGGGCCAATCGACCTTCAATGCGATCCTGGGCCGCACCATGTCGGCCCGCTTCGACCTGATTCTGGCCGGCCTGGAGCCGGGCGCGGCCGTCACGTGGGAGCTGGAGCGGAGCTACCCGCGCAGCGTGCGCGCCGAGCTGTTCAACTTCAACCAGATCCTGCCCTTGCAACTGACCGCGCTCGACGGCCCGGGCAGCTACAGCCTGGCGGCCGATCCGTTTCGCAGCGGCGGGCCGATCGGGCCGCCGGCGCCGGCGGCGCCGCCCAAGCTGCTGGCGTTCTACTACCCGTGGTACGAGCTGGCGCACTGGAACAGCCCGATGATGGCCGACGGCCCCGAGCCGCCGTACGCCTCGGGCCAGCGCAAGACCATGCGCCGCCATCTGGCCTGGTCCGAGATGGCCGGGATCGACGCGCTGATCTCCTCCTGGTGGGGCTCGGGCGATGCGACCGACGTCCGCTTCGCGCGCCTGCTCGACGAGGCCAGAAGCACCGCGGTCCAGCTCACGATTTATTTCGAGACTCTCGGCGCGCGCTTCGCCTCACCGGCCCAGATCGTCGAGCAGCTCGAGTACGTGCTTTCGACCTACAGCCCGAGCCCGGCCTTTCTGCGCCACCAAGGCCGGCCGGTGATCTTTCTCTACGCGGCCGAGGCGGTTCCGCGCGAGAGCGGCTTCAGCGCGTTGGAAACCTGGTCGGCGATCCGAGCCCGGCTCGCGGCCGACGGCTTCGACCCGATCCTGATCGGCGACACGCTCGATCCGGCGTATCTCGCGGTGTTCGACGGCCTGCACAGCTACGCCGCCGGCGTGGTGCTGCCGGTCGATGCGCTGGCCGCGATCTACGCCGCGGTCGGTGAACGGGTCCGCGCCGATCATCTGCTGCGCGGCCCCGGCGCGGCGCGCAAGCTGTGGCTGCCGGGCATCCTCCCTGGGTACGACGACCGCCTGCTGGGACGCCCGAGCCCGATCGTGGTGCCGCGCGCCGGCGGCGCCGCCTACGCCGCGACCTTCGCCGCCGCCGCGGCCTCGGCACCGGACTGGATTACGATCACCAGCTTCAACGAGTGGTGGGAGAACAGCCAGATCGAGCCGGGCGTGAACCACGGCGGCGCCGAGCTGCACCGCACCCGCGAGTGGCGCTACCGCCTGGCCCAGCCGGCCAGCGCCGCGCTGCCGCTCTTGGTCGCGACCACCGACGAGGGCAGCTATCAGGCCGGCGACCGCTGGCGCTTGCTGCTGAGCGCGAGCAACGAAGGGCCGGCGCGCAGCGTCGACCTGCTGCTCGGCGTGTATCTGGCCGACGGACGGTTCCTCCTGTTCGAGAACGGCCTTGCGCGCGCGGTCGACGCCGATCCGAACGATCCCGGCACCTTCGTGCCGGTGGTCCACCAGGTCACGCTGAGCGCGGGCCTGCGCACCGCGCCCGAAACCCTGCTCGAGCTGACCCTGCCGAATCTGCCGCCCGGCCTTGGCTATGTCGTCTCCGGCGTCTACCAAGCCGGCAGCCTGGGCACGCCCAACCCCGTGCCGCTCGCTCCCCTGCTGGCCACCCCGTTCCGAATTAAGTAATCGCAGCTCGGTCGCGGCGCTGGGGCCCCAGGCCGAGGTGCTCGCGCACCCGCCGAAAGCGCGGATCGTCGCGCAGGCTGTCGTATAGAGGATCGCCCTCGATGTCGTAGATCAGCCGATCGCGTTCGCCGTCGGCGCGCGCCAGCCAGGCGAACGCCTGTTCGCGGTCGCCGAGACGCACGTAGAGGCGCACATACTCGATCGGCGGCACATACGCGCCTCGAGCCTGCTTCAGGTTGAGTCGTTCGAGCCGCTTCGCCGCCACCGCACGCATGGCGGCCCAGTAGCCCGATGCTTTGTAAGTCCGGTCGAGAATCTCGACCAGCTCATCGTCGCGCGAAAGCACCAGCTCGAGGCGAAACTCGGCGAGGGCCGGCTCATGGTGTCCAACCGCCTCATAAGCGAATCCGAGCGTCTCGTGGGTCAAAACGTCGTTCTGATCCAATTCGAGCGATTCTCGAAGGTGGGCGATCGCTTTTTGATACTGCCGCGTGTAATACAACATTCTCCCGACATTGAAATGAAACCGCAGCGTGGTCGGATCGAGAGCGAGCCCCTTTCGGATCTGTGCGAGCCCCTCCCGCGGCCGTCCGGTCAGCACCAAGTAATGGCCGTAGTGATTGTGGGTGTTGGGATAATTCGGATCCAGTTCGATGGCGCGGCGAAAACTGCGCTCGGCCGCGGTCAGGTCGCGGTGGTAATACCAGTGCAGCGCGGCCACGCCGTTGTGGGTTTCCGGGATGCTCGGATCGAGCGCCAGCGCCCGGGCCAGCGCTGCTTCCATTTTCGGCCAGCCTTCTTTGGGATCGATGAAGCCATAGGCGGTGCCGTATCCGTAGCAGGAAGTCATACCCGACCAGGCCAGCGCATACGATGGATCGAGCTCGACCGCGCGCTCGAAGTGTTCGCGGCACTTGAGGTACTCCTCCGGCACCGTTTTGTGCCAGTAGAAGCGCCCTTTCAAATAGGACTGGTAGGCTTCGGCGTTGCGGGTGCCGTGCAGGGCCACTCGCCTGCGCTCCTCGCCGCTGAGCCGAAGCCGCAGCCTTTGACCGATCTGCCGCGATATCTCGTTCTGCACCCCGAGCAGATCGGCCAGCTTGCGATCGTACCGCTCGCCCCAAAGGTGACTGCCGTCGCGCGTGTCGACCAGCTCCACGTGCACCGATAGATCCTCGCCGCGCCGCTCCACCCGACCGGTGAGCACGGCGCGGACTCCTAGGCTGCTGCCCACGGTCCGAGCGTCGATCTCCTGGCCTTTGTAGTGGAACACCGAATTGCGCGACAGGACCTTCAGGTTGGAGATTCTGGAGAGGCTGTCGATCAGGCTCTCGGTGATGCCGTCGCTCAAATAGTCCATCTCGCCGCTGCCGCCGGCATTGACCAACGGCAACACCGCCACCGAGTCGATGGGAGCGCCGGCAGCGCCGTGCTGCTCGGCCCACCAAAGACCGCCCCCGACCAAGAGCAACAAGACCGCCGTGAGCGCTGCACCCGCGCGCGACCGGAGCCAAGGGGTCCAACGCGGTCGCGCCATCCAGGTCAAGCCCGACTGAGAGGGCTCGCCGAGTCGAGCGCGCAGCCGATGCAGATCGGCGATCAGGTCGGCGGCGTTTTGGTAACGTTGGTCTCGATCCTTGGTCAGCAGGCGGCGCACCGTCCGCTCGAGCTCAGCGGGCACGCCGCGGCGCAACCCACCCAACGGCTGCGGTTCGCGCTCGAGGATGGCGGCGATGCGGTCGGCGGTGGTCGCTCCGGAGAACGGTAGCGCACAAGTGACCATCTCGTAGAGCACCACGCCCAAGCTCCAGAGATCGGTGCGCCCATCGACTTCGAGCCCGCGGGCCTGCTCCGGCGACATGTAGGTGGCGGTGCCGACCACCACCCCCTGAACCGTATCGACCATCGATTCGGCAGCCGCGGTCAGACGCTCGCTCGCAGGGTATTTGGCGATCCCGAAGTCGAGCACCTTGACCAGGCCGTCGGGGCGGACCATGACGTTCTCCGGCTTGATATCGCGATGCACGATCCCGGCGTGGTGCGCCGCGGCCAGCGCCCCGGCGATCTGGGTCGCGATGTTGGCGATGTCTGCCAGCGGCAGCGGTCCGCCCTGCAGGCGTTCGCGCAAGGTCTGCCCTTGGATGAACTCGGTGGCGATGAAATCCCAATTCTCGGACGCGCCGATCTCGTAGATGGTCAGGATGTTCGGATGATTGAGCGCCGAGGCAGCCATCGCCTCTTGTCGGAAACGTCCGAGGCGCTGGTCGTCCTCGGCCAGATGCTCGGCCAGCAGCTTAAGGGCAACGTGGCGACTCAAGCGCCGGTCGTGCGCCAAATAGATCTCGCCCATCCCGCCGGCGCCGATCGACTTCTCGATGACGTAAGGACCGACCGATTGGCCGGCGACCAGCCGCGGGGTGGTTTCCAGGATCAGGCGAGCGGCCGCTCCGCTCACCGGCCGTTCCAGAAAACCCTCGGCCGGATCGTGGGCCAACAGCGACTCCACCTCGCGCCGCAGTTCCTCGTCGCCGGCGCAGGCCTGGGCTAGAAACGCGCCCCGATCCTCGGGCCCCCGCTCCAGCGCGGCGGCGAAGACGCGGTCGACCTGCTGCCAGCGCTCGCGGTTCATGGAGCTTCGGCCGTCACCCAGCAAGCTTGGTGAGCTTCATGGCACCGCTCCCGGGCCCCAGGCCGAGGTGCTCGCGCACCCGCTGAAATCGCGGATCGCCGCGCAAGCTATCGTAGAGCGGGTCGACTTGGGCATCGAAGATCATCCGGACGGGCTCCTCCAGGGCTCGTTCGAGCCAGCCAAGCGCCGCCTCGCGGTTGCCCAGCCGCATCTGAAGCCGCGCGACCTCGAGCGCCGGAACGTAGCTGCCCTGCGCCGCCTTTTTGGTCAGGCGTTCCAGGCGTTGCCCGGCCACCGCATGCACGACGCCCTCGGAACCCGATTGTCCGTAAGCTCGATCCAGAATCGTCACCAGCTCGTCATCCCCGGCCAACCTGAACGCTCTTCTCCACTCGGCCACCGCCAGGGCCGCGTTGCCGCTCCGCTCGTACGTGTCCCCCAGTAGCTCGTGAGTCAAAACGTCGTTCTGGTCCAACTCGAGCGTTTCGCGGTATTGACGAACGGCGTCTTCATAGTTCTCCAGGTAGTAATACAACCTTGCCAAGCCGCGATTGAAGCGCAACGAGGTCGGATCGAGCGCGAGCGCCTCTCGGACCTCTGACATGCCCTGCTGGATCCGTCCGGTCAGCACCAGATAGTGACCGTAGTGGTTACGTACTTCAGGGTAGTTGTGGTTCAATTCGATTGCGCGCCGGAACGCCCGCTCGGCCGCGGGCAGGTCGCGATGGTAGTACAATTCCAGAGCCGCCAGCGCGTTGTAGGTTTCGGCACGGTTGGGATCGAGCTGGAGTGCTTTGGCGAGCGCCGCCTGCGCCTTCGGCCAGCTCTGCTTGGGGTCCATGAGACCGTTGGCGCCGGCGTAGCCATAGCAATCCGCCAGCCCCGCGTACGCCAGCGCGTAGGATGGATCGAGATCGATCGCACGCTGAAAGTTCTCTCGACATTTCAAAAAATCGTTTGGCACGGTCTTGTACCAGTAGTAGCGGCCTTTGAGATAGAACTGGTACGCCTCGACGTTGTCGGTGTAGCGCTGAGTCACCCGCTTCTGTTCGTCGCCGCTCAGGCTGAGCCGCAGCCGGTGAGATATCTCTCGTGATATTTCATCTTGCACTCGGAGCAGATCCGAGAACTTGCGATCGTACCGCGCGCCCCAAATCTGCCGGTTGTCGCGCACGTCGACCAGCTCCACGTGCACCGATAGATCCTCGCCGCGCCGCTCCACCCGACCGCTGAGTACGGCCCGGACTCCCAGGGCGCTGCCAATGGTATCGGCGTCGATCTCCTGTCCCTTGTAACGAAAAACCGAGTTGCGCGACAGGACCCTCAGATTGGAGAGCTGAGAAAGGCTGTTGATCAGGCCCTCGGTGATGCCGTCGCTCAAATACTCCATCTCGCCGCTGCCGCTGGCGTTGACCAACGGCAACACCGCGACCGAGTCGATGACCGCGCCGGTGGCGCCGCGCCGCTCGACCCACCAAAGCCCCACCGCCGCCACGACTAGCACCAGACTCGCCAGCGCGACCCTGGGACGCTGCCGGAGCCAAGCTGGGTCCCGCGGCCGGAACATCGACGCCCAGGCCGGCCCCGACCGCTGGCCCAGCGCTTCGCGCAGCGATTTGAAATCAGAGGTCAGCTCGGCGGCCTTCTGGTAGCGCTGGTCGCGGTCTTTGGCCAGCAGGCGGCGCACGATCCGCTCGAGCTCGGCGGGCAGACCGCGACGCGCCGCGCTCAGCGGCGACGGCTCGTGCTCCAGGATCGCCGCGATGCGATCGGCAGTGGTCGCCCCGGAAAATGGCAGCGCGCCCGTGACCATCTCGTAGAGCACCACCCCCAGGCTCCAGAGGTCGGTCCGCCCATCGACCTCGAGCCCGCGGGCCTGCTCCGGCGACATGTAGGTGGCGGTGCCGACCACCACCCCCTGAACCGTATCGACCGGCGACTCGGCAGCCGCGCTGGAGCGCTCGCTCGGCGCGTATTTGGCGATGCCGAAGTCGAGCACCTTGACCAGGCCGTCGGGACGGACCATGACGTTGTCGGGCTTGATGTCGCGATGCACGATCCCGGCGTCGTGCGCCGCGGCCAGCGCGGCGGCGATCTGGGTCGCGATGTCGACGATCTCCGGCAGCGCCAGTGGTCCGGCCTGCAGCCGTTGGCGCAAGGTCTGCCCTTGGACGTACTCGGTGGCGATGAAATCCCGATTTTCGAAGGCACCGATCTCGTGGATGGTGAGGATGTTTGGGTGGTTGAGCGCGGAGGCGGCCATCGCCTCTTGCCGGAAGCGAGCGAGCCGTTGGTCGTCGTCGGAAAGATGCTCGGCCAGCAGCTTGAGCGCGATCGGACGATTGAGGCGGCGATCGTGCGCTCGATAGACCTCACCCATGCCTCCGGCACCGATCGCTTCCACGATCTCGTACGGCCCGATCGACTGGCCGGCGAGCAGCCGCGGGGTGCTCGCGAGGATCAGACGGGCGGCCGCTCCGCTCACCGGCTGTTCCAGAAAGTCCTCGGCCGAGTCGTTGGCGATCAGCGACTCCACCTCGCGGCGCAGCCGGTCGTCGCCGGCGCAGGCCTGGTCCAAGAAGGCGTTCCGCTCCTCGGGCGGCCGCTCCAGCGCGGCGGCGAAGATGCGGTCGACCTGCCGCCAGAGCTCGCGGTTCATGGAGCTCCGGCCGCGGAGAGCTCGCGGCGCAAGAAAGCCTTGGCACGCCGCCACTCCCGAGCTACGGTGTCCGGCGAGATGCCCACCACCTCGGCGGTCTCTTCGACGCTGAGCCCGCCGAAGTAGCGCAGCTCGACCACCCGGCTCTTGCGCTGGTCCAGCTCGGCCAGGCTCCGGAGCGCGTCGTCGAGCGCGACCAGCTCGGCGGCGCGTTCGTCGCTCAGCACTGGGGCCTGGTCCAAGGAGATCTTCCGCGCCCCACCGCCGCGCTTGGCGTAGGCGTGCTTGCGCGCATGGTCGATCAGGATGCGGCGCATGAACTGCGCGGCGATGCCGAAGAAGTGGGCTCGGTTCTGCCAGCGCACCTGTCTCTGCCCGATCAGACGCAGGTAGGCTTCGTTGACCAGCGCGGTGGTCTGCAAGGTGTGATCGCCGCGCTCGCGCCGCATGTGGCGGTGGGCCAGGCGCCGCAGCTCGTGCTCGACCAGGGGCAGCAGCCGGTCGAGCGCGGCGCGGTCGCCTTCGCTCCAAGCCGAGAGCAGGCGGGTGACTTCCTCGGGAGCGGCTGCGGGGGCCAATCGAATCTCCAAATGCGGGACCGAAGTGGGGCGCCTGGTCGCTCGGATTGTAGCACTCTCACCCGGCGAGTCGTCTCCGGCGGCAAACCGGGCGGCTGAAATTCTTTTTGAGCCACGTGCCGGGATTCGCTTCTCTTTCCCGCGTTCATGATTAGAGGGGAGCATCGGGGCACAGGCTACCGCTGCACGCGGCACACCCCCCTCGGGGAGGTCCTATCATGCACAGGTTTCTCGGTTGCGGGTCTCTATCTGGCTGTTTGACCGTGGCGGCGGCTTGGATCGCGCTGTCTGCGGCGGCGCAGGCGGCCGACTTGAACGTCGTCGCCGCCGGGCTCGACAACCCGCGCGGCCTGGCGTTCGGCGCCCAGGGCGCCCTCTACGTGGTCGAGGCCGGGCGTGGCGGAAACGGCGCCTGCGTGATCGGAGGCGAAGGCAGCGAAGTCTGCTTCGGCGCCAGCGGAGCGATCACCCGGGTGAAGGACGGAGTACAGTCCCGAATCGTCACCGGCCTGCCCTCGCTCGCCGCGCCCAACGGCGCCGGCGCCACCGGACCGACCGACATCGCCCTGCGCTCGAAGGGCCGCGCCTACGTCGTGGTGGGCCTCGGCGGCAATCCCACTCAGCTGCGCGAAGAGCTCGGTCCAGAAGGCAGCGCCATGGGGCAGCTGCTGCGAGTCGATTTGGGCAGCGGCCGGTGGCGCGCCATCGTCGACATCAGCGGGCACGAGGCCGCCCACAACCCAGCCGGCGGAACGGTGGACAGCAACCCCTATGCTCTCCTTCCGGTCGGCTCGGGCGCGGTGGTGGCCGACGCCGGCGGCAACGATCTGCTGCGGGTGCGTAACAAGGGCGGGATCTCGACTTTGGCGACCTTCGCCGATCGTCTGGCCGACGCTCCACCTTTTCTCGGCCTGCCGCCCGGAGCCCAGATCCCGATGCAGCCGGTGCCCACTTCCGTGATCCAGGGACCGGATGGAGCCTACTACGTCGGCGAGCTGACCGGCTTTCCGTTTCCGCAGCGAGCCGCGCGCATCCTGCGGGTCCAGCCCGGCCGGGAGGTCGAGGTTTTCGCCACCGGCTTCACCAACATCATCGACCTCGCGATCGGTCCGGACGGCCAGCTCTACGTTCTCGAGATCAGCCACAAAGGGTTGCTATCCGGTGATCCGACCGGAGCTCTGCTGCGCCTGAACCCGGACGGTTCGCGTGATGCGATCGTGAAGAAGGGTCTGACCATGCCCGGCGGGCTCGCCTTCGGTCCCGACGGCGCGGCCTACGTCACCAACTGCAGTCCCTGCCCGGCCGGCGCCGGCCAGGTCCTGCGCATCGAATTCTAGGCTTCAGAAGCGGGCGGGCGCCGAGCGCCCGCCCGCTGTCCTCCCTTCCAGCGCCCAGATCTCCCGGTTTGCGCTAGGATGTCAGTGAGCGAAACCGGTGAAAAAGCGCATCTACGGGCTCGAGACCGAGTACGCCATCATCCACTACCCGGAGGGGGCCGAGCCGTCGCAGGTCCGGATCCTGTCGGAAGCCGACATGTTCGAGCTGATCTCGACGGTGATGACCAAGCGCAACTACGTGCGCCTGTCGGAGACCCAGTTCCACCTGGACCGGATCGGCTCCCGGATCGTGCGGCCGCACGACCGGATCAACACCATCGCGCTGAGCTCGGTCCAGGACCGCATGTTTCTCGGCAACGGCGCGCGCTTCTATCTCGACACCGGCGGCCATCCCGAGTACGCCACCCCCGAGTGCCTGTCGCCGCGCGACGTGCTGATCTACGACAAGGCCGGCGAGCGCGTGCTCGAGGAGCTGGCGCTGGCGGTCGAGGAGGCGATGCGCGAGGTCGGCTACAGCGGCGAGATCTTCGTCTGCAAGAACAACGTCGATACCCGCGGCAACACCTACGGCTGCCACGAGAACTACCTGATGGAGCGGCGCCGCACCTTCTTCGACGAGACCAACTTCTTCCGCCAGATCGTCTACAAGCTGATCCCGTTCCTGATCACGCGCCAGATCTTCTGCGGCGCCGGCAAGATCTATTCGGGCGAGAAGATCGCCTATCAAGTGTCGCAGCGCGCCGACTACATCGACGCCGAGATCAGCTCGGCCACCACCTCGCGGCGCGGCATCGTCAACGCCAAGGACGAGCCGCTGTCACACCGCGAGAAGTACCGCCGCCTGCATCTGATCGTGGGCGATACCAACATGTCGGAGGTCTCGAGCTTTCTCAAAATCGCCACCACCGGCATCGTGCTGCGCCTGATCGAAGAGGGCGCGATCGATCTCGACCTGATGCTGGAAGATCCGGTGCTGACGATCAAGAAGGTGTCGCGCGACCTGAGCTGCAAGAAGCGGATCAAGATGCGCAAGGGCGACCGGCTCGACCCGATCGAGATCCAGCTGCTGTACCTCGAGCTGGCCAAGCGCTTCTACGCCAAGAATCCCGAGGAGCTCGACCCGCAGATCGAGCTGGCGCTGCGGCTGTGGGAGGAGGTGCTCTACAAGCTCGCCCACCGCCCCGAGCTGGCCCGCGGTCAGGTCGACTGGCTGCTCAAGAAGTGGCTGCTCGACCGCTACCTGGCCAAGCACGACTCCTCGTTCGAGGAGCTCGGCAAATGGTCGTTCTTCATCAAGAAGCTCAAGTCGTTCCGGCTCGAAAGCGAGCTGGTGCGCCAGCAGCAGCGCGACCCCGGCTTCGATGTGCGCGAGTTCCTCAAGACCCGGCTGTCGCAGATCGACTTCATCCAGCTCGACCGCCACGCGCGCGAGGAGTCAATCCCGTTCGGCGACTACTTCCGGATCCGCAAGATCTACCACGGCCTGGTCGAGCGCGACCTGCGCTACCACGACATCGTGCGCCACCGCAGCCTCTACTACCTGCTGCAGCGCGAAGGGGTGGCCACTCCCCTGCCCGATCCCGACTTCGACCGCGACGTCGAGCGCGCCAAGACCGAGCCGCCCGACGACACCCGCGCCAAGGTGCGCGGCGAGTTCGTGCGCCGGATGAACGAGCTCGGCTACCGCGGTGGCGTGCGCTGGGACGCGGTGTATATCTACGTCGACCGGATGAAGAAGATCGACCTCTTGGACCCGTTCCAATCCACCAGCCCCCACCTGCAGGCCACCTTGGACTCCCTCGGCCGCGGCCAGCGCTTCTAACGACTGGGGAGGATGGCGGTGGATAGCTTGCTGCAGGATCTGCGCTACGGGGCGCGGCTTTTGGCTCGGAGCCGCGGGTTTGCGGTGGTGGCGATCCTGACCTTGGCGCTGGGGATCGCTGCGGTCACGGTCATTTTCAGCATGGTCGACGCCTTCCTGCTCCGGCCGCTGCCGTTCGCCGAGCCCGAGGCGCTGGTCCACGTCTGGCAGACCGACCGCGGGCAGGGCCTCACGGAAGGGCGGGTTTCGGTGCCCAACTTCCTGGATTGGAAACGCGAGAGCGCGGTGTTCGATGGGCTCGGCGGCTACTTCTATTCGAGCTACAACCTCTCGACCGACGAGCAGCCGATCCGGGTCCTGGGCGGGCTTCTGACGCCCGACCTGCTCGAGGTGCTGGGAGTCGGGCCGGCGCTGGGCCGCGCCTTCACGGCCGAGGAGGCGAGGCCCGGCAGCGACCGAGTGGTGCTTCTGAGCCACGGCCTCTGGCAGCGCCAGTTCGGCGGGCGCGACGACGCGATCGGGCGGACCTTGACCCTCGACGGCGAGAAGTACGAAGTCCTCGGCGTGATGCCGCCTGAGTTCGTGTTCCCGCTCCAGGCGGCGCAGTTCTGGCTGCCGCT
>Ga0214471_10002583_pt1 | contig 14194 bp, 15 predicted proteins | sample RVTome_5_FD_207665 | JGI IMG/M metagenome (GOLD analysis project Ga0214471, IMG submission 207665) | Soil microbial communities from uranium-contaminated site in the Upper Colorado River Basin, Wyoming, United States - RVT142D155 | ecosystem: Environmental > Terrestrial > Soil > Contaminated >...
CAGGACATCGAATGGTGCCTGGTCGACGGCGGGTTCCAGATCGTCCAGAGCCGGCCGATCACCACGCTGTTCCCCATCCCGGACGTCGGCGACCGGGAGAACCACGTCTACGTCTCGGTCGGTCATCCGCAGATGATGACCGACGCCCTGAAGCCCCTGGGGCTCTCCGTGTGGCAACTCACCGCCCTCCGGCCCATGTTCGACGCCGGCGGGAGGCTGTTCGTCGACGTCATCCAGGGCCTGGCGTCGCCGGCGAGCCGCGCCGGCCTCCTCGCGGTGATGGGGAAGGGCGATCCCCTGATCCGGGACGCGCTGGAGACCATCCTCGACCGCGGCGACTTCATCCCGTCGATGCCGAACGCGGGTCCCGGCGGGCCGCCGCCCGGCGGTGCGCCAGCCCCGATCGAGACCGATCCGGCCATCGTCGCCGACCTGATCGAGCGCAGCCACGCGTCCGTCGACCTCCTGAAGCGCGACATTCAGTCGTTGACCGGACCTGCGCTGCTCGACTTCCTCTTGGCGTCCTTCCAGGAGCACAAGCGGGTCCTCGGTGATCCGCTGAGCATGCAGGCGATCATGGCGGGGATGGAGGCCACGTGGTGGCTCAACGACCAGTTGCAGGAGTGGCTGGGCGAGAAGAGCGCGGCCGACACGCTCACGCTGTCCGCCCCAGGCAACGTCACGTCGGAGATGGGGCTGGCGCTGCTCGACGTCGCCGACGTGATCCGCCCGCATCCGGAGGTGGTGGCCTTCTTGGAAGGGGTCGAGGACGAGGGCTTCCTGGACGAGTTGGACAAGCTCGGGGGCGGGACCGAAGCGCGCGACGCCATCGAGGCCTACCTCGACAGGTACGGCATGCGCTGCGTCGGCGAGATCGACATCACGAGGCCGCGTTGGAGCGAACGCCCCACCACGCTCGTGCCCGTGATCCTCGACAACATCAAGCTCTTCGAGCCGGGCGCCGGCACACGGCGCTTCGAGCAGGGACGAGAGCAGGCGAAGAGGAAGGAAGGAGAGGTGCTGGAACGTCTGCGGGGGCTGCCGGACGGGCATCGGAAAGCCGAAGAGACCAAGCGGATGATCGACCGGGTCCGGACCTTCATCGGGTACCGGGAGTATCCGAAGTACGCCATCGTCAGCCGCTACTTCGTCTACAAGCAGGCCCTGCTGGAAGAAGCCGAGCGGCTCGTGCAGGCCCACGTGCTCGGTGAGACCGAAGACATCTTCTACCTCACGTTCGAGGAGCTCCACGAGGTCGTGCGCACGAACCAAGTGGATGACCAGCTTATTCGCCGGCGCAAGGACGAGTTCAGGTCGTATCAAGCGCTCACGCCGCCCCGCGTGCTCACGTCGGATGGCGAGGTCATCGCCGGGGCGTACCGGCGCGACGACGTGCCGGCCGGCGCGCTGGTCGGCTTGCCGGTTTCCGCCGGGACCGTCGAGGGGCGGGCCCGCGTCATCCTGGACATGGCGCAGGCCGATCTCGAAGCGGGCGACATCCTGGTCACGGCCTATACGGACCCCAGCTGGACGCCGCTGTTCGTCGCGATCAAGGGCCTCGTGACAGAGGTGGGGGGCCTGATGACCCATGGCGCGGTGATCGCACGGGAGTACGGCTTGCCCGCCGTCGTGGGGGTGGAAGATGCCACCCGGCTGATCCGGGATGGGCAGCGGATACGCGTGCATGGAACGGACGGGTACGTCGAGATCCTGCCCTAGGAGATGCGGAGCAATCAGGGGTGGGTGAGACGGGCGACCGCCCTGCGGTACCAGGCGTCGCCCCTCGATCAGCGCATCAGGCGCGTTCGGCTTGGAGAGCCTCGGCCACGGGACGGCGGCTGCCGAGCCGGGCGGGGACGGCGGTGAGGGCCGTCACCACGAGCACGGTCGCCAGCACCACGGCGAGCAGCTGCCAGAGCGGCGGACCGGTAGCTCGGTCGCCGTCACCGCCGGCCGGCCTTCCCCGTCAGCCGACGCAAACCGGCCTACCGACCGGGGGTGCGTGAACGCGTCCGATGATCAGTGGGCCGACATCTCCACAGTTGGGGGCGTGGCAGCGGCGAAGACGCGTTTGTGGATGTGGCGGTGGGCGAGCCACATCGCCACCGCCATGATGGCCGCCACGTCGGCGAACCCGGCGATCGACGCCCAGGGAAGTTCGATGTCACCTGCTTCGAGGTTGTTGAAGAATGCACCCATCGGGGTGAGCAGCGGCCAGAGAACGAGGATGTTGGTGGTGATGCGGAACGTGACGGCGTAGACGACACCGAGTGCCAAGAGGAACCACAACTCTTCCACGCCCATCCCGTAGCCGACGTGGTAGAGGGAGTAGAGAAGGGCGGCGCCTGCTACTGCGGGGGCGGGTCCGAAGCTGGCTTCGAGCCGGTTCTGGATGAACCCCCGGAAGAACACGGCCTCGAACAGTCCGACCACCAGCGACATGACCAGCAGCGGCCCCCATTCCACCGGAGCTGGGAGCTGATAGCCCCACAGCGTGGCGGCGAACTGGACGCCGGCCAGGACGACGCCGACGACGACCGTTTCGCGTGGTCTGTGCAGACCGATGCCGAGAGAACGTAGGTCCCGGTGGCGGATCCACACCTGGTAGACGATCGGCCCGACGACACCAAGTACCAGGCCGGTGGCGAAGGTGAGAAAGAGCCCCACCACGCTGTCGGTGGTGAAGACGGTGAAAGCCACTCGGAAGGCGCTCACCACGGCCAGGTAGAGGAGGATCACCGCGGCAAGATCCCGACCGTCCACGTGGTGACCGACGATGGGCGTCAACCTCGGGACGAAGGCGAGTGTCAAACCAGCAGCCGCGACCATGGATGCCCATGCGGTCAGGTTGTCGATGTTGAGCAGCAGCAGCGCCGCCAACACGAATCCGAACCACACCACTTCAGGCTTCGAGACGCCGGCCTTGTTCGGAGCGGACTGTTGGACATGACGATTCGACATGCGCGCCTCCTTCTCGGTGATCAGTATCGGGTCGAGCCGTTCCTCGTCAGAGCCGTAGGTCACATCGTCGAATGGCAACAGTCGCTGTCGGTAGGGCGCTCGAGTGGTAGCAGCGAGGTGATCATCTGGTGGCCTGCTTCCCCGCCTTGGGTTTCGGTGAGCCCCACCGATGCGATCCGGGGGCTGGTGACTGTGATGCGGGCCATGGTGGCCAGGTCGATTCGTCGGCCCGTCCCGTGCAAGGCATGCTCGGCGGCGGTGGCATCGGAGCGTGCGGCGACGTAGACGAACTGGGGGAGGTCGGTGACGTTCCCTGCGGCGAACACCTTGGGGTTGGTGTGGGCATCCGGTCGTCGACGACGACAGACCCGGTGGGTCAGTGTCGACCCCGGCGGCTTCGAGGTCGAGGCCGGCGGTGCGGGCGCGGCGGCCGGTGGCGACCAGTACCTGGTCGGCCTCCAACCGCCGGGTATCCCCCGCGATGGTGACCTCCAGCCAGTGGCGGTCGCCGGCGCGACCGGCCGTGGTGGCGGTGGCCGACGTGACGACCTGAGCGCCGAGGGACTCGAAGTGCTCCTGGAGGGCGGCGGAGATCTCCGACTCTTCGAAGGGGGCGATCCGGTCGAGTGCCTCGACGAAGGTCACCTTGGTGCCCAGGTGCGGGAAGAGCTGGCCGAGCTCGAGCCCGATGGCGTTGGCAGCCACAACGATCAACTCGGCGGGCAACACGGCGAGGTCGAGGGCGGTGGTTGAGGCGAGGTACCCGGTGTGCCGCGTTCCACCATCGCCACCCGGGCGCCCAGCTCGGACGCCTTGATGGCGGCTGCGAACGACGCCGAACCCGCTCCGATGATCAACAGGTCGTAATCACCGCAGCGGCGACGGCGGTCTCACAATGGTCACAGGTCATCCCCTCGACGGCGAGGCGGATCGGCTCCGTGGAGGTGTCTGTTCGTTCTGGTTGTGTTGTGTCATGGCCGCAACGTACACCTTCAAGTACGGTTGAATGTCACGTGGTAGTGTGCGAGTCATGCAGATCGGCGAAGTAGCACGCAGGATCGGAGTCGCCACATCGGCGATCCGCTTCTATGAGGAATCGGGGCTCCTACCCGAGCCCAACCGGACACCCTCCGGCTATCGGGAGTACGACCCGTCGGTCATCGACCGGCTCGCCTTCATCCGAGCCGGCCAAGCGGTCGGGCTGACCCTCGCCGAACTAAGAGAAGTCCTCGGCATCCGAGACAGAGGCGAGGCTCCCTGTACCCACGTCGCCGCGTTGATCGACCTTCGCATCGACGAGGTCGACCAGCGGATCAAGGACCTGCGCCGGCTGCGCCGCGACCTCACCGCCCTGGCCGGTGAGGCCGCCGTTTTCGACCCGACCGACTGTCCACCGGAGAGCGTCTGCCGGATCCTCACCGGAACCGGATGATCAGAAAAGCACGACGTGACGGTTGAAAGGTTGATGACCATCGGGCAGTTGGCCTCCCGGACCGGCATCTCAGCTCGAAATCTTCGTCGCTATACCGACCTCGGTCTGATCTATACGGTGGGTCGCAGCCCGGCCAACTACCGGCTGTACGACGAGTCGGCGGTGTGGTGCGTGCAGGTGATCGGGAGCCTTCGCCGGCTCGGTCTCACCATCGCCGAGATCCGCCGCCTCGCCGCGCTCTACTTGGAGAGACCCGAGGAGCCGATCGGTCCCCACCTCGACGTGCTCCTCGGTGACGTTGAACGACGTCTCGACGAGAGGATCGGAGAGCTGGAGGCCATTCGTGGCCGCCTCCACGAGTTTCGTCGGCAGCAAGCCGACGAGCTGGCGGGGCACCGCGACCTGGCGGCATCCGACCCGTCCAGGGGTTGACTCTCCGCCTGGGGGGAGACCTTATGGTTCCCCTGTGGAGCAAGAAGCGCGTGTCCGCAGGCGCATCGGCCCCGTGGGGACCATCGCTCGCGTGGTGGTGGGCGCCGTGTTCCTTGCACCCGCCCTCGGTGGAGCCTTCGCACCATCCGAGTGGCTGCTGGGTCTGGTGGGCTATCCAGCCATCCCGTTGTTCTGGCAGTGGATTCGCACCCGCCGCGACCCCGCCCCGATCAGCGCCATCGGCCCGGCCGGGTTCGCGCTCAACCTCGCCGGATTCCTCACCCTCTACCTCACTCCTGTCTACCTGCCGGCGCTGGCCATTACCAGCGATTCCGCCCTGATCTTCTACGGAACCTCGATGCTCCTGGCCGCCCTCCGTGGGTATCGGGGCTGTGAGCTGCTGGCCGTATCCAACTGGCTGCTCGGCCGCGACGACCAGATCGGATGTGTGATCTTCTCCCCAGCCGACCACCTGGAAAAGCGGCTCCGCCGTGGCCGGGCGATCGATCCCGAAGGTTGAGCCTCACGCCGGCCTCGGTGCGTCGGGGCCTCGTATCGAGGTCCTCGAAGCCTTCTCGTCACAACCCGGCTCGTATCACGGAATCGGCAGAAGAACCGGCGCGGATCCTCGACGAGCAGGTCGGGCACCTCCATGGCCGGGGAATGGCCGCCGTGGTCGAACTCGGACCAGCGCACGATGTTGTGGGTGCTCTCGGCGAGGCGACGGACGGAAAGGCGATCTCTCGGGGGAATGCGGCCACACCCTGGGTGAGGGGAAGCGATACGCAGACGTTCCGCAGCGGTCTCAGGCGTGAAGGAACGGGCCGGGCCAGGTCATGCTGATCGAGCGTTCGAAGTCGGTCCAGCCGTTCCGTTCGAAGGCGTCACCCATGGGGGTGTTGGTCAGTTATGTCGCGGCTCGAATGTGGTCAACCCCGGTCGCGGCGAGCGCCGCCACGCCTTCGTTCAAGATGTCGTTGATGTAACGAAGCCGACGACGTTGCCATCGTGATCGATCGCCACTCGCCTGTTCGATCGAGGGCTGACCTGCGCTCCGATCTCGCCGTCGAAGTGCTTGCGTGCCGTATCTCGGCCGCCGACACCGTCCCCCAACCCTCCGGACGAGTGGACCGCGTCGTCGCCTGACCTCGAGCCCGTTCCGACCTTTCTCACCGTTCGATGCCTCGCCCAGCACGCCGCACAGCAGAAGCCCACCACCAGTTGAGGAACCCAAGGGTCGCCGACCCGACATCGGGCCCCCCAACCCCTGAGTTCGAGCCCGTCGACCCTTCAGAATCGTTGAACCCATCGGCTACTCATCGGTAGAGGACGGCAACGTAGGGAACGGAGATGGCGATTAGGAGAACCGCAGCCCACCGGTTCACCTTTCCAGCTCTGCCGCCGAGGCCAAGGACAAGGAGCGGGGGCCCGGCCGCCAGCCATCCGGCAGCCGTCACCCCGGCGGTGGAAAGGGGACGCGCCAACGCGGCGCCACCCAGTGTGACCGTGTTGTGGTACCCGGCGGAACCCACCACTCCTGCCACCGCGAGTTCGCCTGATCCGGTGCCGATGCGCCGACACCGCCACGGTCTTGATCTCCTCGCGTTCGCACAACGACAGCGGCGCGTCTGGCATCCTTGCATCTCCAACGGTCGGTCACGCCGTTTGCACCGGTCATCATGACCGGAACCGCGCACCGACCGTTGGAACTCGCCGACCCCTGTCGGTACCATCCGATGCCGTGCAACTCCTGGAGCGCGGCGACGTCCTGAACCATCTCGACGATCTCCTGTCCGAAGCGCGTGACGGTCGCGGCCGGGCGGTACTGGTGCGTGGAGAGGCGGGAATCGGGAAGACATCGGCTGTCCGGGCCTTCGCCGCCTCCCACTCCGGGGACTCTCACATCCTCTGGGGTGCTTGTGATGACCTGTTGACTGCCAGACCGTTGGGTCCGGTCTGGGACATGGCCTTCGACGAGCCGACACTCGGTGAGGTCCTTCACGGCCAGGATCGCTACGAGGTGTTTGGCGCGATCCTCGAGTTGTTGGGCAGGGCTCTGAGGCCCACCCTCGCAGTCATCGAGGACATCCATTGGGCCGACGAGGCGACCCTGGACCTGATCAAATTCCTTGGAAGACGGATCGACCGCACACATGGGCTACTGGTGTTGACCTATCGCGACGGGGAAGTGCCCCGGGACCGGCCGCTTCGCGTCGCACTGGCCGATGTGGCGGCGACTTCGTTGGACAGGGTCACGCTACGACCCCTGTCCGAGACGGCGGTGTCGGAGATGGCGGCGACGGCAGGGGAGCTGTCGGACGGTCTCTGGGAGATCTCGGCCGGGAACCCTTTCTTCCTCACCGAGTTGCTTTCCTCCGACACCGACTCGATCCCGGTGTCGATCCGTGACGCTGTCATCGCCCGAGCCAACCGACTCTCCGTGGAGGCACGGGCTCTCGTCGACCTGGTATCGGTCGTCCCCAGCCGCGCCGAGCTGGATCTCGTGGAGAAGGTCCTCGGGCCGTCGAGAGAGGCGACGGCAGAGTGCGAGGCAGCCGCGATCCTCGAAGTCAAAGGTGACTCGCTCGCCTTTCGGCACGAGCTCGCCCGTCGATCGGTCGAGTCGGATCTCCCCGAGATGAGGAGGCGGGAGCTCAACTCCAAGGTTCTCCAGGCAGTAGAGGAGCTGGGCTACGACCTCGCTCGGGCTGCACACCACGCCGCCGCATCAGGTGACGTCCGTGCCTTGATCCGGCTCGCTCCTGTTGCCGCCCGTAGGGCGGCCGGGCTGGAGAGCCATCGTGAGGCGGTTGGCCACCTCCGCGCCCTCGAGCCCCATCTGGAGCACCTCGACGCGGAGATGTCCGCCGATCATCACGACCTCTGGGCATACGAGGAATACCTGAGCAATGAGATCGAGCGAGCCGAGGAGATCATCGGGACCGGTATCGCCTTGCGGAGGAGACTGGGCGACCCCACCCGACTCGGGAACTCGTTGCTCATCGCGAGTCGCGTCGCGTGGGTGAGCAACCGGCGGGCCTCTGCTGTCGAGCACGCCAATGAGGCCGCATCCGTGTTGGAGCCTGTTGGGGGGGAACAGTTGGCCATCGCCCTCTCCGCCATCTCCCAGCTGGCGATGCTCGCCGCCGACGAGGAGCGCGCAGTTCGATTCGGGGAGACGGCTTTGCAGGTAGCCGGGGCGGGCCCGAGCCAAGCTCGGGCCCATGCCTTGAACAACATCGGCGCGGTGAAGATGCTGATCCGTTACCCGGAGGGGATGAGCGAGCTCGAGGAGAGCTATGCAATGTCGGCCGACCTCGGCCTGTCGCACGATCAGATCCGGGCCGCGGTGAATATCGGATGGGCGGCGATCTACTTTCGGGACCTGGCAGTGGCCGAGACCTGGGTCAACATCGCCCACGATCTGTGTCTCCAACTCGAGATCTCTGCATTCGAGGCCTACGCCGTTGCCGAGCTTGGCTTGATCGATGAGATGCGCGGCGACTGGTCCGAGGCGGAGTCGAAGGCCCGGTACGTGCTCGATCATCTGGAGCAAATGGGGACTGCCAAGGTCGTGGCCGCCACGCTGCTTGGCAGACTCCAGGGCAGACGCGGCGAGCCGGAGGCCAAGACCAACCTGTTGAGTGGTTGGGAGCGAGCGGTGCGAGCTGACGAGATCCAGCGCACCGGCCCCTCGGCGATTGCCCTGGCAGAGTTCGTCTGGCTCGGCGGGAACCTCGACCAAACGATCCTCCTCCGTTTGCGTGAGGTGCTCGCGGAATGCCTCGAACGCGAGTCTTACTGGATGGCCGGCGAGCTTGCGCTCTGGCTGTTCCTCATCGGTCAGCTGGAGGGGATTCCTGTGAGCGCCGCTGAACCGTTCGCCTTGGTCGGCGCCGGTGACTGGGAGGGGGCAGCAACCTTCTGGGAGCAACGAGGGATCCCGTACGACCGCGCGGTCGCGCTGAGTCTTGGCACATCTGAATCGAAGATCGAAGCGATTCGGATCCTCGACGATCTCGGTGCCACCCCGCTCGCCTCTCGATTGCGCGCCGAACTGGCGGAGGCGGGTGTGACCGGGATTCCCCGAGGACCCAGCCGAGCGACCCGCGCCAACCGATTCGGGCTGACTCCACGACAGATGGACGTTCTCAGTCATCTCGCTGCGGGCAGGACCAACTCCGAGATCGCCGACCTTCTGTTCCTCTCGAGCAGGACGGTGGACCACCACGTCTCGGCGATCCTCGGCAAGCTCGCAGCCACGACGCGGTCGGAGGCGGTGGCAACTGCGGCGGAGTCGGGGCTGGTAGGTGCCTAGTGGTTGCGTCGCTCAAATGATGCGGCGGTCGTCGCGGCCTGATCGCGGGGACTGACGCTCCGCACGGACGCTCCAGCACCCAGGCCAAATCCGCGATGCACCACTGGGCAGAGCTTCGCGGTCGTCCAGCCCGATATAGGCAGCCACAGGGCTCTGATCTGGGCATCGTTGCCGATGCGCCGTCACGGCGGCTGCCATACCTTCGCAATGTGCCAACACCGGCACCCAGCGAGGGAGACACCGATGTTTTACAGCCCCGAGTACACCAAAGCAGTCCTGGCCGAGCACGAGCGTCGCCTGCTTCAGGACAGACGAGTTCGTCAGGCGAAACGGGCGAGAGCCGAGACAGAAGCGGGGCGAGCTCGGCCACGATTCCGGCTTCGCCAGGCCCTGACCGGATCTCCCACCAAGACCGTCTGATCGATCGCCGTACCGTTCTTCTCGATCCACCGACGCTATGCGCTCGTCGACTCTGCCGTGAAACGCTCCGAACAGGTCACGACGCCGGCGACGATCATGCCGGCCCCCACGAGAGAACGATCACACGCAGCGTGGCGCCGGTACCGGATCCTGGGCAGATCCACACCGATGGCAGCATCACCGCGACCGGCCGCACCGGCACGATCCGGTCGACCGGGACCGGTCAGTGGACGACGTCGTAGACGAGCTTCTGGATCCCGTTGGCGTACGACTCGCTCTCGACCAGGCTCAGCATCTGCTTCTCCTTGTCGGTGTCGCTCAACATGCGTTTGCCGGCGCCGAGCAGCAGTGGGAAGACCAGCAGGTGGTAGCGGTCGATCAGCGTGGCGTCCGAAAGGTTTCTGCTGAGCGTGGCACTGCCATGGATGATGATCGTGCCGCCCTCGGTGTTCTTCAGCTCGGCTACCTCGTCAAGAGAGCGGAGGATCGTGATCTCGCCCCAGTTCGACACGAGGTCGACCTCGCTGAGTGTGGTCGAGACGACGTACTTCGGCATGACCTTGTAGTCGGCGAACTCCTCGATGCCGGGCCAAACGGGGGAGAATGCCTCGTAGCTGGTCCGGCCCATCATCATGGCCGTGGCCTCCTGCTGCTCCCGGCCCTTGATCTCGTAGGCGTTCTCGAGGAACTCGAGGTCCTTGAAGGTCCAGCCGCCGCTGCGATGAGTCTCGGAACCGCCCCCTCCGGGGGAGTCGACGACGCCGTCGAGCGAGACGAAGGCGGTGTAGATCAGGGTGCGCATGTGCTGTCTCCTTCCGTTGGGGTGTTCTTGTCGGTGATACGAACGGGAGTGGCTGCAAATCGACACCCATCACGAGAATGTGAGCACCAGCGGGGTGTGCGCCTCAGTCTGACAGCACGGGTCCGCTCGCCGTGTCGAAGCTGGAGCACCCAGGCCGGACGCTTCCAGGGCTGCCCCAGACCGGCGGACCCCGGGGCCGGCGGCTGCAGTGGTCGCCACTCCCACGGCCGTCACGCGACTCGCCGGCGGCTCAACCGCCCTGCCTGCTCGGCCGGCGAGTCAGCCGGTTGGCTCTCCCTGGCGACGAACGGTGTACCGGAGGTGGGTCACCAGCGGCGAGTGGATTGACTCGACCACGTCGAAGCCGGCCCGTTCGGTGTCGAGGCCGCCGAACAGGGGAGTGCCGCCACCGAAGACGACAGGGGCCAATTCGATCGCCAACTCGTCGACCAGCCCGGCGTTGAGGAACTGGACGATGGTGTCGGCCCCTCCGGCGATGCGGATGTCCTTGTCGCCGGCGGAATGGCGCGCCCGCTCCAGAGCGCTCGTGATCCCGTCGTTGACGAAGTAGAAGGTGGTGCCCCCGGGGCGCTCCCATGGGTCACGGGCCTCATGGGTGAGAACGAGGACGGGCGTGTGGAACGGGGCCTCCTCGGGCCAGAAGCGCTCACCCCCTTCGAACATCCGCTTGCCCATGATGCTGACTCCGGTGCGTTCGAATGTGGTCCGTACGATCGAGTTGTCCTGCCCGGTCTCGCCTCCATCGCCGATGCCCAGGTTCCGGCGGAAGAACTCCTGGTGGAGCACCCAGTTCTGCAGCTCCGACCACTTGGCCAACCAGCCCAAGTACTCGGGGTCATCGGCGTGGGCCATGTCCATCCCCTCCGGTGCGATGTAGCCGTCCAGGGACATGCCGACGTTGACGAACACCCTGCTCACGTGATGCTCCTTCGATCGTTGGTCTCGACGTAGGCGGCCAGGCCTGCGAGGGTCTGTTCCGCACCCTCGATGGCGTGGTATCGCTCCACGACCTCGTCGCGTTGGTCTCGGGTCCTGAACAACGAGCGCAGGGTCACCTCACAGCCTCCATCGTGTTCGGCAAAGGTGACGGTCGACGTGAAGGCGGCGGGATCGTCCCTCCGCGAGCCATGGAGGAGCACGATCCTCTCCGGTGGCGAGATCTCCACGTACTCGACGTGATTGGGATAGTCGGTGCCGTCGGGACCATGCATGGTGAACTCCCAGACCCCGGCGGGGCGGAACTCGAACGAGTGTGTGGTCGTGGTGAACCCCGTCGGCCCAAACCATTGGGACAGATGGCGGACTTCCGTGTATGCCTCGAAGACGAGATGTCTTGGACCGTCGATCACTCGCGAGACGACGATCTCGCGATACCGCTCGTCACTGTCCGGCATCCTTCGCCCCCTTCTCCTGCAACGTCTGGACGTAGTCGTTGAGACGATCGAAGGTCTGGTTCCAGAAGACGGCGAAGCCGCCGCTCCACTCGTGGATCCTCTGGAGACCGCGCGCGTCGAGCCCGTAGCGACGTTGCTTGCCCGACGGATGCACGTAGACGAGTCCGACCTCCCGCAGGACGCGGAGGTGCTTGGACGTGGCCGGCTGTCGCATCCCGAGGCGGTCGGCGACGTCTCCCACCGAGAGCTCGCCGTCCTTGAGCACGGTGAGGATCGTCCGGCGCTGTGGTTCGGCGATGGCGTTGAACACGTCGGAGGTCGTGGCGGCTCGAGCCATGAGCGAGATCATATTCCAATATGAGAAAATGATCAACCCCCGCCGACGTCACCCTGCCGTCGTGCACCAGGCCGGCCGGCTCGATTGGAGGATGAGCCGACCCGGCCGGCCATATGATGGCGGCTCGAGGTCGTCGGCGGGCCGACCCGGCTAACTTGCCGGAGGTGACCGCCCGCAGTTCCGCCGCCTCCCGCTCCTTGTGGACGGCGTTGCTGGTGGGGGCCATGGTGTCGGTGGCGGCCGGGGTCTACGGCTCGGTCCACGACCCCACCGGCCAGCAGACGGTCTCCCTCTTCTTCTCCAACACCCTGAGCTTCAAAGCCTGGACCACCACCCTGATCGCTCTCCTCGCCGGGTTCCAGCTGTATTCGGCATTGCGGATGTGGGGCAAGATCCCCTGGCCCCGCACCAAACCCAATTGGTGGGACGACGCCCACCGGCTGTCGGGGACCCTCGCCGTCGCATTCAGCCTCCCCGTGGCGTTCCACTGCCTCTGGGCTCTCGGGTTCGAGCCCGACCTCACCGAGCTGCGGCGGTTCTCCCATTCCGTGCTGGGGTGCCTCTTCTACGGGGCGTTCGCCGCCAAGGTGACGCTGGTCCGCTCGAAGACGATTCCTTCCCGGGCGTTGCCCTGGGTCGGGGGTGTGGTGTTCACCACCCTGATCGCCATCTGGCTGACCAGCTCGCTGTGGTTCTTCACCTCTTTCGGGTTCCCGGCGCTGTGATGTTCCGACGGATCGTCGACGGTGTACAGGTCCTGACGGTGGCCGCCGCCCTGGTCACGGTGGTGCTGCTGGCGGTGGCATCGCCGACCTCGGCGTCGGTGGACAGTCCCGATGCGTCGGCGGGAGCAGAGATCTTCTCTGCCCGATGTTCCGGTTGTCACGGCGCAGATGGTGGGGGAGGAGTCGGTCCGCGGCTCGCCGGAGAAGGGGCACTGTCTCGATTCGATGCGCTGGACCAGGTGGAGCGATTCGTCAACGCCGGAGTGCCGGGGCGGATGCCCGGTTTCGAGACCCGGCTCTCAGCGGACGATGTGAGAGCCGTCGCCGGCTACGTGTGGTCGGAGCTCGCCGCTCGCTGAGGTTTCGTGCGGCGATCGAGACGGCACCCGAATCTGAATCCCCCTTCCTCCAGCTCGGTGGGGCTCGTACGTTCTCCGATCAGCCTCCGAGGTCCTCAGCGGACTCCCACCGCTCCAGGAGTTCTGCTGAGAGTCGGCTGGAGCCAAGGAACTCGGGGAACACGGCGATGACCTGGTCGACTCCTGTGGCGGAGATGGCTTTGATCGCCTGGGATCCGGACGCGTGGGCCGACATTCCGATCTGGCGAGCCCAGAGCGCTGCATGCTGCGTATATCGCCGGCGCCGCGCCGTCCCGTTTGTGGGTTCGCAGCGGCGCGGCGCCGGGCGCAAGAACGTTGGGTTCGTGTCGGTCAGCGGATGACGTTGAAGCTGGCGAAGATCCGGTCGACGGCCTCCCAGTCGGCGTCGCTCACGATCTGGGCGTAGATCACCACCGTGTAGTCGCCCTCGGCCGGCTTGGCCGCCAGGACGAGGGCGACGGTTCCGTTTCCGAGGCAATCGTCCCACACCTGGTAGCTGCCGGTGAACACCCCGTCGGCGTAGTCGTACACACCGAGATCCGTGCACTGCCCGGCGGCAGGGGCCCACCCTGAGAGCGCCTCGTCGATGCTCTGGCTGGGATCGAACGCCACGTACTGCATGCCGGGAACGTCGTAGCTGGCGATGAACGCGTCGTAGCCGGTGGCGGCGGTGATGAACGGCACGGTGGTGCCGTCATCGAAGGTGCCGGGCGACGAGTTGATGTCCGACCACTCCAGCGGGACCTCGACTGTCAGCACCCCCCAATCGTCGGTGACGGTCTGGTACCCGGAGTAGGCGGTGACACCGGTGTCGACGTCGAAGTCCTCCTCGACCTCCTCGAGGAACGAGAAGGCCTGTTGGATCGGCTCGTCACCGTTGATCTCTCCGCGTAGTACCTCGGAGCTGTCCCAGCGGAGCACCTCGACGGCCATCGCTCGGCCTTCGCCGGAGGTGCGGATGACGTCGCAGTA
>Ga0214471_10002584_pt1 | contig 14189 bp, 14 predicted proteins | sample RVTome_5_FD_207665 | JGI IMG/M metagenome (GOLD analysis project Ga0214471, IMG submission 207665) | Soil microbial communities from uranium-contaminated site in the Upper Colorado River Basin, Wyoming, United States - RVT142D155 | ecosystem: Environmental > Terrestrial > Soil > Contaminated >...
TGGCACGATTCCAATCCCCGTAATGATGACTAAAGACGGCAGGTACCTAATTCTGGGAGAACATGTCGATACTACAACATTTCGAGAAGTCCCTTTTGGAATGAAGGAAGGAAAGATGCAGACTGGCTCGGGTACGCCGATCCCAATTATCATGACCAAAGACGGAAGGTATCTTATTCTAGGCGGAGAGCTAATTGATTTAAAGGCCAAACCGACCAAATAATTCTTTTAAAAATAAAGTGAATCAATGTTAGGAGGCAAGAGAATGCTTATTAAATGCACACTATTATCATCATTGTTGTTCTGTTTAGTCATGATCTTCCATGCTGATGTAAAAGCCGAGCAAATTTCAAAGGAGGAGACAGCCAGGCTCCAATCATTCCTCAAAAAGAGATTGGGATCGCGTATGCCCTCGGATGCAACAATCGAAGTTAAAGGCTACGAAAACAGCCCTATTCAAGGATTTAATGAGGGAACTTTCTTAATAAATTCTTCGAGGGGCTCCGGAGATGTAAATTTCATTATCAGTAATGATGGTCGATACATTATTCTTGGAGAACCGACGAATACGAAAGACTTTGAGGAATCGCCAATTCAAGGACTCAAAAAAGGAAACGTACCATTGGGGACTCAAACGTTACCGTTACTGATTAGTAAGGATAGTAAATATATTATTCTCGGTGAAATAATCGACACTAGCGTAGATCCTCTAAAAGAAACGATGGGCAAGATTTCTCTAGAAAATGTTCCCGTAAAAGGCAAAGAGACGGCAAATATCACGATAGTTGAATATTCAGATTTTCAGTGCCCCTTCTGCAAACGCGGCAGCCAAATACTCCCTCAGATATTACAGGAGTATGATGGAAAAATTAAAATTATGTATAAACAACTTCCTCTTCCAATGCACAATTGGGCCAAGGATGCCGCAATCGCCTCTTTGTGCGCCCGCGAACAGGGGAATGACAAATTCTGGGAATTTCATGACCTATTGTTTGAAAACCAGGAAAACATAAAAGTCGAAAACTCGAAAGAAGAGTTCAAAGGATTTGCCAAGAAAATAGGGCTGAACGAAAATGATTTCAACAAATGCCTGGGCTCCCCAGATATCGCCAAACGGGTGCAGGCCGATATAGATGAAGCCCGCTCTATCGGAGTAAGCTCTACGCCTACGTTCGTAGTGAACGGTCTTATCGTACCTGGAGCCAATCCAGAAGGGCTAAAATCAGCAATCGAAACCAGCTTACCGGGTGATCTTTAACCAAAATTTTGTATAAAGAAAGGAGCCGGCTTTATTTGGTTACCGACAGCACTCCCTAACGGATTTTCGGATCAAGCTTGAAACTAAATGGGTATATCTGTGCTTAAAGATATATTATTTTTAGCTTTAGTTAATTATAACATTAGTACGACATTCTCAATAGATGAAGTGTCCTAAATGTGGCTTCAATAGCTTTGATTTTCTTGAAAAATGTAAGAAGTGCGGTAGCTCAACCGGTGTTAAACCGGAGTCCGATGCCTTATACAAATCGCATGAACTTTCGAAGAGATATGAAGAGGCTAAAACAAAAAGATCTACAGAGGATGAGCGCAAGAAAATAGAAGATGTTGTTGTTAAACAATCCGAAAAAGAGGAAACAACTGAAAATGTAGAGGAGGTTTTATCATTAGATTACAACGCTGATTCGTCGAATCATGTTTTAACACTTGAAACTAATCCTATTATAGAATACGAAACTGAAACACCAAAAACGGACAGAGTTAAATCAGATCTAGCAGGCTTTTCAACACGATCAATTTCCTTATTAATTGATTTGGTTATTATTTTTTCACTTACAGCCTTGGCTCTTTCAACAGGGATCTATATTGCCGCCAACGACTTAATATTTGACACTGACTATACATTGAACTTCATAGCCACTATTTTTTTCTTTCTTATTATAGTTTGTTCAAGTTATTTTGTCTTTCTCGAGGGCTATGGAGGAAAAACGATAGGAAAGATGATTATGGGTATTACGGTAATAGGAGACGATGGAGGTTCCATCGATATCATTAAAGCGTTCACGAGATGGGCTGTTTCTTTTTTTTCAGCATCCTTTTTCTTCATTGGATTCTTGTGGGCACTTTTTGATTCAAAGTCTCAAACATGGCATGATAAAATTGCAGGCACCCTTGTAGTAAAAGAAAAAACCTAAGATATGGAATTTCTCGATGAAATTAATGAAAAGATCACTGAACGATCAGCCGAAATACAGAGTTGGATAGAGCAGCACTCCAATAAAGTTATCGTACCTCTTTATACATCTGTTGATCTAAGAGTATCCAACTACAAAATCGCACCTGTTGACACAAATGTCTTTCCGGCTGGCTTTAATAATCTCTCCGAATACTGTAGAATACACACCGCCAATCTATTCAAACAGCACTTTTCCATTAAATATCCTAAGGTGAGGAAAATTCTCATCGTCCCGGAGCTCAACACTAGAAATCCATACTATTGGGAAAACATACATGTAATCCAATCAATGCTGGAAAATGTGGGGTTCAGTGTAAAGATTGGAATCGTAAGTGAAGAGTTTCATCTAGATCAAGCCGAGTTTAAAGCGATAAGCGGTAAGCATCTCACCGGGTATAAAGTCATAAGTGAAGGCCATAAGGCATTCATACCAAACTATGTTCCAGATCTAATCCTTATTAATAATGATTTCTCATCTAGGTGTCCAAAGACACTGAAGGACATATTGCAGCCTGTTGAGCCTCCGATAGAGATAGGTTGGCATACCAGAAAAAAGAACGTCCATTTCGAGTTTTATAATAAACTTGCATACGAACTGGCACAGATCCTGGGACTGGACCCTTGGGTATTCACGATTGAAACAGTTCTCCAAGAAGGAATAGACTTTGATGAACCACAAGACCGCGAACGGGTCGCAACAAAAGTAGATACAATGAAGAAAGAACTCACAGCTGAATACAGAAAGAGAAGAATTGATCAAGATCCGTTCTTTTTCGTAAAAAGCAATTCTGGAACCTACGGAATGGCGGTAATCAATGTTTCCAACGGAGATGGTCTGAGAAAACTAAACGCTGAAGGAAGGAAGAGAATGAAAGTTACAAAAGGAGGTAAGCCGGTAAGGGATGTGGTAATCCAGGAGGGAATTCCAACGTCTTTTGTAGTCGAATCAAAATTCGTCGGAGAGCCAGTGCTTTATCTTGTAGCCGCCAAAATGGCTGGAGCCTTCCTAAGACTGAATAAGACTAAAAATGAATTTGAGAATCTAAATACGAAAGGAATGGAGTTCAGAACCTTACCGTTGGTGAATAACGGTGAAAAAACTAAACAAGAATGCGAGTGCCTACTACCCCCGGTATATCAGGTAATAGGGAGTACTGCCAGCATAGCCGCAGGATATGAAATTGAGAGGATCATCAAAGAAGGGGGATGCGAGGAAGAGATCGCCTGACTTATTTCTCATTTGTCTATTCTTAATAGACTAGAGATAAGAGCCATTCCAAAAGCAATATTAAAATAATACCCCAGCATTCGTTAATCTATTGCAGATAACAAGGATCTCTGTTCTAATACAAATATTCTGAGTTTGTTTGTACTTGATGTCAAACTATTTTTAATTATGTCTGAGTCAGAGACCAAATGTTTTGCGTTCAAATACCCAATCGCTCAGCTATCATTTGGTTTGACAGCTACCAGTTTTCATGTTAGAAAATTACTCTTTTTGGATTCACTGCCCCGAGGTTATATTAATAGCAGATGAGCTTAGATGAAGCAGGTTCTTTTCCAGTAGAGAAATTCCTTCTCGCATTCGCAATAATTCTTGTCACTTCTAAGATTTTTGGAGAAATAGCAGAAAGAATCAAGCAACCCGCGGTACTAGGCGAGTTAATTGCCGGAATAGTCATTGGAGGGAGCGTCCTAGCACTTATTCCCTCAACACCTAGCGAGCCGGGATATATAACATTCCACCTTCTTGCAGAAGTTGGAGTTGCGATACTACTATTTGAAATTGGTCTTGAGACCGACCTCAATGATTTACTCAGATTAGGTATAACCTCAAGCCTCGTTGCAGTCGTGGGAGTTGTAGTCCCTTTTGTTCTTGGATTTATAAGTGTTCTTGCATTCGAAAAGGCTGGACTTCTTGGTGAGATCAATCCAATGTTTACTACGGTCATAGCGATAACCGCAGGAGCCACCCTTACAGCGACCAGCGTAGGAATTACCGCGAGGGTTCTATCCGATATAAATCGCTTACAGACTGAAGAGGCGCGTATAATACTGGGAGCCGCCGTCATCGATGATATTCTCGGCTTGATTATCCTAGGGATCGTAAGTGGACTCATTGAAACTACCAAAGAAGGTTTAGATACCGGGATATCTGTCAGTCAACTCCTTATTGCTACACTAAAATCATTTGGGTTTCTTTTCATCGCTATATTAATCGGCAATCTAGCCTCAGGTAAGCTATTTAATCTAATAGAAAAGATGCAGGTTCGTGGCGTACTCCTATTAAGTGCGCTTTCCTTCGCCTTTATATTTGCAGTCTTGGCAAGCCTGGTAGGACTTGCTCCTATCGTAGGCGCATTCGCAGCGGGATTGGTTCTTGCAAAAACAAACCAGTTCAAAACCATTGAAAATCGTCTGAAACCTGTTTCCGATGTATTCACTCCTATTTTCTTCATTATGGTTGGCGCGGCTGTAGATGTTCGCATTTTCAATCCATTTGTGAAAGCAAATCTACCGATTTTATTGATTGCGCTGGTACTATTCACAGTGGCAGTATTTGGGAAATTCGTAAGCGGTTGGGCCGTGTTCAAGAAAAGCATAAAAAAAAGTATAATAGGAATTGGCATGATTCCCAGGGGAGAGGTTGGGCTCATATTTGCTCAGATGGGTCTTGTATCCGGTGTTTTCGATACAAGGCTGTTTTCTGCGGTCACAGTCATGGTTATGCTTACAACTTTTATTGCTCCTCCATTACTTAAAATCGCATTCTCTGAGAAGGAAACACTATCTCAGAAAGCTAATCCAAATACTCTATGAGGGTTATAAATTGAAAAAGATTAATTTGATTATATTCCTAATTTCTATCCTATTCCTGATTAGTTACACAGATGCAATTGCAGCTGAGGATATACTGAAAATTGACAAAATCGTTATATTTCAAATAGTTATTTTTGTAGCAGCTATTTTCATTTTGAACTCTCTTCTATTTAAGCCACTTTTTCAGCTTGTCGATAAAAGAGAACAACTAACTACTGGGGCAATCAAAGAGGCAAACGAGTTGAGACAAAGAATCGACCAGATTATAGACGAATATAACGCTAAGCTAGATGAGGCAAGGTCACAAGCCTCGGAGGAAAGGAACAAAATCAGGAATGATGCCAATAAAGCAGCAGATGAAATTATAAAGAAGGCCAGGGATCAAGCTCAAACGCAGCTAAACCAAGCAAAGGATAAACTAGAATCGGAAAAGGTAGAGAAAGAAAGGAGTATTGAGCCCGAGATAAAATCCCTCGCTAGGAATGTGGCCTCGCGAATCCTCGAAAAGGAGCTATAAATTTTATGCCCATTGATTCACTTAATTTAATAATTACGGTTGCGACTGATGGAGGACACTTATTTAATTGGAGGGACGTGGCTTATCAAGCAGTCAACCTAACCATTTTACTTTTAGTCCTTGTTTATTACCTTAAACAACCCGTTAAGAATTTCCTGATTGAAAGAAGAGGCATCATAGGAAATGAAATCGACGATGCGCAAAAGGTGATTGCTGAGGCAAAAAAGGTTCATGCGGAATACGAAGAAAAATTAAAACATTTGGATGCCGAAATTAAATCATTAAAAGAATCGATTCAAGAACAAGGCGAAATTGAGAGGAAAGAAATATTAAAGCAGGCGGAGATAACATCTGAGAAGATCAGAGCAGAAGCCAGAGAGTCTATAGAGCTCGAATCTGCCAGAGCACGACGTGCAATCCAATCCGAAGCAATTACATTGGCCCTTGATATTGCCGAAGAATTGATAAAACAACACATAAGCTCTTCAGACAAGGATAAAATCATCGAAAATTTTGTAAAGAGGATGGACGAAGAAAGATGGCATCAGTCGCGACATTAAGGGATCTCGTCGAAGCATTGATTGACTCAGCAGGGGGAGAGAACAAGACCAAAAAGGTGACAAATGATATGGTATCGTTTTATAATGTAATAACTGCTGAAGAGACGCTAAAAAAGATCCTAGGAAGTTCTGCTTATGAGACTTCGGAAAGAATTGCAATCATAAACGATCTCGGCGAAAAGGCCGGATTCGACAAACTCATCACGAATTTTATAAGTTTAGCTATCGAGTTAGGTAAATTCAAATCACTCTTGAAATCAAAACAGTCAATCGTAGGCAGACTCAGGAAGGCCTCCGGGACAAGCCGAGCTGAAATAACATTCGGGGAAAATCCATCAGAATCAGATTTAAAAAAAATCATAGAAGGTTTGGAGAAGCTAACCGGCAATGTGGTCGAAATAGAGGTCAAAATCGATCCCAGTATACTAGGTGGAATTATTGTAAAGGTTGAAGATAGGGTGTTTGATGGTAGCATTAAGACCCAACTAGAGAGAATACGAGAAGTCCTAACATTACCTTAAGGATCTTTAATATTGAAGGAGCAAGAGAGATGGAAGGATTAAGGATAGAAGATATTGGAGAGATATTAAGAAACAGGTTGAAGGGGTATGAGAAAAGAATAGAAACCGCGGAAGTAGGAACTATAATCTCCGTAGGTGATGGTATAGCCCGAGCCTACGGGCTTGATCAAGCCATGGCCGGAGAACTGGTGGAATTTCAAAGCGGGATGATGGGTCTCGTTTTAAACCTCGAAGAAGACAATGTCGGTATAGCTATTTTTGGAGCGGATACCGAAGTTAGGGAAGGCCAAATTGTAAGGCGTACCGGGAGGGTAGCCGATGTTCCCGTAGGGGAAGATATGAAGGGTAGAGTAGTAAGTGCCCTCGGACATCCGATAGATGGAAAGGGAGAAATCAAATCAGAGCAGAATAGACAGGTAGAGTTAAAAGCCCCGGGCGTCGTCTATCGACAGTCTGTCCGCGAGCCATTGCAAACGGGTCTCAAAGCGATTGATTCAATGATCCCTATAGGTAGAGGCCAGAGGGAATTAATACTTGGAGACCGACAAACCGGGAAAACAGCCATTGCTGTAGATACCATAATTAACCAAAAGGACGAGGATGTTTATTGCATTTACGTCGCGATTGGACAAAAACAGTCAACCGTTGCCCAGGTTGTGGATAAATTAAAAGAGTACGGCGCTATGGAGTATACAACCGTAGTTGCGGCCACAGCAAGCGATCCAGCACCATTTCAGTTCATCGCGCCGTATACAGGCTGCGCCCTTGGAGAGCACTTCCGCGACAATGGAAAGCATGCGCTGGTAATTTACGACGATCTGACCAAACATGCATGGGCTTACCGCCAGCTCTCGCTTCTTCTTAGACGACCACCTGGTCGAGAGGCTTACCCGGGTGACGTTTTTTATCTTCATTCAAGGCTACTGGAACGAGCCGCAAAAATGAGAGATGAAAACGGAGGCGGTTCTCTCACCGCGCTTCCAGTGATCGAGACACAGGCGGGAGATGTTTCTGCCTACATTCCAACAAATGTAATATCGATTACCGACGGACAGATTTACCTTGAGAGTGATCTATTCTATTCAGGTGTTCGACCGGCTATCAACGTCGGACTCTCTGTCTCGCGTGTAGGGGGTTCAGCTCAAATTCGTGCAATGAAACGAGTTGCTGGAACCCTAAGATTAGAGCTCGCCCAGTATAGGGAGGTGGAAGCATTCTCTCAGTTTGCATCCGATCTTGACAAAATTACACAGGCTCAACTTGCACGGGGCAGCAGGCTTGTAGAGGCTTTAAAGCAAGGTCAGTATGAACCTTTACCAGTTGAAAAGCAGATACTTATTATTTATGCCGTAACTAACGGTTTTGTTGACGACTACCCCGTCGAAAAGGTTAAGGATTATGAAAAGGAGCTGTACGTATTCATGGAAACAAAATACAAGAACATCCTAGAAGCGATAAGGAAAACGAAGGAAATTAACGATGATCTCGCAGATAAGACTAAAAAGGCACTACAGGAATTAAGAAGCCAACTGGGAGAATTTAAGTAATGTCTTGGGAGGATTCTATTCTTTCTAGAGAAGAAATAAATTTCAATGCCTAGTTTAAAACAGATTAGAACAAAAATTAGTAGCGTAAAAGGAACACGAAGGATAATGAGTGCAATGAAGCTTATATCCGCCGTCAAGCTACAGAGGGCACAGAATCTACTACTCTCGTATCGTCCATACTCAGAGGCTTTCCAAGAAATTGCGATGAGTCTAGCTAGTAGAGCCGAACCTGACTCCCATCCATTATTGCGAAGGCCAGAAGGACGAAAAAAACTTCACCTTGTATTCATGACATCAGACAGGGGTCTTTGTGGAAGTTTTAACAGCAATTTAATCAGAAAACTCGACACCTATTTGGTAACAGACACAAAAGGTTACGATCGGGTGACCTTAAGTTTTCTTGGCAGGAGGGGTAGAGATCATTTTGCAAAGAGTGGATACGCTGTTATAAAGAGCTATATAGGAATTGGCGAGAAGAATTTTCTCTCAATTTCTAAAGAAATTTCTACTGTTTTGATCAAAGAGTTTATTAGGGGAGAAAGCGATGAGGTTATACTCGTATTTAACTACTTTAGGTCGGCCATTTCACAAGTCATCACCTTCAATAAACTCTTGCCCATCGTACCTGAAAAAATAGATTCAGATTCAGTGCCCATAGATTATTTATACGAACCAAAGAAAAAGGAAGTCCTAGATTATTTCCTCCCCAGGTACCTCGAGGTTAGTGTGGAAAGAGCTATGTATGAATCGATCACAAGTGAGCATGCCGCTCGAATGACAGCCATGGAAAACGCAACAAGGAATGCAGATGAAGTCGTGAGAAAGCTTACTCTTTTATTTAATAAAACCAGACAAGCTCAAATTACAAAAGAGCTTATGGATATCGTAAACGGTACCGAAGCATTAAGTAAAGGAGGGTCAGAATAGAATGGAATCAAGTGGGAATAATTTTGGAAAGGTCGTTCAAATCATGGGACCCGTCGTTGATGTTGAGTTTAAGGACGGGGAATTACCTCCAATCTACACTGCGATAAAACTCACAAACCCGCTACTGAATGACATGAAGTGGAATTTAGTTCTTGAGGTTGCTCAACAGCTTGGGGGAAAGCGAGTACGATGCATAGCGATGGATTCCACTGAAGGTATCAAAAGAGGTGAAGATGCACTAAATACAGGTCAAGACATTACAATCCCGGTGGGTAAAGAAGCGCTAGGAAGACTCATGAACGTTATCGGTGAGCCAATAGACGAGGCCGGCCCCATTGAAACAAGTGAGCGCTGGCCAATCCATCGACCTGCACCAGAGTTTGTCGAGCAAAGTACAAAACTCGACCTGTTTGAGACCGGAATCAAGGTAATCGACCTGCTAGCACCATTCCTCAAGGGGGGTAAGATTGGACTATTTGGTGGTGCTGGTGTCGGCAAGACAGTTCTGTTGATGGAATTGATTCACAATGTTGGAAAAGAATATGGAGGTGTCTCTGTCTTCGGAGGAGTCGGCGAAAGAACCCGTGAGGGAAACGATCTATGGGTAGAGATGAAGGAGTCTGGAGTAATTGCAAACACAGGTATGGTCTTCGGACAGATGAATGAACCCCCCGGAGCGAGAGCAAGGGTAGGGCTGACAGCTCTCACCCTGGCCGAATATTTCAGAGACGAGCTGGGACAGGATGTGCTTCTATTTATCGACAATATATTCAGATTTACACAGGCAGGTTCAGAGGTTTCGGCACTGCTCGGGAGAATTCCATCGGCTGTCGGGTACCAACCGACGTTGGCAACCGACCTCGGAGAGCTTCAAGAGAGAATTACATCAACGATAAAGGGCTCTATAACGTCGGTTCAGGCAATTTACGTACCTGCCGACGACCTCACTGACCCAGCCCCTGCAACTACATTCGCTCACCTCGACGGCACCATTGTACTTTCTCGTCAACTCGCAGAGCTTGGAATCTACCCCGCTGTGGATCCGCTAGATTCAACGTCACGAATACTTGATCCTCGGGTCGTCGGTCAGGAACATTACAACGTAGCCCGACAGGTACAGGAAGTATTACAGCGATACAAACAACTGCAGGAGATAATAGCGATTCTCGGTATGGATGAACTTTCCGAAGATGATAAACTAATAGTTGCACGAGCGAGAAAAATTCAGAGATTGCTCTCTCAGCCGTTCAATGTAGCTGAGCAATTCACCGGTACCCCTGGTAAGTACGTGCCAATAAATGAGACTATACAAGCATTCAAAGAAGTTATTTATGGAAATATGGATGAAGTACCCGAGCAGGCGTTCTATATGGTGGGCAATCTAGAAGAGGTAAAAGGAAAGGCCAAGGAGCTGTTTTCAAGATAATTCAAAGGTTATGATTCCCAAGCACAGTCACTCGGAAACCCAGATTCTAAAGAAATATTTATACCCGATTGATGAATTCGGTAATGGCAGGTCATTAATTCCACATGTCTATATTTACTAACTGGCTGAGTCTAAAGGGGGATGTTTAAATTGGCAGACACACTAAATCTCAAGGTGATCACCCCTTCAAAGCTGGTAATAGATGAAGAAGTGGATGAGGTTGTTGCCCCTGGTGATTTAGGGGAGTTCGGAGTACTCCCAGGACACGTTCCTTTTATAACCACGCTGATGCCAGGTGAACTTACCTACAAAATTAATGGAGTGGGAAAATCTATGATCATTGACGGTGGAATAGCAGAGGTAGCAGACGATAGGGTCAATGTGTTAACAGATAGTGTCTTAAAATCCGAAGAGATCGATTCTGAGGCGGCTAGAAGAGAAGCCGAATCCATTTTAGAGGAACTCAAAGACTTTGGTGGTAGCAATAAGGAATTTAAGGAGATAGAAAGAAGGCTAAAGTTAGCAGAGGTAAAGGCAAACATCAATAGACCTTAAAAATCATCCTCGTAGCACCCGCGGATACCACTTTATCAAAATATGCGAGTTTTGAAACCTTCGCCTATCTATTATAGAAGAGGCTCGTGACAGCTTAGAATAAGACGTGTCTCTCTAATCTATGGATAGCCCTTGACTTTTTACATAACAGCGAAGTCGAAGGGTTGCCGGTGGGATTGAAAAACGGTGTTGCGAGGAAGCCTGTCCCGAGCTTAGGTCTAGGGAAGCATGACCTAACCAGATTATCCATTTAGGAGTTACTGATTGAAATTATTGAACAAATTAAAAATCACATAAGGTTATAATAATCGAGCCCAAGGTGAGTAATTAACTCCTCACCTTTGAGATAACGGAGGGTATTCTTCAACTTCATGACTTGTATAAACAGGTCATGCTCGGGATAGAGATTTTCTCCGACCATCGGACTCTTGAAATAAAAAGAAAGCCATTCCTGAATGCCATATAAATTTGCTCTTTGAGCAAGATCCATAAAGAGCACTAAATCAAGGACTATAGGGGCAGCGAGAATACTGTCACGACAAAGAAAATTGACTTTAATCTGCATTGGATACCCGAGCCACCCAAATATGTCGATATTATCCCAAGCCTCTTTCTCATCGCCCCTGGGTGGATAGTAATTGATTCTTACCTTATGGTAGTAGTCTGAATATAGATCAGGGTATAATTCCGGTTGAAAAATGTACTCTAATACACCCAGTTTGCTAACCTCCTTAGTCTTAAATGAGTAGGGATCATCCAGAACCTCACCGTCTCTATTTCCGAGTATATTGGTTGAAAACCAACCCCTAACACCTATCATTCTATTCTTGAGCCCTGGTGCCAAAATCGTCTTCATTAGAGTTTGCCCTGTCTTGAAGTCCTTGCCGGCTATAGGAACCTTCTTTACTTTTGCAAGCTCTATCAGCGCCGGTATGTCTACCGAAAGATTTGGCGCCCCATTTGCATATGGCACGCCACTTTTTATTGCCGCATATGCGTAAATCATACTCGGTGCTATATCCGGATTATTATCCTTTAACCCCATTTCAAAACTCCGGATGGATTGATGAACCTCAGAAGCCTCAATATATGTTTCGGTACTACCACACCATACCATCACCATACGATCGAGCTTATTGCCCTTCCTGAAATTTGATATATCTTCTATAAGTTGCTCGGCAAGATCCATCTTGGTCTTCCCCTTCTTTAAGTTCTTGCCGTTGAGTCTTTTAACAAACTTCTTATCAAACACTGCCGGCATAGGGTCTATATCTTCGAGAACAGCCCGTAAGTCATCAAGAAGCTCGGCCCTCAAGACGCCCGCTTTAATTGCTGCTTCGTATATGTTATCGTTGAATATATCCCATCCACCAAATGCTATATTAGATAAATCTGCCAATGGGATAAAATCTTTGATGCGTGGAACGTTCCTTTCAGTCCTCTTACCAAGTCTTATGGTTCCTAATTGAGTGAGTGAACCTATTGGTTTTCCAATTCCCCTTTTTATTGCTTCAATACCCGCAATAAAGGTAGTACTTACAGCACCACCCATCCCGGGAAGTAAAACTCCGAGCTTCCCATCGGGAGAGCCAATGACCTTTTTCTTTTTAAGTCCAGTATTCTTGGTCTTGGTTGGCAATGCAGGAACTACCTTTTGGAGAACTGCTGTCCTCTCCGTGCCTTTCGCTTACCATATTTTTTTCTTTCGACCATTCTCGGGTCCCTTCGGAGAAAACCCGCAGACTTCAGTGGCTTTTTGAAAGAATCACCGAGCTGGAGTAGAGCTCTGGCAATACCGTGTCTCACAGCACCGGCCTGACCAGTGAGTCCGCCCCCTTTCACGTCCACCGAAACATCATATTTGTCAAGTGTTTGCGTTAATTGCAAGGGTTCCAAAACGTTACTTTTCCAAGCATCTCTTGGAAAGTATTCATCAAATGGCGTGTTGTTAACCAAAATTTTTCCATCACCGGCACGTAGCCATACCCTGGCTACCGATGTTTTCCTTCTCCCAGTTCCATGATAGTTAATTTCAGCCATCTATTCTACTCATACCTCCAACAATTCAGGCTCCTGAGCCTTATGTGGGTGATCATTTCCCGTATAAATTTTCAACCTCTTTATTAACCTGTCCTGCCACTTATTCTTAGGAAGCATACCCCATACAGCCTTTCTTATTATTTCCTCAGGCTTCACTTTCAGTAAATTTTCTGCTGTGATTGATTTAAGACCACCTGGATAACCGGTGTGCCTGTAATATGTTTTTTGATTCCATTTTTTTCCTGTGAAATTGACCTTTTCAGCATTTACCACAATTACGAAATCTCCACTATCCGCATGGGGAGTAAACTGAGGCTTATCCTTTCCCATTAAGGTCATAGCCACCTTTGTTGCGAGCCTGCCGACAGTCTTTCCCTCAGCATCGACAATATGCCATTTCTTTTTAATATCCACGTCTCTTGCCATATATGTCTTCATTCGTAACAATCCCAGGAAAAAATGCAAAGGTGAAAGTCTACCAAAGACCCCCTGATTGTCAAGACAAAAATTCACATGGCTAACTTGAAAACTTAGCCATAATAGACCTGTACGTTTCAACGCTCTGGACGCCATGAACCCGAAAGTCATTGAAGACTACTGTGGGTACACCCAGCACGTCCATCTTCCGAGCATCTCTTCTATAAGACCCAAGGATTTCTGCCATTTCTCCATTTTTCAGATTAATCTCCAATTCATCCGTGTCAATTCCAACCTTATTGCCTATTTCGAGGACGGTATCTTTGTCTCCTATATTTTTTCTTTCCAGGAAATAAGACTCATAACATCGGTTGTGAAACTCGATAAACTTACCCTTAGTCTTTGAAAACTCTGCTGCCTCAAGACAAAGCCTGGAGTTAGTTATAAACCCTGGAAGTTTAAATTTTATCTCTTCCTCCTCCATCACGCTCTGTAAGGATTCTGCCGTTCGTATAGCTCTAAAAGTCCTTTTTCGTTTTTTCCCCTGAGGAGGATACTCCGGATGGATTTCAAAACCTTTCCATTCTACCTCTATGCCGTATTCCGCTCCAATTTGTTGAATCCGC
>Ga0214471_10002586_pt1 | contig 14187 bp, 15 predicted proteins | sample RVTome_5_FD_207665 | JGI IMG/M metagenome (GOLD analysis project Ga0214471, IMG submission 207665) | Soil microbial communities from uranium-contaminated site in the Upper Colorado River Basin, Wyoming, United States - RVT142D155 | ecosystem: Environmental > Terrestrial > Soil > Contaminated >...
CTAGTCCGCAGGGAACGCAAAACAACAGCCCCTCCGAAACGGAGGGGCTGTTTTCGTTAGTGCAGTGACTTGTGCCGCTTAAGCCTGACTTAGCCCAGCCAGCCGGCGACCCCGCCAATGACCACCAGCACGGCGAGGCCCAGGCAGCCGAGGGCGAACAGGCGCAGTGTGATCCTGAGCACAAATCGAATCGAGATCCAAGCCGCGACGGCAGCCGCCACAATGGCAACCACCCGGACGGCGAGTGGTGCTTCAGTCCAATCCATCGGTCTTCTCAGCCACGACGATTCGGCCTTTCTTGATGACCGTCGATACAAGGTTCGTGCCAAACCGGTAACCAAGCTGGCGGTAGTCGGACACGCTCAGCAGGAGCAGGTCGGCTTCTTTACCGGGCTCGAGGCTGCCGACCCGCTCGTCCCTGCCAATAGCGGCGGCGGAGTTGATGGTGGCCGCAGCGATCGCCTGGGCGGGGCTGAGCCCCATGGTTCGGCAGGCCAAGCTGATCACAAACTGCATGTTCTCGCACCAAGCGGTCCCCGGGTTGAGGTCCGTTCCGAGCGCCAGAATCCCCCCGTGTTGTAGGATAGCCTGTGCCGGAGCGTAGGTTGGCACGGCCAGGCCGAATGGCGTGGCCGGCAGCGCCACGGCCACGGTGTCCGATCCTGCCAGCCGCTTGAGATCGGAGGCCGGAGTCTGGAGCAGGTGGTCGGCGGAAGTGGCCCCGAGTTCGACCGCCAGGCTGGCCGCTCCCAGCGGGTTGAATTCGTCGGCGTGAATCTTAAGTGGGAAACCCAGTGAACGGGCGCACTCGAGCACCCGGCGGCTCAGCTCGAGGTCGAAGGCCCCAACCTCGCAAAACACATCGACAAATGGCAGGGGGCGTCCTTGGCCATTGCGGGCCCACCAGGGAACCAAGGCCGGCAGCATGAGATCGCAGATCAGCGCCACATATTCCGCGGGCTGCCAGCCTTCGGGGACGGCGTGGGCCGCCAGAAAAGTTGGCACCAGGTCGACCGGTCCCTCGGAACCCAGCGCCAGGATTGCATGCAGGAGACGCAGCTCGGCCTCGAGCTCCAGCCCGTAGCCGGTCTTGGCCTCGGCGGTCGTCGTTCCGTGTTCGAGCATCTTGCGCAGCCGCGGTCGACTTTCGGCCAGCAAGGTCTCGAGGCTGGCGAACCGGGTCCGGCGAACCGTCGAAAGGATGCCACCTCCGGCCTCCAGAATCTCCAGGTAACTCGCGCCCTGAACCCGCTGTTCAAATTCGGCAGCCCGGTCGCCGGCCCACACCAGGTGAGTATGGGGGTCGACAAACCCGGGCAAAACCACCCGACCGGCGGCGCTGAGTTCGCGGGATGCAGAGTAGGAGCGGCGGAGCTCTTCGGTCGAGCCGGTCGCTACAATGAGCCCGGCCCGAATCGCAACCGCCCCGTGCTCGATGAGCCCCAGGGTGCCGAGGGCGGGCCCGCGCTGCGGGCCGCCGGAGCAGGTGAGCAGCTGAGAAGCAGAGTGGACCAGCAGATCGACCATCGGTCGCGATTCCATCTTCAGTTACCTTGTTCCTTCACCAGCCCGAGCAGCAAGCCCAGTGCCAGCAGATTCAGGGCCGCCGCGGCTGCCGCGTTAGCCTGGATCCCGAGCGCGTACAGCGGTGCTCCAGCGAGGGCCCCCACACTGCGGCCGAGCGATAGGCCGGCGATATTGGTAGCCAGCAGGGTCGCCCTGGCCTGGGGTACCTGCTCACTCATTAGTGGCAAGCTGCCGACGATGGTGGCCTCGAAGCTCAAATAGAACGCGAAGAGGCCAAGCAGGCCAACCTCAAGCGATCCGGCAAGCAAAGGAAGCGCAAGTGCGGTCCCAGTGCTGGCCACGATTCCGATCGCAACCAGTCGGCGCTTGCCAATCCGGTCTGCCAGCCCCGCGACCAACCCTTCGCCCCCAAGTTCGGCGAGCCCGATCACGGCGGTGGCCGCACCTAACGCGGCAATCCGCAGGCCGAAGGCCTGCTCCATCCAGATGCCATACACGATGTTGATGGTCTCGTTGGCCGCCGAGATCAGCAGCCCGACCGCCAGCCCGGCGAGGGCCGATCTGCTGGCGGCGATCGCCGAGAAGCCCTTGGCGACGGAGGGTGCTCGGACGTCAGAGCCGGGATTCCTGGGGAGGGTGGTCCAGATCCAGATCCCCCCTAGGAAGGCCAGGCCGGCCAGCGCCGGGAAAGGGGCCACCCATCCGGCGGCACCGATCAGCAATCCGATCGCCGGTATCCCAAGTAAGAACGCCCCCGACCAGCTGAACTCTACCAGCGCCATCGAGGTCCCCCGCCGCTCGAACGGCACCCGGTCACCCACGTAGGCATACAGAGCCGAGTCGAAGAGCGCCTTGGACAGGCCGATCGAGAGCAACGCCAGCACTAAGGTGGGGTAGCTCGGGTGCAGGGCAACAATCAGTCCGCCGCAGATAAAGACTGCCACGCCCGCAAGCACCGCCGGCTTTCGCCCGATCCGATCGGCCAATGCTCCCAGCAGTGGAGTCCCCATGCCGAGAGCCGATCGGGCAGTCACGCCCAAGATGATTGCCGCGGGTGCAACTTCGAGGCTGCGGGCGATGACCGGCAGGAAGGGATAGACCATCCGATAGCCGGTATTGATGACCGTCCGGGTCAGGGTGAGCGGGATCAGTTGAGCGGAGATTCTCAGGGGGAAGGATCCTGCCAGCGCTCAAAGGAGACAATCTTAGAGAGCGCCTTTCGTCCGCCCGGGTTCGGCGGCGCAGTGAGCTCGCCGGGGTCGGCAGGGTACCCGAATGAGAACACGACTCTCAGATGCAGATCCGCCGGGAACCCCAGCAGCTGGCGAGCCTCTTCGGGCTGGTAGATGGTCGCTGGACAGGAACCAATCCCCAGCTCCCAGGCGGCCAATTGCATGTAGGCCGCGGCCTGCCCAGCGTCGAACATGATTGACCAACGTTCGTCGGGGTTAGGGGTCAAGATTCCGATGGCGGCGGCGGCCCCCGATAGGTGGGCGGCGTAGGTGCCAAGTTTGGCCAGCTCCCCCAGCGTCTCCCGGTCGCGGATGACGATAAAGTGCCAGGCCTGGCGGTTCTTGGCCGATTGGGCCCTCCGGCCGGCGTTCAGGATGGTTCGCAGGGCCTGCTCGGGAAGGGCCTCAGCGGCAAAACTGCGCACAGCCCGTTTCAATCGGATGGCCTCGGTGACGTCCACGGCGCCCTCCAGGGCGGGATGACGGAGATGATTTTACGCCAGCTAGGCTCGTGGGCGGGGTTGCATGGTATTATTGCCGCCCCCTCTAGGAGATTGCACTTTTGAAGAATCTGACGGTGGTCGGGGTCGGCCATGTCGGCTTGGTGACCGGAGCGTGCTTTGCCGATCTCGGGAACCGGGTCGTGGCCCTGGACACCGATCAGGATCGAATCTCAGGGCTGCAGCGCGGACAGCTGCCGATCTACGAACCGGGGTTGGAAGAGCTGGTTGGGCGCAACCTGGCGGCCGGCCGGCTGCGCTTTACCACGTCGTATGCGGAAGCCGTCGCCGAGGCCGAATTCGTCTTTATCGCCGTGGGTACCCCTGGGGGTGCTGAAGGGGAAGCCGACCTGAAGCACATTCGCCAGGCGGCCGAATCAATTGCCCAAGCCATGATCGCCCCTCTCATTATTGTCAACAAATCGACCGTCCCGGTCGGCACCGGGGACTGGTTGGCGGATATCGTACGCTCTCACCAACGGGTTTCCATCCCATTCTCGGTCGTCTCGAATCCCGAGTTCCTGCGGGAAGGTGCCGCCATTACCGATTTCATGCACCCGGCCCGAACAGTCTTGGGCTCCACCGACGCACGCGCTGCGGAGAAAGTGGCCCAGCTCCACCTGCCGTTGCGGGCTCCGATCATGATTACCGACCTGCGCACCGCCGAGATGATCAAGTACGCCTCGAACGCGTTTCTGGCTACCAAGATCTCCTTCATCAACGAGATCGCCAACATCTGTGAAGCGCTTGGCGCAGACATCAAGGAAGTGGCCACCGGCATGGGGTACGACCCCCGCATTACCCATCATTTCCTGGAAGCTGGTCTGGGCTACGGCGGCTCGTGTTTCCCCAAAGATGTCAAGGCGCTGGCCTACATGGCGGCGGAGAAAGGACGTCATCCGCAGCTGCTGCAGGCCGTCATGGAGATCAACGACGATCGGCGCTCGCTACTGGTTGACAAAACCCGTGAACTGCTCGGGGACTTGCGGGGCAAGGTAATCGGTCTGCTGGGTCTGACCTTCAAGCCCGATACGGATGACTTGCGGGAAGCGCCCGCTCTGGAGGTTGCTCAGAGGTTCAGCTCAGAGGGAGCCCGGATCCGGGCCTATGATCCGGTTGCCATGCAGCGTGCCGCTGAACTCTTCCCCGCGATCCAAATGGCTTCCGATCCGTACAGTTTGGCCGCAGGCTGTGATGCCATTGTGGTGTGCACCGAGTGGAATGAATTCATTCAGTTGGATCTGCAACGCTTCCACGATCTGATGCGCCAGCCGGTTATCGTAGACGGTCGCAATATCTACGATCCGAAGCAGATGGCGCGGTTAGGGTTCCGCTATGTTGGATTCGGGCAGGGGTACGGCCCGGATGGGATGCCGCTCGGCGAGCCAGAGCCCGCTCGTGAGGAGGAGCGCAGCCTGTGAGTGAGGCGATGCTGCGGACCAAGCTCCGAAATGGCCTGGAGGTCCGGCTCAAGGAGATCCATACCGCGCCGCTCATCAGTAGCTGGGTCTGGTATCGGGTGGGCTCCCGCAACGAGCGGCCGGGGATCACCGGAGTTTCCCACTGGGTGGAACACATGCAGTTCAAAGGGACGCCGACCTTTCCGGCAGGCACCCTGGACCGAGCGATCTCGCGGGATGGAGGCTTCTGGAATGCCTTCACCTGGGTAGATTGGACGGCCTATTTCGAAACCATGCCGCAGGACCGGGCCGACCTCGGTCTGCGGATCGAGGCCGATCGAATGGCGAACAGCCTGTTCGAGGCGAAGGAAGTCGAGTCGGAACGGACCGTGATCATCTCCGAGCGGCAGGGAGCTGAGAACGATCCCTCCTTTCGATTGTCGGAGGAGCTGCACGCGGCGGCCTTTCGAATTCACCCGTATCAACACACGGTCTTAGGCGATATGACCGATCTGGAATCGATTAGCCGGGATGATCTGTACAACCACTATCAGACCTACTATGTGCCCAGCAACGCGGTCCTGGCGGTCGCGGGCAACTTCAAAGCCGGTCCTATGCTTGAGCGGATCCGGGAGCTCTTCGGGCCGCTCCCCAAGGCGCCCCGCCCGGTGCACAAGCCGCGGCCGGAGCCGGGCCAGCCCGGAGAACGCTGGGTGGAAGTCGAAGGACCCGGCGAGACGGCGTACCTCGAGCTGGCCTACCACGCACCAAGCGCGGGGGACGAAGACCTCATTCCTCTGGCGGTGCTGGACAGCGCGCTAAGTGGGGCGTCGAACCTCGGATTCCTTGGCGGAGATATCTCGAACAAAACCTCCCGGCTGTACAAGCGGCTTGTCGAGGGAGAGCTGGCCGCATCGGTCTCGGGGAACTTGACGGCTAGCATCGACCCCTATCTGTACTCGATCTCGGTCACCGTCCGGGCGGATAGCACCGTGGAGGCCGCGCTGAACGCCTGTGACGAGGAGATCAGCAAGCTGCTCAACGACCCTGTGCGGGAGGAAGAGGTAGCCAAGGCCATCAAACAGGCCCGGGCCCTCTTTGCCTTCGGCACGGAGAGCATCACCAACCAGGCCTTTTGGCTCGGATACAGCGAAATGTTTGCCGGCCACGAGTGGTTCGAGACTTATCTTGACCGGCTGGCCCAGGTCACGCCTGAAACAATCCTCGAAGCGGCCCGCAAGCGGCTGGTACCGTCGAATCGGACGGTAGGGGTGTATCGACCCAATGGACGAGTTTAAGCGGCTCGATCTGCGCAGCCTGCCCGGACCCGAGACGATCCGCCGGCAGATCCTGTCGAATGGGATCGTGTTCCTGGGACGAGAGAATTTCTCGAGCCCGTCCGTGGTGCTCTCTGGCTATCTGTGGGCCGGCGCACTACAGGAAAAGCCTGAGCGGGCCGGCCTGGCCGCCATGACTGCAGCGAGCTTGATGCGAGGAACTCAGGAGCGATCCTTCGAGCAGATCTATGAATCAATCGAGTCAATCGGCGCCCGGCTGGGCTTTTCGGCCGGCAAGCACAGCACCTCGTTTTCAGGCAAGGCCCTGGCTGAAGACCTGGGGATGCTCTTGGACCTGCTGCTGGAAGTGCTCCGACAGCCTTCCTTCCCAAAGAGGCAAGTTGACCGGCTGCGAGCCGAGATGCTCACCTCGCTGGCGATTCGGGATCAGGAGACCGGGGCCCGCGCCGACCTGGCCTTCAACGGGTTAATCTACCCGGGCCATCCCTACTCCGTCCCGACCGACGGGTACAAAGAGACTGTCACCAACCTGACCGCGGCCGACCTGCGGGCGTTCCACCGGGCACACTACCGGCCAGGTGGAATGGTGATCTGCGTGGTGGGTGGAGTGAAAGCCGAAGAAGCTGCGGCGTCGGTTATGGAGCGGTTCGAAGATTGGAAGGGAAATGGCAGGGCCGTTCAGCTCGAGCTGCCGGGGATCGATAAGTTGAAAGGACTCCATCGCGATCACGTGACCTTGGAGGGCAAGAGTCAGACCGATGTGGTCATGGGCGTTCCGGGTCCGCCTCGATCCGATCCTGATTTCCTGGCGGCTGCGCTGGCCAACAATATCCTGGGCCGCTTCGGGATGTACGGTCGCATCGGGGATGTGGTGCGGGAAGAGGCCGGCCTGGCTTACTATGCCTACAGCAGCCTGGTCGGCGGACACGGCCCCGGTCCGTGGGAGATCGTGGCAGGGGTCAGCCCGAAAAACCTTGACCGAGCGATCGAGCTCATCCGGAAAGAAATGCGCAAGATGAGTACTCGCTCGCCCAGTCAGGGAGAGCTGGAGGACAACCAGGCCAACTTCATCGGGCGGCTCCCCCTACAGCTGGAGACGAATGAAGGAGTTGCCGGAGCGATCGTCAACGCGGAGCGCCACGCTCTCGGATTGGACTATTATCAGCGCTACCCCGGCCTGGTGGCGGGCTTCGCCGCCAAAGACATTCTGAGAGTCTCCAGGCGTTTCCTCGACCCGGACAACATGGCCATCGCCAGCGCAGGCTCAAATGGGAGGCCGGGATAGCGGTGCTCCGGTCCGGGGTGGACGTCATTGAAGTTCACCGGATCGATCATGCCATCTTGCGGCATGGTGATCGATTCTTCGAACGCTTCTACACTCAACAGGAGTTGATTGACTCCAACGGGCAGACTCCTGCCCTGGCGGCGAGGATTGCCGCGAAGGAGGCCGTCGCGAAGGCGCTGGGAACCGGGATCGGGGACATTGCCTGGAAGGAAATCGAAGTGGTCAACGGTCCGCGCCGGGAACCTCAGCTGCGGTTGCACGGCCAGGCTCATGAGCTGGCCATCTCCATGGGCCTCACCGATTGGGCAATCAGCTTGAGTCACACCGAGCAACACGCGGTAGCCGTAGCGGTCGCGTTCAACATTCCCGCGGTCTAGCCGTCGAGTATGATATACTGCCGGGCGCTCCCGCTCACGGCTGCAAGCAGCCTGGCGGGAGAGTTTCTGCCCGGCGGGTGAGCTTCAAACTCGGGCCCGACTATGGCTCGAGCCGAGTTTCGCGGTTCTGCTGCCGAGCTTTTGGAGGCCATATGCCAGTCGTGAACATGAAGGAGCTATTGGAGACCGGGGTGCACTTTGGGCACCGCACTCGCAAGTGGAACCCGCGGATGAAGCCCTTCATCTTCACCGAACGCAACAGCATCCACATCATCGACCTGCAACAGACCCTCGACTCGCTGGAGGAAGCTTACGCACTGATCCGGCAGACGGTGGCTAGCGGAGGTTCGGTGCTCTTTGTGGGAACTAAGCGTCAGGCTCAGGAGTCAATCGAACAGGAGGCCATCCGCTGCGGGATGCCATTCGTCAATTCCCGCTGGCTGGGTGGGACCCTCACCAACTGGCGCACGATCCGCAGTCAGATCGACGAGTTGGATGACCTGGAACGCAGGCGAGACGAGGGCGATTTTGAGCGGCTAATCAAGAAGGAGGCCCTCACTCTGACCCGTCGGATTGTCAAGCTCGCCGCGCGGCTAGGCGGGATTCGCAACATGAAGGCGATCCCGCATTTGCTTTTCGTGGTGGATGTGAAGCACGAGGAAACGGCAATCCATGAAGCCAATCTTCTGGGCATCCCGGTGATCGGCCTGGTAGACACCAATTGCGATCCGCGGGGAGTGGACTACGTTATCCCCTCCAATGATGACGCGATCCGGGCCATCAAGTTGCTGTCGGCGACCGTTGCCAACGCGGTCTTGGAGGGAGTCGAGCTGCGGAAGGATCTTCCGGGGATCCACGAGGCAGGCGAACCCTCCCGCGAGCAGGTCGCTGTTCCAGAAATGGCGGACGAAGAACTGCTCGGCGAGGCCACCTTGGCCAAGCTCATGAGCGGAGAGTTCGATGAGGAGCGCGAAGCACAAGCGGCGAGGGTCGCCGCGCAGGAAGAGCCGCCCGCCGCACTGGAACAGCCGCCCGCACTGGAACAGCCGCCCGCACTGGAACAGCCGGCCGCCGAAGGCGCCCCGGTCGTTGAGCCGGCGGAGACCAAACCGCAGGAATGAGCATTTCGGCCGAACTCGTCATGCAGCTACGCCAACGTACCGGCGCCGGGGTCTTGGACTGCCGCAAAGCTCTGGAAGAGGCCCAGGGCGAAATGGAGCGAGCAGAGCAAATCTTGCGCGAGCGGGGATTGGCCAAGGCCGCCAGTCGAGCCGGGCGGGTCGCCCAGGACGGGATCGTCGACCTGTACAGCCATGGTGACGGTCGGCTCGGGGTGATGGTGGAAGTCAACTGTGAGACCGACTTCGTGGCCCGCACTGCCGAGTTTCGCCACTTCGCGCATGAGATCGCCCTGCAGGTCGCAGCCAGCGCCCCGCGCTGGCTGAGTGCAGCCGAGGTGCCGGCAGAGGTGCTGGAGCGGGAGGCCGAGCTCGCCCGCCAACAGGCCATCGGCGACGGGAAACCGGAGAAGGTGATCGACCAGATTGTGGAAGGTCGGTTGGAGAAATTCCTGGACGACCACTGCCTGCTGCGCCAAGCCTACGTGCGGGACGACGAGAAGTCCATTAACGAGATGGTTCAAGCGATGATCCTCTCTACCGGGGAGAATGTGACGATCCGGCGGTTTCAACGCTGGGAGGTTGGAGAGGCAGTGGGCTGAGCACACGGGCCAACCAGGGGTTGGCCCGTTTTCATGAATCAGACCTGACCGGTGGAATGACTGAACCAGCCTACAAGCGAGTGCTCGTGAAGCTCGGCGGGGAGGCGCTGGCGCCTGCCGAAGGCTTTGGGGTAGACCCGAAGCGGGCGGAAGCGGTGGCCGAGAAGATCCAGGACGTGAAGGCCCTCGGAGTGGAACTGGCCATCGTGATCGGAGCCGGCAATATCTGGCGCGGCCGGGTCGGGATCGAACGCGGGATGGAACGTGCTACCGCGGATTACATGGGGATGCTGGGCACGGTGATCAATTCGCTGGCCCTCATGGACGCGCTCGAACGAGCGGGCACCGTCACCCGGGTGATGAGCGCAATTGAGATGCGAGCGCTGGCCGAGCCCTACATTCAGCGCCGCGCCCGGCGCCACCTCGAAAAGGGTCGCGTGGTGATCATGGGGGCCGGAACCGGCAACCCGTACTTCTCCACCGATACCGCAGCGGCGCTGCGGGCCATGGAAATCGGCGCCGAAATCGTGATCAAGGCCACCAAGGTGGACGGGGTATACAGCGCCGATCCGGCCAAGGACCCCACTGCCAAGCGCTTTGACCGCCTGACCTATATCCAATCCCTGAATCTGCGCCTCGAGGTCATGGACGCCACGGCCATCTCCCTATGTATGGACAACAATCTCCCGATCCTGGTCCTGGACATGTGGCAGCCAGACAGCCTGGTCAGGGCCGTGCTGGGAGAGCAGGTCGGAACGATGGTCAGCGCATAGTTTCGGCCCATCCTGCTGCGGCCGGCAATCGAGCCGCCCTCCCCCCAATCTAGGCTTGCTTCGCAAAACAGTCGTTTTGGGCTATGCTATCTTGAAATCACAGACACTGGCGAACAGATTGGAGCCGGCGGATGATCAAGGATGCCCTGGCGGAGGCCGAATCTCGGATGGCGGGCGCAGTCCGAGCGCTTGAAGAGGATCTAGCCGCCGTCCGGACTGGGCGCGCCTCTCCCGCCTTAGCGGAAAAGGTCCTGGTCGATTACTATGGGAACCCGACCCCGCTGATCCAACTCGCCACGATCTCCGCCCCGGAAGCGCGCTTGCTGACGATTCGGCCATTCGATCCCGGCAGTATCAAGGAGATCGAGCGGGCGATCCTATCTTCCGACTTGGGTCTCACTCCAAGCAACGACGGCAAACTGATTCGGCTGAGCATTCCTCCGCTCAACGAAGAGCGCCGGCATGAATTGGTGAAAGTAGTGCGGGCCCGGGCCGAGGAGGCCCGGGTGGCAGTCCGCAACGTCCGGAGGGATGTCCACAGTGATTTGCGGGAGTTTGAGCAGGAAAAGGTGATCTCGAAGGACGACCTGCGCCGAGGCGAGGAGCAGCTTCAGAAAGTCACCGACGGCTACATCGATCAAATCAGCAAGACCAGTGAGCGCAAGGAGAGCGAAGTCCTCGAGATCTGAGGATCGCCAGATGGACGAAGGATTACCGGAAGTTGTCCCTTCCCACGTCGCGATCATCATGGACGGAAACGGTCGCTGGGCCCGAGAGCGGGGATTGCCTCGGTTGGCCGGCCACCGGGCGGGGGTCGAGAACTTGCGCCGGGTGCTGCGGGCGGCGGCCGACTTCGGAATCGACTATCTCACGATCTATGCCTTCTCCACTGAGAATTGGGAACGCCCGACCGGAGAGGTGCGAGGGCTGATCAACATCCTTGAAGAGGTCATCGATCGCGAGTTGAGAGAGCTGCACGGGAATGGAGTGCAGCTCCGTCACATTGGCCGGCTGGAAGGATTGCGGCCCGAACTGCAGGAAAAGGTCCGTCAGGCCATTGAACTCACCAAGCAGAACACTCGGCTGGTGCTGAATGTCGCCTGGAACTACGGCGGACGGGATGAAATCATCCAGGCGATCCAGCGCATGCTCGAAGACGGCCTCGACCCGCTCAGTATCGATGAGACAGTTGTCAACCGCTATCTTTTCACCGCCGACATCCCCGATCCCGACCTGGTCATCCGCACATCGGGCGAGATGCGGGTCAGCAACTTCCTGATCTGGCAGAGCGCCTACTCCGAGTGGTGGTTTACCCCGACCTATTGGCCAGACTTCGGCCCAGAAGAGCTGCGCCATGCCCTGTGGGCTTACGCACAGCGCGAGCGACGCTTCGGCACCGTCCCTGCCCTCCGCTAGATGCTGCGCGAGCGGCTGGTCGTCACGCTTCTGCTCCTCCCAATTCTGATATGGACCATCGCCAAAGGCGGTTGGTTATTTGCTGGCGCGGCCGCACTGGTCCTGGGGTTCGCGGCGGCCGAGTACGGCCTGCTCTTCCGCAACGCCGGGCTGCGGCCCTCGCTCCAGCTGCTGGTCATTGGCGTCGCACTGCTGGTCCTCGCCCGAGTTGACCTGCCACTGGAATGGCAGGCCCTCACCCTGTCCGGGCTTACCCTGATCGCACTGACCTGGCACCTGTTGGACTTTGAACGGGGCGCCCTCCATTCCGCCACCGACTTTGCGGTCAGTCTTTCCGGAATCGTGTACCTGGGATGGATTGGGGGTTACCTGGTCTTGCTGCGTTCGCTGCCTGAAGGCCAGTGGTGGATCTTGATCGCCTTGCCGGCGGTCTGGATTGCCGACTCGGCGGCCTACCTCGTAGGCAGTTGGAAAGGGAAGCGCCTGTTGACTCCTCGGCTTAGCCCAAAGAAGACCTGGGAGGGCTATCTGGCCGGGGTTGTGTTCGGCGGAGCAGCCGGCGCCGGCCTGGCCGGGTTGTGGAGCATCGCAGCCGGACCCGATTCGGGCCTGAGCGTAGTCCGAGGCTTGGTGGTGGGCGGCCTTATCGCACTATTGAGTCCCCTGGGCGATCTGGGGATCAGCATGATCAAGCGCGAGATGAAGGTAAAAGACACCGGCACCCTCTTTGCCGCCCATGGTGGAGCACTGGACCGGTTGGATTCCTGGCTGTGGGCCGGCGTGTTGGGATACTACGCGGTTGGCTGGTTGACCCGGGGAGCCTGAATGGGCGAGAAACCCTCCCGGAACTTGGCGCTCGAGCTCGCCCGGGTGACCGAAGCCGCTTCCTTGGCCGCCGGGCGACACATGGGGCGCGGTGACAAGGAAGGCGGCGATCGGGCAGCCGTGGACGCGATGCGGCTGGTGTTGAATTCAATTGACATCGACGGCGTGATCGTGATCGGTGAGGGCGAGAAAGATCAGGCCCCGATGCTCTACAACGGCGAACGGCTGGGGAGCGGAGGCGGGCCGCAGGTCGACATTGCGGTCGATCCGATTGACGGAACCCGCCTGCTTGCACTCGGTCGAGGAAACTCCATCGCAACCGTGGCCACGGCTGAGCGGGGCACCATGTTCCGGCCCGGCCCTTTCGTTTATATGGACAAGCTCGCAGTCGGGCCGGTGGCGAAAGGTCAGATCGACCTTGACGCACCGATCGAGGACAACCTGAAGGCGGTTGCCCGGGCCAAGGCGGCGGACGTCGGTGATCTCACCGTCATGATTCTGGATCGGCCCCGGCACGAGCAGTTGATCGGTGCGGTCCGGCGGGCCGGGGCCAGGATTGCGTTGATAACCGATGGGGACGTCGCCGGCGCCATTATGACAGCCTGGCCGAACTCAGGAATCGACGTATTGGTCGGGATCGGGGGCGCGCCCGAAGGGGTACTCGCCGCCTGTGCGCTCAAGTGCATGGGAGGCGAGATTCAAGCCAGGTTTCAACCCCGATCGCCGGAAGAGGCCGAGCTGGGCCGCCGGCAAGGGTATGAGCCCGACCGCCGCTTGGGGATTGACGACTTGGTAGCAGGGGAAGACGTCTTCTTCGCCGCGACCGGGATCACCGATGGCCAGCTCCTGAAGGGGGTCAAGTACAGCGGGACCGGCGCCACGACTCACAGCCTGGTGATGCGTTCCCACAGTGGGACGATCCGAGAGATCACTTCAATTCACAAGTGGGAAAAACTGATGAGCTTCAGCCAGATCGACTATGACCCTAGAACCTAGGTCCGCTTGCGCCGGATCGGCTCGGGTGTTATAATTTGGCCGCACAATTCGTGCTTTCCCCAGCTACCTAATTGAGCCTGACTAGCAGCTAGCCCTCATTCGTTGAGATTCTGTCGCCTAATCTGAAAAACCCGCCAGACAGGGGTTGATAACTTCCCCTAGGGAGAAAATCCATGAATATCGGAGAACTGGAGGCCTTGACTCTTTCTGATCTGCGCGAACGGTCAAAAGAAATGGAAATCACCGGCGCCACGCGCATGAAGAAGGAGGACCTCATCCTGCAGTTGATGCAGGTCGAGGCGCAGCGAAAGGGATTGGAGCTGCGTGGCGGGGTCCTGGAGATCATGAATGAAGGCATGGGCTTCTTGCGTGCCGAGCACTACTTGCCGGGGCCGAACGACATCTATGTTTCCCAATCGCAGATCCGACGATTTGGCTTGCGGACCGGGGACATGGTGATCGGCCAGATCCGGCCCCCAAAGGACACCGAGAAGTACTATGGCCTGCTGCGGGTCGAGACCATCAACGGATTCGATCCGGAGCAGATCAAGGACCGTCCCAAATTCGAATCCTTTACGCCAATCTTCCCAGAGGAGCGATTCGATCTCGAGACCGACCGGCATGCCCTGGCTAACCGGATGCTGAATCTGATCGCCCCGATCGGCAAGGGCCAGCGCGGCCTGATTGTCTCGCCGCCCAAAGCAGGGAAGACCACCGTGCTCAAGGGGGTGGCCAACGCCATCTCCACCAAGTACCCCAAGGTGCATTTGATGGTGGCCCTGATCGGGGAGCGACCCGAGGAAGTCACCGACATGGATCGCTCCGTCGACGCCGAAGT
>Ga0214471_10002587_pt1 | contig 14183 bp, 14 predicted proteins | sample RVTome_5_FD_207665 | JGI IMG/M metagenome (GOLD analysis project Ga0214471, IMG submission 207665) | Soil microbial communities from uranium-contaminated site in the Upper Colorado River Basin, Wyoming, United States - RVT142D155 | ecosystem: Environmental > Terrestrial > Soil > Contaminated >...
CGGGGATCGCCGGAGCGCTTCTCTACTCGGGCCTGAGCCGGGTTGAGCCGGGATCGTTCAATCTCCTCTTGTCGATCGTCTACATCGCCATGATCCTGATCGGGGGTGCTGCCACGATCGCCGGGTCCATCATGGGAGCGTTCTTCATCATCTTCCTGCCACGGATCGTCAAATGGCTCGCCGGATTCTGGGTCTTCGGTTTCATCTCAGATTCGCCCACCGGCGGATTTCTCAACCTCAGCCAGATCGAGCAACTCATGTTCGGGGGCCTGATCGTGGCGTTCTTGATCTTCGAGCCGCTTGGCCTCTACGGGCTCTGGATTCGGGTACGCAACTACTGGAAGGCCTGGCCCTTCAGCTACTAGGCGCTCGAGTCTGAATATTCGGTAAACCCCGTAGCGCCCGTCCTCGGCTGCGGCGATCGGATAGGCTGACATGCCACCGCCCTATTGGATTGGCGGGATCTCAGAGCATTAACCAGGGAGGGATCAGCATGAGACGACGATGGCTCGCAACCGCGTGCCTGACGATGGCGTTCGCCATGGTCGCAGTGGCGTGTGGCGACGATGACGCCACCACCACCTCGCAGGCGACGACCACAACGGCCGGGGCGGCCACGCAGGCAACAACGACGACAGAGGCACCGCCTGAGGAGATCGCACACGATGTCGGTGTGACGCTTGCCCCGTGCCCGGACGCGGTCAATGAGGGCAACGGGTGCATATACCTCGGTGTGATCACCGACCTCAGCGGTCCCTTCGCTGGATTCGGTGGTCCCATCACGACCGCGCAGGAGGACTTCTGGGCTGCTGTCAATACGGACGGCGGGATAGACGGCTTCGATGTCATCATCACCGCCGAGAACAGCTTCGACGCTGGCTACGACCTCGTGCCCACACCCGGCCCGAACACGGCCAACGCCGCGGCGACCCTGTCGACCCGTGTCCTTGCTCTCGCCCAGATCCTCGGGACCCCTCCCACGCAATCCGCGCTCGGGATCCTCGAGGAGAACGACATGATCGCTGCCCCTGCCGGGTGGTGGTCGGGATGGTCGTTCAACGATGAGGACCAAGGGCTGATCCTGGAGTCGGGAGCGCCGTACTGCTTCGAAGGCATGAACGGCATGTCGTTCATGGCCTCGGTGCTGCCGGAGGGCTTCACATGGGCTCTCGTGGCGCTCAACAGCGACTACGGGCAGGACTATGCGGCAGGGGTGAAGATCGCGGCTGCCCAGCTGGGCCTCGGTGATCCTGTCGCCGAGATCGAGCAGGTCTCCTACGTGGCCGGAGGCGATGCCGCTATCGCCTCGACCGTTGGTGCGTTGCTGCCCCTGCAGCCGAATCTGATCGTGATCGTGACGGGGCCGAGCGAATTCGCCCGGATCACCGGCGGTCTCGTCACTCAGGGCTTCACCGCTTTCGCGGTGCTCGGGGCCTCGCCGGCTTGGCATCCGGTGCTGTTGACCGGTGACACCGCCGCGCTCGTGCCGTTCTGGACGGCTGCCGCGTCGTTCACGTATCCGTGGGGCCCGTGGGACACTGACTCGCCTGGGCATGCAGCCATGCGTGCCGCGGCTGAGGCGAACGAGCGGGATCCCAACCCCGGGTACGGGGCCGGATGGGTCTGGAGTTACCCGATCCGTGAGGCCATCGCTCAGGCGATCGCCAGCAGTGACCTCACCCGGGCGAACGTGCGCGCGGTTGCCGAGTCGCTGGAAGGCGTGGGCTACGACGGCATCCTGCCTGATGGCAGCTTCGCCGGCGACCCGGCTGATCGAGTCGTCCGCTCGACCTGGGTGGTCGGTGTCGACGCCGAGGCCAACGGTGGCGTGAGCCCCAAGGCCGACGCCTTCATCAGCGAGCTCGCTGCGGCGTACCCGTATGAGGGTCCCTGCTTCGTGATCAGTGGCTGATCAAGACGATTACGTCGATCTGAGAGGGGGCGGCCCGTCCGGCCGCCCCCTCTCTGCGTTGCCGTGCCGACGTGGGTTCTGAGTCCCGAGTCCTCGACTCTGCCGTCGGCCGTCTGGCTCCTGCCTCCTGCCGGTAGTGTCCGGCCATGACCACCGCCCCTGCCCCCACTCTTGCCGCCCGAATCCTGCCCGACACGCGTGTTGTGACGCTCGCCCTGGTCGTCGGGTTCGCCCTGCTGACGGCACTGCTGGCTCAGATCACGATTCCGCTGTGGTTCACCCCGGTGCCGATCACCGGCCAGACATTCTCGGTCCTGCTGGCGGGAGCGGTCCTCGGGTGGCGGGCGGGGGCCGCCTCGATGTCCCTCTACTGGGTGCTCGGCGCCACCGGGCTGCCCTTCTACGCGGAGGCTCGCGGGGGTTGGCAGGTCGCCACCGGGGCCACCGGCGGCTACCTCGTGGGCTTCGTGGTGGCCGCCGCCCTCATCGGATATCTCGCCGAGCGTCGGCAGGATCGCGCCATTGCCACCGCCGTCCCCGCATTCATCGCCGGGACGGTCGTCATCTATCTCTTCGGCGTCGCCTGGTTGGCGCGTCAACTCGGGGTCGGAGCCACCGAGGCGATGGAACTGGGCCTCGTGCCCTTTGTGATCGGCGACCTCGTCAAGGCCGCCCTGGCAGGGGTGGCGTTACCGACCGCGTGGAGACTCGTCGGACGCGATCAGGCCTGATTGCGTCGGATTCGTTACCCGTTGCCCGGGCGGGGCCGGTCTGAACGGGTAACGGGCTATCCCGCGAACCCTCGGGTGAATCCTGAGCTTCCGCCCTTTGGCTGGAAGGCTGCCTGAAGCTCGCCGGCGCCGAAAGGCCCGCTCCCGGCGGCGACGCCGGCGGCATGCCGGTACAGGGCGGTCTGGAAGATCCCGTTGAGGGCCGACAGCACCATTACGACGGTCAGCACCCACACCACGGCGGCGCCGATGCCGATCACGGCGATGGCCCCGCCGGCGGCGACCGCTCCGGCGCCGATCAAGAAGGCGGGGAGCATCGCCAGAAAGCCTATCAGCCCGAACCCCACCTGAGCGGCGACGTTCTCCCCCCAGGTCTTCTTGAACAGCGCCCCCGACCGCTTGATCGCCTCGCCGACGCCGACGCCTTCGATCACCAGGACCGGGATCACGAGGAAGGTGACCAGGGACCAGGCGACCCCTCCGATCGCCGACACGATCCGGCCCAATGCCCCGGCGCGCTCCTCGATGGCGCGGAGGATGATCGACACGGTCGCCGACACGATCGCCCAGGGCAGGATGCGCCCCACCCGCATCAGCGCGCCGCGGATGGCCGACCCCAGGGTGGGATCGCCACCGTCGAGCCGCTCGTTGGCGGCGTGCACGAGGGCGGAATTGAAGAAGATCGTTATGAAGGCCAGGACGACGTAGGCAGCGAACAGGAGCACATAGCCAACGGGCCCGGGATTCTCGAGAGCCGTGGCGCCGCCTCCGAGGAGGATCGGCGCCAGGAAGGTGGCAGCGACCAGGATCGTGGCGATGAGCGACAGCACCGGCAGGAGCAGCAGCTCCTTGTCGGCCTTGAGGACCTGCCACGACGCCTTGGCGAGCTCGATGGTGCGGGAGATGCGGGTCATGGCGGTGAGAGTAGTGATGGGCGGATCGAAGTCGCGCATCGTTCCCCGTTCCCCGGGCGCAATGGGTCGAGGAGGCACAGGCAACGGGCAACGGGGTCGGTACCGATCCCGGTGAACGCCGTCTTCAGTCCCACCCCACCGTTACCATCTGCAGGCTCCGCATGATCGACAGCGACCCCTTCTCGACATCGCTCGACACCCCGGCGACGCCCGGTCGCTCCTCGCCGAGATGGCCCTATGTGCTGGTTGCCGTCTTTCTCGCCCTGGGCCTGCTCGTCCTGGTGTTCTGGCCCGTCAAGCTCCCGTACTTCGCCATGGCGCCCGGGCCCACCGAGGAGGTCGCCGACTTGGTCAGCTTCGGCGAGGGCGTCGCGGTGTACGAGACGACCGGCGACCTCTATCTGCTGACGGTGACGCTGCGGGAGGTGAACCCGTTCGAATGGTTCGAAGCCCGCTACCTCGACGAGAAGGTGGATCTCCTCGAACGGCAGGTCATCCGGCCGCCGGGGGTCAGCGACGAGCAGGTACGGCGCACCAACCTGCAGGCGATGAACGAGTCGATCGACACGGCGATATTCGTGGCCCTCAACCGCCTCGGCTACGAAGTGGGGTTCATCGGCGAGGGCGTCGAGGTTCTCCAGGTGGTCGCGGGAACGCCGGCGGACGGCGCGCTCGAGGTGGGTGATCGTTTCACGGTCATCGCCGGCGAGATGGTGAGCACCTTCGAGGAGGCGGGTGAGCTGATCCGCACCCATGCGATCGGCGAGACCATCACGCTCGAAGGGACCCGGGCCGGCGAGCCGCTGGAGGTCTCGATCACGCTGGTGGAGCACACCGAGCTCCCGGGTGCCCCGATGGTGGGTGTGGTCTTCGACACCGTCAACCTGCAGATGGACATCCCCATCGACGTGGATGTGGACTCCCGGAACATCGGGGGCCCCTCGGCGGGGATGATGTATGCGATTGCGCTTCTCGATCTGCTCAGCGAGGAGGACCTGACCGGTGGCCATCGGATCGCCGGCACGGGCACCATCCGGTTCGACGAGACCGTGGGGGCGATCGGCGGCGTACGACAGAAGATCTTCGCCGCGCGGGCGATCGGCGCCGAGATCGTGTTCGTACCCGTCGACAACTACGACGCGGCGCTCACGGCTGCGGGGAACGCCATCGTGATCGTCCCGGTCGCCACCCTCCAGGAGGCTCTCGACTACCTGCGGGCCCTCGAGCCCGTGGGGGCGGTGGCGGCCGGCGGCTGAGCCGCCCGACTCCGACTACCGCCCCGAGAATCGCCCGGTATCGTCGTCCCCATGGGCGACGAGCCGCTGGGCCCCGATACATTCTCCACCCGCGATCTCCCCACCGGCAGACGCGGGTACGAGAAGAAGGCCGTCGACGCCCTCATTGCCCGTGCCGTCGAAGAGTGGGGCGACCTGCAGCGGCGTCACGAAGACCTGATGGCCGAGGTGACCCGGTCGGGAGGGCCCGAGCACCTGGCGCGCGACGTGGCCGCGGTGGCGGGCGACGTGGCCCGCATCCTGGAGGCGGCGAAGGAGGCGGCCGACGGGATTCGGACCAGGGCCCGCGAGGACGCCGAGCGGATCGAGCGCGAGAGCAAGGCTGATGCGGCCAAGCGGACCGAGACAGCGGCGACCGAGGCAGAGGGCGTCGTCGCCGAGGCCGAGCAGAACGCATTCGAGCTCCGCAGGGACGCCTGGGATGCCGGGGAGGAGCTCCTCCAGTCGGTCGAGGAGACCGCCGAGGCGATCGTGTCCGAGGGGGACGGCCAGGCCCTCGTCATCCGCGCCGAGGCCGAGCGCGAGGCGCATCAGCGGCTTGCCACCGCGCGCAAGGAGGCCGATGACATCGTTCGCAATGCGCGCTACGAGAGCGATCGTCTGGTGACTCAGGCGCGTGAGCTCGCCCAGCAGATGATCGACCGTGCCGGAGGCGTGGCCGAGGAGGAGACCGACCGTCCGCGACGCCGTGATCTGAGCGAGGAGATCGAGCGGCTCCATGCCGAACGCGCCATCGAGGACATCTCCGTGCTGCCCGTGGAGTCACGCCCGGCGCGGCAGGGAGCCGGGGTGCGCTTTGGTGACCTCGACTCTGCCGATTTCAGCGACGAGTTGGCGGCCGAGGTCCAGGAGCTCAATGACACGCCTGCGCCCGAGCCGGCGGGGCGAGCATCGGGAGACGATGTCGGGAACCTCTTCGAGGCGCTGCGCACCACCTCCGATCACGACCCCTTCGGGCTGCCGCGGGATCCGATCGCGCTCCGGGACCGGCTCGCCTTGCCCGTCCACAACGAAGGCCTCCGTGAGGTCAAGCGGAGGATCGTCGACCTCCAATCCGTCGTGGTCGAATCACTCGCGGACTGGCGACCCGATGCCGGGCGGATGGCCTCCGAGCTGTCGGCGGTGGTCGAACCGGCGATCCAAAAGGCAGCGGCGGCGGGGGCGAACGCGGCCGGGATCCTCGCCGGCGTCCGGGGTGCCCGATCGCGCCCCGGGCCCAGGGCTTCGGCGCTCGTCGGGGAGATGGCCCGGGATCTCGCAGGCCAGCTGGAGTCGGCCGCCGACTTCGAGGGTGGTCCCAGCGAGATGGCCTCGGTGGTGTCGCGGGTCTTCCGCGCGTGGCGTGGCGACGAGGCCGAGCGCTGGGTACGGACGATCGTGTTCGCCGCGTATCACGACAGCCTTCTCGCCGCGCTCGGCGTCGGCGGGTGGGCGGAGGTGGTGGGACGGTCGTCGGGTCGCCCCTGTGCGGGGTGCGCCGGGCACGAGGAGCTGCGGTGGCACCCGCAGGAGGACCCGCCCGACGGCTTCGCAACCCCCCCGGCAAACCTCGACTGCCTGTGCACGATCGCGTTGCCGGAGTGAGAGAGAAGCGCAATTCGCAATTCGCAATACGACATTCGATCGCGAAGGAGCCCCTCTTGCGGGCGTCGGGCCGTCGGCGACGGGCAACGGGTAACGGGGAACGGGTAACGGGCCCTCCGCCTTCTGCCTTCTGTTCTCTTCCCCCTAGGCTGCGCCTTCAATGATCGAGCGCGGTCCCAGCCCCATCCCGTTCCGGCGGTCTCCGTCGCGCGCCAGGAGATGGCTTCTCATTGGCCTGGGGATCCTGTTCGTGCTTCTGCTCTCGCTCCGGGGGATCGCCACGTTCTGGACCGACTACCTCTGGTTCGACTCCGTCGGTTTCGCCGCCGTGTGGCAGACCCTGGTCTTCAGCCGGGTGGTGCTCGTCGCCGTGGCGACCACCGTCGCCTTTGTGCTGATGTTCGTGAACCTGGTGCTGGCGGACCGGCTGGCCCCCGCGCTCTCGCTCGCGGCGGGGAGCCCCGACGAGGAGTTGATCGAGCGGTTCCAGGGCTGGGTGTCGGACCGGGTGCTCCGGTTCCGGCTCGCCGTCGCCGGCTTCTTCGGCCTTCTCATCGGCCTGGGAGCCGGTGCGTGGTGGGAGCACTGGCTCCTGTTCCGCAACCGCCAGGACTTCGGCGTCGTGGATCCGGTCTTCGGCCGGGACGTCGGGTTCTATGTGTTCGACGTCCCCTTCTACCGTGATCTCTTTGGCTGGGCGTTCCAGTTCGTGCTCATCACCACGCTCGTGGTCGCCGCCATGCATTACCTCAATGGGGGCATTCAGGTGACCCCGGGGCGGCAGCGGGTGGCATCGGGCGTCAAGGTCCACCTGTCCGTGCTGCTGGCGATCATGGCGGTCCTCAAGGCCGTCGGTTACTGGCTCGACCGGTTCGACCTGCTCTACAGCGACCGCGGGGCGGTGTTCGGTGCCACCTACACGGATGTGAACGCCCAGCTGCCGGCGCTGCAGTTCCTCTTCTGGATATCGCTGTTCTTCGCCGCCCTGCTACTGGTGAACATCCGGCTCAAGGGGTGGACCCTCCCCCTGGTGGCCTTGGGAGGCTGGCTGGTGGTGTCGATCATCGCCGGCGGGCTGGTCCCGGCGGCCGTTCAGCGCTTCTCCGTCCAGCCCAATGAGATCGACCGTGAGCTGCCGTATGTCGAACGGAACATTGCCTTCACCCGGGAGGCATACGGTCTCGATGCGGTGGAGGTGAGGGACTTTGCCGCCGCCGCCGACCTCGACTCCGCGGACATCGCCGCCAACGGCCAGACGATCGACAACGTGCGGTTGTGGGACCCGACGGTGCTGCTCACCACGTACCGGCAGCTCCAGGAGCTGCGGCCCTTCTATGAGTTCCTCGATGTCGACGTCGATCGGTACGCGTTGGAGGGCGACATCACTCAGGTGATGCTGGCGACGAGGGAACTCGACGATCGGGGCGTACCCGGCGGGGGCTGGGTCAATCGCCACCTCGTCTACACCCACGGGTTCGGGGTCGTCGTGAGCCCCGCCAACGCCGTGACGAGAGAGGGCCAGCCCGACTTCCTCGTCAAGGACATCAACCCCCCCGAGAACGTCCTCCCGGAGCTGGTTGTCGACCAGGGTCGGATCTACTTCGGCGAGGCGCCGGCGCCGGGGTCGTTCGTCATCGTCGGCACCGACGAACAGGAAGTCGACTTCCCGGTGGAGTCGGGGACCGACACCGTCGCCTTCAACCACTACGACGGCAGCGGGGGGATCTCGGTGGGGAACATCTTCCGCCGTGCCGCCTTCGCCCTCCGGTTCGCCGATGTCAACCCGCTGATCTCCAGCCAGGTGCACTCGGACAGCAAGGTTCTGCTCGTCCGCAACATCCGTGAGCGCCTCACCAAGGCCGCCCCCTTCCTCCACCCGGACAACGACCCCTATCTCGTGCTCCTCGACGGGCGCCTGGTGTGGATCCAGGACATGTACACCGTCACCAACCGGTATCCCTACTCCACGCCTGCCGACGATCCTGACTCCACCACCCGCGGTGTCGAGGCGACCGGGCGCCTCAACGTCGGCTCAGGTCTCCCCTCGGAGTTCAACTACATCCGGAATTCGGTGAAGGCCACCGTTGACGCCTACGACGGGACCATCCGGTTCTACGTGCTCGACGAGGGCGACCCGCTCATCCGGGCATATCGCGACATCTTCCCGGACCTCTTCTCGACGATGGGGGAGATGCCGGCGGGCCTGCTGCAGCACCTGCGCTACCCGGAGGACCTGTTCCGGGTGCAATCCGACATCTACACGAGATACCACGTGACCGAGGCCCGGGTCTTCTACAACAATGGAGACCCCTGGGAGATCGCCCGCGACCCGTCGACGACGGCGTCAGAGAACCTGCGCGGGTCGTTCCCGTCCGACAACCGGCCGATGGTGCCGTACTACCTGCTGATGGAGCTGCCCGACGAGGACCTCTCGTACCTGATGCTGCAGCCGTTCACCGCCGCCACCCGGCCGAACATGGTGTCGTTCCTCGTGGCCAAGTCGGATGCCGCCGATTACGGGGACCTCATCGACTTCGAGCTCCCCCGGGACTCGTTCGTCGACGGTCCGGGACAGGTGGGGGCGCGGATCAATCAGAACCCCGAGATCTCCCGCGAGTTCACCCTCCTCGATCAGCAGGGATCAGATGTTCTCCAGGGCAACATGCTGGTGGTGCCCATCGAGGAGTCGATCCTCTACGTGCAGCCGGTATATCTGAGCGCCCGCACCGAGGCTGGCTCGGAGATCGCCGCCCTGCCGGAGTTCAAGTTCGTCATCGTGGTGTTCGGTAATCGCATCGTCATGCGCGAGACACTGGATGAGGCGCTCGCCGCCGTGTTCGGCGACGCTCCGGTCGTCGATCCGGGCGACGGAAATGGCGGCGAGCTGCCGGCCGACCTGGTGGAGGCGGTCACCGAGTTGCTGACCCAGGCCGATGAGGCCTTCCTGCGGGCGGATCAAGCCCTCAGGAATGCGGATCTCGCCGCGTACGAGGCCGAGGTGGCCGAGGCGCAGCGTCTCATCGAACAGGCCCGTCAGCTTCTCGAGGACGCCCTAACGGGCGAGTCGGCCCTCGGCGCCATCGCCTACCGCTGAGGCTCAGGCGGCCTTGACCGTGGTCTCTTCGTAGGCCGACTTGGCCTTCCGGGCGAACGCAAGGCGACGCGCCGGCCCGGTCACCGGGTCGAAGGAGTACATGAGTGCCGCTCCGACGGCGGCGAAGAAGATGTTGCGGGCATTGAGGTGGTCAGCAAAGGCCTCCTCGGGGGTCGTATCGGCTGTTTCCGCCCGGGCCCGATCGCAAACGACTACCGGAGTGTGGGGTTTCCCCCCACCGTGGGCGGCTGCTGGCGGGTGAGGTCCAGTTTCGGTTCGTCTTCGTCCTTTGCCCAGCGTGCCTCCCGTGCCGAGACGCGGAAGCGGCTACTCGCTTCTTTGAGCAACTCGACGGCGAGAATCGCCACGTCGTCGGTGAAGCCCCCCGGTGGCGCCATGCCCTCGAGTACCTCATCGCACGCCTTCCCCAGGTCGCGGGGAGCACGGTCGACGGCAGCCACCAGCCGCTCGATCCCGGAGTCGATCGTCTCCCCGCGACGCTCGATCAGGCCGTCGGTGTATAAGAAGAGCCGATCGCCATGCTTCAGCCGGAAGCGCCCGGAGCGGAAGCGCTTTCTCGCGGCGCCGGTGCCCAGGGGAGCGGTGCGGCCCCGGTCGATGGTCCTGGCCCCGCGTTTCGAGGCGAGAATCGGCGGGACGTGCCCTGCGTTCGCCACCTTCACCCGGAGGCTGTTGAGGTCGAGCCCGAGCACGCAGGCGGTCACCAGCGACTGGCGCCGCAGCGTCGCCACATACCGGTCGAGCCGCCGTACGACTCCGGCGGCAGTCTCCACGAAGGCGAAGGCGCGGAGTGCGCTGGCCACCTCCTTCATCGCCACCGCCGCCTCCATCCCGTGACCGGCGGCGTCGCCAATCGCGAGAATCACGCGATCGTCGACGCGAAGTGCCTCGCACCAGTCGCCTCCCACCCCCACCTGGCTCGTCCCGGCGTGGTAGCGGACCTCGAGCTGTAGCCCGGGAATCGTGGGGAGTGGCTTGGGAGCGAGGTCCCGGGAAAGACGCTCCACGGTCCGCCGCTGGTCCTGGACGTGGCGCGAGTGGCCGAGGGCGGATCCGCACACGGCCGCCAGGTGACGGGCGGCATCGGCTTCTTGCTCGGAAAACGCTGGCTCCTCCCTCCCGCGGGAGAACCGAAGCACGCCGAGTACGGCACCGGACACGTCCCGGAGCGGGACCGCCAGCCACGCTTTCGATCCGAGGCGCGCCACGGCCGCCGCTGTCATCTCGTCGGCGGGGTCGATCGACCGCCAATCGGCGGCGCGCTCTTCGCCGGCGAGCGCCGCCGGGACCGGTGAGCCTGCGGCGGCGGAGGGGTCGGGCCGGTAGACCTCCGCCAGGTCCTCGATAGCCACCTCGAGGATCGGGTCGCGGTGTCGTGCGACGCGGAGGCGCGCCGACCCGTCGTAGTCGAAGAGGAATACCGTGAGGCTGTCGGCGACCGTGCCAAGAGCTGCGCCGGCGATAGTCTCGAGACGGGACTCGATGTCGAGGGCGGAACCGAGCAGCTGCTCGGCGAGGGTGGTGATGAATTCCGGCCGGGGAGGCTCACCGTCGTCGGGTGCCAGCGGCCGCAAGGGTTCGTCGGAACTCACTGGTGCGAACCTACACCGGTGGCGCGTCCAACCGCCCTCAGGTGCCGAGACGAATGCGAAGTCGGAGCGTCGTGGCGCCGTCCGCCGCGCCCGTCTCGAAGCTCTCCGTCAGCGTCTCGATGATCCGAAACGACATGGAGTCGAGGGCGAGATCGAGCTTGCCGTCCGCCGTGATGGTCACATCGAGGTTCTCGGCGACTTCGTCGATTTCCATTTCGATGCGCTCGGCGCCCGCTTCGATGAATGCCAGACCCGCCTCGTGCACCGCGAGAGCGGCATCGTCGATCTCGTCCACCGACGACTCCCGTCGGGCACAGGCGTTGCGCACCACGAGGCGCAGCACATCGAGGTTTCCCGGATCGGCGGGAATCGAGATGCGGGTGTGGTTGAGGCGGGGGGTAGTCATCGGCCAGCCCATATACTACGGGTCGGCGCGACTGGCGCCGAGGAGGAAGGGGCACATCCTGGAACCCACGACGTCGTTCACGGCTCGTGTCGACCGCACCGATGGTGATGTCGTCGTCGATCTGGCGGGCGATCTCGATATCAATGGCGCACCAGACCTGAAGAGGGCGCTTGACCAGCTCGCCGGGCACGGCGGGCGCGTCATCGTCGATCTGCGGTCCGTCACTTTTATGGATTCGATGGGCCTGGGGGCTCTCATCGAGGGCAGGAATCGCCTCGAGGCCGACGGTGCGATCGTGATGCTTGTGACCGACACCGGTCCGGCGGGCCGGCTGCTCGCCCTCACCAAGCTCGATGAGTCCTTCCCGGTCTTCGATTCGGTAGAGGCGGCGCGCGCCTCGCGCTGATCCTCGCCGCTCGCCTCGGTTGGGCAACTTTCGGCCATCACCCTCACTCGATGACCTTGCCGCGGATTCGGGGGAACGTGACATGCCGGTGTGCGTAGCAGCGGCTTCGAGTGTTGTAGCGGCTGAGTCGGGTCTCGCATCCGTCGGAGAGGCAGCGACGAACCGCCTCATCGGTCTTCGGGCGCCGTCCTCGCATCGCCTGCTTGGTGCCCCGCTGAATCGTCGTCTCGCTCGCAGTGGTCATGTGGGCGTACCCCCTTTCCTGCGCCAGAGTTCCCCGTGAGGGCGCCATCCAAACCCTTGATCACCTTTGAGCTCGGTCGTCGTACCCTCGAGGCGTTACGAAGAACTGCGAGCAGCCATGGGTGACATCGTGACACCGCTTCAACCGCTGCTGGGTGCGGTCGAAGCCGGTGGGACGAACATCGTCTGCGCCGTCGGGTCGGCCTCGGGTGAGGTCGTCGACCGGGTCGAGTTCCCGACCGGCGCCCCGGCCGAGACCCTGGAAAGGGCTGTCGATTACTTCGCCGGGCACGAGATCGCTGCCCTCGGTCTCGGATGGTTCGGGCCGATCGAGATGCGGCCGTCGCATGCTCGCTACGGCGTCATCGGCCCCACGCCCAAGGAGGGGTGGGAGGGCATCAACGTCCTCGGTCCATTCGGTGCACTCGGGACCCCGGTCGGCCTTGCCACCGATGTGGCCGCGGCCGCTCTCGGCGAGGGGGAGTGGGGGGCATCGCGGGGTCTCCGCAGCCATGTCTACGTGACTGTTGGGACCGGGATCGGCGGCGCCGCCGTCGTCGACGGTGAGGCGCTCGCCGGGCTCGGGCACCCCGAGATGGGGCATGTCCCGGTGGAGCGGGCACGGGGCGACGACTTTGCAAGTGTGTGCCCGTACCACGGTGGCTGCCTCGAGGGGCTGGCCTCCGGGTCGGCGGTGGCCGCCCGGTGGGGTTCACCCGCCGAGAGCCTGGGCGAGAGCGAGGCCGCTGCGGCGGCGGCCCTGGTTACGGGCTATCTGGCGCAAGGCTTGCGGGCAATCGTGTACACACTGGCCCCGGAGCGGATCGTCGTCGGGGGCGGGGTCACAGCCCTCCCGGGGTTCCACAGCCGGCTCCGTGACGAGGTTGCGGTGTCGCTGGCCCGGTATCCCGGGCTCTCCGAGCATTTGGCGAAGGACTTTGTGGTCGCTCCGGGTCTCGGCGATCTCGCCGGCGTGATCGGTGCGCTCGTGATCGCCCGACGCACCAGCGAGGACCCCCGTTTGCGCTGAGACCGACCGCGTCGGCTCGTGCGATCCACACTCGCGCTCGATCCACACTCGAGAGCACCCGAAGGGCTCCCCGTCGTCGGCCTTGGGAGTGCCCGCCCGGCGGGCGATCAAGGCGTCAGTCGAGCAGGAAGGTGACCTTGAGGCTGACCTTCCACTGGGTGATGGCGCCGTCGGCGACCGTCACCTCGTGATCCTTCACCCAGGCGTGCCTGATGTTGTGGATCGACTCGGCGGCCTTGGCCAGGCCCTGTTCGATTGCTGCGTCGAATCCGTCGGGTGATTGCGCTGTGATCTCGATGACTTTGGCGACGGACATGTCTTTATCCTCTCGGTGCTTCGTCCCAACCTAGACCGTCAGGTCAGCGGATCGGCCACGGCTGCGCCGCAGAGATCCAGCATCGACCGAAGCCGTTCTTGCAGGATCTCGGAGAGTTGCTCGGCGGTGCCGGCGTCGATCCCGGCCGGTGCGTACTGATGGCGCATGTGATGGCCCTCCCTTGTCTTCTGGGAGAGCGGTACCCGGTCTCGGTGACGGTCAAACGCCGTGGCCGATCACCGACGTCCTTCGTCGTACCGATGAGTCTCCTGGGCGAGATCACTCGTCGAAGACGGGGTCTCGGCCTCGGTCTCCGCCTGAGTGGTGTTCTCCAGTCCGCCTCCACCATCCACGGCGTCCTCAGAGAGCCGACGGTGACGCTCGAGGCGGTTGAGGCGGCCTCGCTCGCCTGCCCGCCAGACCAGCCCGACCAGCTCGTCGAGGACGATTGCGACGAGCGCAGCACCGATCACCCATGCGAACAGCGGGGCGGTGAGGTCGAGCCAGAGCCATTCGACCGTCACTGTCCCAGTGTTCTGAACGGCGAAGACGAGCAGACCTGCGGCGAGGACGAGCGCCGTGATGACACTGGCGTAGTAGCCGGTGCCCCGGTACTCGACGCCCTCGGGGTATCGATTC
>Ga0214471_10002589_pt1 | contig 14175 bp, 13 predicted proteins | sample RVTome_5_FD_207665 | JGI IMG/M metagenome (GOLD analysis project Ga0214471, IMG submission 207665) | Soil microbial communities from uranium-contaminated site in the Upper Colorado River Basin, Wyoming, United States - RVT142D155 | ecosystem: Environmental > Terrestrial > Soil > Contaminated >...
CGGTCGCCGTCGTCGCCGGCCCGGGTGATAACGACTACGTCGAATCCCGCATCGCGGGCCGCTCTCGCAATGGGAAGACGGTGCGAACAGAAGTACCAGTCTTCGGTGACGCAAAAGATGAGCTTGAGCTTTACCTGACCCACGCGTCGTGCCAGGCCTGGTACATCAGTATGCTCCAGAGTTCAGGCGCACAATTTCGGCGGTGCAGGAGATGTTCATTCCAAATTGACCGGATTGAATTGCCGTTTTGCACATCGATCATTTCTTCAATGCCGGTATCTGCAAGCTTCTCCGGAGAAATGAGACTTTCTACCCAGTCCTTGAGCGGGCCTGATAACCAAGCGGCGACGGGGAGTGCAAAACCCGACTTGGGGCGCTCGACCAGTTCTTTCGGCAAGTAGTCGCACAGTAATTTTCGCAGACACCATTTTCCAACACCGTCGCGAAATTTGAGTGACAACGGCAACCGCCAAGCGGCTTCGAACAATTCCTGGTCGAGCAGGGGACTGCGAATTTCCAGACTTACGCCCATGCTCGCTCGATCCACCTTGGTGAGTATGTCGTCAGGCAAATAGAACACCGTATCCATGACCATCAATCGATCTCGATCATCGAGTCCAGCCTTTCTAGATCTGTCTGCAAGTAAAGCTAACACATCATTCGACTCATCGGCTTTATAAAAGCCGTTACTCATAGAGGCAAGACCCGCGTAAAACGACTCGAAATCGGAACTCGAAAGCACTCGCGCAAGCTTGTGTAACAAATCTCCCGGCCGACGCTGATGAAAAGATCTGGGGAGTAATGGAGATGCTACTCCGTAGATCAAGTCAAGACACGACGGCGACAGCCCGAGTAGCATTTTCGACAATATGCGGCGAACACGTTTGCCGAGCCACCCGGAACAACGTGTTGCGGGCAACGAGGCGCCGACAAGAATTCGGTCGATAGGTTGCTGGCGCGTCGTGCATCCGGTAACGATCATTGAACGGCATCTACCCCTGACTCGTCTCCAGATTCGTTAGGAATGCCACGATTTGCTCTGCCCGCGTCGACCAAGAGAACTCGCGCACCGCCAGCGCCCGGGCTCGCGCGCGGAGTGCGGTAGAAAGGCCGTCGCCGGCGCACGCATCGTGCACGGCTGCGGCGAGCGCCTCGACATCGCCTTCCGGTACCACGCGGCCCAGGCCGTGCTTCCTGACCAATGCCGACAATCCGGGCAGATCGCTGACAATCGCCGGCACGCCGCAGGCCAGTGTCTCGAACAGCTTGATAGGAGCGAGTCCGGCGGCCGAACGATCTTCGCAATCGACAATAGGAATCAACGATGCGCGCGCATGCGCCACGACTCGACCAACTTCCTCGTACGGCAGCTGCCCTAGCCTGCGCACACGTGCAGGATAGGCGGCGGCCGCAGCCTGCACGGCCGCTCCGCCGGGTCCCTCGCCTACCACGACAAGGGCAATGCCGTCTGGCCAGAGCGGCGACGTTGCCGCATTCAGCATCCAGTCCACACCATGCCAGGCGTTTAATCCACCGAAGAAGACCACGTAGTTACCGTCCAGACCCGGCCAGCGCTCACGGTCTGGACTAAACAGCTCAACGTTAGCGCCGTTCGGAATGACCGAAGACGGCACTGCCGGGGCCTCGCCGCGTAACCAGTCAGCAAGCCCTTCGGTGACGCATATCAGGCCGTTCGCGTGCCGGTACTGCCAACGCTGGACCGCTGCAAGCAAGCGCGCAAGCGCGCGCAGTCGGGGATTGTTGATGTAGGCGTCGGCATACGGCCCGTTTACTTCGTGGACCACCATGCGCTTGGCGAGCCGCGCGATGAGCGCGGCCGGCAGCGCCGCGGGATGGGCGCGAACATAGAGCGCGTCATGGCACTGCAGGTGCCGCAGCAGGCGGATCTGCAGTGTAACGAACGCGAGAAGGCGCGCGGGCAGCCGGCGTCGCCTGCCGCGTTCGGCGCAAGACGGCGCGTACAGCTTCACGACATAACCGAGATCGCGCAGCCCGCGCACGATCTCGTGTACATGAGTATAAGTTGCGCGCCCCTCGCATGGCGTCTGCAGGGATAGGTAGGCGACACGACGAAGCTGCCCGACGTCACTGCCGGCGCCGGGCGACGCCAGTCTCACGCCTGCGACCCCGGCGAGTGCTTCAAGGCGACACGCATGGCGGCGAGAAGCCCGCGTCGCTCCACTTCCCAGCAGAGATCGCGCGCCGCGCGCCGCGAAGCCGCGCGCGCGCTCTCGATGGCGGCCGGTGTCAGCCCATTGATGACTTCCGCAATATCCCGCGGTGTAGTCTCCTGCACCAGCCAGCCTACGTCGTAGCGACGCACGATCCGCCGCATTTCCGGCAGATCGCTCACACAGACGGCGAGACCAGCCATGATGTACTCGAACAGCTTGTTTGGCAGCGCAAAGCGTGTCTGTGGCGTCGCACCTTCGGCGCAGAAGATACCGATGTCGAAGGGTCGCGCAGCCGCAACCAGCTCGGTCATCGGCACCGGGGGCAGCAGCTCGAGTCGCTCACCGACGCCGCGCCGCACGGCTTCGGTGCGCAGCGATTCCAGGTAGTGGCTCTGTCCCGGCCCGCGCAGGCTCAGCGTGAATTCGGGACGCCAAATCGCAAGGCTGCGAACGAGAACTCCCAGGCTCCGGCCTGGACGAAGCAGGCCGTGATAAAGGACCGCGGGCCTTGCGCCGCTCGGCCGGACCGGGACCGGTTGGTAACAGGGCATGCTGCGCGTGACCAGCGGTGCTCGCGCCAGACCGTACTGACTGGCGAGCAGCGCCCCGATGCCTTCGCTCACGGTGGAAACGAACGCCGCTCCCGCGATGGAGCCGCCTTCCACCGCGGCAACGAAGGGCGGAAACAGCAGCCGCCAGCCCCAGCGTCCCGCTCCTTGCGTGAGTGCGTGCTCGTGCGAGTCGTAGGCGTAGGCCGCGCCATGCTCGCGCGCCGCGCGCGCCGCGAGCGGTAGCGTCCACCAGTCGTTGGCGAGATACACCTCCGCCGCGACGCCGGCAAGCGCACGCCACATAGCGCGCACCGCCGGCAACCGCCAATAGACACGGAGCGGGTCGGCGAGACCGGCGCGCACGGCCGCCAGCTGCGCGATCAGCGCCCGGCGCGCGCTGCCGCCCGCCGGCACCGGCTCGGTATCGCTCGTGAGCACACGCCATGGCGGCGGCTCCGCCGCCGCCCCGGAGAGACCGATACTGGTCACCACCCAGCCATCCTCCACCAGCGCGTTTCCCTGGCGGCATACGCGCGGATCATCGGCAATGCGCGAGAAGGAAAGCAGGCAGGCGCGCGGCGGACTCACCGGTCCATCCGGACTGACGCAATTCGATTGGTCCGATGCTGCATCACCCTATCCACCAGGCGCGCGAGTTTCTCGCTCTCATGCTCCCAGCAAAGTTGCTTGGCAGCGACCAGGGAGCATCGCTTGAAAGCCTCGACCTGCTCACGGTCGAAAGCATTGATGGTCTCGGCGATAACTTGTGGCTCGGCCTTCGGCACCAGCCGCCCTATACGATGCTGGCGCAGCAGTCGGGCCATTTCCGGCAGGTCGCTGACGCATAGCGCGAGGCCTGCCATCACGTACTCGAAAAACTTGTTGGGAAGCGCGAAGCGTTTCTGCGGCGACCAGTCTCCCTGGACGAACAAGCCGATGTCCGCGTGGTTGGCCGCGGCGATCAGGTCCTCGAACAGCACCGGCTTCTCGATGACGACGCGCGACACGACTCCGAGACGCCGGGCGAGACGCCGCAGCCTGTCGACGTATTCATCCGGGCCCGGGCCGCGCAACACTAGGCGGAACTGTTTGCGCCACATCGGTACGCTTTCAATCAGCAGCTCAAGTCGGCGGGGGGGCGACAGAATGCCGTGGTAGAGCACGGTGAGGGTATCGCCACAGGGACGGAAATCGCAGCGCTGGTAGCAGGGCATGCTGCGAACAACCGTCGGCCGGTCCGGCAGCGCATTGTCGACCTTCAGCAGGTCGGCGATGCCGTCACAGACGGTGGTTATGCCGTCCAACTTGGCGAAGAGCGTACGTTGCAGGCGGTGCACCCAGGGGCGGTGCACGTACCGCCAAAAGGGCCGCTCCATGTACTGTCCCCGCGCGTACTCGTGCGCGTCGAGCAACAGCGGCGCGGCCGTGCGCGCGGCCACCCGCAGCGCGGGCGGGAGGGTGACGTAGTCGTGACACATCACAAGATCGCCAACAACGCCCTCGAGCTGGGCGTAGAGGCTTTGACGGATGGTGTTTTGCCAGTAGACCCACTCCGCAAGCTGGCCGCTGGCACGGCTCGCCAGCAGCGCGCCGGCGTACAACGCCCGGTCGACATAGGTGCGCCTACGGAAGCGGCGCTCCAGCACCACCAGCTCGCAGCGGGGCGGCGGCGGGGCGCGCCCCTCTACGCCGGCGAGCGTCACTTTCCAGCCGCGGTCCACGAGCAGCTTCGCCTGCCTGCGGACGCGCGGCGCGTCGGTGATCGGCGCGTATGAGATGATGACGGCGCGGCGGCTGCGACCGGCCCCGGCGAGGCGCCCGGCTGGCGCGACGGCCCCGGTCGTCTCCAGCGTTTCAGTCACGGCGCCGGCGTGTCGCGATCAACAGCGTCTCGCGCGGACGCATCCGCAACCTGAGACGATACAGCGCCGAAACCGCGAGGTTGAGCCACATGGGCAGCGACAGCTGGCGGTGAAACTTGGGAAGCAGCACCGCGCGCTCGAAATGCCGCGTGATGCGGGCCAAGGAAGGGCAGTACCAGCCGGAATCTGTCCAGCGCTCGCTGTCGTCGGTGCGCGCCCAATAGGCGACACCACCGCCGGGCGCAAGCAGCAAGTCAATGCGCTTCATGACGCGGTCAAACTCTTCATCATCGTCGGTGTTGAGCGGTGAGAAGCCCTTGCAGAAGACCACGTCGAACCGTTCTCCGGCAAAATCGTGTGTCATGAAGTCCGCACAGATCGTCCTGGCGACGCCCTGCGCCGCAGCTTTCGCCACGGCCGTGGGGGAGAAGTCGAGGAGCACCACGTCCAGCCCTTCGTTTTGCAGGCGTAGCGAGTAGCCGCCGGTGCCGCCGCCGAGGTCGAGCACCTTGCGCACGGGTCGCTCCGGCGCCAGCAGACGGAGGCAGAATTCGAAGTGTCGCGGAAACTGCTGCGGAGAGGGCGTATCCCGATCCCGATACAGCTCTTCGTAGAAGTCCCGCCTGCTTTCAGTTTTCAACGCGTCTGTGCTCGGCGGTCGGCGCAAGCGCCCCTCTGCCGCGCAGCCGATGCGCGTAGCCGAAACGCTCCACGCGGAACAATGGCCCGCGCCGCAGCGCGGCGTGGACGATGTCGCGGCGCTCCTTGCGCGTGTGGTGCCAGTGATTAGGGTGAGTGAGAAAAAGAATACGGGGGACGCCCGCGCGCACCAGCTCGAGCGCCGAGACGCCGTATCGGTACCCGGCGTTTGTCAAGATGTGCAGGTCCGCGACGTACTGATCGAAGCGTCCGAGCAGCGCCGGGGCATAGGCCTCGGCCTGGATACCGAGCCGCGAGTATGCATCCGGCGTCTCGACCAGGACGTTGTTGGGCACGCCGAGTTGAGCATTCAGGCGATCGCCGTGCGAGGCGATTGTGCGCGCCGGAAGTCCCGTTATTGCCCGAAATCGTTGCACTTCTTCGCGCAGACGTTCACGACATGCGTCCAGGTGGCCGTTCCGCTCCAGCGTCGCGCGCCCACAGATGTCCCGCTCCCGGGCATAATCGGCGATAGTCTGGTAGTGCAAACTGGCCTCGCCACCAGCCGCCTCAATCGCCTGCGCCAACGAAACATCCAGCGTCTCCCAGCGGAAGTAGTAGGTCGCGCCAACACCCAGTTTGCGTTCCACCTCGAGCAGTCTGCGCGTGCCGGGGGAGGCGTGATCGACGTCGTGTCGCAGGCAGAGCAAACGCTCGGGCAGGGTTTTTTCAGATCCGAGCGCGCCGCGTACCGGGCACACGCGGTAACCGGCGACCAGGGCGGCGCGAAGCGTTCCCGCATAGTCTCGCCAGCGATCGTTCAGCAGGCCGACGCGCACTGCGCGCAGTCTCGCCCGAAGGCGAAAGCGCAGCGTCGGCGTCAGCGACGCAGGGGGCGTAGCCGTTCCGCCGTCGATTTTATCGCCCGCGCCCGCTCGCATCGTGCAACAGCGGCTCGATCGCATTGCGCGCGTTTTGGAGAAAGCCGGGCGTGTAGAGCTCCTTCGCCGCCTCGCGCACCCGCGCGGTCCAGGCGGCCAGCGCGCCGGTGTCGCGCCGGCCCACGTTCTCGAGCAGCGCCGCCAGGGATTCAGGGTCGCGCACGTGAGGGACCAGCTCTTCCAGCCAGCGCCTCTCGTGCATCCCGGCCAAGCCGTTCGGAACTGTGGCGTTGCAGATTGAAACCGCCGGCACACCCAGCGCCAGCGCCTCCATCTGACAAGTCGAATGGTGGCCGGCGACGATGTCGGCGTCGAGGATGCAACCGAGGGTGCCGATCTCCGGGCCCACCAGCCGCACGCGATCCCGCCAACGGGCCTGCAGTGCCGCGTAGGGGGTGGCATCGGCAGCCTCCAACGGGTGCAGCTTGAGCACAAGCTCGACGGACAAACGGGGCGCGTGCCTGGCAAGTTCAAAGAAGCGCTCCCAGAAATCGATGCTCTCGGCGACGCCAATCTGCTGCGTCGGAAAAAGCACCCGCACCGGCGCTCCGTGCTCGGCGGGCTTTTCCCTCGACAGACGCCGGTAGCGATCGACGCCTCCCGCACCCACCGCAACCACCTGCTCGGGGCGCCAGAATGCGCCGCCCACCAAGAACGCCCGCCAAAGCTCGCCGTAAACCAACAGCCTGTCCGGCGCCGGAATGGCATCGCGCTGCCGGGCTGCAAGATCCCCCCAGTGCACACCCGCGTCACGGGGCCCCCATGTGCCGTGCTGCAGCTCGACAGCGGGCACCTCGGCGTCTCGCGCTGCGGCCAGCTCGCCGACACGTCCCGGGCCGTTGGTGAGCAGCAGCACGCTCGGCCGGAGCAGCCGGAGCAGCCCACCGTAGACGCGCCTTGCCGCCTCGAAACGCCGCAAGCAGTTGGCCAGCCATTCGACATCAAGACCTCCGGGCAGGGCGCCGTCGAGGTTCCCCAGCCGCGCTGCGAGCTCGCGCGCGACGGCAGCGATATGCGCTTCAGCGCGCAGGCGACGCGCCGTCCGGCTTATGAGCGCCCGGTACGGCGCCGCGCGCAGCTGCCCCCGCGTCGGCAGGGCTCCGCCGCCGGGCATGCCGGGCCAGTCGAAGTCAAGAATCAGCGGTTCGCCCCCCCATGCTGCCGGGTCGAGCAGATCGTCGTAGACAGCATCCCGCACGCGGCCATCCGGGCCGGTGACCGGCCGGTAGAAGCGCAGCGCCAGCAGCCGCCGCCGGAAGAGGGCGCGGGCGTTGCGGGTGATATCCCCTGCGGCCGCGCCGAACGCGAGCCGCGGATGGCGGTGCGCCGCGGCGCGTGAGCCGGCGGCCGCACCAACGAGGTTGAAGCCGAGGTCGCGGCTGACCAGACGCCAGCGGACCGCGCTGCGGCAAGCCGCCCATGCCGCGTATCGGCCGACGCGCAGCGCGAGGATTTCCCGCCGATCATCATACGCCGTGATCAGCCGGTCGATAGCTTCCAGAGAAAGCCTTGGCGCGTCGCGAGCTCGCCGTACGGACGCAGCCTTGATGCTAGCGTCGTTCATAGGACGGCGCGGCTCCCGCGCGTCGGCGCGTTCCCAGATGGGCGGTCATTCACGGCAAACACAGGGTGGTTGGTTGTCGCGTTTGCTTCACGTTAGATGCGGAGGAAACGACGCAAGATCGAGAGTCCCGCCGGCCCGCTCTTCTCCGGATGGAACTGCACCCCGTGCAGGTGACCTTGGCGCAGCATCGCGGGCACGTCCAACCCCTCGTAATCGCTCCGCGCGATGACTACCTCGTCGCTTGCCGGGCAAGCACGGAATGAGTGACAGAAGTACACCGCAGTGCCGGGTGCGGCATCGGCGAGCAGGCTATGCGACCAAGCGGTGCCGCAAGGCTTGAGCTCCCGCCAGCCCACGTTTGGCAACCGGCGAACGCGACCGTCCGCGCCGCCCGGAGGAATCGGCTCCACGCGACCGGCGATGAGCCCGAGGCCCTCGTGCGTGCCGAATTCCTCGCCCTCGTCCAGCAGGAGCTGCATCCCGACGCAAATCCCGAGAAACGGCCGCTCGCGCGCGGCAAAGGCGAGCACGGCGTCGACCATGGCGTAGCGTCGCAGCTCATCCATGCATCCGCCGAACGCCCCGACGCCGGGCAAAACTACCCGCGCCGCCTCCGCCACCCGGCGCGGCTCGGCCGTAACATCCACCCGCGCGCCGCAGTGTTCGAGCGCCCGGCGCACCGACAGCAGGTTGCCGACGCCGTAGTCGACCACGGTGACGTCCGCGTCCGTCACGGCCGGCGCAGCGCCAAACGCCCGTCCGCCGCCGCTCGTAACGAGGTCACCGTCAGGCGACCGTAGTGCAGCACGTCGGCCATGGCCACCGCTTCGGCGCCCCCCGCCTCCACCACGTCGAAGAGGTGCGCGACCTCTCCCATGCCCCCGGACGCAATCACCGGAACATCCACGGCGCTGGCGACGGCGCGCACGAGCTCGGTATCGAATCCCCTGCGCGTCCCTTCGCGATCCACCGAGGTTATCAGGATCTCGCCGGCGCCGAGCGCCGTCCCGCGTCGAGCCCATTCGACGATGTCGAGTCCGGTATGCTCGCGGCCGTTGTCGGTATAGGCTTCCCAACCGCGCACGCCGCGCTTCGCTTCCACCGAAAGCACCACGCACTGGGTGCCGAAGCGCCGGGCCAGCTCGGCGATAAGCTCCGGGCGTCTCACCGCGGCGGTGTTCACGGCGACCTTGTCGGCGCCTGCCCGCAGCAGAGAGCGCGCGTCCTCCACGCTGCGCACGCCGCCGCCTACGGTGATCGGAATGAAGACGTCGCGCGTGGTGCGCTCGACGATGTCGACCAGAGAGTTTCGCTCATAGAGACTCGCGACGACGTCCATGTAGAGCAGCTCGTCCGCGCCCTGCTCGTAGTAGCGGCGCGCGTACTCATTCGGATCGCCGATCTTGCGCAGCCCCTCCAGATGCACGCCCTTGATGAGGTTCGGCGCCTTGACGTCGAGGCGGGCGATGAGACGGATATTGACCAAGGGACCCCGACCGGAGCCGACGGCAGTTTCAGCGCGCGTCAGCGTACACCGCGCGCCGCAGCCGCCACTTGCCGTCCTGGTACTGCCACAGATGAGGGGAGCGGAATTGGTCGGCGAGCGCGTCAAAATACGCGCGATCCATGACGGGCTGCTCGAACATCTTCGACGCGACCGGAAATTCGCGCTCGGGCAGGCTGAGGTAGGCGAAGATCTCGTCCGCAAAACGCTCCGGAAACTCGCCGTCGAACCGCCGCACCAGCGCGACCCCCTCGTTCCGGTCTATGTCCTCGGAGCGTATTTCCTGTGCGGCGTCGTAGCTGGCGCGGCCGATGCCGAACTTTATGTAAGTCGTGTAGTAGTGAAAGTCGTCGATGCGATCGTCGATCGAGTTGTACTTGCTGTATGTTCCTGGAGTGCGCTCTGGCGCCGCCTGGAAGCCGCCGTGCTCGACCGCATAATAGTAGCAACTCTGCGGATGCCACTTGAGGTAGTAACCGAGGTAATGAACCTCGGTCCCCGCCGCCACCAGCGCAGCAGGGTCGACCGGCAGATAGGGTTGGAGATCGTTCTGCTCCAGGCCGTAATCGCGTTTTAGCTCGGCGAGGGTGGTGCCGCCGAGATAGATATCCGACTCGTCCCCGGCAGTGAAGTACTCCCGGCTACGCTGCGCGCTGGCGGTATCGACCGAGGGATTTCCGTACTCAGCTTCGTTCTCCCCGTAGACGACCAGCGGGATCCCGTGGAGCAGCGACATTTTCGGCGCGAGCTGTTTCTGGCCCAGGATGAACGGCTGAAACGGATGGAACAGGTTCTCTACCGCGAGCCGCGTGAGCAGGCGGTGCACCCGGCCGTTGGGCGTGCACAGGTAGTTGTCGAAACCGGCGTGGATCCACGCCTGGAAGTTCCGCCAGCCCCATTCGGTGTGGATGTGCGGGGCCCAGGTGACCGTCAGCGGGTGCATGCCGTAGCGATGCTTGAGCACGTGCGCGGCGTAGAAGCTGTCCTTGCCGCCCGAGCCGGGCACCAGGCAGTCGTAGCCGCCGTCGTCGCGGCGAAAGCGGTCGCAAAGCGCGCGCAGCTCGCGCTCGCGCGCGGCCCAGTCTATGGCCGCGCGTTTCTGCGCCGCTACGCTGCAGGCGTCGCACACTCCCGCATCGTTGAAGTGGATCGTCTGCTTCGTGCTGGCCGCATTGTGACGGAACTCGACGGCGGAGTTGGGGCGCTGGTTGGAGATGACGCAGCTGCGACAGAACTTCACCTCGCTAGGAAGACCACCGTACAGCACCTCCGGGTCGTTGAGTCCCGGCGCGAAGCGGGACGTGTCGAGCGTGGCCTTGCGGGGGTCCGGGTGTCGCACGTCAGCTCCCATCTTTCTTCAGCAGGCTTGCGCCAGCCGGCCGGTCGGGCGATGACCACAGGAACTCCGCGATGCGGAGATCCAGCTCCGTGTCGATGTCCAGGGAGCGCTCCGGGGGCATCTCGTAGAGCAGCGTGCCGGGATAAAGCACCTTCGGGTCGTCGGCGACACGGTCGCGCCACCACACGTAAATCGATCCGTTCATGTCGAAGCACGCGGGCGCATCCTGGCGCCGCTCGACGGCGCGTGGTGGCATTTTCGACAAAGCGACGCTGCCGTCGGGTAGGCGCTCTACCATGTTGAAGTATGGCGAATTCCTGGCCTCGCACCCGGTGATGACGCTCGGCGCGCCGCGCGCTTCCAGCAGCCGCACGGCACCGGCGATATCGCTCGCGCGGCGCAACGGTCCGGTAGCGCTCAAATCCGCCTGAACGTCAAAGCGGATACCCGTAACGCGCTCGACCTCCAGCAGGCAGTGACGGATGGCGGGCATCTTGCCGGCCTCGTCGGTGGCCATCTCCGGCGGCCTCGCCACCAGGATGTCGGCGCCTGCCTTCTGGCATACGGTGAGGATCTCGTCGCGGTCGCTGCTGACGGCCACGTAATTGAACAGACCGCTTTCCAGGGCGTGCAGCACACTGTGCACCACTAACGGGGTACCGCCGAGGTGACGCAGATTCTTGTCCGGAATTCCCTTTGAGCCCCCGCGCGCGCAAATGCTGCAGAGTCGCCTCATGGCACCGTCCGTTGCGCTTGTCACCGCGAGAAAACGCGCGCGAACTCCGATCGGGCGCGCTCGAGATCGTCCACCTGTCCGATATCCAGCCAGTACTCGTGCACCGGAAAGGCAGCCGTCTCGCGACCGGATTCGACCAGCTTGTTGAACAGCGTAGTCATGTCCAGCGCAACGCCGGGGCGCACCAAGTCGAGGCAGTCCGGCCGCAGGGCGTAGATCCCGCCATTGACAAAAAGCTGATGGCTCGGCTTTTCCTCGATGCCCTCCAGCCGGTGGTGGGAAAGACGGGCCACGCCGTAAGGGATAACCAGACTGTACTCGCGCACGCACATCGTTCCCCAGGCCTTGTGCGCCTCGTGGAACGCGAGAAGCTGGCGGAAGTTCACCGAGGTCAGCAGATCCGCGTTCATCACGACTAGCGAGGCGTTGGGCCGCTCCGGCAGCAGGCCTAGAGCGCCCGCGGTGCCCAGACGCCGATCCTCCTCCAGATACTCGATGGACACGCCGAGCGACGCGCCGTCGCCGAAGTGCGCCTTGAACAAATCCGCCTTGTAGTTCACCGCGACAAAGAAGCGGGAGAATCCCTGCGCCACGAACGACTCGATGATGGTCTCCAGCAGCGGGCGGCCGCCTACCGGCAACATCGGCTTCGGCGTGTCGTCGGTGAGGGGACGAAGCCGCGTGCCGAGACCGCCGGCCATCAGCACCACCCAGTTTCCCAGCCTGGCGCTCCGCAGCAGCTCGCCCAGCGTCTCGAGGGCGATCACGCGGCCTTCCGAGTCCACCACCGGCAGCTGGTTGATCTGAAGCTCGCGCATCACCGCCAGCTCCTGCTCCCGGCTCGCCCCGGGACCGATGGTCCGCGGCTGCCGGTTCATGATGGCGGACACGGGCGAATCCATCTGCACGCCGCGAAGGATGCCGCGTCGGACGTCGCCGTCCGTCACGGTTCCCAGCAGCCGGTCACCCGCGTCCACGACCAGGGCGATCTGTCGCGAGCCGCGCTCGATGACACCGATGGCTTCGAGCATCGACGCGTTCGGACCGACGCATATATCGAGCTGCTCTTTGCGCGTTCGCACCGCTTCGCTCTTCCCGCGCGACCCGTCAGCCGTTCCGGGGCCGGGCGGGTGCGCCCATTACGGTCCGACCCTGGGCCACCGCGGACACTACCACCGCGCCGGCAGCCACCGTGGCGCCGGCACCGATGTGGATGCCCTGGATGACGATCGCGCCGGTGCCCACGTGCGCGCACTCGCCGACGACGACGTTGCCGGAGAAAACCACCCCCGGAGCGAGGTGCGCGTGCGCGCCGATGCGGCAGTCGTGATCGACGCTTGCGCCCGTGTTGACGATCGCGTTCGCGCCGATGACGGCGCCGGGCTGCAAAACGGCGTTGGCATGCACGTGCGCGCCCTCCTCCATGTGCACGTCGTCGGCGAGGACGGCGCGCGGGTGCACCAGGGTCTCGAAGCGGAAGCCCGCCGTCTTGTAGCGCTGGAACAGCTCGCGACGGGTTATCGGAGGGCCGACGGATCCGACGGCATTCACCAGCGCAATCTGAGCCGCGTCCAGCGTCAGGGCCGCGGTGTCGTCGCCCAGATATGGAACCTCGAGCGCATAGCTCGCCGGTCGATCGGGCTCGAGCCCGACGCAGCCGCGCACATCGTCGCGCCGCATGCGCAGGATCTGCAAAACAGTGCGCGCATACCCACCGGCACCGAGCAGAACGACGGGGCGCGTCATCGCTCTATTGCCTCGTCCACGGCGAAGCTGCGCGCGGCGGGGGTGCCGCAGAGGTCGAAGTACAGCATGGGGCTCAAGCCCGTGCCCGGGCGCTTGGCCAGCAGATTTGCCGGGCCGAGCGGCTCGCCGGCCGCAATAGGGCGCGCCGCCACCAGGCTCCTGCGGGCGACCGCGGTGTTCTTCACTTCCGCCGGGGCCGGCCGCTTGACGCCGTCACCGAGGCTCGCGCCCACGGTGCGCACGGCGCGCACCAGATCGGCGAATTCCGCCGGCTCCAGCGACGCCGCGTGGTCCGGACCTTCCATGGTCCGATCGAGGGTGAAGTGCTTCTCGATCACCCGCGCGCCGAGCGCCACCGCCGCAACAGCGACATCGCGCCCCAGCGAATGGTCCGACAGCCCCACGTCCAGTCCGAACTGCGCCGCGAGGGTGCTTATGGCCCGCAGGTTCAACGACTCCGCCGCCGCCGGGTAATCGGTAGTGCAGTGCAGGAGCGTGACCCGCCCGCGCAACGCGCGTAGCGCGGCGGCGTCCAGCAGACGGCAGCATTCGGCGAGACTTTGCGGTTCCGTGGGGGCGAACGCGCCTGCGGCGAGCACGGCAACGGCGTCTTCGACTTCGGCCAGGGTCGACATGCCGGTGGAAAGAATCACCGGCCGTCCGCTACGGCCCGCGGCGAAAAGCAGGGGTGCGTTGGTTACCTCTCCGGAGCCCAGCTTGATGCGCCGCAGGTTGCACTCGCGCACCAGGAAGTCGAGGCTGCCGAGGTCGAATGGCGTCGACATGAACTCGATCCCGAGTGCCGCGCAGCGCTGGTGCAGCGCGGCATGGGCGCCGCGGGTGAGCTCCAGTCGCCGCAGCATCTCCCACTGGGTCTCGACTGCATCGCCTGCGCGCCGTTGATACTCCGCTTTCGGCGCGTCGCGGCTGACCAGCGCATCGGCGTCGAAGGTCTGAAACTTGACCGCGTCGGCGCCCGCCTCGGCGGCCGCGTCCACGAGCTCCAGCGCGAGCGCCAGCGAGCCGTTGTGATTGACGCCGGCCTCGGCGATGACGAAGACGTCGCAATCGCCCGCCTCGTTCACGATTCGGCGATGT
>Ga0214471_10002590_pt1 | contig 14170 bp, 10 predicted proteins | sample RVTome_5_FD_207665 | JGI IMG/M metagenome (GOLD analysis project Ga0214471, IMG submission 207665) | Soil microbial communities from uranium-contaminated site in the Upper Colorado River Basin, Wyoming, United States - RVT142D155 | ecosystem: Environmental > Terrestrial > Soil > Contaminated >...
GGCCCCGGCCCATCGATGGCCCGCCATGCCCCAGGACGTCGCGTCGGCGGTGCGCTGGCTGAAGGACAACCTGGCCTCCCGGGGCGGGAACCCCGAGCGCCTTTTCCTGTTCGGTCACAGCTCGGGTTGCCAGCTGGCGGCGGTGGTGGGCGCCAACGCGACGTACGCCATGCTTGGAAGCGCCGGAGTGGATGGAGCCTGGGCGCCGCTGGGAGAGAAGGAGGACGGTCCGGCCGTCGGGGGTGGCCCCGGGTAGCCGGTAGAGGAGCCGTGCCTCGGGTGAGGAGTGCGCATCGTTGCCCCGCGTGGCATGGAGACGGTGGAGGGCGAAGGGCCCAGCCGTTCGATCCCGTGACGGTCGTCGCCTTCGATGCGGACCGAGGCATCGATGCTGAAGGCGCCCGTCCCCTGCCAGGTGAGCATGTCGGCGGTGGTGGTGTCCTTGAGGAGACCGTGGCGGCGGAAGTACCGGAGCACTCGCACCCGAACGGTGCGCTGCAGCGTCTGCCAATGGTCCGGCGTCAGGTCGGTGGCTTCACGGAAGGCGACAACTCCGTCCTCGTTCTCCGTGAAGACCCCGTCGAGCACGACGAGGTGGTAGTGCCAACTGACGACTGGACGATGCGTCCCGGAGGGTGGGCCCCGTCATCCGCGATGCGACGTAGTCGGCGGAGGTGTCGGCCTCTGTGCGTCGACCCGGACGAATACCAGGGCGGTACCTCTACGGCTCGGCGCGGAGACCGAGGAACAACTCGAGCCCCTGGTCGACGGCAGCCAGCTCGTCCTTCGTCACGCGATCGAATACGCGTCGGATTCGCCGCTTGTCGATGGACCGCAGGTGGTCGATGAGCGCGTAGGACGTCTTCATGAGGCCGCTCTCGCCGGGTGACAGCTCCGGGTAGAGCGAGCCCTCGCCGGGCGTCCCCGTGAGGGGCACGACGGCAATGAGCGAGAAGCGCTGGTCGGCGTTCACCGCGGGGTCGCTTACGGCGATGCATGGGCGAACGCCACGCTGCTCATGCCCGACGGTGGGGTCGAGGGCGACGAGAACCACCGTACCGCGTCCAACCTTCACGCCGACTCCTCCACCCAGCCTTGTCCCTCGACCCAGCGCACCGGCGTGCCTGCGGAGATATCAACCAGCCCCTCGTCGTCCGCAGGCAGGCTCGCGGCCCAATCGGCCAAGCCCGTCTCGGCCAGTTCGGCAGCTTCGGGGTGCGGGTTCTTGAGCGAACGCAGGAGCCCTTCACGACGACGACGGGCCAGCTCGTGCCCGACCGCCTCCGCGATGAAGCGGCTGCGGTTGCGCTCGAGGCGATCGATGCTCTCGACCAGCTCGGCGGAAAGGGTCACGGTCACGCGTTCGGTCGTTGCCATGATGGCCTCCGGTATGCACTAAAGTATGATCATACTCTGCGCGGAGCAAGGCAAGCCAACCCTCGGCCGCCCGTCGTGCAGCCGCCGTGCGGGCTCCGTGCATGCGTCGACCTCTCCGGCGGCGGGCGGGGCAGCCTGGAAGCTCGGGTCGCCGCCGGTGGAGACGGCCGAGGCGACCCTACCCAGGTTCATCCGGGCCCGCGAGTCCACCTGATCCGTTGCGAGCAGGGGTGCCACATCAGCGAACGATCTCGTCCGCCCAGAGCTTGCGCAGGAACTCCAGCCACGGAGTCACCTGGATGCCATCCACAACGCGAGGGGCAGGCTCGTTGCAGACCACATGCGCACTCCTGGGCCGGTGCTCCTCCGTGAAGGCCTTGAGGGGGCGGAGTTCGCGGCTGTCCAGGCGGGAGGTCCCCTTGACCTCGATCGCCACCTGTCCGTCGCCCAACACGAAGTCCACTTCCAGCCCCGACTTGGTGCGCCAGAAGCGGATCGGGTAGTCGAGTCCGCTGTACGAGGCGTGGGCCGCGAGCTCCGTGAACACGAAGTGCTCGAAGGCGCGGCCAAACACCTCGCCCCGGGTCTCCGTCACCCTCCGGCGCGTCACGGCCCCCGCGACCCCCACGTCGAATAGGTAGAAGCGGGGGGCACGTGTGATGATCTGTCGGCCCGGCCGCCGCCGGTACGGCTCCACGAAGCGGCCCAGCAGCGTGTCGACCAGGATCTCGTAGTAGGCCTTCACGGTCTTGGCGTCCACGCCGACGTCACGTGCGACGTTTGCGTAATTGGTCAGCTCCCCGTGCGAGTGGGTAATGGCCTCGAAGAAGCGGGAGAACGCCGGGGCGTTTCGCGTCAGCCCCTCCGCGAAGACCTCCTCCTTCAAGTAATCCTGGACGTATGCGTCGAGGGATCGCAGGTAGCCTGGGCTCGCGTGGTGGTCGGGAATGGTGCCCCGCTGCAGGATGCGGAGCAGATCGAGGGTGCCGTGGTCCTCGAGTTCGGGCGTGACGAGCGGAAACATCTCGTAGCGCCATGCGCGACCGCCCAGGAGGTTCACCTGTCCGCGTCTGAGCTGCCGCGCGCTGGACCCACAGAGAACGAAGCGCAGGTCCATGTTCTCGATGAGCCAGTGGACCTCGTCCAGCACCGCGGGCACCTTCTGGACCTCGTCCAGAATGACGGGGTGGGCAAGCCGGCCCGGATCCTCGGCCATGAGCCGCTCGCGCAGGAGCGCGGGTCGGCGCGTCAGATCCAGCATCAGGTCCGTCTTCAGGAAGTCGAAGACGATGCTGTCGGGGAAGGTCTCCCGCAGGAAGGTGGACTTCCCGACCTTCCGCGGGCCCCACAGGAAGGCCGATTGTCGCTCCGGAAGGTCGATACGTAGCCGTCGAGGGATTCGAACCATTACGGAGTTCAATCCTGTTTAGTTTGACTTTTCGGGAATATACTCCTGAAAGGTCCTGTTTCGCCAGATTCCGGGCGCCCGGTTGGCCCTGTGCGGCTCCTACGCCCAGGAGAACGGGCAGAGCTTCGCGCTCGGACGGTTCGTCCCTTCCCTCGCCCCGTGCCCCCTCCGGTGGAGGATGCGGCAGGAAAGGCGGGAGGGCCCGTGTCCGGGTCCCACGCGCCTTTCGCACGCGCCTTTCGCACGCGCCTGTCGCGCGCGCCTTTCGCGCGCGCCGCTTGCATCGGTCGGAGGGGCGGGGCATACTCTCAGCACCTTATCCCCGTCCCTCGAGGGATGCCATGTGGTTCCGGCGCCTCGTCCGTGAGTTTCACCGACGCTCGATCTGGCAGGTCGGGAGCGTCTTCATCGCCGGGAGCTGGGTGGCGCTCCAGGTGGTCGAGACGCTCACGGAAAGCGCGGGCCTGCCGCAGTGGTTCCCGGCCTTCGCCCTCGGCCTCCTGGTGCTGGGGTTCCCGTTCGTCCTCGTCACCGCGTTCATGCAGGAGGGTCTGGGCGGCCCGGATGACGGCGGGGCGGCCGGCGTCGCCGCCCCGCGCTCCGCGCTCCACGACCTCTTCACATGGAGGAACGCGGCGCTCGGCGGCGTATGCGCCGCCGGCCTCGCGGCCGTCGTCGCGTTCCTCTGGCTCGGAGGCGGCGGCTCGCCACTGCTGAGCGACGGCCCCGAGACCCGCGCCCGCCGATCGGTGGCGGTGCTCCCTTTCACGCTCGTGGGAACCCGCGAGGCAGACGACGAGGCCTTCGCCTACGGTATGCACGACGAACTTCTGACCCGGCTCTCGCAGCTCGGCGGCCTGCGCGTCACGTCGCGCACATCGGTGATGCGCTATGCGTCCTCGCCCGCCTCGATCCCGGAGATCGGAGAGGAGCTGGGGGTGGAGGCGATCCTGGAGGGTGGCATCCAGCGCTCCGGCGGTCGGGTACGGATCAACGTCCAGCTCATCGACGCCGCCACCGACGAGCACCTGTGGGCCGAGACGTACGAGCGCGACTTCCGCGACGTCTTCGCGCTCCAGTCCGAGCTCACCCAGGCGGTGGCCCAGCGGCTCCGCGCGACGCTCTCTCCGGAGGAGGCGGAGCGGCTGGACGAGCGGCCGACGGACGACCTGGCGGCGTACGAGATGGTCCTCGAGGCCGGCCGCCTCTCGCCCCAGAACGCGGCCGAGAACGAGGCGGCCATCGGCCTCTACCGGCGGGCGGTCGAGCGCGACCCCGACTATGCGTCCGCGCTCAGCGGGCTGGCGTGGGGCTACGCCTACCGCGTCTCGGCCCACGGCCACCCGCCCGCGTGGCTGGACTCGGCGCTCGTGCTGGTGGCAAGGGCCCACGCGGCCGACCCCGCACACCCCAGCGCCTGGAACACCGAGGGGTTCGTGCACCAGATCCGGGGCGCCGCCGTCGAGGCTCGCCGCGCCTACCGCAGGGGCCTGGAGCTGGCACCGTCCTCGACGGCCATGCTCACCAACCTCGCCGCCCTCGATATCCTCCACGGCCGCGTGGCGGAGGGCTACCCGCTGGCCTGGCGGGCGGTGCTGGTCGACCCGGGGAACGGGTTCCCGTGGTTCTATCTCGCCCTCGGGGAGCTGGCGCTGGACCGGATGGAGCGCGCCCGCGCCTTCCTCGAGCGCGCCCTCGGCGAAGACCCCGATCACTTCTGGGCACTTCGCCACGTTGCCTTCGGCTTCCTGGAGGACGCGGGGATGGAGGAGGCGGCGCTCGAGCGGCTCCGGTCCACGGACCCCACCGGCGTCGCCACCCTCCAGGGGGAGGCGCTCCACCACCTCCGCCGCGGCCGGGCGGCGGAGGCCGCCGCGGGGGCACGCCGGCTGGTCGGCATCGAGGGGCGGACCGTCTGGGGGGGCGGGCTGCCGTACGGAGCGATCGTGCTCGCCCGGGCGGGGCACGCGGAGGAGGCGCGCCCGCACCTCGAGGCGGCCCGCTCCGAGGTGGAGGCGGTCCTCGGCCACACGATCGTGCCGGGGGCCACCGCGCTCGAGCTCGCCGCCGTGCTGCTCGCCCTCGGAGAGCGGGAGGAGGGGCTCGCCGTGCTGCGCCGGGGCGTCGCCGACGGCAACATCTGGCCGTCCTACCTCCGATTCTCGCCCCTGCTGGACACTGATGAGCCCGCCATCCTCGAGCTCCACGCCGAGGCGGAGCGGATCGCCGCCGAAGCGGCCGTGCGCGCCGACGCCGCGGTGGCGGAGCTGGACCCGCTGCCGGGCATGCCCGGGATGCACCGCTGAGGAGCCCATCCGCGGCCCGTGCGCCCACACCGGGGCGATCCTGAGGAATGAACTGACCGTCGCCGCCGCCGGCGCGTCCAGGCGCACGACGTGGTGGGCCGGATCCACGTCCAGTCCAGGGTCCCCACCGCCACCCGCACGGGCATGTCGAAGCCGGGAACCACGTCGGTCCACCGTTACTCCAGCGCCCCGCCTTCGCGGCGCGTCTCCAGCACCGGCACCATGGTGGTGCGCAGGTACTGTTCGAAGAACTCGCCCAGGGGGATAGTTGGCGAAGCTCTCGTGACGCAGCCGGCGGGAGGAGTAAGAAAACAATGAGATGCGGGGCGCGCGGGGCCTTGCCAGGATTATATAAGTGAATTATCTATTTCTTGTTTATGGTCTACCCAGGGTCACCCCTTCCATGGATCCAGGAGATGATGTCCTTCCTCAGCGGCTGGACTTCGGGCGTGAGCGGCCCCGCCACCCGGGCCATCGTGCGGCGGCGCCGTGGCGGCGTCGCCCTGATCACGTCCGCCCTGATCGGCGGCGCTCTCGCCACGTTCGCTCTGGCCCTCACCGGCTGGAGCCGTCCGGTCGCCTCGCAGCAACCCCGCGGCGAGCGGAACCTCGCCTACGTGCTCGGGGGCACCCCCGAGCAGGTTCTGGACCTGTACACCCCCGCGGAGGAGGGCTTCGCGACCGTGCTGTTCATCCACGGCGGCAGCCTGGTCGAAGGCTACGATCGCATGACCCCCGAGTACGCCAGAGTCTGCGAGCCCTTCGTGGAGGCGGGCGTGGGCTGCGCCACCATGGACTACCGGGTGGCCCCGGCCCATCGATGGCCCGCCATGCCCCAGGACGTCGCGTCGGCGGTGCGCTGGCTGAAGGACAACCTGGCCTCCCGGGGCGGGAACCCCGAGCGTCTTTTCCTGTTCGGTCACAGCTCGGGTTGCCAGCTTGCGGCGGTGGTGGGCGCCAACGCGACGTACCTCGATGGAGTGGGTCTCACGCCCGCCGACGTGGCGGGCCTCGTCCCCATGGGGTGCATCCTGGCCGCCACGGTCCCCATCCTGCGGCGGGCCCACGCCGCCGGCTTCGGCCTGGACGCCGTGCGGGCGCGGTGGAATGGCCGCCCGGACGACCGATACCCCAGCTTCGAACACTGGCTCGACTCGGATCCGTCCCGCTTCGTGGGCGAGCACGTGCCTCCGGCCCTCGTCGTCGTGGCCCGGGCGGAGCGCTTCCATCCGCCTATCCTGGAGCAGGCGTCCTACTTCGTTGGGCTCATGTACGATGCGAAGCGGGCCGCCGACATCGTCATCGTCCCGGGAGGCCACATGAGCAGCATCGCCGACATCGTTCACACCGGGGATCCCACCTTCGCGGCTATCCTCGCGTTCATCGAAGATCCGGGCGCCGCCGGCGCCGGGGGCCGCGGATGGTAGGCCGGCGCCGCCTTCTCGCCAGGCGTGGACGCCGGGGCCGGCACGTCCGGACCACGCTCCACCCTCTCAACACACGGAACCGCCCATGTCTCTGACCCCCCTCACCTTCGAGATCCTCCTGGCCCTGGCCGACGAGCCGCGCCACGGCTACGGCATCATCAAGGAGATCGAGGACCGCGCGGGGCCCCCCTCGGCGCCCAGCACCGGGGCCCTGTACCTGGCCCTCCAGCGCATGGAGGGCGAGGGGCTCATCGAGGAGGACGTGGAGGCGCGGCGGCGGAGCAGCGACGCCCGCCGCCGCTACTACCGAGTCACGGAGCTGGGCCGGGAGCTGGCCGAGAGGGAGTCGGCGCGCCTGGCCGACCTGGTGGCCGCCGCCAGGCAGAAGAAGCTCCTGGCCGGAGGACGCGCGTGATCCGGGCCCTGCTGGCGGGTCTTCTCCGGCTCGCCCCCGGGGCCTTTCGCGCGCGCCACGGGGAGGAGTTGATCGAGGTCCACCTGGAGCGGGCCGGCAGGCCGGCGGCTTTGCCCTGGCGGCTCTGGTTCGCCGCGCGGGAGGTCCTGGGAATGACACGCCTGGTGGTGCGCCTTTGGCTCGGCGGAGCCCCGGGCACGATGACGACGGGAACTCGGACGGGAGGAGGCGTGACCATGTGGGAGACCACCCGGCAGAACCTGCGCCTCGGGCTGCGCACCCTTCGGCGCGACCCAGGCTTCGCCCTGGCGGCCATCCTGGTGCTGGCCCTGGGGATCGGCGCCAACACGGCCATCTTCTCGGCGGTGAACGCCTACTTCTTCCGCCCCCTGCCGTTCGGGGACGCCGACCGACTGGTCATGCTCTACGAGACCAACCCCGAGTTCGGGTGGGACTACGGCACGGCGGCGCCGGCCAACGTCCTGGACTGGCGGGAGCAGGTGGACGCGTTCGAGGACATCGCCATCTACACGGAGTTCGTCTCGCCCGCCACCCATATTCGGGACGGCGAGCCCGAGCTGCTCCACGTGAACAGCGTGTCCGGCAACTTCTTCGATGTCATGGGCGTCCGGCCCGCCCTGGGTGAGGGCCTCACCTGGGAGAACACCTGGCAGGGCAACGACGGCGTCGTCGTGCTGAGCCACGGCCTGTGGGTGTCCCACTTCGGCGCCGACCCCGGCGTGGTCGGACGGACCCTGGAGTTCGGCGCGACTACCGTGGAGATCGTCGGCGTCATGCCCGAGGGATTCGCGTTCCCCAACGACCGCATCCAGCTCTGGACCCCCTGGGGATGGCCTCCGGAGAACCGTGAGGAGGTGTGGTTCCGGCGGGCCCACTGGGTGCGGCCCATCGCACGATTGGCGCCGGGCGTCACGCCCGCCGAGGCCGACGCCCAGCTCCAGGTGGTGGTGGGCCGCCTCCAGACGGACTTCCCCGAGACCAACCGCGTCATGGGGGCAGGCCTCATGCCCCTCAGGGACTTCCTTATCATGGACGTCCGTCGGCCCCTCCTCATCCTCCTGGGCGCCGTGGGGCTCCTCCTGATCCTGGCGTGCACCAACGTCGCCAATCTCATGCTGGTCCGGGCCACGGAACGGGTGCGGGAGGTGGCGCTCCGTTATGCCCTGGGAGCGGGGCGGCGCCAGGTCGTGGGCCAGATGCTCACCGAGAGCCTGGTGATGGGGCTGGCCGGAGGGCTGGCGGGCCTGGGGCTGGGCTGGGTGGGCATCCGCGCCCTGGCGACCCGACAGCAGTCGGCCATCGGCATCGAGGGCGCGACGGCCCTGGCGCTGGACTGGCGGGTCCTTCTCTTCACGATGGCGGCTGCGGGAATGTGCGCCGCGCTCTTCGGCAGCGCCCCCGCCATTCGCACCACCCGGGCCAGCGACGTACAGGACGCGCTCAAGGACGGAGGCCGGGGGGGGAGCACCGGCCGGGAGGGTATCCGCACGGTGAGCACACTGGTGATGCTGGAGGTGGCCCTGGCCCTCGTCCTGGTGGTAGGGGCGGGGCTCATGGTCCGGAGCTTCTGGCTCATGCGCGGCGTGGATCCTGGCTTCCGCACCGAGGGCGTCCTGGCGGTGCAGTTCGGCATCCCCTCGACGCGCTACCAGGAGCGGGATCAGGTCCTGGCCTTTCAGGACGACTTCCAGCGCCGCATCGAGGGGAGGGCGGGCATCCACAGGGCCGGGCTGGTGGGGCAGCTTCCCTTGAACGGAACGAGCTGGTCCAGCCAGTTCCAGGCCGAGGGGTGGCCCCCGGACCGGGTGGGCTTCGACATCCTGCACCGGCGGGCGGACCCGGGCTACTTCGAGGCCATGCGCATCCCCCTGCTGAAGGGGAGGCTGTTCGAGCCCACGGACGAGCCCGACGCGCCGATGGTGGTGGTCGTCAACGAGCGCTTCGCGGAAGAATACTTCCCGGGGGAGGACCCCATCGGCCAGAGGATCGCCTACGACCGCGCGGCAGCGGACAACCCCGAGTGCTGCAACTGGTATGAGATCGTGGGCATCGTGGGGAACCAGCAGCAGGTCACGCCCCGGGAGCCGGCCCGTGCCGAGGTCTTCGAGAGCCGCCACCAGGACTGGACCCGGAGCGACTGGTGGGTGATCCACACCGACGGCGACCCCATGGCGGCTCTGCCTGCGGTCCGGGAAGTCCTCCGCGAGATGGACCCACTCATCCCCCTGGGGGAGGTGCGGCCCGTGCGTGAGGTGTGGCGCGCCTCCATGGCCCGGGAGGAGCTGATCCTGTCGATCCTGGGGGCGTTCGGGGTGGTGGCCCTGCTCCTGGCCACCGTGGGGGTCTACGGCGTCACCGCGCAGGCGGCGCGACGTCGAACCCAGGAGATCGGCATCCGCATGGCCCTGGGAGCGGGTGCGGGCGACGTGGTGGCCATGATGCTCCGCCAGGGGCTGGCCGTGGTGGCCGTGGGCCTGGTCCTGGGGTTGGCCGGGGCGCTCCTGGCCACCCGGGCCATGGCGTCGGTGCTCTTCGGGGTGGCGCCGACGGACCCGGGCACCATCGCCGCCGTGGTGGCCCTTCTGGGCGGCGTGGCCGCCGTGGCGTGCTACGTGCCGGCCCGGCGGGCCACCACCGTCGATCCGGCGGACTCCTTGAGGGCGGAGTGACGGGCGCGGGCTGGCCGCCCTTCAGGTTCCCCGGCCCGGTCCGTACCTTCCGCCCATGGACGTTCAGATCTTCGGCGTAAAGAACGACGCCGGCACGCGGAAGGCCCTACGCTTCTTCAAGGAGCGGCGCATCAAGGCCCACTTCGTGGACTTCGGGGTCAAGGGGCCGTCCCGCGGGGAGCTGCGCCGCTTCGTGCGACAGCACGGGGCCGAGGCCGTCATCGACCGGGACTCGAAGCGGTTCCGGGCGTTGGGCCTGACCACCGCCCACTATGGCGACGAGCGCTGGCTGGAGATCGCCGTGGAAGAGCCCCTCATCCTGAGGACGCCCCTGGTGCGCCGTGGCGACGACGTCACGGTGGGTGTGGCGGAGGAGGCCTGGAAGGAGTGGGCGGCCCGCTGAGCGGCGGGGCTGAAGCGCTTCGAAGAAGCGCTCGTAGAGCGCGGATCAGCTGTTGGGGATGTCCTGGGGCGCCATGACGAACGCGTGCTCGTACAGGTACAGCCCCACCAGCGTGGCGAGCCCCGCGGCGGAGGCCGTGGCCGGCCCCGCGTACCAGACCAGCAGGGCCAGGGGCACGGCGTGGCCCAGGAACAGCACGCCCAGCAGGAACACCACGCGGAAGCGTCCGCGCGTGATGTCGTGCGCGGCCAGGGCGGCATCCCCCGAGGCGTGGGCCATTCCAAGCTCGCCGCCCACGATCATGATGACGTCCGCCACCAGGCTGGCCACGAGGGCGATCCGCGCCAGGTCCACCAGGCCGCCCGGGAGGTCGAGGAGCGGCTGCCACCACAGGATCAGCGCCGAGCCCGCCAGAAACGCCTGTACCAGCAGGTGGGCGGGCAGGAGGGGGCTCTGCCACAGGTCCCGCCCCTCGGCCTGGCCGAAGAGAAACGCGGTGTAGACCGCCACGCCCGTGGCCAGAGGCGCCCCCAGCCAGAACGCCCACGCCCGGAGCGCCTCCGCCGGGCCGGCGCCTGGCCAGCCCATCCACGCCGCCAGCTCCGCGACCCACCAGGCCGACGCCAGCAGCGAGAAGCCCACCAACAGGAACGCCCCCCGGGCCAGCCAGCTCGACCACTGGGCCCGCGTCAGCACGGTCAGGAAGCGCTCGGGCCGTTCCAGATCGTAGACCAGGAGCCCCGTGGTCACGCCCAGGAAGAGGAGTGACAGGAAGCCCATCACCACGTACGCGCGGGCGTCGTACAGGACGAGCCCGAGGAGGTCGCCCATGGCCAGCAGCAGGAAAAGCCCCGCGGCGATGCCCTTGGTGACCAGGTAGGCGGGAACGGGCCAGTGCCATGGCACCTTGTGCTGGGCATTGTAGGATGCCTGCAGCAGCTCACCCGCCATGCGCCCGCCACCCACGTGGATCGGGCCGCCCGCCGGAGTGCCCTGCCCGCCCGGGGCGCGGCCGGCGTCCGAGCCCCCACCGCGCAGCGCCGTCACGTCCGCCGCGGCGAAGCTGACCGGAGCCCTCTCGGTGGCCGTCGGTACCATCGCCGCGGCGTCGCCGTCCACGTAGAAGAGCTTGGGCGCCGTCCCCTGCTCGGGCTTCCTCACGGTCACCTGCTCCCGGGCCAGCATGCGGCTGATCTCGGACAGGGGGTCGTCCATGTCCCCGGAGATGATGGCGTGCTCCGGGCACACCACGACGCACGCCGGCTCCAGGGACATCTCCACCCGGTGGGCGCAGTAGTGGCACTTGGCCGCCGTGCCCGTGTCGGGATCGATGTAGATGGCGTCGTAGGGGCACGCCTGCAGACAGGCCTTGCATCCGATACACCGGTCCGGGTCGAACTCCACGATGCCGTCGGCCCGCTGATACATGGCCGTGACCGGGCAGATGCGCACGCACGGCGGGTTGGCGCAGTGGTTGCAACGCGTGACCTGGAAGGAGCGGCGCACATCGGGATAGCGCCCCCGCTCCACGCTCTTGACCCAGGTGCGATTGACGCCCACGGGGACGTCGTTCTCGCTCTTGCAGGCCGTGGAGCAAGCGTGACAGCCGATGCAGCGGTCGTTGCGGATCAGGAAGCCGTAATTCATAGCCGCCCAGAATAGCGAAGGCCCCGTCGCGAAGGAAAGCGAGCACGCGGGTCGGCGGCCGCTCGCGGGGCCGTGCCCGTCCGGGCAACCCCTTCACCTGCCGGCTGCGTCGGAATATCCTTGGATCGCCCCGGTCGCCCGGCGAGCCGGGGAAGTCAGCGAGCGTTCCCTTCAAGGCTCAACATCGGAACCCGGGAGGCGACGTGATCTCTGTGGAGTCCATCACGAAGCGATACGGCGATCTCGCGGCCGTATCGGATCTGTCGTTCGAGGTCCCCAGTGGAGAGGTGGTGGGATTCCTGGGCCCCAATGGCGCCGGCAAATCCACCACCATGAAGATCCTCACCGGGGCCATGCAGCCCGACGCGGGCACCGTCCGCTTCGACGGCATCTCCATCGGTGACGACCTGACGGCGGCCCGCCGCAGGGTGGGCTACCTGCCCGAGACCAACGCCCTCTACCCGGAGATGCTGGTCTCCGAGTACCTCACGTTCGCGTGCGAGCTGCGGGGCATCGGTGGAGCCGACCGCACGCGAGCCCTGTCCCGGGCGGTGGAGCAGACCGGGATCGGGACCGTCTTCACGCGGCCCATCGCCGAGCTGTCGAAGGGGTTCCGCCAGCGCGTAGGATTGGCGGCGGCCATCGTCCACGAGCCCGAGATCCTCGTGCTGGACGAGCCCACGGAGGGCCTCGACCCCAACCAGCGGGTGGGCATTCGCCGCCTCGTCAACGAGCTGGGCCGCGAGCGCACGGTTCTCCTGTCGAGCCACGTCATGGCCGAGGTGGAAGCCACCTGCCGGCGGCTCCTGATCCTGCATCAGGGCCGGCTGGTGGCCGATGGTTCGCCGTCGAGCCTCCTGGAGGCGCGCTCCGGAGCGCCCAGCTACGTGGTGGAGATCGAGGGGGAAGGCGTCACCGAGCATCTGGAGCGCCTGCCGGGCGTGACGTCGGTGGAGGCCACCCGGGTGGACGGGCGTCAACGCCTCAGGGTGGTGGCGGAAGGAGAGGCGGACCTGCGGCCCGTCCTCTTCCGCACCGCCGCGGACCAGGGGTGGGTCCTGTGGGAGCTGCGCAGGGAACGCGAGAGCCTGGAGTTCCTCTTCCATGAGCTGACCCGGGAAGGAGGTGCGCCATGAGCCAGCCGGCAAGCAGACCCATGGACCGCGTGTGGACGGTGGCCAAGCGGGACCTCCGGGGCTTCTTCGACCACGCGGTGGCTTACATCCTGGCCGTGGCGTTCCTCGGGCTGTCCTTCTTCCTGACGTTCCGGAACCTGTACGCCGTGGGCCTGGCCGATCTGCGGAGCTTCTTCGACCTCCTGCCCTGGCTGCTCGCGGTTTTCGTGCCGGCGGTGACCATGCGCTCCCTCGCGGAGGAGCGGAGCCGGGGCACCCTGGAGTGGCTCGTGACCCAGCCCCTCACCGAGGCGGAGCTGGTGGCCGGCAAGTTCCTGGCGAGCTGGCTCTTCGTCCTGGCGACCCTGGCGGGGACCCTGCCGATGGCCGTGGGAGTGGTGGTCCTGGCCGGGGCGCCCGTGGGACCGGTCGTGGCGCAGTACCTGGGCTCCGCCCTCCTGTCGGCGGAGCTGGCCGCCCTGGGCCTGTTCGCGTCGGCGCTGACCCGCAACCAGATCACCTCGTTCATCGTGGCGGCGATCCTGTCGGTGGCGCTGGTGCTGGCCGGGGCGAGCTTCACCCTCATGACCCTGCCGGGGCCGGTGGCCGTCGTCGTCCGCCAGCTCTCCGTCGTGCCCCACTTCCTGAGCGTGTCTCTGGGCGTGGTGGACCTGCGGGACGTCCTCTACTTCCTGTCCATGACGGCCCTGTTCTGCGGGTTGGCCTGGTTCTGGGTCGTCCGGGAGAGGCTCAGCCCGCGCCGGGGAGCCTACCTGCGCCTCCGGACCGGCGTGACCGCGGCGGTTCTCGCGATCGTGGTCCTCAACCTCCTCGGCCAGCGGATCCACGGGCGCATCGACCTCACCGCCGACCGCCTCTACACCCTCTCCGACGGAACGAGGGATGTCCTGCGTGGGCTGGACGATCTGGTCACCGTCAAGCTGTTCGTCTCCGACGCGCTGCCTCCGGAGATCCAGGGCACGCTCCGGGACCTGCGTGACCTCCTCGCGGACTATCGGCGCGTGGCCGGCGACAACCTGCGCGTCATCGAGCTCCATCCCGACGAGGACGAGGAAGCCGCCAGCGAGGCGACCTCCCTGGGCATCCGGGAGATCCAGTTCAACGTCATGCGGGCCGACCAGTTCGAGGTGCGCAACGGCTGGCTGGGCGTGAGCGTGCAGTACGCGGACGCCCGGGAGGCATTCCCCTACATCGCCCGCACCGACGACATGGAGTACCGCCTCACTGCCGCGCTGGCGGCCATGACTTCGGAGCGGCGCCCGCGGGTGGCGTTCCTGACCGGGTTCGGCGGGCGGGGGGCGGCCATGCTCCAGCCCCTGAGCCAGGTGCTGGGGGATCGGTACCAGGTGACGTCCGTGGAT
>Ga0214471_10002593_pt1 | contig 14158 bp, 15 predicted proteins | sample RVTome_5_FD_207665 | JGI IMG/M metagenome (GOLD analysis project Ga0214471, IMG submission 207665) | Soil microbial communities from uranium-contaminated site in the Upper Colorado River Basin, Wyoming, United States - RVT142D155 | ecosystem: Environmental > Terrestrial > Soil > Contaminated >...
CCTCTGCAAGCTGCAGCTCGCCTAGATCTCGCAACGCTTGCCATAGGCGAAACACGCGTTCGTCACTCAAGCGATAATATGCGTAAAGACCATCTCGCCGAACGTCCACCAGCTGGGCTGCTCGTAGCACCTGCAAATGTTGGGATGCGTTAGCGATAGGCAGGTTGGCTTCGCTTGCCAGGTCTTCCACGGCGCGTTCCCCTTGGGCCAACAATTCCAGCAGTTCCAATCGATGAGGGTTGGAAAGGGCTTTACCTATCCGGGCAAATTGTGCATACAGCTGATCTTTGAATTGTCGTTTGGTTTGTATTCTCATATTCAATATAATAATTGAATATTAATCCACAGTCAAGAGCTTTCCCGAGAAATAACAAGCACTAAACACGATTCTTTTACGGCAAAGGCCGGCACAAAAATTTCCCCACTTGAGTGCCTAGTCAAGCTGATTAATATGTAGGACGAATTACTTCAGGAGTTGCGTGCCACAATGTGGACAATTCCGCCAGTCAGTCTGGACTGTGCGTCCACAGGAGGGGCAGGCCTGACCGGGCAGAGCAGATTGTTTTCCGCTTCCAACTGCTCGCACCAGCCACACAACGCCCAGTGCGACAAGTACAATAAGACCAAGCGGGATGAGCCACATAAAGATCATGCCAACCCAGCCAAATGGCGAGAAGCCCCATCCACCCATCATGCCTGGTCCCATCATTCCCCAGGCACCGTATCCACGACCACCGAAGAGGCTGGCTAGTAGAAGGAAAGCAGCAGCCGCAATCGCCACAATAGTCCAATTAATTTTATTCATTGGTTATTTCTCCAATCCTAGCTTTTTACAACATTCAGATTGTACCGATCAGGCATTCGCCGGGCTTGCAAGACCGGTACCAAGCGGTGAACCACAATGAGCACAGGTGTTCCATGTTGGCTCTACTTTCTGCCCGCAGGCCTCGCAATTCGCTTGTTTCATACTGATGCCACAATTCGGACAAAACGAAAAATCCTGTTGAACCTCGAAGCCGCAATGGCCGCATTTTGTTGCGTTGGCAGCCAAAATTACGGCTGGCGCCGATCGTGACGAATGTTGATGTTCATCATGATCCATTAGGGCGTGCATGAGCATACAACCACACATGTTGAACTCCTTTCAGGAATGATCCTGATTTCGCCAATATTCTCCCACGCAAATGTAAAGAGTATTTAAAGATTCGATAAAGATTGAATATCACCTGTTTATATAGCTTATCTCAGGCAAAAACAGTCCTGAATTTCAGGACTGTTTTTGACACTAAAATATAAGGATGTGATCTGCATCCACGCTCCAATCCCCGAGCAAATCCATGCTTCCTGGCGTAATTCCTTCAATATACAATTCTGGCTCGAGCCCGCGAGCCTGGGTACATGTCCCTCAGGTGGCAACATCACCGCGTGTCAAAATGGATTTGAGCATTCGTGCCACGTTGTAATACCCATTCGGCGTGGATTGTTTGGCGACCGCGCATTGCACACCATCGCCCATCAAAAACGTACGCACATGAGTTCCTTCGCGCTTGGCGAGATTCATTGCCATGCGCAGGGCGTTGTACGGACGTTCGTTTCCATATGGTCCGTCGTTGATGATGAACAGATATTCTTTCTTTTTCGATTCGGCCATGTAAGCGTTTCCTTTTCGATGTATTATCCACGAGCCAGTGCAACGTCTGACTCAAGATTCTCCAACAGTACTTGCCGCATGAGATCACAAGCCTGGGTAATCTTGGAATTGCTCAGTCGATAAAAAACCTTTAAGCCCTCGCGCCGTGTCGTAACTATTCCCCTCTGTCTCATCACCGATAAATGTTGTGACAAATTAGCCTGGCTGATTTCCAATGCGTCCACCAATTCAGTTACCGATAGCTCCCCTACCCGTAGTCTATCTATGATTTCCAGCCTCTTGGGATGGGCCAATGTATGGCAAATACTGGCATGTAATTGGTACAAATTTCGATCACTCATTGGACGCCGACCTTATATTAGGAATTTAGAATATTGTAATATTCTAAACAAAATGCGTCAAGTTATTCCAGGGTTAGAGGGCGAAGGCGGCAGATCTGGTTTCACACGCGCACATCGCTGGATCAGGACTTATGCCGGATACAGATGCTTTCTTCTTATAGTTGATCGCGGAAAAATTTCTCAATGATCATGCATGTATCATTGAGCGACTGATCGGGATCTATTCTTTCAGCATAGATTTTGCAGCGATCTAGTACAGTCTGTGATGCGATCAAGTTTTCTAAATGTTCTGCGAGGGATTTGGCGTTGAAATTCTTCGGACTCAAGGATCTCCCTATGCCTAGTTTTTCCACACGAGCGGCAGTATCGGGCTGGTCGTGTGCCATAGGACGTATCACCTGCGGGATGCCTGCGGCTATCGCCTGTGCAGTGGTGCCGATGCCTCCATGATGGACAAGTGCCAGCGCTCGCGGAAGTATTTTGCTGAAAGGTAAATAAGCAAACTGTTGAATGCCTGGTGGGAGTTCGTCGGGCAATTGTTCGGGATGTTGTGTGAGCAATATGCCGCGCTGACCAAGCAATTGGCAGGCTTCAATACAATCCCGAAAGAATTGATCTGCATGTTTCATGGCGGTACCCGCTGTGAATATGATTGGCGGGCTGCCTGCACTTAGAAATGCATCAAGCTCATTGGAAATATCTTCATTCCCGTTTTGTTTGTCGTAATAAACGAAACTGGTCAATTCTGTTTGTGGGGACCAATCAGGTTGGAGTTGGGCGAACCACTCAGGAAACAAGCCGATGTTTTTTTGCGGGGAGTGCATCCAGCCGCCGAAAATTTTATTGATGGGCGGCAGTCCCAAACTTTGCCTAAAGCGATTGATATTTGGGGCAAACAGTTTGTCCAACACAAGGGCGTCGATCAGGCCGAACAACCCGCGTATTACAAAAGGTGGCAGCGAGATCGGCAATAATGGAAATTCATGAACACTGCGAAAGGCGGCTGGCTGTAAATGAATGGTGATGAAGGGGAAGCCAAGCTTCTCATGCGCGATGTGCGCTGCGAAGAACTGTCCCTGAGCAACCAGGATTGTTTCGGCTGGGTCAAAGCCTGCGATGATCTCATAAGCGGGCTCCATAATTGGAAAGACAACCCGATCTGCAAATACTTTGAAGCCTTTATCTGGACTCCAAAGATCGGGGTCTTGAATAATCGATTGATAATCTTCTGAACTGCCGAGTCCGAAAAATTCTAACCCAGCACTGCGTGCCTGGGTTTCAAAATACTGGCTGGTAATAAGGACAACGCGGAAACCGCGCTTTTTCAATTCCTGTCCAATGCCGATAAATGGGTAGACATCGCCCGCGCTGCCAATAGTGCAGAGGAGGATCGTGCTTTTAGTTTGTGTGCTCATAAGACCACTGAAGAAACTTCAGACTTCTCCAATAAATATTACAATGGTTGCCTGTCAAGTTTCGCATTCGATGCAACAGGCATACCTTGCCTGATAGGCTTCATTCCGAATAACCAACGCGTCATATTCCAACGTCGCACCAATTCGTATGCAACCAGCGTCGAGCCAGTCGCGACTAAAACGATCAATGGATATTTGACCGCGACGGGCGCATCGAGTTGGATTGCAAAATATCCGGTCAACACACTGAATGTCATGTGCAAGAGGTAGAACGGCATCGCCGCTTCACTTGCATAACGCAATAAGTTGCTAGTGCGGTTCAAGAAACGATGACCCAACCCAAGCACAGCCAGCGTCAAGGCCCAGCGTCCCATTTCATACATCAAGCCCAACGCCATCCATTGCACCGTCCACTCTGTGTAACTCTGTATTGGCATCAACATATTGATCACTACAGCGAACACGCCAGACGCCAATGCGACCCACGTCAATTTATCAATAGATTGCTGGAAGCGAGCGTCGCCCGCGAGAACAAATCCGTAAAAGTAGATCAGGAAGTAATAGAGCGGATTCTTGTCCCCAAGCATATTCAGCGCGGCAACGAGCGTCAAAGGGATACCCCATACCATCAGACTCAGCGGAGCCTGCGTCAGAGTTCCCAAAGCTTTGATTACTCCTTTCCCTTTTCCAGAGCGTAATGCCTGAAAAAGAGGCAGTCCGATCAGCGAAAAGACAAATAGATATAAGATGAACCAGAGATGGGCTGGCGTAAATGTTCCGTTCAATCCATCCAGATGATTGAGGTCGAAGTGGAAATATCCAATGTAGCCTTCTTGTAATGAAAGAATGTTACTATGTTGGATGTAAGTAGTGAAAGGAACAAAAGTTAAGATGCCTAAGACGAGGGGAATGAACAGGCGTAGGAAACGTTCACGAATGTATTGCCTCGCGGAACGAAAGCCAAGCGCAAAATACGTTGCACTCCCTGAAATAATAAACAGCATAGGCATGTGCCACATGTGGACAAACCCAGCGGCTACCTCCAATACGCGGCTGTTGACCACATCCTTGATATACATGATGGCGTTTGGGTCGAGCACAAAGATCAATGCCACGTGAAAAGGTATGAGCAAAAGCACACCAAGCACGCGCAGCCAATCGAGGTCATATCGGCGTTCGGATGATAATGTCATATTAGCTCCTGCTTGTAGATCAACCTAACGGCGCCGCTTCGATTGAATGGAACATACCCAGAATGTTTCGCTTGCTTTTCAACACTTTTATGCCTGCTGATTGAAGCAAATCCAATGGGTCTTGATTCCAGCGGCATCCCGCGTGATCTTGATAATGCTGATATTCGTGGCGATCTTGATATCTTGCAAGCCATGACACATTGCTGTGACCATGTTCGAGAAGCAGGATTAATCCATCGGCCCGGCAGACGCGTTTCATTTCCTGCAAGGCCTTGACTGCGTCTGGAAAAGTGCACGTAGACAACGTGGAGACCACCGTGTCAAAGTTTCCATCTGGGAACTCAAGATGTTCAGCATCCATCACTGCAAGATTCACGTTCAGCCCGTGCTTGATTGCATTCTCGCGGGCGATCTCCAGCATTTTCGAACTCAGATCGACTGCCGTGACTTCACTGTTGGGAGCAAACAGCGGAAAATTCTGGCCCGTTCCACATGCCACCTCCAGGATTTTGCCAGTTGCTTTTGAAAGTAGCTTCTTTCTTAGCCGCGCTACGCCGAGAATATACTGGTCGAACCAAATCTTTTTTTCATATTGATCGGCACTCTCATCATACGCTCTTTGCACTTGATCCGCGGTCATTTTTTCGCTGTTTGGTATATGATGTGGCTTACAGGTTTTTCCCGTGCTAGCAGTTATGGTTTTCATGGTTGCTCCTTTTTGTTATACTGTATAACAATTGTTTTGCATTGTAGCCAGCCTGCTCTGTAAGTCAATGATGAATCTGGCTTCGATGTAACAAAAGTTATAAAAATCTGCATTTTGTAACAAAACTGGATTACCATGCCGAAGAAATCTTCCCCTGTAAACGTTGACCCGCGTGTACGTCGGACGCACCGCATATTGCGAGATGCTCTCGTTTCACTAATTTTGGAAAAGGACTACCGTTCTCTCACGATCAAAGAGATCACAGACCGCGCAGATGTAGCTTACATCACCTTTTTCAGACACTACAATGGGATTGATGAATTGCTCATGGAAATTCTAGACGAGGGACTGGCCGAGTTACTTCGTCACATCGAAACATTAGCGGGCAAAACAGAAGATCCTGCTAATGAAGTGGAGGGGAGACTCATTTTTGAATACATCAGGCAAGAATCTGATCTCTTTCGAATTTTGCTGAAGAGTCAGGCTGTTACCCGCATCCGTAAATCCGTAATCGAGAAAATATCAATGATGTTCCAGAATTCCTGCGGTTTCCTGCAACGATCCAACAGCCATATACCAGCTAACATCGCCTCAAATCATATGGCGACATCCTTGCTTGCACTGATCGAATGGTGGCTGGAAAACAAGATGAGTCCCCCTCCTCCCCAGATGGGAAAAATTTATAAGGCTCTGATAATTGATGGAACCATGAGCGCGGTTGCTTCGGCGTAGGCTGTCTTGAAACATAGAAATGTCTACTTGAAAACAAATCAACGAGGGGTATATAATTCTGATACGACTCGTCCTTTTTACAATGAGAGGTTATATGGATCGTTATCTTATCGAATCACCCCACTCTACGGAGGACTGCGACAGAGCCGTGAAGGAGATCCATGCCGCTGGGTATCTGCATCACTTCGAATGGGGTTGCGATGCCGGCGTCCATGCGGCTTGGGCCATTGTCGAGGCGGAAGGTCCTGAGCATGCGAGGCAAATTGTCCCCTGGATGTTCCGCGATAAAGCCCGTGTGGTAAAACTCGTCAAGTACGAGATCGCGGATAAACTTCACCACGAGGAAAGCACTTAGCAAAGTTATCTGCTCGTTGGCAATCTCTCTTCCATCCGTCACGTGAAATCAAATCGATGAAAGCATGATTTCTAGAACATTTGTCGTCCTTACAAACATGCTCCCTCTGATTGGTTGTCTGGTATAAGCACCTTCTGTTAGCCTAGCGTGAACTCAGCAAAATCATCCGTTTATTTATATTTGCTTGGTCGTTTTGAAATACTCCGAGAAGGGCGGAATTTGCGCGCGGACGAGTGGCCGAGGCGAAAAGCCGCCGCGCTCATAAAGTATCTTGCCATTCAAAAGCGGCTAGTCAAGGATCAAGCAATCGATCTCTTCTGGCCGGAGAGTGATTTTGACTCGGGGGCCAACAATCTGTATCGTACCCTTCACGATCTGCGTCAAACACTAAACAAATCCCTCGGAGAGGATACATCTGATTTGCTTTTCAAATTCGAAGATGGCGTTCTTTCTCTCAATGAATCGGTGTGGGTAGACGCGCTTGAGTTCGAGCACTTATGTTCAACTCTAACAAAAAATCAGGATGTGCGGATCGCGTCTCTGGAAGAAGCCCTTGCTCTTTATAAAGGCGACCTCCTCCCAGATGATCTTTACGCTGAATGGACGTTGACGCAGCGCGAATCGCTGCGACGCCAACATCGAGATGCCAGCTTGGTGCTCTCAACTCTTTATCGTGATGCCCGCCAATATGACCGGATTTTCCCCCTGCTTTCACCACTGCTCGTATATGATAAAGCAGATGAGCCAGTTCACCGAGAGTTGATGCGGGCTTATGCATTAGCGGGCCGGCGCCACGATGCATTGCGTCAGTACCAGACCTGCGTCGAGGCGCTTGCATCCGAACTGGACCTCGCGCCTGAACCTGAGACTTCGGCGCTTTACACCCAAATACTCAACGGAGAATTGACTTCCTCGCCAAGCCGCTCTACCAAGGTCGAGAAAGGAACCTGGTCTGTTGCAGATCGTCTCCAGCCGAGCCGTTTTCTGGTAGGGCGTAACGTTGAGTTCGAAGCTCTCTCTACTAGTCTGTTATCTGTCCAACAATCCAAAGGACGAACGATCCTAATCGCCGGAGATCAGGGTGTCGGGAAGACCTTGTTAGCAGGCGAGGTGCTTTGCGCGGCGGCAGGTGCTGGAATGATGACGCTTTCTGGCACAGTACATGAACAGGAAGGACAACTGCCTTATCAACCATTCATCGAGGCATTCGATCACTATCTGGTACAACATGGGCAACCCCCGGGCGAAAATCCTATTACTCATTTTAGAGGCTCTGGCGATCCACAGCAAAACCAATTGGGGCTTTTCAATGCTGCGGCCGCATTTCTTATTGAGCTGGCTTCGCAGGCTCCGGTAGTCTTGTTCATAGATGATCTGCATGCCGCCGATGAGACCAGCCTGCATCTTTTTCACTACCTCGCCCGCCAAACGCACACGGCACAGGTTGTCTTGTTGGCCGCCTGCCGGGCGGATTGGACAGGGTCTGCGACAACCCCGTTAAGTTCACTCCTGAATGCGCTGTATCGTGAACGATTGAGCGAAACGGTGAACCTGAGTCCTCTGGAGGAGGATGCCGCGGCCCAAATTGTGAACCAGACGCTGGAAGGAGAAGCAGTGCCCCAGCTCCTTGAGGCGATCCAAGATATTGCTGAGGGCAATCCTTTTTTTATTGAGGAAATCACGCGCGCACTTCTCAAGTCGGACCAGCTAGAAGAATATGAGGGTAAATGGAGTCCCAAGCCTGGAGCAGAGCTACACGCCCCCAATGACCTGGAAGGATTGTTGCGTGAAAGAGCGGCGCGCCTTGGGCCACAGGTCGAAACTGTATTAACTTCAGCCGCAGTCGTTGGACGCGAATTTGACTTCGAGATATTGCGCAGAATGACTACTCTGCCGGAGGGCGAATTACTGGATGCACTGGATGCCGCCCTGGCATCCAATCTTCTGGAAGAAACGGAAATGGGTTATCGTTTTCGGCATGCGTTGACACGCCACGCGCTCTATAACTCGTTGAGTCGGGCACGGAGAGCAAGGCTGCACGGCCGCGCAGGGGAAGCCATCGAAGCCATATACGCAATACGCTCGCAAGCTCTGGCTCCGTATGTTGAAGATCTAGCTTATCACTTTAATTTGAGCGAACGTCGGGATCGCGCACTCGGATATCTCATCCAAGCTGGACAAAAGGCAGCCAATCTGTATGCTTTCGAGGTAGCAGTCAGACATTTTGAGCAAGCGCTGGCTTTGATGGATGCTCTCGCACTCAAGGATCCGGCCCAGCGTTGGATGATCCTTGAATCCATGGGCTCATGGTACGCGATACTGGCTGATACACCCCGGGCCGTTGAATGCTTCGAGCGTGCGCTCGCGCTGCAATCTACTGAAAGCTGGACTCCCGCACATCATGACCACATTCGTCTACACTGCAGTGCTGCGAATGCACTAATTACAGCAGGAGATATGATGGCTGCAGAAACACATTTACAGCTTGCACTCTCCATTGCGAACGAACCGGCAGATGCGCCTGAAATTGCCGATCTGTTTTATAACATTGCGCTACTCCACTGGCACAAAGGCGAATATCAGGAGGCCTTGGATGCGGCGCAAAAAAGCCTAGATATTGCTGAACATATCCAAAGGACCGAAGCCATTGCACGCGCCTTCGAGATGCTTGCCCTGGCTTGCCACTCGCTGGGCGAATGGCAGAGAGGATTACACTTTGAGGAGCAACGTGCTTTGCTTGCAGGTGCTGGGCTGGATGTGACCGATGCGTTTGATGTCCATCTCTGACTATGGGAATATCACCTGTATGGTGATAAAGGGTATGAGGAGGTCAAGCACACGGTTTCCACCACGCTTGATCAGGCAAAACGGATGGGTGCGCCGCGCGCCATCGCGCTTTGCCAATGCTTCAATGGGGCCCTGGAATTTCAGGCTGGTCATTGGACAGAGGCTGAGACAGTTTTACGCGAATCGCTCCGCCTATACCATGAACTCGGGGCAGCGTCCGGAGAGGCGCTGGCATTACAACGGCTGGGAACGTTGATGACAGCACGCGGCCGTCTCGATGAAGCCATGGCTCTGCTACAGGAGGGGGTTATCGTCGCCGGACGGGCGAGCATGCGTGCACACTGTCTGACACGGCTGTATGCCTCAATGACACGCAACAGGCTGATGGCAGGCGAAATTGAAGCTGCGGCTCACTATCTGGCGCTGGGTTTGGCCATGAGTGAACGCCATGGTCATTGTGCGACCTGCCATGCTCTGCTGTACCCGGTTGCAGTAAGTGTTCAGCTTGCGCAAGGCAATTTTGCACAGGCTGAGGATTCCTGCCAGCGCCTGGAGAAGGCAGCTCAGGAGTATCAAAGTCAGGCCTGGTTGGCGATGGCTCGTCAGGCGCGCGGCGAACTGGCGGCTGCACAGGGGGACTTTGAAAGTGCAATGATTTGTTATGACCAGGCGAGCCAAGCCTTCAAAGCCACAGGAAACCAATATGATGCCGCGCATTGCCTTATGGCAATGGCAAAAATCCGCCAGAAGCGGCAAGCGCCTGAAGATCTGGAGAAGGCCAAGGCCGAAGCGACCGAAGCCAGGCTGATGTTGGAGCGTTTGGTGGCTTAGTGATTTTGCTGCAATCCCAGTCCCTCGAATGGGTTGAAAATCAACGGTCAGGTACAGATTCTGATTGTTTCCTTTCTCCAAAACAAAATTAGTGCCCTAAGGGTTCGTAAATTTATAACTTCCCACACATCAGCTATACTTGCGACATGAGCGGTGAGCCAATCATACACCAATGTGAATGCGAAACTTGTCAAACGGGACTTGACACAGAAGTCATCAAAAGCCATCAACGGATCAACCTCTTCTTGAGTCGTCTGAATGAACCACAACGGCGTTGGTACATGGCGACCTTAGCTGAAGAAGCCGATGGACCCAGCGACCGCCAACTGACGCTCATCACCGGTCTGGATGAAAAGACGATTCGCCGCGGCAAAATCGAAATGCGGGAGCAACTGGCAACGGTGCCCGTCGATCGACAGCGACAGGAAGGCGGCGGGCGCTGGCGGGCTGAAAAAAAGACCCGCAGTTAGAGCCAAAGCTCCTGGAACTGGTGGAGCCACATACCGCCGGTGACCCGATGAGCGACCGCAAGTGGTTGAATTGTCGCCTGGGCGATATTCAAGAATGCTTGGGAAGCCATCGCGTGAGCAAGCCCGTCCTCAGCCGTTTACTGAAAGCGCATAATTACCGTTTGCGCGCCAACACCAAGCAAATCTGCTCCCAGCAAGATCCAGAACGCAACGAACAGTTTGAGCATATTCAGGAACAACGCCGACAACATCAAGAGACCGGAGAGCCTCACATCAGTACGGATACGAAGAAGAAGGAGTTGATTGGCAACTTTCGGAACCCTGGACGGGTCTGGTGTCAGACCACCGAACGGGTCAACGTGCATGATTTCAAGCAAGATGCGCTGGGAAGGGCGGTCCCGTATGGCGTTTACGATCTCCAGTTCAATCATGGCACGGTGTACCTCGGACGTTCAGCGGACACCCCTGCCTTCGCGGTAGATAATATTGCCGCTTGGTGTGCCACCGAACGACTGGTGCGGTTTCCCAACTCCAGACGCTTGTTGATCGAGACCGATAGCGGCGGCAGTAACAGCGCCGTATCCAGAGCCTGGAAATATCATCTGCAAAACAAGGTCGCGGATCGCTTGGGTTTGATTGTGACGGTTTGTCACTATCCAACAGGCGCCTCCAAATGGAATCCCATCGAACATCGGCTGTTCAGCGAAATCAGTAAGACCTGGGCTGGGTGTCCATTGCGAACCTTTACGCTTGCTGCTCACTACATTCGAGAAACAAAAACGCAAACCGGCTTGGTGGTTTCGGCTCACCATGTCCGAAAGAAATACGTCACGGGTGAAAAAATCTCGGACGAACAGATGGCAACCTTGAACATCGTTTACCATGAAATCTGCCCTCAATGGAATTACACCATTTATCCTCGCGGTTACCACCACTGAGGGAAGTTATTTTGTTACGAACCCTAAGTGCCACAAAAAGTGTCACTTATTCATAATCTGAAGCGAACCTGTTTATTTAGAAATTGATGCAAGAACAACATTCTTTTGGCTACTGGCTCAGGCTCAAGAGAAAGGCGCTCGATCTCACTCGCGAAGCTCTGGCTGACCGCGTCGGGTGTTCCGTATCAACCATTCGTAAACTTGAAGAAGAAGAACGGCGTCCCTCAACACAAATTGCTGAGCTGTTGGCTGAAATCTTCAAGATTCCCACGACTGAAAGAACAGCCTTTTTACGGTTTGCGCGTGGCGACTGGAGATCTGCTCCCAACCTGGGGGACGAAGAAGCCCCCTGGCGCGTCTCAACACCAGCACTACCCCAACAACCCCGTTCGAATTTACCGGCAACCTTTACTTCCTTAATTGGGCGGGATAAGGATATTGCGGCTGTCCAAGACTATTTGACCCATCCAGATATCCGCCTGGTTACCTTGATCGGCGCGCCGGGAATCGGGAAGACGCGCCTGAGCATCGCGTCAGCGAGCAAGTCACTGGCCGAGTTCTCCGATGGTGTTTTCTTTGTCGCGCTGGCTCCGCTGGATCAGCCATCCTTGATACCTTCCGCCATTGCACAAGCGCTTGGATATATTGAAAAGAATAACCTGTCTCCCGAGGAACGTCTCATCGAAGGCATCGCAAACAAACGAATGCTACTTGTGCTGGATAACAGTGAGCACCTGATTGAAGATGTAGCTCGGCTCGCCTCTTCCCTCCTTTCAGCCTGCTCCCGCTTAAAATTCCTCACCACCAGCCGCGAAGCGCTACGAATCCCTGGTGAATGGCTTTATTCGGTACCTGCACTGGATATGCCAAAAGAGCACTCCATCGTTGACGTAGAAACCATTTCTGAGTTTCCAGCTCTGGTGCTGTTTGCCGAGCGTGCCCGCGCAGCTCGTTCCGATTTTGCACTGAATGCCGAAAACATCCGGGCCGTCGTATCCATCTGCTCACAACTCGATGGATTGCCATTAGCCATCGAACTGATTGCCGCGCGCGTCAAGACGTTATCACCAGAGCAAATCGCTGCACGGCTCAATGACCGTTTCGCATTGCTAACAAGCGGTAGTCGAATCGCGCCCTCACGACAACAAACCTTGCGCGCGACTCTGGATTGGAGCTATGAGCTGCTGACAGAAACGGAAAGAGAACTTTTTCGACAGCTTTCGGTCTTTGTTGGTGGTTTTACATTGGATGCGCTCGAATCGGTGGCGCTTCTGGATTCAAATCAATCGATTCTCGATGCGCTTTCACGCCTCGTGGACAAATCACTGCTGCTCGTCGAACAGCAAGATCAAACGCGTTACCGGTTTCTTGAGCCAATCCGTCAGTATGCCAGAGATAAACTGAATGAGACCAGAGAATCGAACTTGATTCAAGATCGTCATCTTAATTACTACCTCCGCGTCGCGGAGGAGGCAGAGCCGTACTTATTTGGCGCCGGGCAACAGGACTGGAAGAATCGATTGGAGTTGGACCATGATAACTTGCGGGTCGCGCTGGCATGGTCGCTTGAAAGCAATCAAATCGAAGCGGGACTGAAAATGGCAGGGGCGCTGGCATGGTTCTGGCACAGTAAGGGTCATTTAAGCGAAGGCAACCTATGGCTGGAGAAAATCCTTGCATCTGGCATCGGCACCCAGGGAAAGGAGCGAGCGAAAGCGCTGCGCGCATCATCCATCCTATCAACAGGTACAGGCGATTACATTCGAGCCAGAGCCTTTGCAGAATCAAGCATTAAGCTATATCGAGAAATTGGAGACAACCGAAGCGCAGGCTTAGTGCTTGCTGACCTGGGCGCAAGCCTTCACTGGGACGGCAAGGAAGAGGAGGCAATAGAGTCGCTCGAAGAGAGTTTGCGCTTGCTTCGGGCAACTGGAGAGCGCTGGGGGATCGCCTACGCACTCCTCTGGTTGGGCGATACGTGGTTCAGGATGGGAGATACGACGCGCGCCGCCACAAGCTGGGAAGAGAGTCTGCGCCTCACCCAGGAGTTGGGGGATCACTACCTGATGGCTTGGTCGCTTGGCGGTTTGGCGGATGTGGCGCGTCTGCGCGCTGATTACAAGCGTGCAACAGGAATGTTTAAAGAATCCTTGTCCCTTTATCAGAGTTCAGGAAATAAGATCGGCCCACCGTTCACGCTGGAAGCGCTGGGATTGGTTGCCGTTGCTCTAGGGGATGCGAAGCGAGCGGCGCGTCTTTGGGGTGCCGCATCCGCCTGGCGCGAAGCGATCAACGAGCCGCTCCCCCCGACCTATCAGAGGGACTATGCTGCCTCTGTTACCCAGGCGCGTACTCAACTTGGGGAGGAAGTTTATGCCTCCGCATGGTCGGAGGGCCACGCGATGTCACCCGAACAGGCTATCGCCCTGGCGTTAGAGGAATAAATGCCTCCTGATCAATATAGATTTCAAAAGGCAACCCAGGATTTCCAATCGGCACGGCAGACGCTTAGGTGAAAAACAGGGCAAGCTGTAAAGCCTGCCCTGCTCTAGGTCTCATACGATTTGTTTATTTCTGGTTGGCTGGAAAAAAGCACATCAGCTAGGGACAAGTTTGCTCCCAAAATAAACCTTGCGGTAAGTTCTGCCAAGCTTACCTGTTGTTTAGTTTATAAATGCAAAATCAGGATTTTGACCTTCGCATATTTAGTGATTTGCTAAATACTGGGGAAACGCTGGG
>Ga0214471_10002594_pt1 | contig 14146 bp, 16 predicted proteins | sample RVTome_5_FD_207665 | JGI IMG/M metagenome (GOLD analysis project Ga0214471, IMG submission 207665) | Soil microbial communities from uranium-contaminated site in the Upper Colorado River Basin, Wyoming, United States - RVT142D155 | ecosystem: Environmental > Terrestrial > Soil > Contaminated >...
TCTCGGAAGACCCCGGAAACAAGCGCCCTTGTATATTTATGGGCTGCCGAAGCCGTCGGATTTTTTAGGAAACCAAATGACTTGTTTTCGTGGGAGGCAACAGAAAGCCTTACAGTAAGGGAGGCCCGTGGATTTGTCGAAGATTGGGCGCAAATCTTGGACTTGGGCGCAGTGCATAGGAAGGGGCTGCGAGATTCTTGCAGGGAGAGCGCAAAATCTCTGCTGGAACGACCAGGGATCTGGAGAGAACAGGCAATCCGGGAAGGCCTTCAAGACTTTCTTCCGCCCTTGTGCCTACCATGAGGAAGGTGTCTATGAAAAGATTGTTAGGGAGGCTGTTCCCTCGAAAGACGGAAAGCCTGGAGGAGTTTATTGAGCTCCTTGAACAGCGCGATTGCGTCTCTATTCGAACAAAAACGTCCTGCCGCCGCCTTTTCCTTAGTGAGGCAAGTAATAAGGTGTTGGTGAGGGGAACTCTGCAGCTTCAAGCAAACTTGCCAGGACTTCGGCCTATCCGGTATGCGGAGTCCAAAGAAGAGGTTTCGTACTGGAACCAAAGCATTGTTAGTGGAGTAGAGGCTCGCGTTAGGGCTTCCCTAAGGGGACGCCAAGAGGAGTGCCTTTCTCTTATTAAAAACCATTTGCCCGGCATTGAGTTTTGGAAATTCTGAAATCTCCCGAGGCAAAAATTAAGCTCCGCGTCTTTCGACCGGAGCTTTTACTTTATTGAACGTATCTAAGGAAGCATACAAAGTTCTTCGTTGACTTTTCGCTCTCTGTACGCAAGAATAACAATTGAAGAACTTGTATGATATATTTGCCTATGGAAAAGATAAAGTTTGTGTCTATTAACATTGAGTTAGATAAACATTTGGATTTAGTGAGGGAGTTTTTGGAAAAAGAAAAGCCAGATGTGGTTTGTCTTCAGGAAGTGCACGAGGAAGATTTAAGCAAATTTGCAAAAGAGCTTGAAATGGAAACTGTGTTTGCGCCCATGAGCAATATAGGTAAAGAAACGTATACCGAGCCCCCATTTTTTCCATATGGAGTGGGGATACTTTCTGCCTTGCCTGTGCAAAAAGCCTGGGTGGAGTATTATGCGGGCGGCGCGAAAGAAGCAAAAACCCGTATATTTCAAGGAAACTCGAGACAGGACCCACACCCACTTGTATTAGCAACCGTGCAAAAGGGAAATTTATCCTTTATGTTTGGTACTACGCATTTTACCTGGACTCCTGATGGTAATCCAGACGACTTGCAACGAAAAGATTTAAAAAACCTACTCAACATTCTTAAAAATATTCCAGATATTGTGCTGTGTGGCGATTTTAATGCTCCGCGCGGCAGAGAAGTATTCGATATCCTGGCCAAATTATACAAAGATAATATTCCTTTAAGCTATACTACCAGTATTGACGCAAACCTGCACCGTGACAAAGAGAATATGTGCGGTAAACCTTTAATGGTAGACGGGCTGTTTACCACGCCAGAATATCAGTGTTCGAATGTACGCTTGCAAAACGGTGTAAGCGACCACATGGCCATTGTGGCCGAAATCTCCAAATCGGGTTGAAAAAGAGGGAGGTTTATGGTATGGTGAGCTCTATGGAAACTGGCCACCGCGATGGGGCGATAATACTATGATGAAAGTTGCTGTTACTGGAGCTACGGGTTTTCTTGGGAAACAACTTGTAAGAAGATTGGCGGCAGAGCATTATGATGTAAGGGCCTTAGTGTATGAAAAAGGCTCTTCTCTAGGGGAAGAGACGCTTGGTTTAGAGGTAGTGCGAGGCGATTTGCTGAAAAAAGAAACCCTCAATGCCTTTTTAAAAGATGTAGATTTAGTGGTTCATTTAGCGGGAGTTTTCTATCCGCCGCTCGAGGATTTGATGAAATATAACGTAATGACTACCGCAAATTTACTGGAAGCATGCGCCCGCCACAAAATTAGAAAGGTTATCTTTGCTTCTTCTGCGGAGGTGTATGGCAAATCTTCGGAGAAAAGGCCCTCAAAAGAAACCGATGAGCTTCATCCCGCCAGTCTTTATAGTTTGACAAAAAAAATCTCCGAGGATCTGTTTACGTATTACGATGATAACTTTGGTATAAAGTACGTTATCCTACGATTTTCTACGATGTACGGCCCAGAGAATAATAAGGGCGCAGTGTCTGCTTTTCTAGACTCTATTGGAAGAAAGAATGAACTTACAATCTATGGAGACGGTACTCAGGCAAGGGATTTCCTTTTCGTTTCAGACGCCGTATGTGGTATTCTACAAGCAATGAGAAAACACGGCTTCAAAAAGAGCGCAATTTTCAATATTGGAAACGGGGAGTTAACTACCATTGAGCAATTAGCAAGAACAATAGAAAAGCTGCTTGGGAGAAAGATACAAGTTATATACAAACCCGAACACAATGATTTCACGCAAACTATTTTTGGGGACACTAAAAAAGCTAAAGAAAAGCTGGGTTGGAAACCCAAAATCTCCTTAGAGGATGGGATAAAAATAACAATGAAATCTTAACACTTATGAAAATTTCTTATGCACACGCGACATTCGGGGATGAGGAGAGAAACGCAGTGCAGAAAGCATTGAGAACAAGCTGGATAGTCCCTGGAAAGTACGTCCGAAAGTTTGAAGAAGAGACAGCTAAAACGTTTGGGAAGAAATATGGCGTTATGGTTAACTCCGGATCATCGGCGAACTTTTTATCCTTGTATGTTACCGGAGACGCTCATACGGAAGTTATAACACCAGCTTTGACGCTTGGGGGAGTTGTTTTCCCCATCTGGCAGGCTAGGATGAAGACTCGACTTCTTGATGCTGAACTCGATACTCTGCAAATTGACGTGGATGCGGTTGCGGGTGTGCTTAAAAAGAATCCTCGCCAAAAGCGCATTTTGCTCATTCCAGCCCTTATGGGGAACTTACCATCTCTCGACGAGTTGCGGCAGTTGAGTAAAAAGTATAGAGTACCGTTTATTCTCGATTCCTGCGATACTACAGGGGCTACTTGGAGAGGAAAACCGATTGGAGTATACGCCGATATCGTTACTACATCTTTTTACGGCTCCCATATCATTACAGCTGCTGGAGGCGGCGGTATGGCAATGTGCGATAATCAGAAAACATACGAAAGGCTTTTGGTATTGCGAAATTGGGGACGTTCCTCGGTGCTTCACAAAGAATCAGAGGGTTTGCAAGATAGATTTAGTTCTAAAATCGATGGCATACCCTATGATTCAAAGTTTATTTTTCTGGAAAAAGGGTTTAATTTTCAGCCGATAGAAGTTCAAGGTGCCTTTGGTTTGGTTCAACTAAGAAAACTCAAACATTTTATGGAGCGCCGCATTTTCAACTTCACAAGGCTCTATGAGTATTTTGAAGAGAAAGATTTCTTTCTTGTGCCTCGTCAATATCCCGAGGCGTATACGAGTTGGCTTGCTTATCCGGTAATCTTTGCGCCAAACTGTCCATTCTCTCGCAAGGAACTCGTTATTTTTTTAGAGCAGAAGGGTATCCAGACGAGGCCAATCTTTGGGGGAAATATATCGCGGCAGCCTGCGTTTAAGCGAAAAAATCCGGCGCAATTCAAGAATGCGGATTATCTTATGAAAAACGCTTTTGTGATTGGTTGTCATCAACAACTTGGTCCAAAACATCTTACCTATATCTTTAAAACATTTGATGCGTTCCTAAAGAAATACAGCACATAGAAAAAACATATGAGTAAGAAATTATCCGTAGCAATTCCCACCTATAATAGAGTGGTGTATTTAAAAGAATGTATCCAGAGTGTTTTGAACCAGACGTTTGAAGATTTTTCTGTGTTTGTATTCGACAATGCTTCAGATGAATCGGTTGAGGAAGAACTGAAAAAATTTGCGGACGACAGAATACACTTCATTCGCAACGACAAGAACGCAGGAGAAGAAGGGCACTTAAATCGTATTTTAGGTTACCCATTTGAATCAGAATATCTTGTGATGTTTCACGACGACGACGCAATGCACCCAAAAATGCTTGAGATGGAAACTTCTTTTTTGGACGCGCATAACGATGCTGTATTTGTGGGCACAGACTTCAAAAGGGTTTTTGCCAAAGACCTTCATGTTTTTGCGGACATTGCTGAAGAAGCGGTGCGGTATGCCGTGTATAAGGATAGCACTGCTTTTGTTAGAGCAGAGATGTCGTGGGTGCGCTGTTCGTTTAGTTCAGTAATGTACTGCGTGAAAGCTATCGGAGATGCTCGCATGAACCCCAAGAGATTTTCAGATTTCGCCGATATAGCATTGCTCGCTGAAATATCCAGAAAAGGAGTCACTGCATTCATTGAAGTCCCCCTTATGAATTATCGCATTCATGCTGGGCAGTATTCAGAGCTCCAGAAAGAAGGGTATGAGCAAGGAGCATTAGAACTCCTTTCTTTTTTTCGCGAAAGTTTTCCTGCTGTATTATCTCGAGAAGACGATAAACTCTTCCGCTCCTATTCGCTTAATTTTCTCTTTCGAACATACGCCCATATGGGAAAAAGCTTTTTTGCCTTTCTCAAGTTTTTCCAAAAATGCCGCCAGCAAAAAGTTATTGCCTGGAGTGATATTCGCCATATCGATAGGCGAGGCGCTGTTTCTCTCTCCAGCATTATATTGGGAAATAGAAAAGTAATTGACATTGCAAGATGGTTGAGAAATCGGTTTCGGTCATAGTTCCTTGCCTCAACGAGGAGCGGCGTATCGCAGAGTGTTTGCAGTCGATTACTGCGCAAGATTATCCCAAAGACTTGGTGGAGGTTTTGGTTGTGGACGGAATGTCTCGAGATAAAACAAGAGAAATCATACAAAAATTCAAAATTCAAAATTCAAAATTCAAAATTGAACTTTTAGATAATCCAAAAATAACGACGCCCTCTGCAATGAATCTTGGAATCAAGAAGGCGAAAGGGGATATTATTATCAAAATGGATGCCCATAGTGTGTATAACAAAGACTATATTTCAAAATGCGTGCTGCATTTGGAAGAGTCGGGGGTTGACAATGTGGGCGGGGTGTTAGAAAGCGTAGCGGCAGAAAATACGCTTGTCGCTAAAGCCATTGCGCTGTGTTTGTCGCATGTGTTTGGGGCTGGCGGGTCGCATTTTCGCACGGGAGCCGCAGAACCCATGGAAGTGGATACCGTGGCTTTTGGCTGCTGGAATAAAGAGGTGTTTGAAAAGATAGGCCTGTTTAACGAAAAAATGACAAAAATAGAAGACCTGGAGTTTAATTACAGGCTGCGCGCGGCAGGCGGAAAAATAATGCTGTTCCCCGACATTAAAGCTTTGTACTATCCTTCGTCCACCACGCTGGGCAGTTTCTTCTTACACAACTTTGACGACGGCATTTGGGCAACCTATCCCTTAAAATACGGGTTTACCGTTTCGCTTCGACATCTTATCCCGCTGACATTTGTTTTTACGCTGCCTTTGAGCATTTGGTTGTATATCCCAGTTTCCTTGTTTTTCTCCTTAAAAATTGCAACAATAGAAAACGATATTCGCTTATTGCTTATTATGCCCTTTGTATTTGCGGCCCGCCATGTTGGGTACGGCCTAGGTTCTTTAGTCGGCATAGCAAAGGCATTAATTTCATAATGTATGACTACACAAGAATTACGAGAACGGCTTGATTTCTTAAATAAAAAAACAAACACAGAGTGGGTTGCGTCTTTAGACGAGCGTAAGAAACAAGAGCTGGAGTTCCATAATATAGATAAAGATAAAACACTGGGGGAAGACGAACGTGAAAAACTTCACGCGAACAGAAAGTTTTATACTACAACGCAGGTTAGTAACGACTATGTACAAAATTGGATAGCGACTCATGCCAAGGGTAAAGTTTTTCTTGATTACGCATGTGGCGACGGCCTGAACGCGGTAGCTGCGGCAAAAGCCGGAGCCGAACTTGCTATAGGGTTAGATATTAGCGACGTCTCGGTGGAAAACGGACGGCGGCTTGCCGCGCAAGAAGGAGTATCCGCCAATTCGTTTTTCCTGCAGGGGGATTGCGAGAACACCGGACTTCCCGACAATTGTATTGACGCTTGTATTTGTTCTGGAATGCTGCATCACTTGGACTTAAGTTATGCGTTTTACGAATTACGAAGAATTTTAAAGCCAGGCGGAGTAATATTGGCAGTTGAGGCGTTAGATTGCAACCCCGCTATTAAGGCGTATCGTATGCTTACTCCACATCTGCGCACCGACTGGGAAAAGGCGCATATCCTTTCTTATAAAGAGGTTTCTTTCGCTAAAAGATTTTTTGATGTTAAGGAGATTAAACATTGGCATTTATTTTCTATTGCCGCAGCATACGTGCCTTCAGCTTTGCCTTTCTTGAACTCGTTAGACAAATTCGTTCTCAACCTGCCTTTTATCAAACTGATGTCTTGGATGTTTACCTTTGAGCTGCACAAAAAGTAGAAATTTGACTTCTGCCCTTTTTTGTGCTTCTATAGGTATACAAATCTGTTTTGGGAGGAAAGGATGTTGTTTGGAAGGAAAAGATAGCATAAAGTATATTATTTCCATTTTATTTCGTTGTTTGCCTTTCCCTTTTTAAGCTTGCCAGGCGGCAAATTTGTGCTAGAATTGGAGCAACACATTGACCGGTTCCTTTTCCAGCTCCCCTTTTTGAAAAAATACGCCTTTAAAGTGGTATTTGTGTGCAAGAATCCCCGAAATGACAAAAAGATTGTTTGACATTATAGCTGTTTTGGTGGGGCTTATTCTAACGGCTCCCTTTTTTCTTTTTATAGCAATTGCCATAAAACTGGATTCGCCGGGGCCGGTGCTGTATAGCGGGGTGCGTGTGGGGAAAAACGGTAAGCAGTTTCGCATGCACAAGTTCCGCAGCATGGTGCAGAATGCCGACCAAATAGGAGGTCCCTCCACCGCGGGCGACGATTCGCGCCTAACGCACGCGGGAAAGTTTTTAAAAAAGTTCCAGTTAGACGAACTGCCCCAGTTATTCAATGTATTAAAGGGCGAGATGAGTTTGGTAGGCCCAAGGCCCGAGGTGCCTTCTGAAATCGATTCTCTTGACACAAAAACCAGAGAAATGCTTTTAAGCGTTAAACCTGGTATAACAAGTTTAGCCACACTAGCCAATCCTCACGAGGGAGAAATTTTGAAGGGTAGTACAGACCCTCATAAAACCTATGTCGAAAAAATTAAACCAGAGAAAATTAGATTGAATTTAGAATATGTAAGAAGAAAATCTTTCTGGTTAGATATGAAAATTATAATAAAAACTTTCTTCGTTGCGGTTTTCCGATGACAATCAGTGAATACAAAAGAATAGCGAATGCGGCAAGGATAAGAGTTCTTGAGATGATTTACAAGGCGCAGACCTCACACGTCGGATCAAATCTATCATGCATAGATATTCTTTCGGTATTGTATATGGGCGTGGCGCAACATTTGGACAGCGAGCTTCGGCAAGAACGGGATAGAGTTATAGCTTCAAAGGGCTGGGTGGCGGCCTCTGTGTATTATTTTTTGGCAGAAAAAGGAATTATTCCAAAAGAAGATTTGGAAACGTATTGTATGCCGGGCTCCAAATATATTGGTTTAGCCGAACCCTATGTGAGAGGAATCGAGGCCGCGGGCGGGGCAATGGGCCATGGTTTGCCTATGGGATGCGGCATGGCGTTTGGTGCAAGACGAGCAGGGGAACCATGGCATACGTATGTGTTAATGTCGGACGGCGAAATGGATTCTGGTACTACGTGGGAGTCTGCGTTACTGGCTGCTCACCATAAGCTAGATAACCTTACTGTGATAATAGACTACAATAAATGGCAGGCAATTGGCAGGACAAACGAGGTTTTGAATTTGGAGCCGTTAAAAGACAAATGGCAGGCGTTTGGCTGGGAGGTATTGGAAATTGACGGCCATGATTATGGTCAAATTGAGAATGCTTTACAGCATCGGGTAAAAGACAAACCCGTTGCCGTTATTGCCCATACCACAAAGGGTAAAGGAATTTCTGAAATGGAAGACAAAATTGAATGGCACTATCGTAATATCCCTGACGATGTATACCAGCGAGCAATGGAAGAACTAAACCGCGCAGTATGACAAATACACGGCAAATTTTTATCGAAACGCTTACGGAGCTGGCAGAGAAAGATCCAAGGATTATTTTAATCGTCGGAGACGTCGGATTTTCTTATATTGAGGAATTCGGGAAGCAATTCCCTAACCAATTTCTCAATGCTGGTGTTACCGAGCAGTCGTTTATGGGCATGGCCGCTGGTTTGGCTTTGGCAAACTGGAAACCATATGTGTACAGTATGATTCCGTTTGTTACTATGCGGAATTACGAGCAATTGCGAAACGACGTGTGCTACCACAACGCAAACGTAAAAGTTATCGGCGTGCAAGGCAGCACTCACTACCGTTTCTTGGGTATGTCTCACAATCTCCAGGGACCCGAGAATGAAGAAGACTTGTTGAAGAACCTTCCTAATCTACAGCGCTTTTACCCGGAAAGTGAGGAAGAGGTAAGGCATGTAGTTTTACACTCGTATGAAAATGGCAAGCCTACTTATATGCGTTTATGAAGTACTACGAGAAGTACACAGAGGATAGAACGTGCGAACATTGCGGGGTTATTTTCAGAGCATATATCTACAACATCAAACGTGGTTGGGGACGATACTGTTCGACAAGCTGTAGCAAGAAAGGAAATACAAACCGTACAGGCCAAACATTTACAAAAGAACAGAGAGAAAGAATTAGTAAAACACTTAAGGGCCAGTATTCATCAGGAAAGTTGATAAGTCCTTTTGCAAAAATGCCGGTTCAATATGGCGAAAACGCTCCTAATTGGCGTGGTGGAGCAACACTCAAAGGATCCGGTATTAGAATGAGCTTTAAGTATAAAAAATGGCGATATGCAGTATTGGAACGAGATGGATATCGATGTGTTGTTTGTGGGGTAAATGATGGGAAATTGCAGGCAGATCACATCAAGTCTTTTTCAAAATTTCCAGAGTTGCGATTTGATATCGCGAATGGTCGTACACTTTGTATCCCTTGCCACAGAAAAACGGAAAATTACGGTGCGAGATCTAATAATTATAAACCAAACAAAAATAGCTTGCCATCTACACCTCCGAACTTGAAGACGTCCGCAACGTAATTCTCGAAACCTACCAATCCCCAAATCCTTTTTGAATCCGCGGGGGCTTAGGTTTCCTTTTGGTTACGAGTTCAGGTATTGCAGGAGGTCTTTGTGCAACACTGGATTTGCGGCCAAGATAGACGGTTCATCAATCGTCCATGGCCGGCCGTCGATGGTGGTGACCACGGCACCGGCGCCCTGCAGAATTGGTACTGCAGCAGCCATATCTTCGGGTTCCAGAGAGGTGGCGCCATAAAAGTCCCAGTCACCGGTTGCCACGGCAAGCAATGACCGGGAGGCCGACGCAATGCGATACAGGCAGGTCACACCCTCCGTGTCATGCTCCAATTTTTGGAGGTAAGGGTATACGGCAGTTCGGTGGTGTTTGCCCGAGTCAAATCCCCCGATTGCCTGATTGCGTATATGGCAGTCAGAAACGTGGATTTCTGTAGGTCCTATCTTTGGGTAGTCGGGTGAATAAAGTGACTGCTTTTCTTTCTCTCCAATCCAGATTCTTCCCCCTTGCCCTGTTTGAACATTCGGAGAATAGGCAACTCCCAGGTCCGGGATGCCGCCTTCCGTGATTGCGATACAAACCGCGAACATTCCAAACAGGGGGCCCTGAAGGTTTAAGGTGCCATCTATGGAATCTACCACCCAAACCCGCCCGGAGGTTCCTTCGCGAAATGCGCTCTCTTCTGAGAGAATTGCGTCGTTCGGAAAGGCGCTCTGTATTCCGTCTCTCACAATGCGGTCAACCGTGAGATCAATGTGGGTTTTGAGTTCAGTGCGACGTTCCGTGGACCATCTCCTTTGGATTGCTTTCCGTACTTCGAGCACTTCTTGAATCGCCTCTCCTCCGCGAGTTGCGAGATTTATTGCGAGTGCCCGTTCATCTTGTAAGTTCTGCATACTGCTGTCTCCTTTATGTTTGAATCTCCCGTGAAAAAAGATTACCTTTTTTTAGTACATTTGTCAAATGAAAAAGCGCCGGGCGGAAGGGTTCGTTCGCACGAATTTCCGCCAGGCGCTTATAAAAGACCTGCTATACCTCCTGATAGGATTCAAAGTGCTCCACCAGCGGGTCGAGCGCGCCCCAGAAATCTTCTGGAATCTCGATCAATCCCGCAAGAGTATTTTGTCGCGCTTCCTCCGGTATACGTGCTCCCGGAATAGTGCATGCCACTTGGGGGTGGCGAGTGCACCACTGGAGTGCCGCTGCCACCAAGGGAATCGAAAAGCTTTCGCAGAGCGCTTTTATTTGTGAAACGCGCGCAATGCATGCGGGTGAGAAGTTACGTTCAAGGTAATGCTTGTTTTCCGGCCCGCCGGTCGCCAGAAGTCCCCGCTCAATGGCAGTCGTAACCACAATGCCGACATTATGGCGCGCCGCAGCCGGAAAGATGCGTTCCGCCGCTCTCTGGTTAATCAGGCTCCAAGCCCCGGACACGGTTGCTACATCAAACTGTCCGGTTTCAATGTAGTCTGCAGCAGTGTCTGGATCGTTTGCCGCAATGCCTATCCATTTTATTTTGCCGTTGTTGCGAAGATCGCGGAGCGCTTGCATGGTACCGTTAGGTCCCATAACAAGGTTCATGTCGAAACCCATCGGGTCATGCAGATACGCGATCTCAAGCGAACTTTTTCCCAGGAGCCTCATGCTTTGCCTGAATATTTCTCTGGCTTTTTCATAAGAGTGGTCGAAACCATCCCCTGGGTAGGTGCATCCGAGCTTGGTGGTCACGATGGCGTTCTGGGCTAACTCGGGACTGGTGTAAAGGGCTACTCCAATCGTCAGTTCGCTTGCCCCTGCCTGATATCTGGGGGCAGTGTCGATTAGGGTAGCACCTGATTCCAATGCTGCGCGGACAGTCGCAATACCGAGTTCTGGATTTGCGATACTCGCAGACGGCTCCAGAATATGCTGACGATAAGGGTCATTCGGTTCTTTTAAGCCGATATTTGCCCCTCCCAATCCAACAATGGAAACTTGAAGGCCGGTGCGTCCAAGAACTTTCGTCTCCAAAATATCCTCCTTTTTCGTCTATTTTGGGAAAAGGAAGCGCCGGATGGATAATTCGTTGTTTGAATTTCCCCACCAGGCGCTTGTTGAAAGAGCCGCTCGGCATCGAGTTTAGGCACAATGCCGGTTTTGCCAGAGTACGTTTCCAATCCCATCATGAATTTCTTTGACGTATCTGTATCCTATGGAGGCAAAGAAGTCTCCCTCGGAGTAAAGTTGAAAGCCCCCTACTGGCACTTCCTGGACCCGTCCATTTTGAACGGATATTCTGTTTTTTTCAACAGAGACGCTGTTGGGAAAGGAAACGACTCCGGAAAACAATTTTTCTACACCTGTATCTGTGTGAATAACAGAATAGGTGCCAGTGTATTCCAGTTTACTCATGATAATCCTCCTATACTGTAGTTTACAGTTTTCCAAGGTAGGGCATTGCTAGGAAGGTGACGGTAAGGGATTTACTGTCCCTTACTAGGTTTACATCTCGGCATACTGCCATCCATTCGTCCCAGGTGAGGGTTTCGACAAGGATACTTTCGGTAGCATCCGGTCGCGCAGGCCTGATGTTTCTGCAGTCTTTGGCCAGGAAGGCCGAGAACGCCAGGGTTTTGTAGTGCGGTTCCCAATAAGCGGAGCCAAGGTCTATTAATTCTCCCACTTCGAAGCCTGTTTCTTCCTCGACTTCGCGCTTGGCGACTTCGTCGTCTGGCTCGTTGTCGTTGCTTGGAACACCACCTGGGACCTCAACAATCGCCTTTCCAATAGCTTGGCAGTACTGAAGCAGTACAACTACCAAGTCCTCGGAGGTAACCGGAAGCACTATCGAGGCTCGATCTTTGGGAGGTTCTGCGTCCCAAAGCTGGAACGACATAATTTTTCCGTCTGGGTATCGGAAATCGCGTTCAATCGTTCCGCGGCCGAAAAAGTAGGGTGAGACTAGTCGCGTTTCGCCTACCTGTTTGGGCCAAGGGTGCTCGGCGATTCGCTGTATAACCCTGTCTGGTAAGGGCATCGGTATTCTCCTTTCAAGGTTCAGATTTGGTTTGGCTGGGTATTACTTTATCACTCATTTTTATTTATGTCAAGATTGCGAGGAGATATAGCTAGGCGTATAATGTTTGCATATGCCAAAATCAGTTTTGGATTCTACCGGGCGCGAGGTGCGCACGAAAAATATTTCGCGTCGCGTACAGCATATGACTATTACTCCCATTAAGGAAATGTCTATGCTGGCGCATGAAATTGGGGGAGACATTGTTTCTTTTGGCCAGGGAATTCCGTATATAGACACGCCAGAATATATTAAAGAAGGCATCCGCAAAGCTTTGCTCGAAAAGGACACCGCGCGCTATACGTTAGAACCCGGCATTCCCGAGTTGCGCGAGCTTATTGCAAAAGACCTAACAGCCCGAAAAGGGACTGCGGTTGCAGCCCATGAAGTTATGGTAACTTCAGGTTGCCAGGAAGCTGTAATGTGCGCCTTGAGCGTGCTGTTGGACGAGGGCGACCAGGTAATCGTGCTTTCGCCATCGTTTGCGTCGTATAGTGAACAAGCGTTGCAGGTTGGCGGCAAAGCTGTGTTTGTCACTTTAGAAGGGCAGAACGGCTGGCGGTTAAACATGCAAGCGGTAAAAGACGCGGTAACCCCCAAAACCAAAGCCATTTTATTTTCGCATCCCTCAAACCCTACAGGCACGGTGTTTGCCAAAGAAGAGTTGCGTGCTTTGGCGGATTTGGCAAAAGAAAATGATCTGGTAATTATTACCGACGAAACATACGACTTTTTAGTGTACGACAACAAAGAATTTGTTTCGCCTATTTTTTTTGCAGACATAAAAGACCGCGTTATTTTATGCGGCAGTTTTTCCAAAAAATACTCGCTTACCGGATACCGCGTGGGATATGCGGTGGCCGAACAGGGGATTATAAACCATATGCTCAAAGTGCACGACGCCCTGGCCATTTGCGCGCCTGCCATTTCGCAAAAAGCAGCTATTGCCGCTTTGAAAAATGGCGACGAACACGTTTTAGATTTAGTAGAAAAACTCACGGCAAACAGGGAACGTATGTGCCAAAAACTAGACGAAATGCCGGATTTTTTTGAATACCAAAAACCAGAAGGCGCCTATTACATTCTCGCTCGCTATAAGATGGACATGCCGTCTATAGAGCTTGCGGTAAAAATTTTAAAAGAAGCAAAAGTTATAACAATTCCGGGAATAGCCTTTGGCCCGACCGCGGAAAACCATTTACGCTTCTCATTCGCCTGCAGCCCCGAGGAAATAGAACAAGGTTTCTTCCGCCTCCAATCCTGGGCAAAAACCCTGTAAAAAACCAAAACCTCCGCTTGTGGCGGAGGAAATGGATAGGGAATCGCGCAATGCGATGATCCCGACTTGTCACCACTTATATACTATCACGAACCAAAGATTCTTGTCAAGTTTCTCGGGGTGGACCCTAGGGGATTTGCACCCCCCGATTCCCAGGTGACAAGCCGGGATCGGCACTACGCAGGGCCCACCCAAAAGAATTATAGCAACGAAACATGACCAAAGCAAACAAGAAGAATAACCAATCTTTGCTTACTGATGCTTTTGAGGCATTGCTTGAAAAGCTCGGTCCTGAAAAAGCCATACAAGTATGGCAGATTTTAGTGCCGCCGCACGGAGACTACACCAGGTTACGAAAGAAACTCTTTGCCGGAAAAGATGCTGATGCTCTCGACCGGGAAATCCGGAAATTTAACCATAAATAGAAACTCATAATCTCCGTCAGATTGAGAAGGCTTCCGCCGCCTCCAATCCTGGGCAAAAACTCTCTCAAATCGCGATGTAACTGCTCACTGGGGATAACTTCCTACACGAAGGATTGACCGCGTGGTATGATAGTCCTCACCAATGCCAAAAGGACAACTCACAGTTGAACAGCGTCTCAGACAGACAGTTACCCGTCTCAAG
>Ga0214471_10002595_pt1 | contig 14146 bp, 14 predicted proteins | sample RVTome_5_FD_207665 | JGI IMG/M metagenome (GOLD analysis project Ga0214471, IMG submission 207665) | Soil microbial communities from uranium-contaminated site in the Upper Colorado River Basin, Wyoming, United States - RVT142D155 | ecosystem: Environmental > Terrestrial > Soil > Contaminated >...
GTCAAGGCGAAGACGACGGAGGGGTTTCCTCCGGGACGGCGGGGGATCGCGGCCCATACGGCGGTGCTGCTCGTGGCCGCGCGCCAGCCCTCTCGGGCGGGGCGTCGCCGGCCGGGGAGCCGCACGCAGCGAGGGAGACGATGACGGCACTATGGTGGACGCTCGGGATCCTGGCGGCGGCGGTAGTCGTCATCCGCGTCGCGTTCGCGCGCGAGATCGCCGCGTGCTTCGAGCGCGACCCGGCGGCGCGCAACGGGCTCGAGGTGATCCTCGCGTACTCGGGTCTGCACGTGGTGATCGCGCACCGGATCGCGCACGGGCTCCATCGGCTGCGCGTGCCCGTGCTCCCGCGCCTGATCATGACCTGGGCGCGCGTCTTCACGGGCGTCGAGATTCACCCCGCCGCGCGGATCGGGCGCGGGCTCTTTATCGATCACGGCATGGGTGTCGTCATCGGTGAGACGGCCGTGCTCGGCGATGACGTGACGCTCTTCCAGGGCGTGACGCTGGGCGGCACGGGAAAGGAGCGGGGCAAGCGCCATCCGAACATCGGCAGCCGCGTGGTCATCGGGGCGGGGGCGAAAGTGCTCGGCAACATCACAGTCGGCGAGCACTCCATCATCGGCGCGAACGCGGTGGTGATCCGCGACGTCCCTGACCACTCGACGGTGGTGGGCGTCCCTGGCCGCATCGCGAAGATCAAGGACCGGCACTTCCAGGGCATCAACCTCGACCACACGCACCTGCCGGACCCGCTCGCCGAGCGGCTGGAGCTGCTCCAGCACGAAATCGACGCCATCGAGCACCAGGTCCGGGCCCACCGGCAGGAGCAAGGCGGCCCGGCAAAGCGCCAATCGCCGTGAAGCTCTACAACTCCCTCACCAGACGGCTCGAGCCCATCGAACCGGGCGGAGCGGATCGCCGCGCCATCCGGATGTACGTCTGCGGCCCGACGGTATACGATGCGCCCCATCTCGGCCACCTCCGCAGCGCGTTCGTCTTCGACGTTCTGCGGCGGGTCCTCCGGGCCCGCGGATGGGAGGTGCGGTTTGTGCGCAACGTGACGGACGTGGACGACAAGATCATCGAGCGCGCGAGGCAGGAGGTGGGGGCGCGGGGCGAGGGGCGGGGGGCGGGGGAATTGACAACCGCCTGCGAGGCCATCGCGGCGCGGTACCTCACGGCCTACCACGAGGCGCTGGCGAAACTCGGCCTCGGGGAGCCGACGGTGGAACCGAAGGCGACTGACCACGTCGTGCCGGAGATGACCAACCTCATCGGCAAACTGGTGCTAGACGGCGCCGCGTACGAAACCGGGAGCGGGGACGTCTATTTCGCCGTGCGCAAGTTCGAGCGCTACGGCCGGCTGTCCAACCGGACCCTGGATGAACTGCAGGCGGGGGCGCGCATCGAGCCCGGGGAGGAGAAGCGCGATCCGCTCGATTTCGCGCTCTGGAAAGCGGCCAAGCCGGATGAGCCGGCCTGGAAGAGTCCGTGGGGGCTCGGCCGCCCCGGTTGGCATATCGAGTGCTCGGCGATGAGCCTGAAGTACCTGGAGCCGGGCTTCGACATCCACGGCGGCGGCCTCGATCTCATCTTCCCGCATCACGAGAACGAGATCGCCCAGGCGGAAGCGGCCGGACAGCCCTTCGCGCGCGTGTGGGTGCACCACGGCCTGCTCACCGTCAACGGCGAGAAGATGTCGAAGTCGCTGGGCAACTTCATCACCCTCGAGCAGGCGCTCACGGATTGCGGGGGGAAGGCGGATGCCCTGAAGGTGTTCTTGTTATCCACGCACTATCGAAGTCCCATCGACTATACGAAGACCGCCATATTGAGCGCGAACCGTCGGTTAATCGGATGGATGGATTTTCTCAACTGGGCGGAAGAGTGTCGCGCTCGCGCCGCCCCAGGACCATCCGAGCCGCAAGAGATCGCGCGGTTCAGGAACATGTTTCTGGCTGCGATGGATGATGATGTGAACACCCCGAAGGCACTGGCGACCCTGGATCAATTGACGGCATGGGGACACGAGTGTATTCAGCAACGAGCGCTCGTGATGAGGCCTCCCGGGGATCCTATCACGGGTCAGCGTCCGGATGAAGAGGCGCAGGTATGCGCCCGCATTGTCATCGCCGCAGATGTGCTGAAGCACTTGGCAGGCGAGCTGGGGCTGATGGCTGAATTCCAGTCGCAAGGCATTCCCTCTGAAGTCCGCGAATTGGCGCAACAGCGCGAAGCGGCTCGCGCACATCGGGATTTTGCTGAAGCGGACAAATTGCGCAAGAAGATTGAGGATGTCGGCTTTGTCATCGCGGATACGTCCGGCGGTCCGGTCATCAGACCGAAGCTGTGAGTCATGAATCGATGTCGCTCGGGCCGGGGACAGGGGGCATTGGGCGCGGTGTTGTGTTGCTGATGCGCTCGCGCGCCGTGCCCCCCGCCCCCCGCCCCGCGCCCCGACGCGGGTTGTTCATCACGTTCGAAGGCCCCGAAGGCTCCGGCAAGTCCAGCCAGAGCCGCCTGCTCGCGCGGCGATTGCGCCGCTCCGGCCGGCTGGTCGTGCGGCTGCGCGATCCCGGCTCGACGACGCTGGGGCGCGCGCTGAGGCGGTTGCTGCTGCACAGCCGGGAACCGCTCTCGCCGATGGCGGAGGCGCTCCTGTTCATCGGGGGGCGCGTCCGGCTCGTCCGGGAGCGCATCCGCCCGGCGCTGGCGGCGGGCCGGATCGTCGTCTGCGACCGCTATCACGACGCGACGGTGGCCTATCAGGGCTGGGGCGGAGGCGTCGACGCCGCGTGGCTGGACGCGCACGGCCGGCGCGCCGTGGGCGGGCTGATGCCGGATCTGACGCTGCTGTTGGACCTGGCTCCCGAGCGCGGGTTCGCGCGGTTGGGCCGGAGCCGGGACCGGATTGAGCGCAACACGGCGGCGTTTCACCGCCGGGTTCGGCGCGGGTATCTCCGCATCGCCGCGCGGGAGCCCCGGAGGGTCGTCACGGTGGACGCGACGCGTCCGCGCGCTGATGTGGCGGCGGCCATCGCCGACGCGGTCGCGGAGCGGATGCCGGCCCGCCGGGGTTCGCCGGCGGGGCGGAGGCGCGGCCGTCCGCAACGGAGAGGAGTTCGAAATCGCCTGGGATGACGTGATCGGACAAGACGCGCCGAAGCGTCTCTGGCAGGCGCACCTCGCCGAGGGCCGAGTGGCCAACGCCTATCTGCTGGCGGGACCGGCCGGGGTCGGGAAGGTCCGGCTGGCGATGGAATTCGCGAAGGCGCTCATCTGCGAGGGCGAGAGCCGGCCGTGCGACGAGTGCCGGCATTGCCTGCAGGCGGCGCGCGGCGTCCATCCGGACGTGCACGTGCTGGAGCCGGGCGGGGCCTCGCAGCAGGTCAAGATCCAGGACGTGAGAACCATGCGTGACCGGATCGCGCTGCGGCCGTTCAGCGCCCGGGCGCAGGCGGCCGTGATCATCGGCGCGGACCGGCTGACGGAGGAGGCGGCGAACAGCCTGCTGAAATCGATCGAGGAGCCTTCCGCGCGGGCGCATTTCGTGATGACGACGGAGAACCTGACCGCCTGCCTGCCGACGGTGGTGTCGCGCTGCCAGGTCCTGCGGTGCCACCCGCTTCCGGCGGAGGCCGTCCGGCGCTGGCTCATCGACGCGCGCGGCTGCGAGCCGCGCCGCGCGGAGACCATCGCGCGCTCGAGCCAGGGCCGGCTCTCGGAGGCCGGCCGTCTGGCGGAGGCGTGGGAGTCGGACGCGCGCGACCAGGCTCGCTTGGCGGGCCCGGACGCGCTCTGGCTCCAGGAGCGGATGCCGGAGACCCGCGACGGACTCGCGGCGCTCCTGGACAAGATGATCCGGTGGCTGCGCGACGTCGCGGCGACCGGCGCCGCGGGGCCGGAGTGGGCGCTGGATCCGAGCCAGGCGGAGGCCTTCCGGCGGCAGGCCAGGCGGGCGGCTCCCGGGCGGTGCGTCGAGGCGGCGCTGGAGCTCGTGCGGATGCACGAGTCGCTGGAGCGCTACGCCAATCCGCGCCTCGTCGGAGCGCTGGCCCGCGAGACCTGGCTTTCCGTCATGCAACCAACCTCGTAGCAACCAGCAACATGCGACAAGTGACTAGCGACAAGCGACAAGTAACAAGCGACAAGACGTCGTCGCATGCTCACGCTCCGGTCTTGCCTTGTTGCTTGTCGCATGTTGCTGGTTGCTGGTCGCTGGTCTCTGGTCGCTTGTTGCTTGTCGCTTGTCGCTTGTCGCTTGTTGCTTGTCGCTAACCGGATGATCTGATGAAGACCACGTATGTGACAACGCCGCTGTATTACGTGAACGCATCGCCCCACATCGGGCACTCGTACACGAACATCGCGGCGGACTGCTACGCGCGCTACCGGCGGTTGCGGGGGGAGCAGGTCTTCTTCCTGACCGGAACCGATGAGCACGGGCAGAAGATCGCCCAGGCGGCGCTCGCGTCCGGCAAGACGCCCCAGCAGTTCGCCGATGACGTCGTCGTGCATTTCCAGTCGCTGTGGGAGCGGCTCCGGATCTCCCACGACGACTTCATCCGGACGACGCAGCCCCGGCATGAAGAGGCGGTCAAGCGGATCGTCGCCGCCTGGGAACGGGCCGGGAAGCTCCGGAAATCCTCGTACCAGGGATGGTACTGCACGCCGGATGAGACATTCTGGACCGACGCCGAGCTGGCCGAGCTCGGCCGCCCGGTCTGCCCGGCCTGCCAGCGGCCGCTTGAGCGGACGCAGGAGGAAGGCTGGTACCTGGAGCTGGAAGCGCACCGCGGCTGGCTCGCGGGGCACGTGAAGGCCCACCCGGAATTCGTCCGCCCAGAGAGCCGCCGCAACGAGCTGATGGGCCTGCTGGAGGCGCCGCTGCCGGAGCACCTGTGCATCACGCGTCCGAAAACGCGCCTGACGTGGGGGATCGAGGCGCCCTTCAGCCCCGACCACGTCATTTACGTCTGGATCGACGCGCTCCTGAACTACATCACGGTGCCCGGCTATCCGGCCGATGCGGACCGCTTCAGCGGGATCTGGCCGGCCGACATCCACTTCATCGGGAAGGACATCCTGCGGCACCACGCGCTCTACTGGCCGATCATGCTGCACGCGCTGGGCTTCACGGACGAGCAGATGCCCCGGACGATTTTCGCGCACGGCTGGTGGCGGATCGGCGAGCAGAAGATGTCGAAATCGCTCGGGAACATCATCGATCCGTCGGCGGTGCTCACGCACGTGCTGGCGGCCCAGCCGCACGCCGCCGACGTCTACCGCTATTTCCTCCTGCGCGAGGTCCCCTTCGGCCAGGACGGCGGGTTCTCGGAAGACGCGCTGCGCGTGCGGCTGAACGCCGATTTGGGCAACGATCTGGGGAATCTGGTGCACCGGACGCTCTCGATGATCGAGCGCTATGAAGGCGGAGCGATTCCGGCCGGGGACGGCCTCGGGAGCGAGGACCGCGCGCTGCGCGAGGCCGTCCAGGCGCTGCCCGGCACGCTCGACGCCGCGATGGCCGACGTGCAGTTCTCCTCGGCGCTCGAGGCCATCATGCGCGTGATCAGCCAGGCGAACCAATACATCGAATCGCAGGCGCCCTGGACACTCGCGAAACAGGGCGATTCCCGCCGGCTGCGCGCCGTGCTTCGAACGCTCGCGGAGACCATCCGGGCGGCCTCGATTCTGCTCGAACCGTTCATGCCGGGCGTCGCGGCCGCGATCCGCGCGCAGCTGGGGCTCGGCGAAGCCCCGCGGCTTCTGGCGGATGCCGCCGCCTGGCCCGGGCTCGCGGACGGACAACGGCTGGGGCCCAAGGCCGTGCTGTTCCCGAAGGGCACGTCGTGATGGCACAGCGCCTTCTTCAAGGCTGGACGCTGTACATCGCGCTGGCCGCCCTGGTGGCCGCCCTGCACGCGTGGGCGCTGTTCCATCTGCCCTCGCCGGTCCCGGCGCCGGACGCGGCGCCCGAGTCCGGATTCGCCTTCGAGCTGCTGCGGCAGGGTGAGCGCTCCGCGAAGCTGGCCGAGCTGATGCAGCGGGCGCCGGGGGCGACGCTGCTGGCGGGGTTGTCATTCCTGTGCTTCGCGGCGCTCATGATCGGCGGGTTTGCGCTGACGGCGCTGACCCTCTGGCGGGGACGGCTCCGTGGGCTGCTGCGCGTCGAGCCGAGGCTGCCGTCGCGCTGGCGCCTCGTGGATGTCGGACGCGTGCTGGCGCTCGCGCTCGCGATGCTCGGCCTCCTGCCGTTCGCGCGGATGGGGCTGGCCGGACTCGCGCCGTCGCTCCGGATTGACACCGATCTGTGGAGCGTGATCGGCATGGGGGTCCTCGATCTGTTCGTCGTCACGGCTGTGCTGGCGCTGGCTCCGGCGCGTCCACCGCACCGGGCATTCGGGCTGTCGCTCCGCGCATGGCCGGACTCGCTGGCGGTGGGGCTGCGCGGGTACGTCGGCGTGTTCCCCTGGCTGATCGTCACGCTGATCGCGTCCTCGATCGCGGCCAAGGCCGCGGGGTACGAAGCGCCCATCCTGCCGATTCAGCGGCTGCTGTTCGGCCAGCAGGAGGTCTCCGTGCTGCTCCTGACCGGCATCCTTGTGTGCCTGATCGGGCCGGTGGCCGAGGAGTTCTTGTTCCGCGGCGTGTTCTACTCGTCGCTGAGCCGGCATCTTCCGATGTGGGGGGCGATGATCGCCAGCGGCGCCCTGTTCGCGCTGGCGCACGGGAACAACCTCGTGGGGCTGATCCCGATCACGCTATTGGGATGTCTGCTGGCCTACGTGTACGAACGGACCGGATCGCTGGCGGGCCCGATCCTGATTCACATGCTGCACAACACGTTCCTGCTCAGCGAAACGCTGGTGCTGCGGCAGCTCTTCGCGCTCAGCTGACCATGAGCCGGTTGGATGCCCTCGGGGAACGGCGCCTGATCGGGCGCCTGGGGCGCGCGGCGGCGCGCACGCTGCGGAGCGGGCCGCTGCGCGTGGACGCCGGGATCGGCGACGACGCGGCGGTGCTGGGCGCCCCGCCGGGCGGACGCGGGCTGCTGCTGGCGAGCGACATGCTCGTGGAGGGCGTGCACTTCGACCGGCGGCACACCGCGCCTGAGGCCGTGGGCTGGAAGGCGCTGGCGTGCAACGTGAGCGATATCGCCGCGATGGGCGGCCGGCCGGCAGCGGCGGTCGTGTCGCTCGGCGCGCCGGCCTCGACGCCCCCGCGGTGGATCGCGCGCTGCTACGCCGGTCTCATCCGGTGCGCCGCGCGGTTCGGCACGGCCATCGTGGGCGGCGACACCGTGCGCGCCCCATGCGTGGTCATTGACGTGGCGATTCTGGGCGTGGCCCCCCCGCGGGGAGCCGTCCGTCGCGACGGTGCGCGGCCCGGGGACCGGCTGTGCGTGACGGGGCGGCTGGGCGGGTCGTACCGGAGCGGCCGGCATGCGGTGTTTACGCCGCGGGTGGCCGAGGCGCAGGCGCTCGTGGCGCGCTGCCGGCCAAGCGCGATGATCGACGTGTCGGACGGCTTGGCGTCTGACGCATGGCAGCTGGCTCGCGCGAGCCGGGTGACGCTCCGGATCCGGACGGCGGACGTGCCGGTCGCGCCCGCGGCCGGAGGCGTGAACGCCGCGCTCAACGACGGAGAGGATTTCGAGCTGCTCTTTACGGTCCGGCCAGGCGCGCGCGTGCCGCGGCGGATCGGACGGTGCCCGGTTCGCGAGATCGGCCGTGCCATTCGGCGCGGAGCCGGGGTGGAACTGGAGGATGCCTCCGGGCGCGTGAGGCGCGTGCGCGCCGGCGGGTTCGAGCACTTCCGGAAGGGGAGGCGAGGCGGACCATGACGGAGAAACGCGGGAACACCGGCGGGACGGGGACCGCCGTGACCGAGACGACGGCGTCGCCGGAAGACACCGAAACGTTCGGCGCGCGCCTGGGCCGCCTGCTGCGGCCTGGGGACGTCGTCGCGCTCGAGGGAGAGCTCGGCAGCGGCAAGACGACCCTGGTGCGCGGCATCGCGCGGGGGCTCGGCCTCAACCCGGACGCCGTTCGGAGCCCCACGTTCGTCCTGCTCAGAGAATACCCGGGCGAGGTGCCGGTGGTGCACGTGGACGGATACCGGCTCGAGCACGCCCCGGACGCCGCCTGGCTCGATCTGGATCTGGTGTTCGCGCCGGAGAAGATCACGCTCATCGAGTGGGCGCAGCGCTTCGAAGGATTGCTGCCCGGCGAGCATGTGAACATCAAGCTCGAGCACGTGAGCGCGAACCGGCGCAGGCTTTCGGTCGAACTGTCGGGCGCCCGGGCGGAGGCGCTGCGTGAGGCGCTGCGCGCGTCGGGTCCCGTGGTCTCGCCGGAACCGGAGGCGGATCCCGCATGAAGCTGCTGGCCATCGAGACGTCAACCGCGCAGATGGGCGCCGCGCTGTGGGCCGGCGGGCGCCTCCGCGCGTGCGTCGAGCTGTTCGTTCCGTCGCCGCCGCACGTCGTGGAGCTGCCCGGGGCGGTCGAGCGGGTCCTGCGCGCGTCGGGTGTGGCGCTCCGGGAGCTCGATGGTATTGCCGTGGATATCGGGCCAGGGTCGTTCACGGGGCTCAGGATCGGACTCGCGTTCGCGAAGGCGCTCGCGCTGCCGTCCGGGCTGCGGGTCGTCAGCGTGCCGTCGCTCGACGTGCTGGCGGCGGGGATGCCCTGGTGCGCCAAGCCGGTGTGTCCGGTGCTGGACGCGAAGCGGGGGAACGTCTATGGGGCGCTGTACCGGTTCGACCTCGCCGAACGTGTCCCGGCCTTAGGCGGGGGCGGGGTGTCGCCCCACGTGGAGCGTGGAACACCGGGAGCCACGGGCTTGCCCGTGGGGCTCCACGGCGCCGACGCGAAGAAGGTGACCGACTACCTGCTGGGTCCCGTCGAGGAGCTGCTGGAGCGCGTGGAAGGACCGGCGGTGTTCCTGGGAGACGGCTGCGCGCGCTACCAGGACCGCATCCGCGCCGGCTGCGCGCAGGCGGAATTCGCGGGGGAGGATGCGTGGTATCCGAAGGCGGCCGTCCTCGGTCGGCTTGGACTGGCGCGCCTCGCCGCGGGGCAGACGGACGACGCGCGGACGCTGACGCCGATGTACCTGTATCCGCGGGACTGCAGCGTCAGAGTGGAGCCCGCCCCCGAAGCGCGTCACGCGTAACGCGTCACGTGGGAACTGATGACAGGTCGGAAGCCGGAACATGGACGGGGCACGGAGTAGGCATGAGCATGAGAAGATGGAAGATGGAAGGTAGAAGGTAGAACAACCTGCTGGGTTTCCATCATTTCCATTTATCTTCTATCCTCCATCTTCTACCTTCTATCTTCTCATGGGGATCCCACGCCGCCCCGCTCGCCCCGCGACCCTGGGTGGGCGACCCTGGGTGGTGTGGCATCGAGCCCCCGGGTGTGCTATAATTTTCACTTACCATGTCTGAGAAGATGAAAGGCGCCAAAATTCTCGTTCAATCTCTCCTCAAAGAGGGAGTGGATGTCGTGTTCGGCATCCCCGGCGGGATGAACTTGCCCACGTTCGACACGCTGTTCGACTCGCCCATCAAGGTGGTGCTGACGGCGCACGAGCAGGGGGCCGCCCACATGGCCGACGGCTACGCGCGCGCGTCCGGCCGGGTGGGGGTGTGCCTGGCCACGTCCGGCCCGGGCGCGACGAACCTGGTGACCGGCATCGGCACCGCCTGCATGGACTCGATTCCCATCGTGGCCATCACGGGCCAGGTCCGCACGTTCATGATCGGCAATGATGCGTTTCAGGAAGCGGACACGATCGGCGTGACGCGCCCCGTGACGAAGCACAGCTATCTGGTGAAGGACGTGCGGGACATCGCGCGCGTGATCAAGGAGGCGTTCCACATCGCCCGGACCGGCCGGCCGGGCCCGGTGCTGGTCGATCTGCCGGTGGACGTGACGACGAACGAGGCGGAATTCGCGTACCCGGACTCGGTGGACATCCGCGGCTACCGGCTGTCCCCCGTGCAGGACGGCGACCCCGTGCAGATCGAGAAGGCCGCGCAGGCGATCTCGAAGAGCCGGTGCCCGCTGATTTACGCCGGCGGCGGCGTGATCGCCTCCGGTGCCGCGGCGGAGCTGACGGAGCTTGCGCGGAAGACCCGGATTCCCGTGACGACGACGCTGCTCGGCCTCGGGGGCTTTCCGGAAACGGACCCCCTCAGCCTCGGCATGCTCGGCATGCACGGATTCGAGTACGCGAACTACGCGGTCGGCGAGTGCGATCTGCTCATCGCCATCGGCGCGCGGTTCGACGACCGCGTGACGGGGAAGATCGAGGAGTTCGCCCCGCGGGCGAAGAAGATCCACATCGACGTGGACCCGTCCTCCATCGACAAGACGGTGACGGTGGATATTCCCATCGTGGGCGACGTCAAACACGTGCTGACCCGCCTGAACCGGATCGTCAAGGCGCCGGAGGCGGGCGAGTGGCGAACGCGCATCGACGCGATGCGGCGGAAGCATCCGCTGATCTATCGCGAGCGAAGCAAGCTGCTGCCCCAGGTGATCATCCAGCAGATCTCCGAGGTGACCAAGGGGAACGCCGTGGTGGCGACCGGCGTGGGCCAGCACCAGATGTGGGCGGCCCAGTTCTACCGGTTCAATACGCCCCGTTCCATCATCACGAGTGGGGGCTTCGGCACCATGGGCTTCGGGCTGCCGGCGGCGATCGGCGCGCAATTCGCCAGGCCGAAGGACGTCGTGTGGGACATCGATGGGGACGGCAGCTTCCAGATGACGGCCCAGGAACTCTCGACCGCAGCCCTGCACAAGCTGCCCGTCAAGATCGCCATCATGAACAACCAGCAGCACGGCATGGTGCGGCAATGGCAGGACCTGTTCTACGACGGCCGGCACGCCGCTTCGATCGTCAACCCCACCGACTTCGTGAAGCTGGCGGAGGCGTACGGCTGTCTCGGCCTCCGGGTGGAAAAGCCGGCCGAGGTGCGTCCCGCGCTCGAGCGGGCGATGGCGACCCACGACCGCCCGGTGGTCCTCGACTTCATGGTCGAGACGGATGAGAATTGCTGGCCGATGGTGGCGCCCGGCAAGCCGAGCCACCAGATGATCGGCACGTATGAGAGCCTGAAGACGGAGGGGGCCAAGCCCCAGTACCGGCACGTGCCTCCAGAGGATGAAGCCGATCTCAGCCTGAGCTGAGCGCGGCACGCGCGATGAACGAGAAGCACACCATCACCTGCCTTGTGGAGAATCATTTCGGCGTCCTGGCGCGCGTCTCGGGCCTGATCAGCGCCCGGGCGTTCAACATCGACTCGCTCACCGTCAGCGCGACGGAGGATCCGAGCGTGTCGCTGATGACGATCGTCGTGGACGCGGATGCCCTGAAGCTCGAGCAGGTCAAGCGGCAGCTCGGCCGGCTGGTGGACGTCATCGAGGTCCGCGAGCTCCGGGAAGGGGAGTATGTCAACCGGGAGCTGCTCCTGGCGCGATTGAACGCGCCGGACGGCGCGCGCGACAAGATGGAGGAGCTGGCCCGCCGCTCGGGCGCCAAGCTGTTTCCGGCCCATGGCGGAGCGGTGATTCTGGAAGCCACCGGCACGACCCGGGATCTCGACGCCCTGGTGGGCGAGTTGCGTGCGTACGGGCTGACGAATCTGGCGAGGACGGGCCGGGTCGCGCTGCCGCGCTGACGGCCGCTTTGCCGACACGGGAGGGCAGCACGGGATGGTTGATGCGGCGTCCGAACCGAACCAACAGGCTCGCACGTGGGGGTTGTTCTGCCATCTGTCGGCGCTCGCCGGATTCCTGATTCCGCTCGGCAATATCCTCGGTCCGCTCATCGTCTGGCTGGTGAAGCGCCAGGAGCTCCCCTTCGTCAATGACCAGGGGAAAGAAGCGCTCAACTTCCAGATCACCGTGACCCTGGCCATGCTGGGGTGCCTGGCGCTGACGCTCGTGGTCATCGGCGTGCTGCTCCTGCCGGTCGTGGGCATTCTGGCGCTCGTCCTGACGGTCGTCGCGGCCGTCAAGGCGAACGGCGGGCTGGCCTACCGGTATCCCGTCAACCTCCGGCTGATCAAGTAAGCGCCGGGCGGCCGGCCGCGACATCGTGATGGTGCCGCTGCCCATCGCGCTCCTGGCGTGCGCGTTCGCCGCCCTGTCGGCCGTGTCCGCGGTCTCGCTCTGGAAAACGTCCGCGGGGCTGGCGGAGGGCTCGCCGCTGGGTCCCCTGGTCTGGCTCGCGGGATCCCTGGCGGCGATGTGCGGGCTGGCGCTCCTGCGGCCGTGGGGACGGCTCATGGCGGTGGCGGGCGCGGTGGTGCTGATGCTGCTGGGACTTGCCGTCGGCGGCGTGCAGGTCGCGTCCGGACGGCCGGCGGACGCGCTGTTGGCGACGTGCTTCGGCGGCGCGCAGGTCATCGTCATCCGGTACCTGAGACGCCCGGACGTGAAGCGGTATTTCTCCCGCGGATAGCAGACCCGATGTCGGATTGAGCACACCCGCAACCAGGACGGAGTTGAAGGAGATCGATATGGCCCGAATCTACTACGACAAAGACGCGGCACTCCACGCGCTCACAGGCCGCACCGTCGCCGTGATCGGCTACGGGATCCAGGGGAGCGGGCAGGCGCTCAACCTTCGCGACAGCGGGGTCAAGGTGATCGTGGCCCAGCGCCCCGGCGGGCCGAATTACGCGCTCGCGAAGCAGGACGGATTCTCGCCGCTGTCCGCCTCGGATGCCGCGGCGAAGGCCGACGTGATCATCCTGCTCGCGCAGGACATGCTCCAGGGCGGCATCTACCGGGAGTCGATCGCGCCACACCTCACCCGGGGCAAGGCCCTGGGCTTCTCGCACGGGTTCGCGGTGCTGTACGGCCTCGTCCGCGCGCCCGCGGACGTGGACGTCATCATGATCGCGCCGAAAGGCCCGGGCAGCCTCGTGCGCAGCCAGTTTCTCGAGGGCAAAGGCGTGCCGGCGCTGCTGGCCGTTCAGCAGGATGCCTCCGGCCGGGCGAAGGCGCTGGCGCTGGCGTGGGCCCGAGGCATCGGCGCCACCCGCGCCGGGGTGCTCGAGACCACCTTCAAAGAAGAGACGGAAACGGACAACTTCGGCGAGCAAGCGGTGCTCTGCGGCGGCGTGTCGGCGCTGATCAAGGCGGGGTTCGAGACGCTGGTGGAAGCGGGCTATCAGCCGGAGCTGGCGTACTTCGAGTGCCTGCACGAGCTGAAGCTGATCACAGACCTGATCTGGGCTGGCGGCATCCAGGGGATGCGCCGGCGGGTGTCCGATACGGCCAAGTGGGGCGACGTCCACTGCGGACCGCGCGTCATCGACGCGCGCGCCAAGGACGCGATGCGGCAGCTCCTGGCGGAGATCCAGTCCGGCGACTTTGCCAGGGCGTGGATCGCGGAGCACGAGGCCGGACGGCCGAACTTCACCCGGCTGATGGCGCAGGACGGCGAGCACCAGATCGAGCGCGTGGGCGCCGAGTTGCGCAGGATGATGCCCTGGATCGCGGCGGGCCCGCAGCCGGCCGCGCCGGGACGGACACGCGCGCCGGGCCGCTCGAAGCCGAAAGCCGGCCGGCGGAGCGGCAAACCGGCGAAACGCCGGCGCATCACGGCCCGCGCCCGCTGAATGCGGAACTGCGTGACAGGTGACACGTGACAAGTGACAGGTGACAAGATCAGAGCCGTCGCGTCCGTCAGTTCCGTCAGTTCCGTCAGTTCCGTCTATTCCGTCAGCACTCGGGGCAAGGGAATTGGGCATGGGGCGCGGCGTGGGGATTACCATGAGAAGGTAGAAGATAGAAGATGGAAGATGGAAAGTTGAAGGTAGTAATTCTACCTACCTTCTATCCTCCACCTTCTACCAGTTCAACGATAGCACGATACGTCCCCGGTCTCCTGTCCCACACGTCCTCGCCTTAATCCGGCGACGTGTCACCTGTCACTTGTCACGCTTTCTTGCGACGAACGACGGAGGTCCGATGAAGCGGTCGACGGGCATGACGGTGCTGGCGATCCTGGTGCTCGTGGGCGGCGCGTTCATGGCGGGGGGGGCATTGACCTCGCTCGCCGCCGGACCCGGGGTGGGCGCGCGGCCGCGCGCGCCGCGCGCGGCCCCCGTCGAC
>Ga0214471_10002596_pt1 | contig 14134 bp, 9 predicted proteins | sample RVTome_5_FD_207665 | JGI IMG/M metagenome (GOLD analysis project Ga0214471, IMG submission 207665) | Soil microbial communities from uranium-contaminated site in the Upper Colorado River Basin, Wyoming, United States - RVT142D155 | ecosystem: Environmental > Terrestrial > Soil > Contaminated >...
TCGTAGCGTTCGCCCACCGCCTGATCGAACTTCACCTTGCGGATCAGTTTCGAGACCGCCAGCCTCCCGACCGGAACGATCAGTCCGGGCCGCAACATGCGGATCTCGGTCCATAGATACGGCAGACAATTCTTGATCTCGAGCGGGCTGGGCGCGCGGTCACCGCCGCTCTTGTTCCGGCCCGGGAAACAGCGAATCACCGAAACGATATGCACCTTCTCGCGAAACTCGTCTTCGCTGACCCCCATGCGAGCGAACCAGTTGAACAAGGTGCGGCCGGCGGTGTGAGCGAACGGCCGCCCCGCGTCGCGCTCCCGGCCGCCCGGAGCCTGGCCGACCAGGATGATGCGAGCCCCGGGCGCGACGCCGACCACCGGCGTCGATTGGACCGTCGGACACTGGCGACAGGCCAGCACCACTTCCATGTGCGCGCGGTAGGCCTCGTAGTCGACCGGCGCGGCCGCGGTGGAAACCGCTTCGATCTCCGGTTGCGGTTCGGAGCGGTTCGGGCTCTCTTCGACCATGATAAACAGAATCGTATGCGCCGCTCCTGCAGCGCGTCAACGCCTCCTTGACGCGGCTCGGCGCGGTGCCTAACTTAGTTTCAAGCAACCCACCACGCCGATGGAAGAATGCCTCCTGATTCATTACAGCGAGGTCGGGCTCAAGGGCGGCAACCGGGGCTTCTTTGAGGCCACGCTGCAGCGCAGCATCGAGTTGGCGCTGGGGCCGCTGGAGCCGGGCCGGCTCGAGCGGCTGCGCGGGCGCCTGGTTCTGGGGCTGACCGCCGGCGTCGATCGCGAGCTGCTGCAGCAGAAGCTGGCCAGCGTTCCGGGAGTGGCCTACTTCGGCTGGGCCCTGAGAGTGCCCCAGACCATCGAGGCGATCGAGTCCGCGGCCCTCGAACACATGTCCCAACCGCCGGCGTATCGCACCTTCCGGGTCCGCACCCGCCGCGCAGCCAAGAGTTTCCCGATGAGCTCGAACGAGATCAGCGCCGCGGTCGGCGCCGCGATCCAGGCCCGCAGCGGCGCCGGCGTCGATTTGCAGGCGGCGGAAGCCACCCTGCGCATCGAGCTGGTCGACCAGGAAGCTTACGTCTATCGCCGCCGGGTTGAAGGACCGCGCGGCTTGCCGGTCGGGACCGGCGGCCGGGTGGTCGCCCTGCTCTCAGCCGGCATCGATTCGCCGGTGGCGGCCTACCGGATGATCACCCGCGGTTGCCGCGTGATTCTGGTGCATTTTCACAGCCAGCCCTACACCTCCAAGGCTTCGGCCGAAAACGCCGCCGAGCTGGCCGGGCTCCTGTCGCGCTATCAGGGGCCGGCGCGGCTCTATCTGGTGCCGCTGGCGCCGCTGCAGCAGCAGATCGTCGCGCTCACGCCGCCGCGCCTGCGGGTGCTGCTCTATCGCCGCATGATGCTCCGGATCGGAGCGGCGATCGCCGAACGCGAAGGCGCTCTGGCCCTGGTCACCGGCGACAGCTTGGGCCAGGTCTCGTCGCAGACCTTAGTCAACCTGGCTGCGGTCGGGGCCGCAACCGGCATCATGATCCTGCGGCCGCTGGTCGGCGTCGACAAACAGGCCATCACCCGGGAGGCCGAAGCGATCGGGACCTACCCGATTTCGATTCAGCCCTACAGCGATTGCTGCAGCTACCTGATGCCGCGCCGCCCGGAGACCGCCGCGAACCCGCGGGATCTGGCCGCCGCCGAGGCGCTGCTGGGTGACCTCGAGCCCTTGATCCAAAACGCGCTGGAAGCAGCCGAGCTGCGCCGAATCAAGCCCGTATGGCCAGGCGGCGGATGGGGCGTTCCCGATTGCGAAAGCGACTCTCTATAATGGATGGCATGAGACCTCATGGCTGGATTGGGCTGGCGTTGGCGGCGCTGTGGGTGGGGCCGCTGGAGGCTTCGACGGTGAAGCTCAAGAGCGGCCGCGCCATCCGCGATGTCGCCAAGGCCGAGCGGCTCGACAACGGGCAGATGCGGATCGAGCAGCGCGATGGCTTCGTGCTCTACATCGACGCCCAGCAGGTGGTCGAGGTGGTGCCGGACGAGCAGGATCAAGCGCAGCAGCAGGTGCCGCAGCTCGGCGCCGCGCCGCCGTCGACCGACGAGGAAGATCAGCGCCGCGCGAGGGAGGAGGCCTTCCGCCGCGCCACCGCAGCCAAGCGCGCCGAATCGGAATCCAACTATCGTGAGATCCAGAGTCAGCGCCTGGTGTTGGAAGAGAAGCAGCCCGAGCCGGCGCCGGCCCCGCCGCAGTTGCAACTGGTGCACGGAGTGGTGACCGAGATCGTCGGCCCGACCAGCGTCCGAGTCAGCCGGCTCGATCGGCCGGTTCGGATCGTCGGGCTGGCGGTGCCGGATCCAGTCGCCGCCCGCGACCGCTTGAGCTGGGAGCTCTCCAACGACGTGGTTTACGTGTTGTACGATCCGACCTCGGCCAGCGAACCGGTTGAAGCGATGCTCTACGACGAGGCCGGCCGAACCGTCGCGCCGCTGCTGATCAAGAGCGGTTTCTTCCGCGTCGACCCCGCCGTGGAAGTCACCTTCCCGACCCAAATCAGCGAGCTGGCGCGCCAGCGGGTCGAGCGCGAAGGTCCGATCGCCTACCCGTAATCCAGGAACCGGTTTAATGAAGCGTTGTCCTGGACCAGCTCTCGGTCTTGAGCTGCATCGACTGCTCACGGCCACCTCGTCCATGGGCGCGCTGCGCGTGCCCATGCCACCCGCCGTAAACTCGGTAGAGTTCTACCGATGGTGGGGCGGGGCTGGTCCCCCCCTTCATTGCCTCGAGGTCACACCTCACGGGCGGCCACGAGGGCCGCCCCTACATTGGCCCAGGACCTGAGGTCGGTCATTGGCGGCTCACCTGCAGGGTGAGCTGCGAACCGCCCCCCTCCGGCGCCGGTTGCAATTGGATCGCGCCGCTCCAAGCCGCCCCGCTGCCGTCGCGGAAGCTCCACTCGCTGCGGCGCACTCCGTTGTCCGTGTTCGAACCAATCAACGACCACGACGCCTGCTGCTGCAACCGACTTTGGATGCGTTCGACCAGCTCCTGCGCCCGAGCCGAGTCGGTGAAGCTCCAGCGGTTCTCCCAGCGATCGGTTCCACCCGCGTAGCTTTCGATCGAGCCGCCGGCGGAGCGCGCCATGCGGTAGAGCTCGATCAGGTGCCGATCGGCCAGCGCGGCGCGCACGTAGCTGGACTCCGGATCCCAGTTGTACTCCAGGTTGGTGGCGATCACCTGGGCGCGGCCGCGGCCGAGGACCTTCTCGACCACGTGCAGCGCCGCGTCGATGCCCGAGGAGAGCCCGGCCGAGGTGACGATCTTGCCGTTGTCGACGAAGCGCCGGTCGCTCACGACTTTGGTCTTGGGCGCCTCGGCCGCGAGGTCATCGATCAAGCTGGCGAAGGTGGTCGCTTCGAGCCCATCGAGCAGGCCGACCCGGGCCAGGATGAACGCTCCGTTGCAGACCGACAGCACCACCTGCGCCTGCGCGGCGCTCTGGCGCAGCCAGTCGGCCGCTGGACCGTTGCCCAGCAGCGCCTCCACATTGCCGCCCGGAACCACGACGATGTCCGGCTGTTCGGCGCTGGCGAAATCGTGTTCGGGAACAATGGTCAAGCCCATTGCGGTCTTGATCGGGGCGCTGCTCGGACCGACGGTGTCGACCCGAAATCCGGCCTGACCGAAGACCTCGTACGGCCCGGTGAAATCGATGATCTGAACCCCCTCGAACACCAGGATCGCCACTTTGGTGAGCTCGGCTTTTGGCAGCGAGCTCCTGCGGACCAGCGTCATCCCGCAGGTCGGACAGGTTCCCGCCTGCGCGTGGCTCAGCTCGTCGCATTCCATCCCGCACGGTGGGCAGACGTACGGATCGTCCCCCGGCGCGGGCTGGGTCGCCTGGCCCCAACACGGCGCGAGCGCCGGCATCCAGATCACCAAGCAAGCGGCGGCCAGCGCCGCGAATTTCGAGCGCTTCGATTCTCCCGACATGGATCAGTTCCTCCTTAGCGCGTTCAACGGATCGATCGCGGTCAAGCGGTAGGCCGGTATCAGCCCGGCTCCGGTGGCGACCGCCGCGATCAGCAGCGCCACCAACAAATAGGTGGTCGGGTCGGTGGGCGGGATCCCGTACAACAACCCCGCCAGCAGACGGCTCACCGCGATGGCGCCCGCCGAACCGAGCCCCAGGCCGAGCAGCACCGGGGCCATGCTGCGGCGCAGCTCCTGAGTGACAACCTGACCTTGGGTCGCGCCGAGCGCCATGCGAATGCCGATCTCGCGGGTCCGCTGGCTGACCGAGAAGGCGATCACACCCGCGATCCCGGCCGCGGTCAGCGCCAGCGCCACGGCGGCGAAGAGCCCCAGGAGCAGGGTGGTGAGCCGCGGCGGCGCCAGCGCGTTGTGCCGGACCTGCTCGAGCGTTCTGAAATGATCCACCGGTTGGGTCGGATCGAGCTGATAGACCGCCTCCTTGATCTGCGCGATCAGCCGGGCCGGCTCGACCCGACTGCGGACTAGGTAGGTGGTAGCGAGCAGCGGCGCCTGAAAGATCGGCAGATAGATTCCATCGGCCGCCTGCTGGTCCAAACCGTACTGGCGCACATCCCCGACCACGCCGACCACCATCACCCATGCGCCGCCGCCGTCCAGCGCGATCCGCCGGCCGATCGGATCCTTATCGCCCCAGTGGCGCCGCGCCAAGCTGCTGCTCACGATCGCCACCGCGGGAGCGTCGGGCCGGTCGCGATCGGTGAAGAAGCGGCCGCGCCGGATCGGCACGCCGATGGCTCGAAAGTAGTCCGGGCTCACGCTCTGGAAGTCCGCGACCGGGCGGGCCGCGTCCGCGCCCAGCGGATCCCCCTCGACCTCGTAGGTGCCGCGCCCCGGGGTGACCTCGTTGAGCGGGAAGGTGCCGGCGGCGCCGACCGCCAGCGCATCCGGCAGGCTCTCGAGCTGCTGCAGCAGGTGCCGGTGGAACTCGCGGCTCAAAGCCGAGCCGCGATAGCGCGTGAAGTTGAGGTCCACCCGCATGGTCAGGATCCGCTCGACCTGAAACCCGGGATCGACTTGCTGCAGCTCGAGCAGGCTGCGCATCAGCAGCCCGGCCGCCACCAACAGCACGAACGCCACGGTGACCTGGGTCACGACCAGAAGCCGCCGCAGCCGCAGCCGGCCGGCGCCGGACAGCGCGGGCCCGCCCGACTCTTGGAGCGCGGCGCGCAGATCGGGACGCGCCGACAGCGCCGGCGCCAGACCGAAGGCAAGTCCGGATCCGATCGAAAGCACCAACGAGAACAAAAGCACCCAGCCGTCGATCGCGATCTCCGCGGCGCGCGGGGTGAAGCGGGCGGCGAACGCGACCAGCAGATCCAGGCCGATATAGGCGAACAAAAGCCCGGCGACCCCGCCCAGCAGCGCCAAGAGCGTGCTCTCGGTCAGCAGCTGCCGCACCAGCCGGCTCCGGGTCGCGCCCAGCGCGCTGCGCAGCGCCAGCTCGTGCTCGCGCCGGATCAGCCGCGCCAAGGTGAGGTTGGCTACGTTGGCGCAAGCGATCAGCAGCACCAAACCGACCGCGGCCAGCAGCATGAAGAAGGTCGGGCGCGCCCCCTGAACCAGCTCATCGCGCAGCGGCTCCAAAGTGGAGGTGTATCCCGAGCCGGCCGGGTAGAAACCGGCGTGCGCCTGCTGGAGCTGCCGGGACACTTGTTGGAGATCGGTCCGCGCTTGCTCCACCGTCGCGTGGGTCTTGAGCCGGCCGAACACGCTCATCAGCCGCGCCGCGCGGTTGGCGACCAAGCCGGGCGCGCTGCGAAACGGGCAGGCCGAGGTCGGCATGTAGACGTCGTTCGGATCCGGATACTGCGGCAGCGGCGGCAGGACCCCGATCACGCGGTGCGGCCGATCGTTCATCTCGAAGCGGCGGCCCACGACCTCTGGATCCGCGCCCAGGCCGCTGACCCAAAAACCGTGGCTGAGCACCAGCACCGCTTCGGCTTGCGGCGCTTCGTCGTGCGGCAGAAAGGTGCGGCCCAGCAGCGGCCGCACGCCGAGCACCGCGAAGAAATTGGCCGAGACCACGCCGGTCTGCACCCGCCTGGGTTCTTCGCCGCCCAGCAGCACGAACCACATGGTGTGATACTCGACCAGCTCATCCAGCGTGCGGTTGAGCTCGCGGTAGTCCTGCACTTCCTGCACCGAGAACCCGAACTGCTCGAACTGAGTCGAGGATTGGTAGAGGCGCACCAGGCGGTCGCCCCCGCCATAAGGCAACGAGCGCAGCAGCACGCCGTGGATCAAGCTGAAGATCGCGGTGTTGGCGCCGATGCCGAGCGCCAAGGTGAGCCCGATCACCGCGGTGAACCCGGGATTGCGCAGCAGACCGCGGGCTCCCTGCCGCAGGTCTTGCCTCAGAGCGTCGGCATGCTGCACACCCCACGAATCGCGGCACTCTTCCTTGATCTTGGCGACCCCTCCGAAGCTGCGCAGGGCGGCGCGGCGCGCCTGCTCGGGACCCATGCCGCGCTCCAGGTTCTGCTCGGTCGCCATCTCGAGATGAAAACGCAGCTCTTGATCGAGCTGCTCTTCCAAGCGCCGGCGCCTCAGCATCGCGCGCAGCCGCATCCACCCGCAATGGACAGCGGCCCAGGCGCTTGCCGCGGTGCGCGCGCGCCGCATCAGGCCGTTTGCAGGATGCGGGCGACGGCGGCCGACAACCGGTCCCAATTGGCGATCTGTTCCACAAGCTGGCGCCGGCCGGCCTTGGTCAGGCGGTAGTACTTGGCGCGCCGATTGTTGTCCGACACCCCCCATTGCGCCGCGATCCAGCCCTGTTGTTCGAGCCGGTGGAGCGACGGGTAGAGCGAGCCCTGGTTGACCTGCAGCACATCGCCGCTGACCTGCTGGATCCGCTGCGAGATGCCCCAGCCATGCATCGGCCCGGTTTGAAGCGTGCGCAGAATCAGCATGTCCAGGGTTCCTTGCAGCAAATCGCTCTTGCTTTCGCCCACGGTTTCACCTCCGCAACCAATCTGGACCGCTTCCTGTAGAACGTCAAGGGGAAGCCGGCGGTTCCAGGAATTGCGAAACGGGTGGCATGGGCGGCCGAAGGGCGCCCATGGACGAGCTGCGCACAGAGACTGAGTCTGACCGACCTGGATTCCGGCTTGCACCGGAATGACGGCGGAGGGTGATAGGATGAAGCGGTCATCCCGCCGCCCCGGGCCCACCGACGATGGCTGAAAAACGCATTGCCTGGCTCTGGCTCGCGGCCGCGCTGCTGGTCGTCGGTCTCGCCGGCGTCCAGCTGGTGAGACATCTCGGCACCCAGCGCCCGCCCTCTGAAGGGCTGGCGCGCGAGCGCATCCACACCGTCTTGCTGCGCGCCGGGCTCGATCCCGAGCGATTCGAAGAGTCGCTGAAGCCGGAAGTGATCCGAACCCGCGGCGGCCGGCTGGCGGTCGCGTGGGTGGGCGCCTACTGGGATTCGGCTCGCGCCGAGCTTCACCAGGTCCAGCTCGGCCCCGAGGCCGAGCCGATCGGATTTCACCATTTCCGCGTCGCCCTGGATCCGCCGGCCGGGCGCAGCTTCACGATGCAGGCCGCGCGCGGCGCGGCGCGCCAGCGCGCTCAGGAGCTGCTCGGATTCGACCTCGGTCGAGCGCGTTTCTTGGATCACGATCAAAAGCTGATCCATAGCGGCAGCCTGATCTTGGGTCGCGAGCTGTTCTGGCGCGACGCCGACCGCCAGGTGCGCGCTGCCTTCTCCGGCGACCGCTTGGAGTCGCTCGAGATCACCGGCGGGCGCATACCGATCCATCACTACGAAGGCCTGCCGCTGCTGTCGCTGCTCTTGCATCTGTTCGTCGGTCTGATCCTGGTGGTGCTCTTCTCCCTGCGCCTGCGCCGGCGCGCGATCGTGAGCCGGGCGGCGCTCGCCTTGGCCGCCGCCGCGGTGCTGATCCCGACGACCCTGCTCGCACTCCAACTCGCGAGCCTCCCGCTGCACATCGTCTCGGTGGGCTCGCTCAAGGCCGCGCGCTACAGTGACATCGACAGCAGCGAGGAGCTGCGTGCGTTTCTCGAGGCGCCGCCGGTCACCGCGACCACCGCCACCATCAACCTGATCATGGTGGCCTTTGTGGTGCTGATCATGTTCGCTCTGGTGTTGGTTCCGGTCGGGTTCGCCGAAGCCTGCGACTGGGAACGCGACGGCCATCGCTTCCGCTCGCTGATGGCGCTGTTCAAACGCGGCCACCTGATCGGCACCGAGTTCGCGGTCTCGGGCGCCGGAGCCTATGCGATCGCCGCTTTGCTTCTGGGCGTCGACATCTGGGCGGTCTTCGGGCTGTCGCGCAGCCGCTACGATCTGGCCGCCCAAGCTCTTCAAGCCTCGACCGGGAGTGCGCTCGAGGCGCTCTACTACTTCGGTCTCGAAGGCATGCTGAGCCTGATGGTGCCGACCTTGTTCTGGGCGCTCGGCGGCGTCGCCCTGATCGAGCGGCTGCCGGCGCCGCGGCCGCTGGCTGTGCTGGGGCTGGCGGCGATCGCCGGCATCGGCCTCACCGGCGCGCCCGGGCCGGGCTGGCTGCACTGCGCGAGCTGGATCCTGGTGCTCAGCGTCGGGCTGGTTCGATTCGACCTGCTTGCGCTGCTGCTCGCGCCCCTGCTGGAGCGAGCCATGGCGATGGGCATGGCCTCGTTCTGGATCGGCGCCGAAGCGTGGCCGACCGCGCTCTTGAGCCTGCTGATCCTGGCTGCTCCGCTGCTCTTGTGGACCGGGCTGCGCTGGCCGCGCTCGCGTCGCGCCTTCGCCGGCCTGGAGCTGGCGCCCGAGTTCATCCGCCGCCAGCTTCTGGCGGCGCGCTATGCCGAAGACCGCCAGATCGGTTGGAGCATTCACCGCCAGCTTTTGCCCCAGGCCCCTCCACAATCCCATCTGGCGGCCGAGTACTTCCACCGCCAAGAGGTGGGGCGCGAGTTCTTCACCTTCATCGAGCTCGGCCCGCGCCAGGTCGGGATCGCGCTCGGCGAAGTGGACGGCGAAGGACTGCAAGCCGCGCTCTGGATGACCGTCGCGCTCTCCGCCCTCAAAGGCAAGGCGCGCCGCTATACCAGCGACTGCGGTCTGGTGATGGAGTCGCTCAACGGGTATCTGCTGCGCAAGCTGGCCCCGCTCGGCGCTCAGGTGCGCCTGGTCTACAGCTTGCTCGACCTCGATCGCGGCATGTTGTCCTTTTCCAACGCCGGGTACATCGAGCCGCGCTTGGCGCGCGGCGGCGGCTGGCACGCTTTGGGCGTGCCCGGGGCGGCGCTAGGCAGCGACCCGGAAGCGCGCTACCCCAGCGAACGTATCGAGCTGGAGTCCGGCGATCGATTGTTGTTTTCATCCGACTGGTTCTTGGAACGGGAGCCCGCCGCGGCGGCGACGTCCGCCGAGCTGCTCGGCGAGGTGCTGCAACACTGTCAGGCCGACACTCCGAACGCGATGGCCCGCGCCTTCCTGGACGCGGTGCTGGCGCAGGCTCAGGACCAGGTGCCGCCCGAGGTTACCGTCGTATGCGCCCACATTTAACTCGGCGGCGGCTGGGCTAGGCCGATGAGGCTCGCAACGGCGGTGGTGGCGGTGGTGGCCGGCGCGGTCGGCTTGTTCTATGGACTGGTGCCGACCCGCATCGAACGGTTTCTGGACCACGATTTCCATCCGGGCCGGATCGAGGCCCGTGCCGGCGCGGTCCTCAAGGCGGCCGGCTTCGCCGCCGAGTCGAGTCCGGTCACCAAGCTCCTGGCACCCGAGAATCGCCTGCTCGCCGCGGTCGATGCCGTCTACGCCTTGGAGCGGGAGCCGCCGCCGCCGCACGCGCCGCTGTGGTCCTACAAGCTGCGCTGGTTGGACCGCGATCGACGGCGCATCGCCCAGGTGCGCCTCACGCTCGACGGTCGCTTGATCGGGTTGGAGGTCGCCAGCCTCGAAGGGCGCGAATCCGCCGGCAGCTTCGCCGATCCGCGCGAGGTCGCGCTGCACTTCCTGCAGCGGGTCGGCGAGCCGGACGCGGCCCAGTTCGTCGCGCGGGCACAGGTCGAACGCGCCGGCGGCGGCGCGATTCAGTTCCTCGACCGCCGGCGCCGCGATCGGCTCGACTGGAGTCGATCGGTGACGGTATCGGGCAATCGAGTCACCGGGTACGAGTTCACTCTCGCGCCGATCGGCGCGCCAGCGCTCGAGGAGCGAACTGGCTACACCGCCGCCCGCAATCTCAGCCTCGGGCTGTTCGTGATCAAGCAGATCTTCTTCGTGTTCGCGATCCTCTTCCTGCTCCATACCTTCCGCCGCCAGGAGCTCTCCACCCGGCCCGGGCTGGCGTTGGCCTTGATGGCCGGCGGCGCCAATCTGCTGGGCTTGATCGTTTCTTCCCCGTTCAGCTTCGAGCTGCGCTGGCAGGATCAAAGCCTGCCTTTGATCGGCCGCATCTTGACCTCGCCGAACGTGGCGCTCCAGACCCTGGTGATGATGGGCCTGCAGGCCATCTCGCTCGGTCTGATCGTGTTCGCGGTCGCGACCGCCGGCACCCACGCCGATGCCGGCGGCAAGGGCGCGCTCACCCAAGAGCTGAGCTCGGTGCTGCATCGCACCTACCCGTCACGGCGCAAGCTGATCGGCCGGATCGGCGAGGCGCTGGCGTGGGGGGTGGGCCTCACCGCCTTGACCGGGCTGTTTGCCCACCTCCAGCCGCTGATCGCCGACGCCACGTTCCTGCCGCAGATCGTGAGCTCGTCCTTCGTGCTCAATGCCAGTCATCCCGCCAGCGCCCTGGGCAGCATGGCCCTGGGCGACATCGCGATGGATATCGCCACCATCTTCCTGTTCGTGCTCGCCTGGATGCGCAGCCGGGTGCATCCGGCGATTGCGGTCGCGGCGGTCGGGCTGCTCTATCCCGGAAACTTCGCCAACTTCAGCTCGGCGCAGTACGCCATCCCGTTGGATCCCTGGCAGGGCCTGGTCCATCCGTTTCTGATCGGCGCCGCGCTGGCTGGGATCGCCAGCCGCGCCGGGCTGCTGCAAGCGCTGTGCGCCGGCTACGCCTACCTGGTGGCGGTCAACGCCGCGCCGCTGCTGGCGGCGTCCGGACTGGTGTCGCACTGGACGTGGGCGGGAACGGTGGTGACGATCCTGGTCCCGCTGCTGGCCGCGCTGCTCTACCGCCGGCGCTCGGTCCAGGCGCTGGAGCGCTCGACCCACGTGCCGGCGTTTCTCACCGATATCGTCGAAGGCGAGCGGCGCCAGCGCGAGCTGGAGACCGCGGCCCAGCTGCAGACCCGCTTCCTGCCGGCCCCGACCTTTCGGCGCGGCAGCTTCGAGTGCGTCGCCGCCACCCGCATGGCGCGCCAGGTCGGCGGCGACTTCTACACCTACATCGAGCTGCCCGGCGACGCGATGGCGCTCGCGATCGGCGATGTTTGCGGCAAATCGATCCCGGGCGCGCTGTACATGGGCATGATGGTGACCTTGTTCGAGAGCGAGGCGGTGGAAGCCCACGGCGCTCCGGCCAAGCTGCTCGCCCATCTCAATCAGCTGCTGGTTCCGGAGATGCGGCCGGCCCGCATGTTCGCGGCCGCGATCTATCTCGAAGCCCAGCCCGACGGCCGGGTGCGGATCGCCTGCGCCGGCCTGCCGCCGCCGCTGCTCTACCACGCGCGCTCCAGAACGCTGGAAGAGATCGAGCTGCCGGGCGCGCCGCTCGGCGCCTGGCGCCGCTCCGAGTATCTCGAGCATGAATTTCAGATGGCCGCCGGAGACACGCTGGTGCTGCTGACCGACGGGGTCGCCGAGGCGTCCGATCTCGAGGGCCGCGAGTTCGGCAGCAAGCCGCTCGCCGAGGTGGTGCTGCGCACCGCGCCGCTCGGCACCCGGCCGGTGGTCGAGGCGCTCGAGAACGCGCTGGCCGAGTTCACCAGCGGCGCCCCGCCCAGCGACGACCGCTCGCTCCTGGTCCTGCGGCGCCTCTCCCCGACCCAACACCCCTTCCTAGACGTCGCGTAAGAAACGGGGACTGCTCGAGAAACGGGACTGGTCGAGAAACGGGGACTGGTACCAATTTCCGGCACGGCTCCACTCCGAACTCGGCCTCACAGGAAATTGGATACCTGTCCCCGTTTCTCGAAGCTTCGCTTCGCGGCCTCGACACCCGCATAGCGATCATGCATACTAATATGCATGAGAACGACACTGGATCTCGACCAAGACCTGATCCGACGTGCGCTGGAGGAAACCGGCGCCAAGTCGAAAACCGAGGTGATCGAAATGGGACTTCGCACCCTGCTCGAGCGCGAAGCCCGTAAGCGTCTCAAGGCGCTGTTCGGCGCAGGGCCGCGCCTTCAAGCGGTCCGGCGGAGACGCCCTTGAAGCCGGTTCTTGTGGACACCTCGGTGTGGCGCAGCTATTTCCGAGGAGCCTCCAATGTGCGGCGGCTCGGCGATCTGCTCGATGAGGACGACTCCGTGCTGGTTCATCCGTTTATCATCGGCGAGCTGGTGCTGGGCGGGCTCTCCACGTCTGAGGAAGAACTCTTGGCTCGTTTACCAACCGCGGATCTGGTACCGCATGAAGAAGTGCTCGACTTCGTCCGCCGCCGGCGTCTGATGCGGCGCGGGATCGGCTGGGTCGACGCTCACCTGCTGGCGAGCGCGCTCACCGCTTCGGCCGTGCTGTGGTCACTGGACGCCGATCTGGCCGCAGCAGCGGCGGGTCTCAAAGTGAACCTTCGCGCCGCGATCCCTTGATTGGACGAACAGCGCTGATGGCCATTGCACGAGCAATGGACATTCCCTCTCCCCTTGGGAGAAGGGGTATGAAGCACGCGGCGCGCAATTCCTAAGGAGGAACCGATGTTCATTTTCGAGCAGATCCGGACCGGCGGCGACCGCAACTTCGGCTATCTGCTGGGCGATGGTGAAGCCGGCCAAGCGGTGCTGATCGACCCCAGCTACGCTCCCGAGCGCCTGGTCGAGCGCGCCAAGCTCCAAGGCCTGACGGTCACCCACATTCTCAACACCCACGGCCACGCCGATCACACCAACGGCAACCGCAAGGCGAAGCAGCTCACCGGCGCGCCGCTGGTGGCGCACCGCAGCGCCGCCTGCGATCAGCCGGTCGATCACGGCGACCAGCTGGCGGTCGGCTCCCTGACGTTGAAATTTCTCTACACCCCGGGCCACGCCGACGATCACATCTGCATTCTCTGCGACGATGTCTGCCTGACCGGCGATACGCTGTTCGTCGGCAAGGTCGGCGGCACCTCCGATCGCCGCTCGGCCGAAGTCGAGTACAAAAGCCTCACCGAAGTGCTGCTGCGCCTTCCGGACTTGACCACGATCTGGCCGGGCCACGACTACGGCTGCCGCCCGTCGAGCACTATCGGGCTGGAGCGCCGCGCCAACCCGTTCCTGCTCTGCCCCGACTTCGCCGCCTTCCTCGAGCTCAAAAACACCTGGGCCGAATTCAAGCAGCGCAAAGGCCTGCTCTAGACTCGTCAAGGGCTCCGCCCTTGATGTCCCCCATGGTCCCGAATGGGTGGCCTGGGTGGCCGAAGGCCGCCCATGGGCGAGCTATGCATGGAAAGTGAGGTCGTCCATGGGCTTGCTGCGCACGCCCATGCCACCCATGCATGCCTCGCTGCCGACTGGCATTGCGGGCTCACCCCGCGGGCTCCGCCGGGCCTGATAGGCGCCTGGAAGCGCCTAACCCGGCGCATGAGCGGTTCAACGTCACTCGACGTAGTCGCTGAGCTGCAGGACTCGGAGTCCTGGGAGCTCGGTAATGAGCCTTCTCCGGTCAAGACGTGGGCTGCAAGTCAAGAGGGCTCGGCGGCTGGCCTTGGTTGATTGACAGTGGAGAGCGCGGATGAGTAGGTTGACCGACGTGCCCACGCCGAGCTCCGCGCCGCGACTCACGTTTCTGGGCGCCGCCGGCACCGTCACCGGCTCCAAGTTCCTTGTCGAGACCGAGGCGGCGCGCTTCCTGATCGATTGCGGCCTGTTCCAGGGCGCCAAGGAGTGGCGGCTGCGCAACTGGGAAGCGCTGCCGGTCGAGCCCGATCAGATCGACTTCGTGCTGCTGACC
>Ga0214471_10002597_pt1 | contig 14133 bp, 18 predicted proteins | sample RVTome_5_FD_207665 | JGI IMG/M metagenome (GOLD analysis project Ga0214471, IMG submission 207665) | Soil microbial communities from uranium-contaminated site in the Upper Colorado River Basin, Wyoming, United States - RVT142D155 | ecosystem: Environmental > Terrestrial > Soil > Contaminated >...
CTTGTGCTCGAGCAGGCTGAACAGGATCGCGTGAGACCACGCGGTGAAGCTCGTTTCGTTCTGCTCGAACCATATTGAAGGGCACAGCCCTCCCCCTCCTTCGGTGCGTGGCCTTCGGCAAAGAGACCCCGTGACCTGCGGTTTTGCGATCCCGCGCCCGGCGCCATCGCGCCGCTCACGCGCCGTCCTACACGGCAGTGGGGTAGCGCGACGCCCGCCTGGGCGCAGGCGCCCATTACCGCCAGGTCGACGGATCTTCAGTTCGTGCCCGTGCCACCTCCCTTCTCGCCGCCGCGCATGGCTCCCTCGGCCGCCGGCCGAGCTCGCCCGCTGGCATCCGGCGCGGACGTCACTCGCGGTCGTCCACGGGGCTCACCTGGCGATCCGGCCCCGTTCGCCCGCCGTCCGATCGCTCGTTCGGCCTCCGTGTTCTCCGAGCTCGCCTCCGCCATGAGGTGCCCGGGTTCGGGGCCGTCTGCTCGCTCGTCCGGCTCGCGTCCTGAGATCCTCGCGCCGGCGTCGTCGCGGACCTTCCGCTGGGGAGCCCGAGCCAGTCGCCGGTGGCGAACCTGCCGTGGCCTCCGGAGACCTGCTCGCGGCGAACCAGTGGATCGCCGAGACTTCTGCTGTTCTCGGGGCCGATCCTGAGGGGTCCGAGTCCCCAATCAGTCCTCATTCACTCCCCATCGCGTTCCCGCCCGTGCCTGGAGGAGGGCGAGCCGCCCGAAAGATGGCTTTCGTGGAGGGGGAGAAAGCGTGGAGCCGATGGGAATTCAGTGGGAGCCGATTGAGGGCTGCCGTGGCGGGAGCGGGGAGGTCCGGGCAGCGGAAGCTTGGGACGCGACCCACACTGAGCCCCAGACTGAGTCCCAGGCTGAGCTATGGACTGGGCGGACATCGGATCCGTGCCGCTGCATCAGACCATCGGTCACCCGCTGCTGCTGCCGGATGCAGCGAGTGGCTGTGGCGGGCGGCTCCGCACTCGAAACTCAAGCAGCACGATCGCCCGTAGGACCCATTGGGAGGACCCGCCCATGGATCAGGCGGCTTGGCGGCGAGCCCTCCAGGCTCAACGGGTCGTTTGAACTCGGGCGAGAAGAATGAGGCTCCAACACTTCGGAGAACTCCGCTCGAGCGATCTTCCGGTCGTTCATGTGGATGGCTTCCATAACTGCCTCGTTGAACCGGCGCACTCGAACCTCTATCGCGAGCCGCAGGTTGAATGCGCCTCGGCCCGGGAGTACCCTGGGGCCATGAACAGAGGAACAGGAACCGGACTCATCGTGTTCGGCGTCCTGCTGGGGGTCGTCGGCGCGATCATGGCGTTCGCGATCACCGTGCACACGCGCGGGTTCAACATCAACACCGCGGGCTGGATCCTGCTCGTCGTGGGGATCATCGTCCTGGTGATCGGGGTGGCGATCTGGGTGACCGGCAGCCGGAGGAGCTCGACAACCGTCGAGAACGTCCAGAAAACGCCCACGGGACAGGAGCGCGTCGAGGAGCGGCAGGACTGGGGCACGCCCTAGACCCGGGCCCGGCCGCACGAGCCACTAGGGACACGAATGCCTGGCCCGAAGGCCGAGGCACTGCTTCCAACATTGAAGGGAGGAACATGCTAGCGGCCGTCGGAGGGGTTGGAATCGTCGGGGTCATCGTGCTCGTTCTGATCGTGCTGGCAATCATTTACTTCGTGAGGCGTCGCTGATGGAAGACGATCCGGCGGGACGGAAACGTGGGAGTAAGGAGCGAGCATGAGACGCTTGTTCGTCGGAGTAGTCTTCGTCATCTACATCATCATCGGCGTGGTCGTGGCCTCTGGACACCATTACTTCGAGCATCTCGACGCCCTAAAGCCGATCGCCTCGGCAGTCCTCGCGGTGCTGTTGTGGCCCCTCATCCTCTTCGGCATCAACCTGCATATCAAGTAGGGGCGGCATCTGCCTTCGAGGACTCCGAGAAGCGCACGGTTTGCGCGATGCTGAAAACGGGGGAACGGCAGACCGAGCCGGGAGTCGCTTGATGGCAGGAACAGCGAGGCAGGCCGAAGGTGAGGCAAACAAGGTCGCAGGGTCCGCCAAGAGGGCGGTTCGAAATGCAACGAAAGAAATCGGAGTCTTCAAGCGAAGGGATCCGTACAGAAGGCCAAGGGCACTGTCCAGGACGTTGCTGGCAAGGTCGAGCGGAAGGTTCGTGGCGCGGGCAAGAGCGAGCTCATGAGCGGTTAGACCGCCGGCGATCGGGAGATGCAGTTAGTCTGCGAATGTTCGGGGCTAGGGAAGCTCACGCTTGCTACCCGTCGGCGTCGACGGGCGTCACAGTCTCCTCCGACGTGCGGCGCTCCACGTCGAGCCGATCGGCGTCCGCGGTCTGGAGCCGTGCCCCCTCGACCTCGTGCCCGCATGTGAAGGTCTGCACCTGATGGCTCTCGGGCTGCTGGTCGCCGAAGTCGACCGTGCGCAGGGTGCCCTCACCGCAGATCGGGCAGGTAGTCGAGTCGGGCTCACCCATCGCTACCACGGTACACCGAGGCACGCGATCTGTCCGGTTGACGAGCGTGCGGGCCGGAAACGGTGTGCGCGAGCGGAGGTGCGGATGTGCGGAAGGCATCGGGAGCTCTCAGGCACCGGGTGGGCGACGTTCACGAGGTGGCGGACCATCTTGTCGATGTCACGGATCGCCACCCCGATGCGGTCACGGCGTTGGACGGGCTTGGTCGCTTCCTTGCCATCGTGAAGAATATCGATCACTACTTGTCGCAAGTTCGATTCCCCCCGCGGGCAGTATCCCTACGAAGAGAGCAGTGGGGGGCCGTTTACTGGCGAGCTCAGAACGTGAACGAGCAGTTCTCGCAGCGGAACGCGCCGGCCGGACCCGGTACGCTGTGGCCGCCGCAACGAGGACCCGGGTGGCAAGGCGCTTCGGTGTAGTAGTCCGACCCCGTCGAGTTCGGAACCCGCGAAACCCCGATGGGCACGGCTCGATCAGATCCTGAGGTGCGGCGCGGAAGACCCCGAGGTTGTCCAAGACCTCCGCGAGATCTCCGATCGAGTGGTGCATCCCGCCCGGCAGTAGATGACGAAACCGAGAGGGGAGCAACCGGGCCGTCTGCCTGGGGCTAGTCGCCGCGCGGTCGGCCTCGCTCTGTCAGCGACCGAGCGGCCCCCTCTGACGCCCCTGTATTGTTGCCAAGAATGAAGGGAGCGACATGTTCGGAGCGCTCGGGGTGCTCGCGGCGAAGGGCGGCGGCAACACTGACACCATCTTGTGGATCATCGCTGCCGTGCTTGTGATTGCCGGCATCTGGCTCTCGTCAGGGGATCGGTTCTCCTCGGGATCGTCCTCATCGTCATTGGACTCCTCGTGGGACCAGGTGGGGTGAGCATCTTCACCTAGCCCCAGGAAGGCCCAGGAAGAACGCCCTTGGGCAAGTTCAGCCAGCGGAGGGAAGGGAGAGACATATGGACAACCCGGTTCTTTGGGTGGTCGTCGGCGTGGTGGGGTTCTTCTCCTCATTTTCCTGTTTCGCATGGCCCGCGGCAGGCAAGGTTCGGTCGCAGGTTCGGGTGGCCGTAGAGGGTTTCGCAGGCGGTTCCGCCGCTAGTTTGGGGTGACGTCGCCGCGGGTCTCACTGTAGAGAACCAACCGCTGGCCCTCTCGCGGTGTGGCCAGTGAGCGCGCTCTCAGCAGCTCGTCCAAAAGTCCAGGTAGCACGCTGCGGTACCGACGATCTCGGCCATCCCCCCGAAGGTTCATGGTCTCTCGAGGTCGGGGCTTGGCGCGTTGAGTCGCTCCGATCCGTTCTCCCCGCGCTTGAACGGTCGAACCGCTCAGGCCCTCAGCAACCGATCAAAGAAAGACCGGTACCGCTGCATGGCGACCCTCAGGTCCTCGGTCGACACATCGGCGCCCTGCTCCCACTGCGATTCGAGCGAGGTTCGCTCGTCGGAGAATGTCTGGGCTAGGCGCTGCATGAGTTCCGCCACCAGTGCATCCGCCTGCTGGACGGAGCCGCGCGGCTCATCCACGAACCCAACCTGCACCGCGTCCCAACGGCCTCGGAAACCGTCGAGCTCCTCGTCTGCGAGTAACGGACGTCGCTGCTCCTCGGCTGCTGTCGTCGCTGTGCTGGACACGGTTCCGGCGGTACCCGTTGCGGGTCCGGCGCCCGACTCGGCTACGCCCTCGGCCCTCTCTTCTTGTGGAGCAGGCGTGCCCTCGGCAACCTCTCCTTCTGGACCAGGCGCGACGCTCCCGGTGTCCGCGAGGTCAGCGGTACTCGGATCAGTACCGGTAGACCTATCGTTCTCAGGCTGCATCTACCGCACCTCCCCACGATCCGTCTCGCTATCGGCCCCCAGGAGTTCCTCGAATAGGGCTCGGTAATGGACCAGGCCCTGACGCATGTCCTCGGTGGTGGCTTCGCCAGAAGCTGCACTTCTGGAAACAGTCTGACCGGCACGATAGTGCTCGACCACCTCCGGGTAATCCACGGAGATGTCGGCGGCGCGTTTCTCGAAGTCGTCCATCGGGTAGCCGCGCTCGCGCATGACCTGCAGGACCAGCTCGTCCGCTTGTCCGAGCGAGACTGCCGGCTGATCCACGAACCGCGACTGGACCTGCTGCCACTCCGAGGAGTATCGCTCCTGCGCGGCCGTCGTAAGGGGCCGGATATTGAGCTGTTCCCGTCGTTCGCGGCGAGCGGAGAGATCTGCCTCGGCCTCGCGACGGCTATCGGTCTGCTGCAACGTGCGGTCGTACTCGGAGCCGAACTGGTCACGAAGCGTCGTGGTGCGCCGCTTGGAGAGGGCCAACCAGACGACGACCACAATCACGATGACCGCCACGATCGCGATGAGTACCCATACCCAAGTGTCCATGGTTCCTCCCTCCCCAAACGCAGAGCAACCTCTGCGCTTCCTGATTCTACTCCGCCGAGGTGGCGTCGATAAACGTGGGATAGATCCGAGTGACGGGCACAAGTCTCTCAACGGCCTTCCCAGCAGTTTTAGCCCCGACGCGGCCAAGTGCCCATCGAACGGTCTGAATCGAGATGTATTGGTGTTATGGACAACCCGGTTCTTTAGGTGGTTGTCGGCGTGGTGGGGGCTCTTCTCCTCCTGTCTCTGTTTCGCGGCGCCGGCCGCAGACGAGGTCCGCGCGGCCGTGGAGGGCTTCGCCGACGGTGGCCATTCCGCCGCTAGGTTGGCGCGACCCCGCCAGCGGGGGTCTGTACAGCGAGCCGCACTGACGGAGGAGATTGGCTGAGTCTCTGACCGTCTCCACCCCACCGAGGAGGGGATACGATGCATCGCGGGGCCGTACTCTTTCACCCCGGTGGGCGGCGGTGCCGGGGATTCAGGGGTTCGTGTAGCTCACAACTTCGGCGTGAGGCGGGCCCGCGGCGTCGGCGGGAACCACGACGGCCGCGGATTCCGTGTCGCCCTTCGCCACCAGTCCAGGTTCACCTCGGATGCCAACGGCACGGAGTGAGCGACCGAGCGGCCCCCCGTCTATAGTTGCCACAGGATGAAGGGAGGCGACATGCTCGGAGTTCTCGGGATGCTTGCGGCGAAGGGCGGCGGCAACACTGACACCATCTTGTGGATCATCGCTGCCGTGCTTGTGATTGCCGGCATCGTGGCTCTCGTCAGAGGGTCGGTCCTCGTCGGGATCGTCCTCATCATCCTTGGACTCCTCGTGGGACCGGGTGGGGTGAGCATCTTCAACTAACCTAAGGACGCCTTGGCAAGTTCAGCCAGCGGAGAGAAGGGAGCGGCATATGGACAACCCGGTTCTTTGGGTGGTCGTCGGCGTGGTGGGGGTTCTTCTCCTCGTGTTTCTGTTTCGCGGCCTAGGCGGCAGACGAGGTGCGCGCGGCCGTGGAGGGCTTCGCCGCCGGTGGAGCTTCCGCCGCTAGGTGGCGTGACCCCGCAAGGGTGGTTCTCTACAGCGAGCCGCCCTGACGGAATGCAGGACGATCGTCGTACGACCGCGCCAAGTCGACACGCCGACCGTCGCAGCTTATCGCATCTCGTAGCTACGCGCCCTGATCCGCGTGTCGGGCTAGCAGAAGCGTCGATCAGATGCACCACGAGGCATCCGAGGTGAGCTGGATCACGGTCACGTCTTCCGGGATCGCAAGACGCGTCGTGCCCGAGCGGCTCCACGCAGCGCACGGCGCTCCGGTCTGGTCTTGAGCGCATCGCCCCGGGTAGCATCCCGCCGATGAACGACGAGGACCAAGAGAAAGAGCGGCTCAATCGTAAGCTGATCGAGCTCTTGAACGAACTGCGCATCGCCATTCCGGGCGTGCAGGTCCTGTTCGCCTTTCTCTTGATCCTGCCCTTCAACAGCGGTTTCGTGGAGACGGACGATCTCGACCGAGCTGTCTACGCGGGTTCGCTGAGTTGCGCAGCTGTCGCATCGGCGCTGCTGATCGGGCCAGCGGCTTACCACCGACACCGCTTCCGACGATTGGAGGAAGAGACGGTGTCCGACAAGAAGGAGATGATCATCACTCAGGATCATCTGGCCGCCGGCGGTCTGCTGTTCCTCGCGCTCGCCATGGCAGGCTCGGTCTTCATGGTGTTCGACGTCTTGTTTGGGACGTTCACCGCGACGATCGTCGCTGGAAGTCTCGTCTTCGCCTACGCGTGGTTCTGGTACGCGCTCCCGGTGTCGCGACGGATCCGTAGCTCCCGTTCGCGCCGCTGACCGTCGCTCTTCCCGGGTGAAGTCGCGGAACTCGGCTCCATTGACATGGCCCTCGAGGATGGGTCGGACGGAGCGCAGAGGCTTCCACAGTGACTTGGCGGCTCATCGTCTTGCTTCTCTCGAGAGACTGGTGAGTCTAAGCAAGAGCGACCTTCGGAGGAGAGCTCCTCGCCGCGGACGCATCGCGGGGGCGCGTTCTTCTCACCCCGGTGCTGGCGGTGCCGGGGACTCAGGAGCCGCGACCTGTTACAACGGGCGTGGGTTTCGCGATCGGAGGTTGCGCAATGGACCTGACGAGGAAGGAGCGGGGCTTCGCCGCGGCGTGGCGAGCGGTCCGCCGGCGGGGCGGGGGTGAGCTCGCGAGATCCTCCGCGAAGCGGTTCCGGGAGGCCGACGGCACGAGTCACGTCCGGGCGCTCGCGTACCAGTCGATGTTCGTGCTGCTTTCCGGCTTCATCGGGCTGGTGGGCCTGGCCAGCGCGTTCGACCTGCCGCGGGTCCGAGGCATCGTAGAGCAAATGGCCGACACGCTTTCGCCTGGGCCGTCCGCCCGGCTGTTGCGAGAGGCGGCACGTCAGGGCGCCAATGGCGGGACGACCGCCCTGGTCCTCGGGCTGCTGGCCGCGTTGTTAGCTGGCACGTTGGCGATGGCACAGGTCGAGCGATCCGCCAACCGGCTCGCCGGCCGGTCCGAGGATCGACCCCCTGCGAGGCGCTACGGCGTCGCGTTCGTGCTCGCGCTGTCCGCGGGGGTGCTTCTGGCGGTCGGGGGGCTCGCGCTGGCCGGTGGCCGGGCGATCTCCGAAGGCCTCGGCTGGGAGGGTGCGGCTCTCACGGTCTGGACCGTGGTGCGGTGGCCCATGGGGGCTGCGGTGGCCGCTGTGGGCATCTACCTCCTATTCCGAGCGGCGCCGCGAGAGCGCATCGGCTCTCCCGCGGCACTCGCCGCGGGAGCCGCGGCGGCGGTCGTGCTGTGGTTCCTGTTCAGCCTCGCCCTCGGTCTGTACTTCTCGCTGAGCACCAACGCTGCATACGGGCCGTTGCTCTCGGTCATCGCGCTCCTGCTGTGGTCCTCCCTCTCGTCGCTCGCCCTGCACATGGGGCTCGCGGTCACGGCCGAGCTGGCGATCAGGGAGTCGCGATCGTAGGGCCTCGTGCGCGCCGACGCCGAATCGGAGCCCGGCGGGGCGCGTCGAGCACCACGTAGCAATACACATATCCCGACGCGTTATCCCGCTCTCAGTCCTATCAGCCCGATTGGCCGATTGCTCGCGATTGTGACAACTGTTGCAGGCTCCTCGTCATGGAGGGCGACGGCCAAGTCGAACGGCGCCCCGGAAAAGGTCAAGGACGCGGTCGTGAGCGTCCAGAGGCGGGGGACGTCGTGAACGCGAGCCGCACCGCGGTGACCGACATCATGCTGAGCACGCTGAAGGATGCCGGCGAGATCACCGGCACAGCCTCGGCGTAGTCACGGATGCCATCCGGGGAGCCTTCAGGGCAACAGGAGGTCGGCGTCGAGGCGGAGCAGGCTGCCCGGGCCGTCGTATCCAGGGCCGTGGAGGCCGTGGGCCAGGTCGGCGGGACGTTACCAAGGTCGCCCGGGGGGCCGCCGAGCAGGCCTTGGAGACCGTCGTAGAGGTCTCACCCGACGCGGTCGGAGCAGTGAAGAGGGGCTCATGTCGGAGGCCTCCCTCCCCGGGGACGTCATACGCTCCGTCATCGAGGGCGAGGAGAAAAGAAGTAGAAGCCGTGAGGCCGGCATCTGTGGGCGAAGTACTTCGCCCGGGCCCCTTTCGTCGGCGTTCGAGCGTACCGCCTTACCGTCCGTCCTCCGGTGCTCCTTGCCAAGTGCCGTGACTCGGGGGCTTCTGTCCCTGTTGGCCGGCGAGCTCGCGCGCCGGCTTGTTCGCGGAGAGCTGAGGAGTTCCTGAAGAACCTTCCCGAGGGAGTTCGAATACTGTCCGGTCACCTCCACGACCGGTCAGTCACGCCTTGCGGTAGCGGCGGACTCCGCGGCCATTCGGCCGGCCAGGACGCCAGCGGCGCCGGCCGCCAGGAAGAAGGCCGGGTCGTCCTTCGGCGTCCGGCCCATGGACTCGACCTCGAAGCCCAGCTCCTCCAGCTTCGAGAGGGCGGGCCGCCCGTCCACCTCGACCAACTGGTGCTTGTCCTCGAGCTTCCGCCCGCGGAGCGCGTCCCACACCGCGTCTCGCTGCCCATCGTCCTCCAGCGCCGGCACGGCGACGTTCACCCTTGCGGTGCAGACGTGTTCCAGGATCGTCAGCGAGTGATGGGACACAACGCGGTGGCGCTCGCGGAGGTCCGCGAAGGACACCCGTAGGGCCGCCACCGGCCGTCCCTTCAGGGCCTCCGCGGCGTTCAACGCGTGGCCGCTCGCCAACGCGCTCACGCCCCACGTCGTGTCGGTGCCCAGGTTCCCGGGCCCGTCGGCCACCACGATCACGCCGGCCCCCAGCACCTCGTTCGCGGCGAGCAACCCCGTCCACAGCGTGACCGCCTCGAGCTCGCCGCCGAACGCCTGCCCGCACGTGACGAACCCGTCCAGGAGCCCCACGTCGCGCAGGCCCGGCACCAGCCGCGACAACGCGCCGGGGAGCGCGGCTCCGTCGGTCATCACGTAGATCACCCGGACGTTCCCCGAAGCCTTCGCCCCGGCCGCGATGGGAGCGATCATCGAGTGCAGGGGCGCGGCCACTACCGGCGTGCCCCCGAGGCCGTCCGACCCCTCCAGGACGTCCCGGTGGGTCTCCTCCACCGCGCGCACGGCCGCTTGCACCGGGGTGTACCGGAGCTTCATGACCCGGCCCTGGTGCGAAAGATCGACGGCCGCGCCACCCTCGACCGCCACGACAACGTCGAACCCGCCGGTCCCGAGCCCCAGGTGGGCGGCCGTGGTGTTGAGCACCACCGTGTCGCCCGGGGCGACGGGGCCGGTGAGGGCGGGGTAGGCCAGGGCCTCGCGTTCGATGCCTTCCGGCTCGACGAGGACCGAGAGCTCCACGGCGCCCCGCCGTTCGGCGCGCACATCGAGCACCTTCCCGCGACGCAGGCGGACCAGGCCGGTCGGTTCGGTCGGATCCATGGCCCGAGTATGATGCCGCCCGCATGCACCCGCTGGAGCGCCTGGTCGACCTCGTCGCACTGCTCCTGGAATCCCGTCGGCCCCTGACGTTCGAGCAGATCCGCGACAAGATGTCCGAGGCCTACGGGCAGGAGGACCTCCACTCCGCCAAGCGGATGTTCGAACGGGACAAGGACATCCTCCGCGACGTCGGGGTGCCGATCGACGTCGTCGCCACGGACGTGTGGGAGGTCGAGCAGGCGTACGTCATCCGCAAGGACAAGTACTACCTGCCCCAGATCGACTTCGCGCCCGACGAGATCTCGGCGCTCCTAGTTGCGGCCCGCACCGGCGGGGAGGACGCCCCGGCGGAGCAGGCCGTCCGGAAGCTGCTGTACGGCGCGGACGGCGGCCTCTTGGCCGGCGCCTCCTCCGCCCCATTCGCGACCGAGGTCAGCACGACCGACGCTCGCCTCACCGCGGCCGCAGGGGCCATCGCGGCCCGGCGGAGCGTTCGGTTCGCCTATCGGACGGCCCGAGGCGCCGGGTCCGAACGCCACGTGGACCCGTGGGGGCTGGTGTTCCGGGCCGGCCACTGGTACCTGGTCGGCCTGGACCGCGAGCGAGGCGAGATCCGCGCGTTCCGCCTGTCACGGGTCTCGGGCGCGCTCCGCGCGGGGGATGAGGCCGGTCCGCCGCCCAAGGGGTTCCGGGCCGCGGAGCACGTTCAGGCGGGCCCGTGGGGCCCGGGAGAGCCGGAGGAACGGGCCACCGCTGCCTTCTCGCCGGAGGTGGCGTGGTGGGCCACCGGGGGGATCCAGGGCGCGGTGGTCGAGCGAACCCGCCCCGACGGCTGGGTCCAGGTGAGCCTCCCGGCGGCCCCCGGCGACGCGCTCGCGTCGTGGATCCTGTCGTTCGGTCCGGACGCCGAAGCCGTGGAACCGGAGTCGCTTCGGAAGGAGATCGTGCGGCGGCTTGAGGCGGTCTTGTGACTCCCGCGACCGGGGGCCGGCGGTCCGGGACGACGCGGGCCTCCGACCGCCTCGAGCGGCTCCTGGTGATCGTGCCCTACCTGGTCCGGCACCCCGGGACCGAGCTCACGGAGATCGGCGAGTTGTTCGGCGTGGGCCAGGAGGAGCTGGTCGAGGACCTGAACCTCCTCTTCGTGTCGGGCCTGCCGCCGTACGGGCCCGGCGACCTGATCGTCGTCGACATCGAGGACGGCCGGGTGTGGATCGACATGGCCGACTACTTCGCCAGGCCCCTTCGCCTGACCCGGGCGGAGGCCCTGGCCCTGTACCTTCGGGGGACCGCCCTGGCCGGCACGCCCGGCGTCCGGGAGGCCCCAGCGCTGGCCTCGGCCCTTCGCAAGCTGGAGGAGAAGCTCGGGCCGGAGGCCCTGGGCGAGCTGGCCCAGCGAGTGGAAGCGGGCGAAGTTGGGCGCCCCGCGGATACCCTGGACGCCGTCCGCAGGGCCGTGGAGGAACGGGAGAGCCTCCGGATCGAGTACTACGCCGCCTCCTCGGCCGAGACCACCACCAGGGAGATCGAGCCGGAGGAGGTGTTCTTCGCCATCGGGAACTGGTACGTGGCGGCGTGGGACCATCGCTCCGACGAAGAGCGGCTGTTCCGGGCCGACCGAATCCGAAGCGCCGAGCCCACCGGCGTCCGCTTCGAGCCTCGAGGCCTGGCCGGCGCCGGCCGCCCCCTGTACACCCCGACCGAGCGGGACGTGCCGATCCGCCTGCTGCTCCATCCCGGCGCGCGGTGGGTGGCCGAGTACTACGAGGTCGGCGAGGAGACCGAGCGGGAGGGCGGCGCCCTGGAGGTCGTGCTCCCGGCGAGCCGGCTGGAATGGGTGGCCAGGCTGGTCCTTCGCCTGGGCGGCGAGGCGGAAGTCCTAGAACCTCCCGAGCTGAAGGCCCGGGTCGGGGACCTCGCGCACCGGACCCTCGGACTGTACGAATAGGGTAGTCCTCACCGCTCCCCGGACGCTAAACCGCTCCCGCTGTCGGGCCGATACAGGTCGTGTCATGACCACGATCCGAACCACCTGTCCCCGCTGCGGGGAAGTGGACATGGGACCCCAGGCCATCCTCCTGTCGGTGACGCAGGGCGGGCGCGAGGGCACCTACCGCTTCACCTGCCCCACCTGCTACGAAGCGGTGGAGAAGCGGGCCGACCGCAAGATCGTGGCCCTCCTGGTGTCGGCCGGCGTTGACGTGGCCGGACGGGGCGAGGAGCGGACGGCGACCATGTTCGACGAGGAGCCCGTGGAGACGGCCGATCCCAGGGACCGGCTGCCCGAAGGTCCACCCTTCACCATCGACGACCTGATCGACTTCCACTTCAGGCTGGTGGACGACCGGTACATCCAGGAGTTCCTGGCCAGCCAGCGCTGAGCTGCGGGCTCCGGTACCATCGCCGCGTGACCGCACCCGCCGCCGTCTGGATCGCCATCGGCCTGACCACGACCGTGGCCATCATCGCCGTGCTGATCGCGCTGGTCCGCCACGCGCTGCTCCTGGGGCGAACCCTCAGGCGGTTCCAGGAGGAGGTCCAGCCCATCGCCGACGAGATCGCGGCGGAGGGGGAGCGGGCCTCATCGAGGTCCCCGCGGGGGTCTCGCCGCCCATCCGGCCCGCTCGGCCGGTCCTGAACCCCTCGCAGTAGAATCGCCCCGGGCGTCTGCCCACGTGACGACATGTTCAACATCGGACCGCTCGAGCTCATGGTCATCCTGGTCATCGCGCTCCTCGTCGTGGGCCCCAAGCGGCTCCCCGAGGTGGGCCGGTCGATCGGCCGGGGCCTGCGGGAGTTCCGCAAGGCCCAGGACGAGGTGCAGCGATCCATCCGGCTGAGCCTTGACGAGGAGCCGCCCTCGGTGCCGATGAAGGGTGCGGCCGCACCGGCCGAAGGAGGCAAGGAGGCGAGCGACGCTTCACCGGCCGAGCGGGGCGAGGGCGACGCGGCCCCTCCGAGCGAGCCGCCTGCCCCCCAGGAGGGGACGCGCCTGGCAGGACCTCCCGAGTCTGGGGCGGAGTAGGCCGATCCCGAACCGGCCGCGGACATGACGCTGATCCCCGAGCGATTCCGCCGCCGTCGCGGCCGCGACCAGGAGTCGACCATGACCCTGGTGGAGCACCTCGAGGAGCTCCGCAGCCGGCTGTTCATCTCGCTCGGGGCCATCGGTGTGGCGGCGATCGTCGGCTGGTTCCTGTACGAGCCGGTGCTGGATCTGCTTCAAGAGCCGTTCTGTAAGACGATCCAGAGCCTGCCCCCGGCGAACCGCCCCGCGACGGGGTGCCGCTTCATCTTCCTGGGGGCGGTCGACGCGGTCGTCATCAAGCTCAAGGTCATCGTGTTCTTGGGGCTGCTCATCGCCCTGCCCATCGTGCTGTATCAGCTCTGGGCCTTCATCGTGCCAGGGCTGACGAAGCGCGAGCGGCGTATGGCGGTGCCGTTCGTCGTCTCGTCGGTGCTCCTGTTCGCCCTGGGCGCGGCGCTCGCGTACCTCACCCTTCCCCGTGGCCTCGGCTTCCTCCTGGGCTTCGCCGGCCCCGCGTTCGTTCCGCAGCTCACGGGAGACAAGTTCTTGGGGTTCGTCATGCTGCTGACCCTGGCGTTCGGCCTTTCCTTCGAGTTCCCCATCGCCCTCATCTTCCTGTCGATCGCTGGCGTCGTTTCGAGCCAACAGATGCGGGAGTGGCGGCGGAGAGCCATCATGTTCATCGCGGTCTTCGCGGCCGTCATCACCCCCAGCGCGGACCCGTACACGATGCTGGCGCTGATGATCCCCATGGTGCTGTTCTACGAGGCCGCTATCATCGTGGCCCGCCTGTTGAAGCGATAGGGAGAGCGCATGGCCATCAAGGGGAGGAGCAAGCCGCGGAGCCGGAAGGTCGTGACCCCCGGTCCCCGCCCCGCCTACGTCCCGGTGAAGAAGCCCCTCCTGGCCCGGCGGGGGGTCCAGATCGCCATCCTGGCGGTGGTCGCGGCCGGCGCCGCGGCCGGCATCTGGTACGGCATCGCGAAGGAGCGGACCGAGGACCGGGCCCGCCAGCTCGAGCAGCGAAAGCGGACGGCGGCTGTGACCTTCCAGGGGAAGGTCGAGGCGGCCATCGTGGGCGTGGGGCAGCCGGCGCCCCCCAGTGGGTTCAGCGCGTTCCCGGCCCTGGCGGCCGACCTCGACGGGCTGGCCGCAGGCGACGTGAAGCCAGAGGCGGCGGCGGAGGCCGCGAAGGGCGTTCGGACGACAGCCAGGGGCGCCTGGCAGGCCCTGGACGAGATCGACCTCACGGAGATGGTCGCCGGAAAGGGCTTCGACCTGT
>Ga0214471_10002598_pt1 | contig 14132 bp, 18 predicted proteins | sample RVTome_5_FD_207665 | JGI IMG/M metagenome (GOLD analysis project Ga0214471, IMG submission 207665) | Soil microbial communities from uranium-contaminated site in the Upper Colorado River Basin, Wyoming, United States - RVT142D155 | ecosystem: Environmental > Terrestrial > Soil > Contaminated >...
TTTGATATCGTTTATTTTTCTTACGAAGACGAATATTCAACCGTCGACGGCTCAACGGTAACGGACCTGCCATCGACATTTACTTCGATAACCATTGGCGAACACACCAAGCGAATCCGCGATTATTACGGCACCCCCCAGGAACTGAAAGACCTGGCTGACAAGATTGACGAGGTGGTGGATTCGGCAAAATGGGTTAAAGGCGAGGTTTCGGAGAATTCTGAATGAAAATCCGCTGCTAAAGAAATAAAGCCGGACCTCGAAGATCCGGCTTTTTTCTTTCTCAAATATTTTCGTGAATTAATAGATAGAATCGGCTCCCGCGATATCTCCTGCTTCGAGAGTCCTTGCATTGGTGTCTCCTTCAGAACCATAACCGTACATTGTCTGGTCAGAACATGCGGCATCATATAAATCGTCGAGTCCGAAGGTATGGCCGGTCTCATGCTGGGCGATACTTGGGAAATCCATATCCAGGGGAGCTCCGGTCATTGACCATGTGAAATCCACATCGTCGTAAATCTGATCCCATTCGACAATTTCTTTCCAGCCTGGCGGACCATAGAATGTTCCCCAGACCGATGTGACCGCAATTGCACTTCCGGGTGCATTCTGGAAGAATACCTCGTTCTGCCCGTCCGGAGACACGGTATCAACAGAGAGAGGATCGGTTGTGGCAGAACCGCTCCCAATTACATTGATACTTCCACCATTGTTAAGAACTCCATCGCAGGCATCTTCCCACTGATCTATCGCTGCTACCATTGCCGGCAGTACCGCACTTGTTGAAAGCCCACCGTTATTTGCGGGATTTACAATGTAATTTTCGACGACCTTCCACTTGACGCCATTTCCAAAAGTTCCGTAACAGTTTGATCCATCAGTCGTACCGCCGCCACCGCCGCCGCCGGGGGTTCCGGGAGGCTTTTTCGCGCCATTTCTTACAATACCCTCGGGTACTCCGTTGGGGTAATGAAGAATCGCCATTCCATCAACAATCTTACCCGACTGCGGGTCGACAGCCGATCCGAGCGGAATAATCACTGTGTAATCATTCGCCTGGTACGCCAGGTCCCAGTTCAAGCCATCTACATCACCGGTGATATCCGCCTGCGGAGTTACCGGAGATCTGTCTGTTCCATTCGAGCAGCTTAGGCTTACAGCCAACAGCACAGCCATCGCGGCAACGACTAACAGAAATGTCAAAGTTTTTCTCATGTCTAATTACCAGCCTGTAATGATAAATTTGAGGGTAAATACTCTGTCCCTCTCGAGGAATAAAATAATATAGCACCATAAACTGTAAGTCAATATAATTTTTACCTTGGTTAATAATAATGTTTCAAGAGGTAAATTAGTGGAAATTGTGTCCTTTTTAGTTTTTAATCGTTTAACAGGTAATGAGGATAATTATGAATGATCCAGGAATCTGGCGAGGGCTGGTTATCGCAACGGTACTCGCGGTGTTTATCAGTGCGGGTTCAGGCTGCAAAAAGCCGGAAGAGGGTCCCGGTATGGGATTCTCAATGGACCCGGTCAATGTAAGTGTAGAACGTACCACCATTCGTGAGACTGTGGTTGCATCGGGAACAGTCGCGGCCAACCAGGTGGTTGACTTAAAGTGTAAGGCGTCCGGTGAAATAGTCTCCCTTCCCTTTGACATCAGCGACCAGGTCCGGATGGGAGATTTGGTGGTTGAACTGGATACAACCGATGAAGAGCGGAATGTAGAGGTCTCGCAGGTGAATCTCTCGCAAGCTCAGGCAAATCTCCTTAAGGCTCAGCAGAATCTCGATATTGCGGAAGAAGAATACGAGATTTCCAAAGAATCCGCAGAGTTGGAACTGGAAATTTCTCAGCTTCAGGCAGACGAAGCGAGAGCGCGCGCTGACAGGCTGTGGGCATTAAAAGAGCAGGGATTCGCCGGTCAGGAAGAATGCGACGCGGCGGAGACATCCGCCCGGACCGCTGAAGCGAATGTTGAGCGCGCCCGAATTTCCCTTGAACAATTGAGAACCGAGGAAGCGTCGCTTGAATTAAGGCGGCAGGACGTTAGGCTGGCGCAGGCGTCGCTCGAGCAGTCACGAATAAATTTGAACATCTCTCAGCAGAGACTTGAGGATACAAAAGTATATTCTCCGATGGACGGAGTTGTCACGGCGAGGAATGTCCAGGTCGGGACCATAATTTCATCGGGAATCAGCAATACGGGCGGGGGAACTACAATTCTCACGATATCGGACCTGTCGAAGATCTACGTGCTGGCATCGGTCGATGAAAGCGACATCGGACGTGTGGTTCCGGGAATGGTTGCTGAAATCACGGCGGACGCATTTCCTGGACAAAAATTTGCAGGTGTGGTCGAAAGGGTTGCGCAGCAGGGATCGAATGTTTCCAACGTAGTGACCTTTGAGGTCAAGATTGGCATCACCAGCGATAACAAAAACCTCCTGATGCCGGAAATGACAGCCGATGTCGAGTTGGTTATCCTGGAGAAGGCAGACGTGCTGGCGGTTCCTGTCGCGGCGGTCTCAATAGAGGACGGGCAGAGGAGGGTAGCGGTATTGACGGCAAACGGTGACATCGAGTTCAGGAACGTGGAAGTCGGGATCAACAATGGTGAATTGATAGAGGTCACGAGCGGACTTAAAGGTGGGGAGACACTGGTCATCGACGAAGGTTCCGCTGAAAGCCAGTGGCGCAGCGGATTCAGCCAGGGAATGATGCGGTTTGGCGGACGCCGATGATCATCCGCACCAGAAATATTTTCAAGACTTACGTAATCGGCGACAGCCAGGTCCACGCGCTCGACGATGTGAGCGTTGATGTTGAAGAGGGCGAGATGGTAGCGGTGATCGGAGCGTCGGGCAGCGGCAAGTCCACCCTGATGAATATGCTGGGTTGCCTTGATAAGCCCGACTCCGGAATTTACCTCCTGAATGATTATGATGTCTCAAAATTACCGAAAAATAAACTTGCTGAAATTAGAAACAAGCGGATTGGATTTGTCTTCCAGTCGTTCAGCCTGATACCGAGGACTTCCGCGCTTGAAAATGTTGAGTTGCCCCTTTTATATGCCGGACGTCGCGATGCCAAAGAAAGGGCTATCGAGAAACTTGAAAGTGTCGGGTTGAAAAAACGGATGCGTCACATGCCAAACCAGCTTTCCGGTGGTGAAAGGCAGAGGGTCGCTATCGCGCGCGCGCTGATTACGAATCCGTCGATAATACTGGCAGACGAGCCCACAGGAAATCTGGACAGCAGAACGAGCGAAGAAATCCTCGATATTTTCAAGGGCCTTAATGAAAATGGAATGACGATGCTGATCGTGACGCATGAGGACGAAGTTGCCAGGAAGTGCAAGAGGGTCATCCAGATGAAAGATGGTAAAATTCTTAGTGACGGGATGAACCAATAAAAAAAATGCCTATTGGAATAACCATAAAGGTAGCCCTCAAGAGCCTCTACGCGAACAAGCTTCGGTCGATACTGGCAATGCTTGGAATAATTATCGGTGTTGGCGCGGTGATCTCCATGCTGGCGATCGGTGCGGGAGCACAGGCCCAAGTAATGGAGAGGATATCATCGATGGGGACACGCCTGCTGGTCGTGCGTCCGGGACAGCACGGTACCCATGGGGTGATGAGCGGACAGGCCCAGAACCTGACCGAAGAGGATGCGCTGGCAATTTTGAATCAGCTTGATTCGATAGTTGAAGCCACTCCGGTCGTATCGGGAAACGCCCAGATAAAATACTTCGCGAACAACTCCCGATCTAACGTAATTGGAACCGCGATCACATATTTTTCGATCCGAAATTACGAAGTTGAGTACGGCAGGGCATTTACCGAAGCCGAGGTGCAGAACAGGGCGCGGGTCGCTGTCATGGGTCCTACCACCGCGGAACAGCTTGGATTCAACATTAACAATATTGGAGAAAGTGTAAAAATCGATGGATTAAATTTTACAGTCGTAGGTATCCTGAAAACCAAGGGTGACCAGGGCTGGTACAATCCCGACGACCGCCTGCTTGTTCCTTTCACTACCGCGATGAATACAATCTTCGGACAGGATTCTGTCGATGAGATCGACCTTATGGCTGCTGAAAATGTCGACTTGACGGTGGTGGAAGAAGAAGTCGCGGATCTGCTAAGGGAGCGCCACAGGATAGGAACCGGCGGCGAGGATGATTTTTATGTCAGGAACCAGGCTGACATCATTGAGACTGCCGATGAATTCAACCGCACATTCACTATCCTGCTTGGCGCGATTGCGAGTATTTCGCTGCTGGTCGGTGGAATAGGGATCATGAACATCATGCTGGTCACGGTTACTGAGAGGACAAGGGAGATCGGGATACGTAAGGCAATCGGCGCTAAGGACAGGGATATATTAAGCCAGTTTCTTCTCGAAGCAGTGATAATGAGCGTATTCAGCGGAATTATAGGGATCGGAGCGGGACTTGGCGGTGCTGATCTGATAAACGCCACTACCGAGTTCGCGACATTGGTCCAGCCATTCGCTATTATTGTTGCTTTTTCATTCGCTGTAACTATCGGGATATTTTTTGGTTATTATCCCGCCAGCCGGGCAGCGATGCTGGACCCGATAGATTCACTGTATTATGAATAGAAATCGAAGAGCGTGTATAATTAGTCCGTTAATGGAGTCAACATGAGCACATATCGGCTTGCATGCGTAATAGAAAAAGATTATGACGGGTATTATGCGTATTGTCCTCAATTACAGGGATGTTACACTCAAGGCAGTACTTATGAAGAGGCTCTTGCGAATATTCGCGACGCGATGAAATTACATATTGAGGACAGGCTTGCAAACAATGAAGAAATCCCATCGTCTAATGGTCAGCAATAAAAATCTCAAATTTTATCCGCTAATCCACGACAGATGGCAAGACTTCGAAAAGCTGTTTGGCAAAAACGGTGCCTGCGCCGGATGCTGGTGTATGTTCAACCGATTGACCAGGAAGGAATTCGAAGCGGGGCAATACGATAAAAATAAGCGCGCAATGAAAAAGATAGTCGGGAATGGGCGCGAGCCTGGAATTCTCGCCTATCTGAATGGGGAAGTTGTCGGATGGTGCTCGGTCGAACCGAGAGAAAAGTTCGAAGCACTGAAAAAATCCAGGGTATTTAAACCCGTCGACGACACGCCCACATGGATCATCAGTTGTGTTTTTGTCGATAAAAATTATCGGAATATGGGTGTCAGCGAGGGATTGATCAAGGCCGCGGTAAAACATGTCAAAAAGAATGGAGGGGTCGCGGTCGAAGGATGTCCTGTCGAGCCGCGAAAGGACAGAATGCCGGACGTATTCGCGTACTACGGGCTTCCTTCATCGTTTAAAAAAGCGGGATTTAAAGAAATTGCCAGGCGCACAGAAATCCGTCCCCTGATGCGGTACACCATTAAGAAATCAAAATAAACCTTAGACTTCTATCGCTCCACCGATCTTTTCGAGATGATTCCTGAATGTATACGCGGGATCCTTTTCCCGCTCCGCCACATACTCATCCACCTTTAACTGGATCCTCAAAGTATCTCCGGACGCTATCCGCTCAGCCTGGCGTCTCTCGGTTTCCTGTATTGATTTTGCGGTATTAATGATCGCGTCGATATTTTCCGCAGCGAAGAAAATAACCCCGTCGGAATCCGCGAATATGTAAAATTCTTTTGTCACGATCAAGTTTCCAAAATTCGCCGACTCGAGTGCATTTTCTCCTCTCGGGAACAGCCGCTGAGGTCCCGACGGGCAGGAGCCATAAGTGAAGACTGGAAATCCGATCTCACGGATCTCCGAAGTGTCCCGATGGTAACCCCAGACAATCATCCCACCAAGTCCCGACGCTTTCCCTTCGAGTACCGTCAGATCCCCAATGCAGCCTTCGTCAGTACGTCCGCCGTTATCAATGACCATTATGTCGCCGGGCGAAGCGTCGATCATCGCTTCAAGAAAAACGTCTACGCTTCCAAAGTGCCGTACAGGGAGAATCTTCCCGGCGCATTTTGAATTATGGATGAGCGGATTTATCCCGGGAGGAGCGCCATTATACGTAATTTTGTGCTTCAGGCATGCGTCGGCTATCAGGGGGGTGGAGAGGCCTTCAAATGCAGAGTTAATTTCGTGGTTATCCATCTTTACCTCCAATTTTTTCAGGCAGGATAACTTTACAATTCACCCCGGAAAAATTCAATGCCGATATGCACAGTATATGCGTGGTAAATCAATCAGCGCAGTCGTTTGTAACGGGTTATTTCTTTGCCATCGCGGTCCTGGATCGACAGGAATCCGGCTTCGTTAATGGCGAAAATAAAATGGCCTTCCTCCCTGTCTACATTCAGACGCCCGTTCACCGCCTTCGCAAACTGGACACTGTCAACGTAGGTTCCATCCTCTTTGTAACTCCTGGTAGTGATGGTGAAAGTGTCGATCTTGAGGGTGACAATTATTTTTTCCGTATCTTCGAAGACATTTTCCCACGTACCGACAAATTGCTGAGGCGGTGCAGCGGTATCGCAGGACACCAGGATAAATTGAAGGATCGTCACCGCAAGTATTGCGAGACACCATATTTTCGCGCGACGTAGTCTCATTGGTGCTGCGAATATATCACGAGGAATTTGTTGACGTCAATAATGGTCTAAACAGGGGATTAAACCTCTTTGTGTTAGCGCCTGCATTTTGCAGGGATAATAATCCGGAGTAATTTTTCGAGGTGAACCAATGAACAGATTAATATTCGCGCTTATAGCGGCAATTGCAGGGACGACCATGTTCGTGTCCGACGCGGCGGTTGCCCAGTCCGGTGGAACAGGAACCCTTCCGGCGGGCACCCCGGTCAGACTTGTCATGATGGAAGAAATTCATTCAAACCGGAACCAGGTCGGGGACGAAGTATTATTTTCGGTACTTGAGGACGTTGTGGTGGAAGGGACAACATACCTGGTCGCTGGAACACCTGTAATAGGGGCGATAAGCGAAGTCCGCCCAGCGAGAAGCTGGGGACGTGGCGGATATGTCGATGCTCAGATTTCGTCGATCATGCCTCTTTATTCCGATCCAATCCGACTCACCGGGTCGCAGACTGAAAGTGGCGGGTCTGATACGGCCACATCGGTCGGCGCGACGGTCATCATCGGCATCTCGGTTGTCGGGATACTTGCTGGCGGAGCGCTTTCGGGAGATACGGCTGTAATTGATGCCGGGACAGAATTTACAGTGTTTACCGCCGAGGATGGGGAAGTACGTGTTTTCTCAGACAACCACAAACGTACTATGGTTAACGACTGGCTTGCGTCTAAAGTTGTGGATTCCTTCACCGGGTATCATTGGGACAATACATTCACGATAGGCGAAGCGATTGAATATATTGGATATGACCTGAATGATGTACAGGTCCATGTCGCTCAGCAGGAAAATTACTATTGGCTGGTAACCGCGGAGCTCGATGATGGCAGAAATGCTGAGTTCACGTTCCAGCCATTTCAGGAGCCTTATATCGGAAAATGGAACACGCTTGAGCCGCAGAATTTCTTCGCGAGAGAGATCATGCTCGCGATGGATGAATCTGATTCGGGCGATGAAGACGATAACGACTTTCCGTTTGGATTATAGATTTTGAATCTCATCTGAAAACGCAAAGACAAGATGGAAATATAAATCCAGTCAATTCTGACTGATCTGCAGTGCCCTTACGTCGATGATGTAGTTGATGGCTTGGGCGTCAGGATTTAAAGGGATCAAATTACCAGTTGCACAGTCCGAGTGTTCATCCAGCCAACCAGGATACTGAACCGACCATTTCAATGTTTTAGCTGTATAACCCCCAGTCTGGATGATATTAATCTCCATGAGGTAGTGGCCCGGATTCGAATAATCTAATGCCCCCCATTTTGTTTTTTCAATAAAGCAGCTTCTATCCAGCCAATATTGGAGATATTCATCTATCGCTTTGCCTTGTGGGGATTGGGACATTCGTTGCTGTTTATTGATATCAATAACCACAGAACCCACAATGAAAGATAGCAGCACCAGTGAAATGAACAAGCTGCGCAATGCAGATAGCAGGCCGAAATTGAATTTATAGCGGAGCACAATGTTCCTCCTGCCTAATTTTACTCCATAATCTGTCAGTTAAAGAATCTAGTGTATTCGATGTAATGTTACTGGTGTTTGCCAGGATTAACCAGCTGGAACCAGTGACCGTCCGGATCGTGAAATGTCGGGCAGTCAGGAGTTCCGTCATCTCCCGAAAATTCCAGTCCCCGCGATTTCAGTTCCTTCATTTTCGCCTGAAGCTCTTTTGTATAAAAGCAGATCCCGTTTCCTGAGGTTTGATAATCAGCCGATTTTCTCAGTCTTGGCGAATAGTCAGATCGCAGCAGGATTTCAGATTCTCCAATTTTCAGCCACGCGAAATGCTCACCCTGCAGAGCTGTGACTTCCAGACCCATCTTGTCGCGGTAAAACGCAAGGGATTTTTGAAGGTCGCTCACGAAGAGCTCGATATGTCCGATCTTCATCTATGCAGTTCCTTCCCTGATTGTTGTCATGAAATTTTCTACCGATTTAGCGACCCCGTCCCAATCCTCCTTTTCCACCAGATCAGGAGACGCCAGGGTCGCGCCAACTCCTATCGAAACTGCACCAGCTTTTAAAATATCCAGCGCATGTTCGGGTCCGACTCCGCCGGTCGCTTCGAGCTTCCAGTCAGGACATGCCGCCAGCAGCCATTTTATATAAGCTGCGCCTCCAAGGCAATTCACGGGAAATACTTTTACAATATCCGCGCCCCAGTTGAAGGCGGCCTGGATTTCGGACGGTGTTGTCGCGCCGGGAATGCACACAACATCCGCGTCCCACGGAAACAGGTCCTCGAATCCATACGGTGACACGACATAATCAGCGCCACCTTCTTCTATTGCGCGGCAGGCGTCCGATTTAACCCGGACAGTTCCGAGTCCGATCATCGCTCGCGTACCGAATTCTTTTTTGACGTTTTTCAGCAACTCCAGCCAGCCGGGAATGGTAGTGGTTACCTCGAATGCGGGAACTCCACCGGTTATCAGCGCATCGGCGATTTTCATTACTTTCCTGATGTTCCTTTCCCTCGTGACACCGATGATCTTCCCTTCGAGCAACCCCTTAAGTGTTTCCGCTTTAGCCATATACTTCTCCTGTCAATTTCTGCTTCAGCTTTCCATGATCTCAATTTTTATTTCATGGCCGGACTCAACTTCGACTTCAATCGCACGGGAATAATCCCTGATGATTATTTCCCCGTTCAGAGTTTTCCCGGCGGATTCTATTGTATATGATTCGAGTGCATCCGACACTGCGATATACAGAGTACGCAGGTTTTCCGAATTTATTTCGATGCGGGTCCGCTTTTTGTCTTCATCGTACTTGTAAAGGTAGTGGAACCTATCCCCGGATTCCTCAAATTCCATTGTGACTTCAGCGTCAATAACTCCGGTAATATTCCAGTGAGGCTCAAGCCAGACCTGTGAATATCCGGGACGTTCACACCGCACACCGGCCATCGACTGTATAAGCGCGTTCATCATGGAACTTGCACCCCAGCAATCGTATTTCCATCCATCGAACCAGCTCGCGGTGAAATCATCGGGAGGCTTTCCCCTGGGACCATACCAGAACCATGACTCTCCCGTTTTATCGATCATTGTGAAATATCGTTGAAGAATATGAGCGCCATAATCCGGGTAACCGTATTTTATCGACGCCAGCGCGAGTTCGCCGCCGGCGATTGGAAGCAGCCCGCCGTTGACGTACATACCGGGTTCCATTTTGTCATCGCCAAAAGTCCCGGCAGGGAATCCCGGCTCGATGGCGTACCATTCGACAAACGTCTTCACAAGGTTACGCCTGCGATAGTACTCCCTGACAATCAGGCGCGACTGATGCGGGTCGGGGAGTCCGCGATTTACGCTGAACAGATTTGAGATCGACAACTGCTCATCTTCATGTATCGAGTCAAGGAATTTTCCGTCGAGTGGAAGCCTGTGAATATAATGCGCGTCCATGAACAGGATCCGGTTCGCGAGATGCCGCAGGTCATTTTTAAGCAGGTGAAATCCCCCGGCATCGTCGACACGGTCGAGCGAGTGAAGCATGATTGACATCAACTCGTACGCCTGGTACAGGCCGCTGACGTCGCCGTGCATGATCCCGAATTTTGTTTCTTCATCAATTTTCCCGGGCCAGTGAAGTTCACTCAAATTCCCGCGGTAATCGAAATCCCACATATCGATCGTAAATGGCCGTTTAGGAAGGTCGGTTTTTTCATCCCACGTGTCCGGATTGATGTGGAGATGATCCAGTCCAAGCTGGAGTTTCGGGAGAATCGATGAAAGCCACTCATTATCACCGGAAGCCAGCCACGCGTGGAACGCTGCATAGACCGCGAGGTACTGCATGTCGGGAGTCAAAGGACATTCGCGGACAGAACCATCGAGATCGAGGTAATCCATATACGCTCCGTTGCTCGATTGTGTCCCGAGGATAAAATCAACCAGCGATCGCGGACTAGAATCGAGGTATACCGTAACCGGAAGCATGTAGATATTGTCGCGGAACCTCAGATGGTTTCTGTCGGGAGACCGGAATCCGTGGACAGTGTTTTCGCCGGTGGAAATTTCCAGCCGACTTTTTTCGTAGATGGATTTAATGTGGTCCCAGTACTCATTCCATTCGCGCAGATTGGTCCGGATGTCTATCATTACAAGGCGGATTTTAACACTAATTGAAGGACTAATTCAGGATAAGGCTGGATGCAAATTCGGAAATTGCATATCCTCAGACCAGCGTTCCCGGTTAAGAAAAAAGTCCCGTGAGCCGGGACTTTGTGAATACGAAATTAAATCAATTTAGTGAATCTCCGCGCCGCTGATATCGATCTCCCAGTTCTTTTCTGTGTAAGCAACCGGGCCGTTTGGTGAATAATCGATAACTTCGTATTTGTGTATGGTCAGAGTTCCGGTGATGCATGGAGAGTCATAGGCGTTACAGGGTGCGACTAACAGGTTCAATTCCCATTCGGTTCCACCGTAGTGATGGTCGTTCCCCCATGTATGTTCGCCTTCGCCATGATAATGGGAGCCAGCATCGGTGATATTCTTCGTCGCCGGCAGATTGAGAATGTGTCCCGGATGATTTCCGATCTTCATTCCAACCATTACTTTCGAATGCGTTGCATCGCAGTGCGCGTCGCGGATCCTGAGCTTGCCGTGCTTTGTAAATTGGTGGATCTGGCTCGGATCGACTCCCCAGACTGTAAAACCGTAGTTCACATTGAAGAAACTCTGGCAACTCCACCATGGGTGATCGTTGTTGTCGCCTTCACCTTCGCGTTCAATGAATGATGGATTTATCGCCTGGAATGTAGCGATGATTTCGTCGGCGTTGTCGCCGTTATCGCCCTGGAAATCGCTGGTAACAGGATTGGAGCCATTAGAGCAGCTCATCATCAGGAGCAGGGAAAATGAAGCCAGCACGATAATCAAATTGGAAATTTTACGCATGTGATTCCTCCCTAACTTTGGGGCTTTGGATTAGATCCGCATCCGGACAAAATGATACCACATGAATGGGTATTCACAAAATTGTTTGAAAAATAAATTTTGTTATTGATTATTGCCTAAATTACTGACCCGCGCCTTGGTGCCATATCACAAGCATGATAGAATAGCGGCATGAAAAAAAAAGCAAAGATAGGGGAGCTGCTGGAAATTCGGAGGCGTCAGGGAGTTGCGATGTACAAGAAAGGGTTCAACCAGTACGAAGTGGCTGAAGCTCTTGGCGTAAAGCAGGCGTCGGTGAGCAGATGGATCGCATGCGAGGCGGAAAGCGGCGAAGACGGTTTGAGATGCAAGCCGCGCACCGGGCCTGAGCCGAAGCTTAATGGCGAGCAGAAAAACGAAGAGTTGCCGCGTATAAAAAAACGCCTAAGAGCGCGGCTCGACGCTGATTTTCGTGGATGAGAGCGGGTTTGATTTGTCGCCGCACGTCAGTCGCGGATGGGCGCCGGTCGGCGAAACGCCGGTCGTAAAATTTCCGCTCAGGGGCAGACGAATTTCGGCGATAAGCGGAGTGACGTTGAATGGCGTGGTATACTTTCGCATGTACGAACATTCGATCACGTCGAAAGAGGTGGCGGTGTTTGTACGGCACATCGCGCGGCAGATCGCCGGTCCGATCGATATGATCTGGGACGGAAGTCCGACACATCGGGCGCGGGATGTCGAATTGGAGATCGACATGTTGTGGTCCAGGTTGCAGGTTCATCGATTTCCCGTGTACCGGAGTTGAATCCCGACGAATACTTGTGGAACTGGCTGAAAAACAAGGAACTTGTCAATTGCGTGAACAACTCTCTCATGGAATTAGGCGAAAGACTCAGGAGAGCCGTGAGGAGCATTCGACGCCGTCCGGAAATCATCTGTTCATTTTACAAGGCCAGTCTTCTATCATGTCATTAAGAAAATACATTAATCATGCGCGGCTTAGTAACATGTCATACACAACATTTGACAATAGCTCAAATTTTGATAAAATACATTACCTTTTTAAATATAAAGTGCTACCAATAAGAAGGTAATCATTTTTTGCAAAAACCTTTCTTTGAATGGAGGTTGCGATGGTTAATATTTCTAATGATTCTGAAATAGAATCGGAGAGATTTACATCTTCGAATATTGGGTTTGCATTACTCAGAGAGTTGGACGATGGAACTTGCTATATAGGCGGTATATTTGTAGCAGACTCAAATCTTAGACCTGTTGAGTTTAGGTGTACTAGTCCTATAAGACCATCGAATGTTCAGAAAACACTTTATGGTTCTGAATTGGTTCCTGTCATAGCACAAGATTTAGTTTTAAAAAATGTACTCAATAAATTATCAGTTAAACCAAATCTTTTATTATGCGGAGATCAAGTATTTCTTGAGGCCAGAAAATTTGTAGATATTCCCATTATAGTATTGGAAGCCGAAGCTAGAATGCCAACGTCATCCGATGATGAAAAGATTGAAACTACCTTACTTCATAACAGATCAGGAAAGTTCAACACGCTACAGATATCTACTTTGCCTGGATTTTCATCGGATGGCGAAGAATGGCTGGGATTCCTGCAATTCATTTCAAATTCAAGAGATCTTTTAGAACCGTTCGAAAGAATATCCAATGCTCTTATGGAAGTCTATAAATCGAAATCCTGATGCACTAGAAATGGCTACTTTTCTAAAGGATATCAGAAGAAAATCGGCTTCTAAATTACTGCCCTTGCCTTCACCATCGACTTTCAGCCAATTAATGCCTCTTTCTGGTCACCCATATCAGAAAGAAGCTGAAAAGTTTAAATTAATCCTGTCTAATATAGCAGAAATTCGCAGTGATGTACTTGAATATCCTCAAACGACACGAGATTATGCTTGTATTTCTAAATATTCCGTTCAAGAACAAATGGGTGCTTGGTCATTTGAACATGAAAAGCTGGCAAGCCAAATAAATGAAACTACCCATAAACATTTATTCTCATGGAATACTCAAATTGACTTCGCCCTTAATATTCCTGAGCTTCATCTAGGAATAGTTACCGACCTAGAAACTCAGGTAGGTGATAATTTGTTTCATCCACTCGGTAGATCATTAATAATTGGTAAACGAAAGGCAGATGTTAAAGCGGAACAATTTGAGCTTGAAGATCAGGAATTAACAGATCCATTAGATAGACTGAGGTATCTTCGAAAAAAAAGAAAACTCAAAGAAAAAAGAGAAAAATATGAGAAGGAAAAGAGGTTAATTTCGAAGGAAGATTCTCTTGACTTTTGGGAAGCAATAATTTTTCCCTTATTGGAGGCCCCGCTTGAGTTTGCTTTTCAGCAATATATTTTGCCTCCAAATTTAAGATTATACGATTTTCAGAAGGAAGGAATTATACATTTAATTAATAACGATAATTTCTTACTATTGACTCCGGCATAAGTAATGTCCTATACTCTGGGTTGAGGGTGGAAAAAAATGAGACCACATGGCAGCCCGGACGAATTGGAGCGGCGACGGAGAAGGGCAATCTCTTTGCTTTACAAGGGTTA
>Ga0214471_10002599_pt1 | contig 14122 bp, 14 predicted proteins | sample RVTome_5_FD_207665 | JGI IMG/M metagenome (GOLD analysis project Ga0214471, IMG submission 207665) | Soil microbial communities from uranium-contaminated site in the Upper Colorado River Basin, Wyoming, United States - RVT142D155 | ecosystem: Environmental > Terrestrial > Soil > Contaminated >...
TTATCTCTATGACATCGGTATTGTCCGATGACCAGTTTGCGAGCCCGGTGATGTTATAGGTCGCGGTGCCGACATATATACCGGTAGCTCCAAGCAGGTGTACCTGCCCAGGTCTCAGGGTAGGTGGGACGTTGAATACATTTATGCTCTTCAGGCCTCCCTGGGGTTCAGGGCTGGCGGGAGTGTCTCCCTGACACCCGCTGTAGCTTAAAGAAAATAGAAGAGATAAAACTGTTATTAAAATCGTCAGTCTTACTGGAATTGCACGCATTTAACGCTCTCCGAATTTGATGGGGAAACTTACCGTTACCTTATAAGGCCCGGTTTAATGCATGGTACACTGCGAAATGGACAGTGTCAAGGAGACTTAAAAATACCTCTTTTAATCCGTCTTTGAGCCTGCAGGCAAACGAATGGGCACCGGATTTCCCGCTGCCCATTGCTTTCGGTAATTAACAGGAAGATTCAGGAACTAGCCGCCGTCCCCGCTAAAATACCTGCACCTTGGTTAACATGTACTTCACGAAATAACTGAATGCCGACCAGATCGACGTAACATCTACCCCCCACGGATCCTTTGGCCCGCCAAGGGTGCTTTCAGGTCCCTGTTGCTTCGGACCGCCGGCTCCGGGTGAATTACCCCACGGGCCTCCCGCGTCCGTACCAGTCCCGCTATTCCCCGGATCGGAAACCAGGTCCTGGCTTTCAAAACTAAGGTGATCCCCGGGCGCTACGAAATCAGCAGCTTTCGCCGCGCTTACAAGGCAGGTAAAAAAGGCAAAGACGAAAATTCCTGCCGCTATCATGCTGTATGTCATCTCGCTGCCAAATCTTCTGAACATTTTCTAACCTCCGAGTTCACGACATCACAGGCAATAAAAAAGCCATCCGGCTTCCGCGGAAGGCTGTACGCTTACTCCACGGAATGGCATGCACTGCCCATGACCTGTTTTTGGTCATAAATTCCTGGAGTCAAGCCATAGTGACTTATAGTATTCTACCACATGGTATTGGCTGCGTCAAGATGCCTACGTCACCCGTGCCGGGATCCCGTCGAATCCCCTCATCCCGAGTACATTCATGTAGACCTCGATAGTCTTGTCCGCCGCGTCGTCCCAGCTGAATAATTCCGCCCTCGATCGTCCGCGTACCCGGCATTCTTCCCTGATATTTTCATCCACGAGCATTCTCTCCATCGACCCCATCAACGCTTCGATTTTTCCCTCCTGGACATAGCACGGAGCGTCCCCGCCGATTTCCTTCAGCACACGAATATCGCTTGCTATCACCGGAGCGCCCGCTGCCATAGCTTCCAGAAGCGGAAGTCCGAATCCCTCGTGCGACGACGGGAATAAAAATGCCGTGCAGATCGAATACAGTGTCGCGACATCCCTGTCCTGAAGATATCCTGTGAAAATGATCCGGTCTTCAAGTCCGTAATCATTCGCTTTCTCGATCATCCGTTCCCTGTACTCACTCGACGATCCCACCAGCACAAGCTGAACTTCTTCGTGGTCTTTTGCCAGGATTGAAAATGCATCAATCGCAAGCTCGACATTTTTCCTTCGCTCGAAACTGCCGACCATCATGAAAAATCGCTCGAAAATTCCATACCTGTCCTTTACCGACGCTATGTTCTCTACGGCAGGCACATTAAAAAACGACTGGTCTATTCCATGATGCACAACTGTGATCTTCTCAGGCTTGATGTTGAGATATTCGACCAGGTCGTTCTTAGTGCAGTCGCTCACCGCGATAATGTGGTCGGCGCTCCTGTACGATTGCGGTATCCAGTACGAAAAATACCATCTCGACCCTGGAGGCATCATGTCAGGATGCTTGAGAATGATGAGATCGTGAGCAGTGACCACCCTCGGGATCGACGTCAGCCTTGGGACACCGAAACATGGAAGATGAATCAGGTCAGATTTCGCCGCTTTGGCTTTGGACGGCAGGTTGAACATTTCCCAGAGGATTCTTTCGCCGGTTGCACTGAAAGGCTTCCGGTCTTTAGGCCATAAAAGTTCGAGCGAGATCAATTCCCGCTTCTTTTCAAGAGCCCTCGCAATTCCGCGCGCGTACATTCCAAGCCCGGTCTGTACGGTTCCTGTGAGCGATTGCGCGTCGAATCCTATCTGTGGAATTTCAATCAATGGTCCTCGGCGCAATTTTAATCAGTTTAAGCCTCCGTAGCAAAGGTAATCTCAATATCGACCCTGCAACATTCTGCCCCAATCTCAATTATCCCACATTCAATCGAGATCGAAGGCCTCAGGGTCACCTGCTTTCTCCAATCTCACCTACAGGTATCCATCCGTTGCAATACCATACACGATCGGAAATCCGCCGTTACTCCCAATGAATTAGCTTCCTTCAGCTATGAAATTTCCGCCGGGACCAACCGAATAAATTTAGAAAATATCGTTCGGCGTGTCATTGATATTAAAGAAAATATAGCCATCAGATACATACGGACGAGTCCAGGGTACAGGGCCGTACGGGAATGAATCGGACAATGACATATTGTTCGGATTTGAAATCCATCGTCCTCAAATCCGGGACCGCTGTTCCACCACTTGCGGATTCTTCCGGGATCATTCGAAGTGGGGCGGGCCTGAATCACAGGCGATCGGGCACGGCATAAATGATGAAATTCATCGCCGGGGATTGCTGGTAGGCAAGTTTTATACTTACACTTTTCCCTGGAGAAGCCAATCTCCTACTTTGGATGTATCACAGGATCCTGGGCACGTGCGTAAGCAAGTAGCTCGACAACACTTAATTCGTTTGTGAGGCTCATAGGCCCAGGTGTCAACCTGGCGCTAATCTGAACGTTCACTGAATAATGCATTCGCTCCCCGGTACACCGCACCATTAGCGCCAATCTTACGAATAGGCTCATGTGCCAATAGGTTACTTGTCACAACAAAAGCTGGACGATAAACCATGGCGCGCCACAACCCCCCTACATATATATTGCAGGAGGGGACTCTTGGGTCGCCCATATGTACGCTCAATCGTTCGGATGCCAGTTGGGATACTGATCGTAGGCTGCATTGAATGTCAATTGCGTGAATTCATCCGTTGCGAGATCATAGACCCCTATTTCATCGAATTCAGGCTGCGATCCCATCCTTCTCCAGACTATTAACTGCTCGTCGTTTACTCCGAAGGATCCTGAGAATTCATTCTGCCCGGCAGGTGGATACGTCAGTTGTTCCTGTTCCGACCCATCGGGATTTATCGAATAGATCCTGAATACTCCGGAGGGAGATTCCTGGGCGAAGCATATTTTTGTTCCATCGGAATTGAAATCGGGTGACGATTCCCATCCGTTTGTATTAGAAAGGTCCACTTCGCCGGTTCCACCAATATTGCATGTCCATAGATCACGTGGACCACCTCCCGGGCCCGGACCCTCGAACGCAATCAGGTCGTTATTGGGACTGATGTCCGGGGCCGCAACTACACCGACGGTATCGAAGAATGTTACCTGCTGCTGGTCCATGCCATCCGGACGGATTTTCCATAATTTAGTCGATCCACCGCCGACACCATCGTACGACCAGTAGAATATCCACTCGGCGTCCGGTGTCCATATCGGATCGAAATTCCATCCATCAAAAGTAATCTGCTCCTGGTTCCCCCCGTCCTCATCCATAAGCCAGATATTCGCAGCATCGTAGCCGCCCCGACGCCAGACAATTCTGGTGCCATCCGGGCTCCAGTGCGGTTCCCAGTCATGTCCGGGAGAATATGTAAGTCGCGTCTGATTCGTGCCATCTCCCTGCATCCTGTAAATTTCAAAGTCGCCATCCACATTACTGACCCACGCGATTTTGCCCGGACCTTCCGGCGGAATAACCGGTCCCTTATCTTTAATATTTACCACAGCCATGAAATACGCGGACAGCGGCGAATCGGGATAATCGAAATTCTGTCCCCCATTGATCTGGGGGATGTAGGTTGTAGGGTTTTCACTCTCGACAGATCCAAATAAAATTTTCTCACCGGATGAATTTAAATCCAGGTCGCTCAAGGTGACTTTTAAAACAGTTTCTATTCCCACTGTTGTTACAACTTCCGCTGCCGGGAATACATTGATGAGGCTTGAAAGTACAGGACCCTCAATCCAGATGGCGGAAATTTCCTCCATCGCTCCTGATACATTTTCCGTCCCCTGCCAGTCATATACCGAAATATTCAGGATCAACTCACCGCCGGAGTATGCCGAATTTTCATAGAATGCGGTCGAACCCGCATCCGCAACACTAACCATGAAAGCCTCGGCACTGTTAGCGGAAAGCGAAAATGCGTCGGGTGGAAAATCGGGTGCATAAGATCCATCAGGTTCTTCCCAGCAGGCACTGACCGCGTACTGGAAATCAAATACATTCTGTCCGCCACTCTGCCTGAATTGAATATCGTAGCGGCGGGTATTGCTCCCCTTGGAAGATGTGAAAATTCCGCGTGTACCTGTGTCGATATCATAGACAATAGAATCCGGGTCGAGAGAATCGGCGAACTGCTTGTACGGATTGACCGTGGCGGTTGGCAGATTTGGCGGGCCGAGTTTCCCCGACGTAAATCCGAAGATGGAATTAAACGATGTAAATTCGTCCGGATTCCACCAGCGGGTGTATCCATCGGCGTTTTCGAGAACCGTATCGCCGTCTGACGCGTAAAGAACAGTTGGATCGTGATCGCTGAGTACTGATCCATTTGACATGAGAATTCCCCTGACATCGAACCCGTTGTACTTGTTGTTCCCGGGAAACGGATGCTGGGCCGTGACATTTACCTCGAAGTATCCATTGAGAGGATCGCTTCCGGGAAGTATCTGGATCGTCAGAAGATTAGTCGGCGCTAATGGCGGCTGGAGAAACTGGGTGACATTCGCCGTAAAATCTGCTCCGCGAATCGGGACAATTTCCGCGGTCATATCTTCGGCATTGATCGTTACATCCCATATTCCCCATAGCATGGTGTTCGAACGATGAGTTTGATTCAAACCGGACGTCTGGCTCAAGGTCGGCGATATAACCGAAGAGCTCGAACAGCCGAATGAAAAAATAGCCAGTATGATCAGTAACACTACATTTGAAACTCGCATCGCGACCTCCGGATTGAACCTTCACGGGAAATATGCGTTCAAATTATAACATTGGAATGCTGAATTCCCATTTAATGCCATCTAAAATGAGTTAAAATTAACGCTGATTTTTTTTTAAGGCAGTAATGCCATTTACTTGATTGAAAAAAAAATTTTCAGGAGCTAGACATGAAAGGCATGACGCAATCCGGGAGATTTTAATACGGCGTATTCCTGGGGAGGAGGCTGGAACGATTCCGCCGCGTCGATAGGGCTGGATCAGTGGGGAAATCTATACGTTTCAGGAAATTACAGCGGCATGGCGGGAGACGACGGTCCGGATTTCGAACCCGGTCCAGGCGTAACAAGAACTGGCGAGTACGGCAGGAATAACGACGGTTACCTGCTGAAGCTCAAAAACGATTTAACCTGGCAGGAATAAAATTGCGATTTAACCGGAGGAAATGATGCAACAGAAAATTTTAATGGCCATTGTTACATCGATTATTGCAGCCTGTGTATCCTGTTCAAATTTTTCAGAAAGAAATACCGCGGATATATACACCGCTTCTGCGGATCCCGGCGGCAACCTGGTTGTTTATGGGCATTTCAATACGAGCCTGGATTTCGACCCGTCTGAAGGGGAAATGGTGTTAGAGTCGATTGAGGAATATGATAATTTCCTCGCACTGTACGACAGCGATAATACCCTTCAATGGGTTTATACATGGGCAGGTTATGGGCGGGTTCGAAGTGGCGGCGATGCGTCTGAGTACGTGAAAAATATCATCATGGATGGCGCTGGTGGAATTTATCTCGGCGGATATTTTAACGGCATAAGGGACCTCGATTTCACGGATGAAGAAGATATTCACGAATCTGAAAAACTTGGAATTACCGACGCGTACTCGAACTACGGAGCGTTTATTTCCAAATACAATGCAGACGGTTCTTTCGAATGGGCAGGATCGTGGGCAAACCCTTATGGCGCAGATGTGAACGCGACATATGTTGCAGGCAATGGCGATCTTTTTGTGATAGGAGAATATGAAGGCGAGATGGATTTTGACCCCGGCCCCGGACAGAAAATATTCTCCCCGACCCATACCGGCAAATTCTGGGAAGGAGGCGAGGACTTTTACGTCAGCCGATTCAATCCTGATGGAACCCTGGTCTCGACCTTCACCTGGGCTTACGACCAGGGTGTTTTCACGCCGCAATTCTGCTTTGTCGATCCGGATGACCACTTTCACTTCATCGGATCCGCCACTGAAGCACTGGACATTGATCCTGGCGCTGGAGAATTTATCATCGATCCGACGTCCGGCGATCCTATATTCATGTGCGAGATAGATGACGAGGGAGAATTGATCCACGCAAACTCAATTATTCCATCGCAGACAGAATTATTTCTGAACAATGCCGCCATGGATTCCAGCGGAGATATCTATCTCGGGTTTTCTAAGAGAAAAACTCCTGCCTCAAAGGGCAAAACATCGTACCGCCAGGAGCGAAATGCGTACGGAATTGTGATTCTTAAAATCGACAATACGGGAAGCAATCTATGGTCGGTTGAATGGGGCGGAGATTTGCTCGGGGAAGGCGCATGGATAACCGGGATATCTTTCGACGAAGATGAAAATTTAATTGTCCACGGTTATTTCAAAGGTACGGTCGACTTCGATCCATCCGGTGAAACAAATGAGCTGACAGCGCCATCCGATGGACAAAATTACACTGCCAGATTAAATCCCGATGGCGAATTCATTGATGTGGAGGTCTCTGAATATAAACAGTATTACTGGGGTTCGTCCATGAATACTTCAAAGATCTCAGGAACGATGACATATGATGTCCTGGATGAAGTCCGGACAATCAGACAATCCAACTCCTTGAGTGGCCCGTTTGTAATTTAATTGACACGAATGAACTGGACCGCGTCGGCGACAACATATCCGTTAACGCCTTCATTAAGAATTTCAACAATTGCAGGTTCTGATTCTGAAAATGTATAAGTCCCAAGGCTGACTGACATTCCCTGTATCGGCGGACGCAGTTTCTCATTAACAAGTACCTCGGAGACTCCATCAACGTGGTGAATTCTGATCGGTACATTTTCCGCCCGATTATTGTGCGATGTATAGAAGAACCTGATCTCGTAAGTGCCTGATGAAAGACGCTTGATATATTCAAGAGATTTTCCTTCGCGGGTGTTGTCGTCATGAATATATCCGTCGCCGATCCATGGAAGTACCGTTGTGCTTTCGATCCATTCACCGTGGCGAACCGCGGAAATATTGTCGACCACATGGCCTTCCAGATCGAACATGCTGATAGATGTTCCCAGTAGCTGATCCTGAGATATCAGGTATGTTTTCAGAATGGGATAGAAGAGGTCCTGGACAGAAACATCTGTATCTATTGATATTACCGCTGCCGCTCCGGCCGACTGTCCGAGGATCATGTATACGGGTTCCATCCGTATGGAACCATAGGCAATATGCGATGCGGACACGCATACAGGCACAAGAAGATTTTCGACATTTCCCATTGGAGGAATGATGGAACGATAAGCTATCGGGTAGGGTGGGAATCCGCCGATATAGATATTCCCCTCATTCCTCACATGCCCATTTTCATCGACAAACCTCGACGCGTTGTGAGTATCCATAGCATAGGAGCCGAGCCCTGCAGAATCGGTCAAGGTGTGGTCGCCGGTGATATCGTGCTCTGTCATTATGTAGTCACTGAGCATTCGCCGCGCGACACGGACATAAATCTGGAAAGGCCAGTTGTTGTTTCCGGTGAATTCATCCGACGCGAGCCCCCATTCAGAAAGTTTCTGTCGGACATTTTCAGGGACACGCGGATTGGAGAATAGTGTCCACATCAGGCCTCTCTGGTAATTTTCATGCTCCTCAATTATTCGCTCGCGGGTAGCGTAATCAGCATCCGGATAATCCCAGTTCCGGCCTATGTTATCGGTACTGAATGCGTTGTTGTTGTTAACATCCGCTTTCATTTCAGCGAAAGTCCCGAAATGAAGCGGTACATCAGTGTAGCCTGCGTCAAAATATCTCAGCAGAATTTCATAATTCAGGGGGTTATAATTTTCGGGCTCTGTCCATTCGACACGGTTATCAGGATTATTCGTCATGCACATGCGGAAGTTGTACGCCTGAATTCCCGCATCGCCATCACCGGGAGCGGGGGTCGGTCTGTTTGTAATTCCAGGTAACAGTCCGCTATCCGGGTCACCGGGTATCAGGTACGGATCGACCGGATACTGAAAATTATGCTGGGGAGAGGTGCCGTCCTGAAATCCGTTATATGTTTCACCATAGGTATCATTAGATTCACGTACCGCAAAGTATGGCACTCCCGCCAGCGCCATCAGGTCGCCTTCGTAAGTTGCGTCGATAAACATCTGTCCGGAAATTTCCATGCCGGATTCCATCACTATCGTTTCTATCCGTCCGCCATTCAACCGTACACCATTATCGAGATCGAGCCGTTCGCCGAAAACCACCGGAATGCCGTAATCTGATATGTAGTCGTTATATACCTGTTCAGCGTAGTGAGGCGCGAAGTACCACTGTGCTGTATCGTCCGAATTTCCAGGATAATAGAGGTCGTAGACTCTCTGATAAAACTCGAGTGACAAACCCCCGATAGCCGATTTATTGCCGTGGTCGGTACGCCCTAATCCCCCCGACGACATCCCGCCAAGATGCTGTCCGGGCTCGATGAGTATGACGGAATTCCCCATTTTGGCAACCTGCACTGCCGCGATCACGCCAGCCGATGTGCCCCCGTAGATAACTACCCGGTAATTCCCTTCATTTTCGGATCTTGCCGGAGATGTGGATAAAAATCCGGCAGAAACAAGCAGAAAAATGTGGATCAGGATCCTGTGATATTTTGTCATGGGCGAAATTATATCAGGTCTAAATAAATCGATAAATTGTTGCGGACTGGCTATGGCATTTTCCCGGAATCATATATGATAACCAGCGATGCACGACTTCTCGTTTTTCCAGGATCTTGTAATAGTCTTCGGCTTTGCGCTGGTCGTGGTGCTGATATTTTCGCGCCTGGGTATCTCGTCCCTGATTGGGTCCTCCTTACCGGAGTTCTTCTCGGCCCCAGCGGATTGCATTTGATTAACGATGTCGAAACCGGCGAGGCTCTGTCCGAAGCGAAGGTTACGAGATGCTTCGCTTACCTGATGATATTTCAAATCCTGTCCATGGAATCAAGAAAATGCTGGGTGATACAGACCTGGGCGTTTACACAATTCCCGGAGGTTGCAGTATTGCAGGAGAGACTATCGCTAATTCAAATTTCCGGGAAGAAACAGGAGCCTTGATCCTGGCTGTACAAAGGGGTGAAAAGACTATTCCTAATCCACCATCGGATTGGAAGTTCGAGTGCGGCGATGTTGTCCTTTTACTGGGATCATCCAAAGCACTGACAACGGCTGGCAAAAAACTCGCTAGCCTGGATGTTGACGAAGAATAAATTACCCGTACGGTAAAATCCCCAGTGACTTCCTGACATCGTCCGTATCCCAGTACACGCGCCACTCTGCGACCTTATCTCCATCTATTTTAGCAGTCCAGATAGCTTTCCCCTGCATTGTGTTTTTATCGGGAATTTCACCTTCGACCGAGAGAACTTCTTTCCCGAAATCTGAAAGGGTGCCATCGGACTGTCCGGAAATGATCACCAGATCGCCGCGTACTGACAACTCATCTATTTTTATGGTGTAGTCCGGAAACAGCTTATAGTAGCCGATCCAGCCGTTATGCATCTGTTCCCTGCCTGTGAAGATTTCATTCTCGGTATCGATGAAGGTGTGCTCGTCGGTCATCAATGCCGCGATATCGTCAGGCGACTGCCTGTTGATCGCCTCGATAAATTGAAGAGCGGTTTGTTTTGCGATATTCTCATCCATCTCAATCGGCTATTATATGTTACGATTAGTCCAATAACAGCATGACATCTGTCGCTAATGAAATAAAAAAACTATCGATCATTATCCCCTGCTACAACGAGGTCGATAATATCGTCGATGTCCTCGAGAAGGTACTGGAAGTTGATGTCGGGTTGGAGAAGGAAATTATCGTTGTCGACGACGGCTCGTCGGACGGCACCATGAAAGTCCTCGAGGAAATCAAGGAAGAAAAGGGCGATTCCAACATTCTGAAGGTGCATTTTTCCATGCTGAATTCGGGAAAGGGATTCGCAATACGTATAGGGCTCAAGTACGCGACCGGGGATATAATCATAATCCAGGACGCCGACCTGGAATACGACCCGTACGATTATCCGAAACTGCTGCAGCCGATCATTGAAGGGAAAGCGGATGTTGTCTACGGGTCCAGGTTCATGGGGAAACCCCGTCCGGAGGGAATGGCGTTCGCGAATTACCTGGCGAACAAGATACTCGCCTGGACCGCGACACTTTTGTATGGCAAATATCTCACCGACGAAGCCACATGTTACAAGGCATTTCGCAAAGATGTCATAGGCTCAATCAAGCTCGAATGCCAGAGATTCGAATTCTGCCCGGAAGTCACCAGCAAGGTTCTCAAGAAAAAGTATAAATTGATCGAAGTCCCGATAAGCTACACCGGGCGCACGACCCTGGAAGGCAAAAAAATAACGTGGTGGGACGGCTTCGAAGCCATCTGGACTCTTTTAAAATACCGATTTAAACGGTAATATCTCCACGCATGAATTTGCACAAATAAATGGGAGACGCACAAACATGAGAAAATTACTCATACTCGCCGTTATGGCTGTCATGCTCACCGGGCTTAACGGCTGCGTGTTCGGCGGTGGACAAGCCGATGGAAATCTTATTGGGACAGTGATCCGTGAAGGTTCAAACGAGATCATACCCCATCCGGTCCTGATCATCGGGCGGGTACTCAAGAACCCCACAGTTCCGGACCAGCAGATTGTTGGGGACGCCGAGGGCAAGTTTGAGATAACTCTTAACGGCGGAAATTACAATGTCCAGATAGGCACGAATATCAACGGACCGTTCTACACGTGGCCGAACCCGGTAACTGTCACGGAATACCAGACCACTATCGCGTTGTTCCAGCTTCCCGCTGGGTTCTAAAATCCAATTTAATTCACCTGTTGTTATGGAAATGAGCCAGGACCAAAGCTCCGATACTGTCATTATTAAAGGAAGTCCGCTTCCGCAACCGAAAACATCCTACGATGGCCCGAAACTTCCGTCGCTGTCGGCGTTCATGCCAGCATATAACGAGGAAGCGAATATCCGGTGGGTCGCCGAGGACGCTCTCGCGAAGCTGAAGCTGGTAACAGATGATCTTGAATTAATAATCGTTAACGATGGAAGCGCGGACGATACCGGAAAAATTATCGACCAGCTAGAAAAAGAATATCCCGAAATAATCGCAAAGCACCATGAGCAGAATAAGGGCTACGGCGGGGCATTGAAAACCGGGTTTTCATCGTGCGGGAAAGAGTACATTTTTTACACCGATGGGGACGGCCAGTTCGACTCGGCGGAAATATCCACTCTCATTCCGATGCTTGAAAAAGGCGATGTTGTGTCGGCATACCGGGTAAACAGGAAAGACCCGTGGAATCGCATACTGAACGCGTGGCTGTATAACACATTTCTTCTGATTTGCTTTCGCCTGAACGTAAAGGATGTCGACTGCGCTTTCAAATTGTACAAGGCGAAATTTTTCGACGGGATCCAGTTGAGGAGCGACGGGGCGCTGATCGACGCGGAGGTATTGATCAAGCTGAAAAAGGCAGGAGCGAAGATAGTGCAGTGTCCTGTAAATCATTATCCGAGGATTGTAGGGGAACAGACAGGCAGCAAACTCAAGGTCATCCTCAAGACGGCAAAAGAGATCCGGGAAAACTGGCGCGATCTGGTATGAACTTATCACTTTCGTGGTATACTTTAGGTAGTATAATGGTAGCAATTTAATAAAATACCAGATTAATAAATCTTGCGTAAAACAGCTTCGAAAGCTACCTGAAAAAATTCGCAATAAATTTTGGCAAAAAATAGAAGTTTTGATTGGATCATTTCCAGATTGTCCGGGAAATTTACATGTAGAAAAAATCAAATCCACACAATTTCTTTTTAGCATGAAGGTAACAATCAAGTACAGAGCAGTTTTTGGGGTAGCAGAAAATTCGATCGCCGTAATGGAAATTATCAGTCATAATGAATCCGATAAAAAATATTAGGAAGATGAAAAAATGACTATAGCTGAAAAACAGAAAAAGAAATCATCCCAAAAACAGGTATCAATCCGCCTTGATGATAATATACAACGCGAATTCAAGAAGAAATTATCAACGGACAATTTATCGCAACAGGAATTTTTAAATTTCATTATTCAGCAATATCTTGCGGACAATATTTCAGTATCCAAGTCACTTGATATTCGCTTTCATCCTTCAGACTTGGAATACCTGAAAACTATCGCCGGCGATGGCTATGAAGCCGATTCTCTGGAAGAATTGAGAGATATGGTTGAAGGACGCAAACCCCTGCGAAAAATCAAACGTAAAAAATGAATCCCAACCTCACACCCTCATCAATCCGCAGACAACTCCTGTCTTTTTCAACTCCTGAAAACAAAAAAACGCTAGAACGCTTCTTCAAAGAGGAAGTCGATATGATGGGTGTCAAAAGTCCGGACATCAAAAAAGTCTCAAGAGAGGCTATAAAGTGGTGCAAGCAAAATGGAGGATATTCTGCTGCGCTGAAACTTGCTGTTCCCCTATGGAAAAAAGGGCAGCATGAGGAAGGCGTTGTGGCAATCAGCCTGCTCCTCGCCTTCACCGACCAGTTCGACAACTCTACCTGGAAACTTGCCGATGAATGGATCGACGATATTACAAACTGGGCTCACTGCGACTACCTGTGCTCCGATTTGATTTCAATTCTGATCGACGACTATCCATCCCGAAGAAAACAAATCCTCAAATGGACAAAATCGAAAAATCGATGGCGACGTCGTGCCGCGGCTGTCAGCTACGTCCGCCATGGCAGAACAGGCAATTATCTTCCCGACATCTGGAAAGTCGCCACACCACTGATGCCTGATGAGGACGATATGGTCCGCAAAGGCGTCGGATGGCTCCTCCGTGAAACCGCACGCACTCAGCCTGAAAAAGTCGTCGAATTCTGTAAGAACCACGAACATCACGCGAACAGGCTGATATTACGAACAGCATCCGAAACTATGAACGAAAAATGGAGAAAAATACTCCTCGGCAAATAACTCCGTACAGGATCAATGTTTATAGCAAAACTAATAAATAAATTGAATCATCCCTGTAGTATCACGCAATCCGTTTAATACAGCTATAATATCCCGCGCATGAAATACCAGCCAAAACTCAAAGACCTCTCCGACCGAACAATCGTCTACGCTCTCGGAATATACATTAACCCGGGAATGCGCTACCTCCTCATCGAATACCTCAAACGCGCATCGAAAAAATACAAGGCTGTCCACGTGATGTTCTGTTACTGGTGGCCCGGTGTCGAAGCCGAACCATTCGTCAAAATGGTCAACGACCTCAACATAGACAACCTCCGCGCGTGGGAATTTTCCATCATGGCGTCGCCCGCGTTCGGACGCAAAATGGGCTGGGCCGGAGCATCGTGGTACAAGAGCCTTACGAGCACTTTCGACGAGATCCGCATAATGAAAAATTTCCTCGTGAAAATTGATGCCGATCTCATCCACATAATATTGACCGAGTACCAGGCTAGTTTCGCCTTTGCTCGAGCCGCCGGACAGGCAGGAGTCGATTGCCGCCTTCTTTCATTCACCGGAGTTTCACCCGTCCCCGCTCAATTCAGAAAATTGATCAACCGCATTACCGATAAATACCTGACCGGTGTACTCCTCGCTAGCGAAGCGGACAAGGATGGCGCGATCGACCAGTTTCCCACCACAAAAAAATCCATCGTCCACGGATGGGGTCTGGCACCGGATCTTTTCAATATGC
>Ga0214471_10002600_pt1 | contig 14120 bp, 15 predicted proteins | sample RVTome_5_FD_207665 | JGI IMG/M metagenome (GOLD analysis project Ga0214471, IMG submission 207665) | Soil microbial communities from uranium-contaminated site in the Upper Colorado River Basin, Wyoming, United States - RVT142D155 | ecosystem: Environmental > Terrestrial > Soil > Contaminated >...
CACACCTTCACCGATCGCGAGGGGGATCCGCACAGCCCGCGCCTGCTCGGCTTCTGGCGCGTCCAGCTCTTCAACGTGGCCTACTACATGCGCGAGGCCAGGAACCCGCAGACCCTCGAGACGTTCGCCCCCGACCTCCGGCCCGACCGTCTCGATCGCGTGCTGTTCTCCCACGGCGTCCTCGGCCTCGTGGTCGGGCTGAGCCTGCTCTGCGCCCTCATGGGGATCGGGCCCGGCCTCGTCGCGGGCCTCGCCCACGCCCTCCTGTACGTCTTCGTGATGGCGCCCCTCATCAACGCGCTCGGCCACTGGCATGGCACCAAGAACTTCGAGAACACCGCGTACAACTGGCGGCTCCTGGCGTGGATCACCGGCGGCGAGAGCCTCCACAACAATCATCACGCCCACCCGCGCTCGGCCAAGTTCAGCGTGCGGCGCTCGGAGTTCGATCCGTCGTGGCCCATCATCCGCTCCCTGGCGGCCGTCGGCCTGCTCGCCATCCAGGGACCGCCGGTCGCCTGGGCGCGCACGGCGCCCCGGAGAGACTCGTGAACGTCGTCGCCTTCTCGACGCCCCACGAGCAGGACTGGCGGTGGCGCATCGTGGACCATGGGGGTGAAACCGTCGAGGAGTCCTCGCTGAGCTTTTCGACAATGGCGCTGGCCATGGCCGCCGGAACGGAGCGAATGCACCTCCGCCGGGACCGCGACCGACCAACCCTGGCGCGGACGCCATGGCGCCGGCGTCGCTGATCGAGCGGAGCGTCATGGCGCTCGCGGCCGCCGCCGGGGATTTCTCGTGGCCCGACTTCGATCGCTGGCAGGCAGTCTTCACCGCGGACGCGGTCTTTCCGGCCCGGTGGGACGGCCTCCACGCCGCGCCCCCGCCCTGGACGCCGGAGGCGGAGGCCTACCAGCGGCGGAAGCGAGAGCTCTTCTCCGAGTGGCTCGACATGCTCGCCCGTCGGTCCACGGTGCTCGCGCACTACGCCCGCCAGGGGATGGGGGCCCGGATCGTGCGGCAGGACGCCGGACCCGCGTGTCCGGTGTGCGATCGCTTCGACGCGCGCGAGGTCGGGCCCAATCTCGACACCGTACCGCCGTTCCATCCGGGCTGCCGCTGTGTGCTCCTGGCGGTGCACACGGCGCCGGCCCGCCGCCGCCGGAGGGCGTACGAGCGCCCTCGTTCCCGCGCGCGCTGAGCGCCGGCGGCCTCAGCCCCGTGGCTCCATGCAGTACTGGGGGAGAACGATCTCTCCCAGAACCAGGAGGTGTCTCATGCGGCTGCAAGCACCATGGCTCAAACCAGCGGTCTGGGGTGCGATCATCGGCGGCGTCTTCACCATGATCGTCGGCTTCTCGTGGATGGGCTGGGTCCTCGGCGGGACGGCCGAGCGGATCGCGATGGAGCGCGCCAATGCCGCCGTCGTCGTCGCGCTCACCCCGTCCTGCGTCTCGCGGTTCATGCAACAGCCCGACGCGGCCGGAAAGCTCAAGGAGCTGCAGACGACCGACTCGTGGCGGCAGCGCGAGTTCGTCGAGGCGGGCGGCTGGGCCACGCCGAGCGGAGACAAGACGCCTCACTCCGGCGTCGCGAACGCGTGCGCCGAGCAGCTCGTGAACGTCAAGTGAACTAGCCGCACGGGCGAACGCGGCGGGACCCTGGAGGAGCGGCCTGCGCGAGGTCGCTCCTCCCCTGCGCCCGGTCAGGCGATCGGGTACATTGGGCGGCACGATCTCGAAGGAGGAGCCCGATGGCGACGATTCTCTACGTGGGGACCGCGGGCAGCGATGACCCGACCCGGGCCGGGCTGCCGTTCAACTTCGCGCTGGGCGCCGCCGAGGCCGGCCACCAGCCGCAGATCTTCCTGGCCGGCGAGGCCGCCTACCTGATGAAGGACGACGTCGCCGCCGCCGTCATGCCGGTGGCGATGCCGCCGCTCCGGGAGATGCTGGAGGCGGTGGTCGGCAAGGGCGTCCCCATCTTCGTCTGAGGGCGGTGCTCCGTGGCCCGTGGGGTCACCGACGCCGATCTGAAGACCAAGAACGCGCAGTTCATCAATCCCAAGGTCTTCGCCGAGAAGACGGTGGCCGCCGACAAGGTCGTGTCGGTGTAGACGGTCAGCGGCCGACCGCCTCCAGCGCCGCCTCGAACACGCCGAGCGCGTGCTCGACATCCGCCTCGGTGTGCGCGCACGACACGTAGATCTTCGTCGCGCCTTTCAGCACGCCGCGCCGCAGGCAGGCCTCGTTGAACAGCCGGAGCTTCGCCAGGTCGTTGGTCAGCGTCGCCCGGTAGTCGACGATCGGCGTGTCGGTGAAGAAGATGTCGAAGCACGTCGGGTGGCCGACGACCTGCGAGGTGACGCCGGCCTTCCTCGCCAGCTCGGCCAGCCCCGCCATCAGCGCGCCGCCGACCGTGCGCACGCGGTCGTACACGCCCGGCTGCCGCAGCTCGGCCAGCGTGGCCAGCCCGGCCGCCGCCGCCACCGGATTGCCGTTCAGCGTGCCCACCTGCGACACGTAGGCGCCCTTGCCGTCCAGGCGCGGATCGAAGCACTGCATGAGGTCGGCGCGTCCCACGACGGCGGCCAGCGGGAAGCCGCCGCCCACGATCTTGCCGTAGGTGGCGAGGTCGGGCGTCACGCCGTAGACCTCCTGGGCGCCGCCGTAGGCGAACCGGAACCCCGTCACCACCTCGTCGAAGATCAGCGGGATGCCGTACCGCCGGGTGGCCGCGCGCACGCCCTCCAGGAACCCCGCGCTCGGCGCGATCACGCGCTGGAACGGCTCGACGATGACGGCGGCGAGGCTGTCGGCGTGGACGGCGAGCAGCGCCTCCACCGTCGCCAGGTCGTTGTAGGGCGCGATCAGCACCTCGCCCTCGAGCACGTGCGGGATGCCGGCGGAGTCCGGCGTGGCGGCCGGAAACGCCTTCGGGGTCCGCGGCGTCGACGACATCAGCGCGTAGTCGTGGCTGCCGTGATAGCCGCCCTCGAACTTGAGGATCTTGTCGCGCTGCCGGAACGCGCGGGCCGCCCGCAGCGCGAAGAACGTCGCCTCGGTCCCGGTCGACGTGAAGCGCACCTGCTCGCCGCATGGCACGGCGCCGCAGATCTCGTCGGCCAGCCGGATGGCCGGCTCGTTGACGAGGAAGTAGGTCGTGCCGCGCTCCAGCTGCTCGGTCACCGCCCGGACCACGGCGGGGTGGGCATGGCCCAGGAACATCGGGCCCGAGCCCAGCAGGTGGTCCACGTACTCGCGCCCGCTGACGTCCCAGATGCGGGCGCCCCGCGCCCGCTTCACGACGAACGCGAGATCGTCGCGGAACCGCGTGGAGCCGAGCACGCCGCCCGGCAGTCGCCGGCCCGCGGTTTCGAGCAGCGCCGTCTCCTCCTGGCTGCGGGGCGTCGTCTCGGGCGTCATGGCCGTTACTGCTCGCCCGGCACGGTCCGGGGCGCCAGCGTCGCCTGCATCTTGCGCACGCCGTCCAGCATCTGGCTCAGCGCCCGCTCGGCATCCTCCAGCGGTTCCCGCTTGACCGGGGCGAGACGCCGCGAGTTCAGCCGGCCGCGGATGTCAGCCAGCAGGTCGTTGATCGTCCCCTCGCGCTCCTTCAGCGTCTCGGAGAGGTTCGCCAGCGCCTGCTGGTCCAGCGTCGCGGTGTCCGGGCCGGTGGCGGCGCCGGACACGACGCGCCAGGCGTCGGCCTGCAGCGTGTTGACCGAGGCGTCGGCGAACTCGGTCAGCCGCTGCGCGAGGTCGGCGAGGCCGGGATGTCGGTCCATCCGGGCGGCGGCCTCGCGGACCTTCTGCACGGCGGGCAGGAGCAGGCCGATCAGCACCGCGATGATCGCGATGACGACCAGCAGCTCGATGAGGGTGAAACCGTGAACGTTGCGGGCTCGGAGCGCTCGTCTCATGAGACGCCTCCTTATGACGTGAATCACCCCAGAGTGACGAGGCGGGTAGTATATGCGAGGAAAGGGATCCCCGGATCGACCCTCTACGCGCGGAGCGCGGCCGTCCAGAACGCGAGCATGTCGTCGCGGAACGCGGCGGCCTCCCCCTCCCGGCTGCCGAGGCTCGCTCCCTTGATGCCGTAGCCGGCCTTCAGGCCGTAGACCGCCACGTCGCGGTCGGTGAGCGCGGGATCGGGCTGGCCGGTGAGCGGAGGGATGCAGGCGCCATCGTCGGCGAGATAGGTGGTCGGCGCGCCGGGGGCGACGGCCGCCTCGGCCACGCGCACGACGGCCGTGCCGCGGTCGAAGCTGTGCGCGGCCCCCGCGAAGATGCGCATGGTGACCGTCCCTCCGAAGAGCCGGATCGCCTGGACGTGTCCCTGCACCTGCTGGACCGAGCACCAGTCGTCGCGATCGCCCATCAGCACGCGGATGCGGGCTGTCCCGACGCCGGGATCGAGGAACTGATGCCCGCTCCAGGGGTAGGCCGCGAGCACCGCCGCCAGCCCCCGCCCCCGGCCGACGACGGCGTCGGCGAACCGGCGCGTGGCCGCCGTGAGCACCGCGGAGCCGCCCCGGCTGTGCCCCTGGGCGCCGATGCGCGCGGGATCGATCTCCGCCAGCGCCGACAGCACTTGCCAGGCCGCGAGCACGTCGTAGGCGCTGGCGGCGAAGGAGTACTGCGTCTGGTTGGCGACCGTGGAGGTCACCCCACGCCCGCCAAAGGGATCGAGGACGAACGCGGCCATCCCGGCGCCGGTCAGCGTCTCGGCGTGCGCCAGGTGTGAGGGCGCGACGCCCAGGCTCCCGGGCACGACGATGACCAGCGGCAGCCGGCCGGTGTCGGTCGTGCCCGGGGGCAGGAACAGCTTGCCGTCGATGATCGTCCGCGGCATCTCGGCGGGCGCGGACACCGCCTGATAGTAGTTGCGCGGCGAGGCGGACGGCACGTCGATCGTCCGGCCGGGGGCGCCGCCGGCGAAGGTGATGGCCTGGTCGCGGAAGCGGGCGGGGCTGGTGGTGGCCGTCATCGGATCGTCTGCGCGAAGCGCTCCATCCGCTCGAGCGTCTCGGCTTCGAGGTCGATCTGGCCGTCGATGCCGACCTCGCGGCCCTGACCCGGGCGCTCGTGCAGGCGTTTCCGACCTGGTTCGGGCTCAGCCTCTTCGCGGGCGTCGAGCAGCCGATCTCCTTCCGCCGCAGAATCCGCCCGCGCCACGCAGCCCAGGGTTGCGGGACGTGGCAGAATGCGGTTTGATGTCGCTCGACCGTCCCGACCCGGCGCTGGTCACGCGTCTCCTGAGCCGCTACGTGCCCGTCCATCTCAGCGTCGCACTCGATCACCTCGCGGAAGGCGATCGCCGGGCCCTCGGCAAGCTGGTGGACGCGGCCGCCTGGATCGACCGCATCTACTGGAAGCAGCGCTCGGACGTCGGCGGGCGCCTGAAGGAGCGTCTGGCCGGCTTGCGCGACGCGCACTCCCGGGACCTCGAACGGCTCCTCGCCCTCAACTTCGGGCCGTGGGACGAGTTCGACGGCGGCCGCCCGTTCTGGGGGAATCACGAGCGCCCGCCCGGAGGCGCCCTGTACCCCGCCGATCTGACGCGCGAGGAGTTGGACGGATATCTCGCCCGGCATCCCGGGGAGCGCCCGGGGCTGCTCAGCCGGACCACCCTCATCCGTCGCCGGGGCCAGGACCTCGTGGCCGTCGCCTACACCGACGCCTACAAGGACGAGCTGGCCCACGCCGCCGCCGCCCTCCGCGAGGCTGCCGACCTCGCCACCCATGCGCCCTTTCGCGCCTTCCTGCGCGCCAGGGCCGAAGACCTGGTGGCCGGCACGCTCGCCCGGAGCGACGCGCTCTGGATCGACGCGACCGAGAGCCCCATCGACATCGCGATCGGGCCCTACGAGGTCTACGACGACGCGCTGCTCGGCCTGAAGACGTCGTACGAGGCGACGATCATGCTCCGCCATCCGCTCAGCGAGCGGCTGCGCGAGTTCCGGGCGATGGCCCCCGAACTCGAACGGAGGCTCCCCGGAGCCGCCCCTGCGGACGCCCGGCGGCGCGTCGAGATCGGCGTCTACGACGTGGTCCACGTGGGCGGTCTGACGAACATGGGTGGCAAGGCGGTGGCCGCCATGCTGCCCAACGACGAACGCGTGCGCACGGACGTCGGGGCAAGGTTGCTCCTGTTCCGCAACGTGATCTCGGCCAAGTTCGAGCCGATCCTGAAGGCACTGGCCGCCCGAGCGCTCCGCGGCGATCAGCTGGAGCTCGTGCGCGAGGAGGCGTTCCTCGACCATACGCTGCTGCACGAGATGGCCCACGCCTTGAGCAGCGGCCTGGTCCGGCGCGGGGATGGGCCAACCGAGACCACGGTCAACGAGGCCCTGCGCGAGCGCTACTCGACGATCGAGGAGTGTCGGGCCGACCTCCTTGGTCTGGTCTTCCTGTTCGGCGTCGCGCGCCAGTCGTCCGACGCCTCCGCCGCAGCCGTCACCTTCGTGGCCAACAGCGTTCGGGCACTCCGCTTCGGCGCCGGCGACGACTACAGCCGCGCCGCTGCCGTCATCCTCACCTACCTGCTCCGGGGTGGCGGAATCAAGCCGGACGCCGACGGCCGGCTTTCAGTCGACACCGACGCCGTCCAGGGCATCGCCACTCGCGGTGATTACGAGGCCGCCGGCGCCCTGCTCGCCGATCTGGGCTCGGTTCCCGCCGAGATCCAGCGAATTCTTCCGGGGTTCACCGACATTCCAATCGATCTGGAATTCGTGCTCGATTCCTCAGCTCGCGGGCTTTGATGCCCTGGCTTTCTTGAGGATCGTGGGCCGCCAGGCGTACGCCTCGGCGAGGGCCCGGACCGTCTCGGCCCGCAGCGCGGGTGCGTTCCGCCCCGCCGCTCGCTCCAGTGAGGCGACAGCCTGCTCGTAGCGCACGCGCAGGTCGCCCTTGCCGGCGGCCGCCGCGGCCAGCAGAAATTCACCGAGCTCCAGGTCGATGCGGCAATCCAGGTCCGCGCCCGCGCCGCGGGCAGCGGCGAAGTTGGTCTCGACCTTGTCGACCAGGCCAGCGTCGTTGAACGACGGATCGTCGCGAATGAGGATGCGGCCCAGGACGTAGCAGCGCCGGGCGGCGCATTCACGCACCTGCGACTCCACCTCGGTCAGGGCGCCGCCGAGTCCCAGCTGAAGCGCGAGGTCGGACAGCGCCGTGCGCAGCGAGGCCAGGATCTCGGTTTCCTGGTCGACCAGATTCCTGGCGTCCAGGCGTTCCCCCTCGCGAACGCCTTCCTCAGCCACGGCCTGTAGCGCGATCACCGTGTCCAGCCGAAGGCGAAGGTGGCGAACGCGGCGCGGGACCGAGGCCACGCCAGCCTCCAGCCCGAACGCCTTGACGGCCGTGCCGCTGCTCGCGAGCCCGGCGAAGGCGTCCTTCCAGAATCGCCTGGCCGCCTCGACGGAGAAGGCTCGCCGCTGCGAGCCGGCCAGGCGGCTGAGGGCCTTGGCACGCCCCAGCTGCCGCCGCCATCGCACATCGGCGGCCTCGTTGTCGCCGCGGGCGCCCAGCCGCCCGTAGGCGTCGACGGCGCGGCTCTCATGGCCGGGCACCTGGAGGTACGCGTACCCGAGGAGCTCTTCGATCTGGGCCTGCAACTCGTCGGCGGCCGCGCCGAGCTGTTCCCGCTGCCGCTCGACGAATCCTCTCGCCGCCTCCAGCTTGGCGGTGGTGAGCCCGAGGCACCCCGCCGGCAAGTCGGCTTCCACGGCGGCGGCGAGCTTGGCGGCCAGGATCTGGTTCTCGACATACTGGACGAGGTCGGGCCGATCGGCCCCCGCTGCCGCCGCTTCGCCGTAGCGCTCGAGGGCAAGCAAGCCCTTCAGGGCCTGCTTCTCGCCGGCGAAGATGAGGGCCCGCGTGTTCTCGAAGGCAGGGTCCGATGGGTCGCCCGACGGGGAGGCCAGGTCCACCTCGCGGTGCGCCTTGGCGTCGTACGCGGCGCTGACCTGGGCGGCGCCGATCTGCCGATGGAGGTCGCCCATCTGTCGGTAGAGGTCGGCCAGATTGTTGTGATCCAGCGGCGAAGGCGGATCCCCGTCGATCGGCCCCGTACACTCGACGAGCGCCCGGAGGGCCTCATCGAAGTAGCGAGCCTTCTTCTCCGGGGTCCGGGAACGCTCCCCCAGAATCGACGCGATGCTGCCGATGACCTTCAAGAGCTCCCTCAGGTAATACCCGGAGCCCGGCATCGCCCGCATCTCGCCTGCGACCCTCTCGGCCCGCCGGAGCAGGCTGTCGATGGCGTCGAAGAACTCCGCCGACTCGATGTCGACCCCTGGCTTCTCCTTCTGCGCTTTCTCCAGGTGGGAGTGATAGGCGCAGGCCAGCCAGGTGTCGGCCGCCCGGGGATAGAGGGGCTGCTGCTCCTTCCACAGGATCGCCTCCAGAATCGTGCTCCCCGCTGCCCAGTCTTCGCGCTGCGCATACGCCACGCCGGCGGCGTGAAGGATCAGGAAGTCGTCGGGATCCTGCGCGAGGTCGCGCGGCTCGAGCGCGCGGATGCCGTCGGCCAGTACCGGGTACCGAGCCAGGAGCTCGCCGAACCGATCCGCTTCGAAGAATCGCGCCTCGACGAATGGCTGTACGAACGTCAGGAGGTGACGCCGGACGTTCGGAAAGGTGTGGGCGGCCTCGCAGGCCGCCCTCAGGGTGTCGCGGGCCGCCTGCATCGCCTTGGCCGCCGCCGCCCCTGGCGCACCCGTCACCCAGCGCCTTGCCATGTAGCTCGAGAGGGGGAACAGCAACTGGGGCGCGATCTCGCTCAGGATCGAGGAGCGCTCGCGGACGGGTGCTTCCTCGATCTCCAGCAACGATCGTGAGAATCCCGGGGACCGCTCCTCCCAGGGGTCGCTGCCGCGCTCGGACACCTGGATCTTCACGCTGGCGACGTCGAAGGTGACCGCTCGATCGGCCAGGGCCGTCTTCAGCGCCTCCAGGAGCGCCGCGACGGACTTGCGGAACACGATCAGCAACACGAGCGCGACCCAGGCCCAGTTGAGGCTGCCGACCAGCTTCGCGGTGCTGTCGATCCACGCCGTCGTCGTGGAAGGTGTGCCCGCTGGCGGCTTTGGCGTCTCACCGCCGGGGGCGGCCTTCTGGGCTTCCTGGGCGCTCGGAGACGTCGAGGCCCCCACCGCGTAGACCGCGCCGAGGGCCAAGAGGCCGAGCGCAGCGACCCGGACCGGTGCTCCGAGCCGACTCCAACTCCGCCGAGCGGTCGCATGAATCGTCGCGACTTTGCCCATGCGGCTACCCTTCACCCACAGTTGGGATCCTCCTGGGGCCCGGTCGGCGGCGGCGCCCCGGCCAGCGCCTTGAGCAACCGCTGAAACGCCGGTGACTCGCGCAGCAGTCGCTTGCCGACGGCGATCAGGTCGTCGACGTCCTTGGGCTCCAGCTTGAACGTCGTCGGCAGGTTGAGGAAGTGCTCGCGTTCGTCCTTGTCGGGCAGCGCCTCGAACTCGACCTCGACGAGACAGGTCCACAGCGGCGCGATCTTCGGAAGCGTCGGCGGCTTCCGGCACTCGGCGGCGTCGATCTTCTCCTGGCAATCGGCCAGGTAGCGACGGTTCCGGTAGCCTTCCCGTTCCACGTCCTTCATGAGCTGGATGGTGTCGAAGCTGTAGTTGTCCATGGCGATCGTGGACGCCTTGTAGGCGACCGCCAGCGCGCCGGGCGGGCCCTCCTGGCGGCTGATCTGCTCCTGCGGATCGGTGCGGGCGTTGACGGCGATGACGACGAACCGGTCGACCTGCTCCCGGATGATCCGCGGGCGGATGAAGCCGCTGAGGAAGCGGTAGGCCGCCTCGACGGGCCGCAGGCCGATATTGTCGGCCATGCCGCCGTCGCCGAGGTGGATCCACGGCCGCGCCACCTTCTGCTCGTGGTAGTCGAGCCGGCTGCGCGCCCATGTCCACCGCCGGCGGTTGTTGTGGAAGTCATTCAGCGCGCTCCGGTACTCGCTGGGCGGCTGCCAGCCCCTGGGGGCGGGATGATTGCGCAGGCTGATCGGCGTCAGCAGCAACGGAAACGCCGACGACGCCGCCACCGCGCGGGCGACCGGGTAGCGCGAGAGGTCCGAGCCGATCACGTCGAACTGCTCCTGGGTGAACTCGAAGCGGCGACCGGTGGCGAGGTCGGTCGCGTTGAGGATGACGTAGGGCCGGCGGCCGGCGAGCGCCGAGAACGTCTGCCCGTCGAAGATCGTGCGGCCGTAGAGCTCGGCCGCGAGGTCGCTGCGGGAGAAGTACGGCGAGGCGAGCCGCCCGAGCGTCACCGGGTTGAAGAGGCGCTCCGCCAGCTCCCCCTGGATGTTCCGGTCGAGGAAGCGCTGGCGGAAGTCCTTGAAGAGCCGGTCACCGAAGAGGCCGTAGTAGGCCGCCGTGAACGACCCGCCCGACACGGACGAGATGCAGTCCACCTCCGCGAGGAGCGGCTTGGCGGCCCCGCGCCAGGTGATCCGGGTGGCCTCCAGCTCTTCCATCACGCCGTAGGCGAGGGCCGCCGCCCGCGTGCCGCCGCCCGAGAACGTCAAGCAGACGAAGAGCGAGTCGGTGTTCCCGCCCGGGGCCGGTGACGCCTCCGGAAACCGGTAGGCGCCGACCAGGGCCGGTCCGTCCAGGGCGTCGTTCACCCGGTAGTGGGCGCAGCCGCTCATCGCCGCGAGTGCGGCCAAGAGCAACAGGCCGGTCCCGATGCGCCTAGGCCACGTCAAACTGCACCACGCACGGCTTGATCAGCGTCGTGTTCAGCAGCACGACCTCGTGGAAGGAAGGCACGCAGCCGTCGGGTGGCCTCAGCTTCACGATGTACGTGCCGGTCGCCAGCTCGATCGGGTTGAGCGCGTCCGTCTCGCCCACGTAGATGTCCTCGATCCAGACTGCCCGCTTTTGCGCACAATGAACGATCAGATATTCCGTCGGCATGGGGTCCTCAGCTCCTCCCTCTTCCCCTTGGTCAGGGAAACCCTGACGCCGCCCTACGCCGGCGGGTACTGGGTGGCGATGAATTTCTTCCCGCCCTCCATGACGATCTCGCAGCTCGTCGCGTCCCCCTCGTCCATTATTTCCTTGATCCTACGCCGGATCTCCTCGTCGGTGAGTCCGTCGGCGGGCTCCATGATCAGCCTGGGTTGGTTGCTCACGGGCGATGCCCTCCTTCGCAGGACTCGGTTGACCGAGCCCCGTCTACAGGCCTGCGATCGTCTTCTGCCACGCCTCCGCCTCCGCCTGATTGCGCACCGCATGCGTGACCGCTCGCTTCAACACCCTGATGGCGCTCTTTCCATCCGTGTCCGCCTCGCGGGACGTGTAATGCTCGTCGAGGATTTTCTTGGCCTCTGCGAACGACTCCAGGCCAGGCGCCAGAGCCTCGATCTGCTCGACCAGATCCTTCGCCTTCACTCCCAGGCCCTCGATCATGAGTTTCAGGGCTGTCCGCCTGTCGATCATCGGCTGGCTGACAGCCTCGGACGTGAGCGGTCGCAAGCGGAGCTCCGCCTCCGCTTCCTTCACCTTGGCGTCGGCGGCGGTCCCGAGAATGGCGCCTGGGAGCGATCCGGCGAAGTAGTAGGCCTCGAGGTCAGTCCTGGCCATCCACATCGGGTACTGGGCGATGTCCTGGTTCCATCGCTGATAGATCTGGGCAGCGACGGCCTTGCGACCCGCCTGCATCTGGGCGAGCAGCGCCGACATGGCCTTGTCGTAGAGCACCGATTTGCCATACGCTGCCTGGGCGCCAGCCAGGCCGCCCGACACCGCGGAGAGAATCTGGCTCGCCGTCTCCGCCACCAGCGAGCCGGCCGCGCCGACGCCCACGCCAAGCAGCGCGATCCCGAAGTCCGCCCGGACGTTTTCCTTGACCAGTCCGGCCTGGAAGTCCTTGAAGTAGGTGTCGATGACCGCCATACGTATCTCGATGAGCCGCTGGCGAATGGCTTTGGCCTTGGCGGTGTCGATGTTCGTGTTCGGCGAATCCTTCGTGCCATAGATCTTCTCGACAGCATCCGAGTAGTCCTTGTCGAGGTTGGCCAGGGCAGCATTGTGGTCCTGGGTCACCTCGGGGAACTGCCGCAAGCCGGCACAACCGACAACCCCGAACGCGGCGATCATCGCCACCAGCCAGCCCTTCGTCATGTGAGCCCCCCCCGGTACCCCGCTCGTCGGCCCGTCGATTCACGCCAGAGTCGTCACCCGCCCCGAGCATCTTCCACTCGCGGCCGGCCGGCCGTCCAGTCCTGTCCCGGCTTCTTACTCCATCCCGCCAGCGTCCGATAGTAGGGGAAAACCCCGACAGCGCCCGGACCCCCGTTAGCCGCAAGACCGAGAGCGTCTACCGCCGCCATGCCATCGTCGCGGAGGCCGACCTAAGCGACGGGGTCGAGCGGTTGGCTCGGTTCCACGCCAGCGAGCAGGAAGCGAATCGGAAAGGCCAACGACGGGCCAGGTCGGCATCGAATGCAGCCGGCGCCTCGAATCTCGCGGAACGCGCTGGGCGCGGCGCCGCTGTGAAGGAGTGCGGGCTCGGAGGGACGGAGCGGTCAGCAGCTCACGCGGCCGCCGGCCACAGCCGTCGGCAGACGCCGACGGAGACCCGCACCGCGATCAGGGAGGCCGCGACGAGCGCGGCCGTGCCGGCCATCTCGGACCAGCTCCCCGCCATCGCCAGCACTGAGGGCAGCATGAGATGGAGCACCATCGTCACCACGGTGAAGATCGCGTGCGCGAACACCGGGAACACCACCAGCACGATGAGGCCTCTCGCGATCGTTCGTCCGTTCACGACATCCTCCCGTCGCATCTCGCATGGCCCCGACGGCCGGACCCGAGTGGTCTCGATTCACGCCCACGCCCGCGCGCCGCATTTGCAGCGGTCGCCGCGCTTCGGGTGCCCGGTCCACACGTGGACGTGACGCCTGTCGAACTCGTAGGCGATCTCCTGCTCGTCATGGAGGGCGCGTTTCACCGCCTCCCAGTCGTGACAGCGTGCTTCTGAAGCAGGCTCTGCCACGAACAGGGGAAGATGGCAAAACGGGGACCAGACCTGTAACGCCTTGAAATAACGGAGAATAAGGGGCGAAGTCGCCACCCGACCGGTCAGTTCATCACCAGAGGGAGCGGTCACAAATGCGTCGTCGCGAAGCCGTTTCCGCCACGCCGCCGACGGGCGGAACGGCCGCGGGGACCGCGCTCTTGCTGCCGAGCATTTTCCGCTGGTAGAAGGTCAACAACGTTCGCACAGTGGTTCGTCGACCTGGTTGACCAGGCTTCGTTCGAGTGGCAAGGTCAAGCCAGGCGTCCAATCCAGATGCCAGGAGGAGTCCCATGCTGAGACTCATCACCCTTCTTGTCGCTCTCGTGTTCACGCTGACGGCCGTGAGCCCTGTGCTCGCCCAGCCCAAGCAGCCGGCAGCGAAGTCTGACAAGGCCGCCGCGTCAACGAAGAAGGAGCCGCTCGACATCAACAGCGCCTCAGAAGAGCAACTGAAGACCCTCCCGGGCATCAGTGAGGCCCACGCCAAGAAGATCGTGGAGGGCCGACCGTACGCGAAGAAGGTCGATCTTGTTAAGAAGAAGGTCGTGCCGCAGGGCACTTATGACAAGATCAAGGGGCAGATCGTCGCAAGACAGAAGTAGCGAACGTCATCGGACAAGCCCGCTGAATGCCTGCGCCACCCGAGGCCGCATAGGAGCCACCAGGACGGCGTGGCGCTACACCAAGCTGCCTTTCGCCCACTCGCCGCCTCGGCAGTAGGGTTCGCAGAAATACGCTTGGGGCATGAGCCTGGGGGGTTGGTTGCAGGAACAGCTCTTCGAGCGCCGTATCGTGCTCGTCACCGGTCGGCTCGACGATGACGCGGCCGCGAAGGCGGCGGCTGCACTCCTGGCGCTGGACGCCTGCGGGGACCGTCCTATCGAGCTCCACCTGGACAGCCCCGACGGCGCGCTCGGGGCGGCCTTCATCCTGATCGATACGGCCGAGACGCTGCGCTCGGCGCTGCGCGTCCTCTGCCGGGGTCGGATCGGCGGCCCCGCCATCGGCGTGATCGCGGCCGCCGATCACCGCGCCGCCGCGCCGCGCACGCGGTTCCACCTC
>Ga0214471_10002601_pt1 | contig 14120 bp, 10 predicted proteins | sample RVTome_5_FD_207665 | JGI IMG/M metagenome (GOLD analysis project Ga0214471, IMG submission 207665) | Soil microbial communities from uranium-contaminated site in the Upper Colorado River Basin, Wyoming, United States - RVT142D155 | ecosystem: Environmental > Terrestrial > Soil > Contaminated >...
AACAAACTTTGAAAAATTAAATGGATTAGTTTTTCGGATCCGTATAAAATAAGAATCATTCTGGGCTTTGTTAACATTCAACGTTTTGTAGTACCTTCAAATCTCTCATAAAGAATTGTTAGTGCAAATGAACAGCATCCGATTTACATTTTTGACTACAGAATAGAAGTGAAGCGCAAGATCATGACTAAAAGGAATGGGGTGTAATGTTTCAGCTAAATAGGAATCACTCAAAGCTCAAAGGTGCACAGTCAGCAGACCAAAAAATCCCCAAATTGGCTCAAAAACCGGCACTAGTTGACGATGATCTGCCAGAAATCAAGGAACTAATCCGGTGGAATGAGGAAAACAAGCAAAAAATCTCAAAACTGCTGGATAAAATCAAGCAAAACTTCAACGGCGTGCTCATACCTCAGATTGACCATAACAAAGGCGCCGTTCATTATCCAGCCCTCGGTGAAATAGGAGAGCTAACAACTAATCCAGTTTTTCTTGAAAAACTCTCCCACAGAAAGTTAGGATTTCTTGAAAAATTTGTTTACAACCAATTCTTAATCTGCCCGGATCACAGGGCGTCTTTTTTGCTCAATGTGAGGCTGTGCTGCCCAAAGTGCAACTCAATTGATGTCCACAAGCTGCATCTCTTTGAGCACAAGATCTGTGGGTGCATAATGGAAAAACCAAAGTTCGTTGATGCACAAGAAGCAGACAAGCTAAAGTGTCCATCCTGTAACCGGGTGATTAAAAATCCGCAAAAAGAACTAAGATCTCCAGCGATGTGGTATTTTTGCAATGACTGCAAAGAAAAATTTGATGAGGTATTAATCAACTTTCACTGCAAAGAGTTTGATCATGATTTTACAATAAATGATGCACAAACAGTAACTGTCTGTGGATACGCGCTTACCGACGGCTCAGAACACTCTCCACTTGACTATCAAGAATTAAAAAGTGAAATCTCCAGGGTCTTATCCAAGCTTGGCTTTTCTGTAGATGAAAACTATACCATAAAAGGTAAGAGCGGACACGATCACAAAATCGACATTTATGGAAGCAATAACAAAAACCAGACTGCATTCATTTTGGTAAATGACTCAAACGACTCTGAGATCGATTCAAAAATAATTCAAATCCTTGACACCTCACCAAAAATAGCGCTAATTATCGGTGCTGCGTCAGTTAACGAGAAAACAAAAGCGATTGCATCAAAATACAACGTCTCGATAATCTCGTCTCAGAACATGAGCGAAATAGTTTCTGAGGCTGAAAAGATACTCACATACAGGCTCCAAAAGCTGGATGGCGTCCAACTTAGATGAACCTAAAAAGATACGCCACCTGTACAAAAAAACGCGGAGTCAGCCAAATCATTGGTACGATGTTTATGCTTGCACTGGTGGTTCCGGTGGGAACGGTAATTGTGACCAAAGGGCTCAATGAGGTGGGCGAGATGAGCAATCGGCTTACAAGCGGAATCACGTATCAAAACGAAGGAGGCCGTGAGGACATTGTATTTGAGCACATAAGGCTAGATCCTACGGGAAACCAAGTTACCATCACGCTACGAAATGCTGGAACCATTGATACGACAATTAACAAGATTACGATGGTAAAAATTGACACGCAAGAATTGCTAATAAGCGACAAAAGTCTTGCCGTCGACGCTCAGCCGAGAATTGGCACCGACATACTATCAACAGCGAGCCTTCAGTTTTCAGGACGCTGGGATGATCCAAACTACGTAAATTCGGAATACAAGATCTCAATTCTTACATCAAAAGGAAATTTCTTCGAAACAGTGGCGAGGCCGTTTAACACTTGAGACAAAAATTATTGCAAGCTAAAAGACGCGGAATATCTGAGATAATTGCCACGTTGCTGTTGCTTGGAATCACAACTGCCGGCTCTGTGTTTTTGGCAACAGTTGTGCAGGGTAGCGGGCTTGCAAGCATTCAGGGTAGTGCGGTAACCCCAGTCTCCCCACCATACTCAATACGACTAACAGGTTATGATACTCGGGATGGTGCAAACCTCATAGATCTTAACACACTTGATAACAAATCTGACAAAAAACTTTGCACAATCTCTTGCTCTTTGACGCCAAGCAACATCCCGGAAAATGATGGTACTGATTTTATTGCAATCCAGATAAAAAATGTCAGTCCAAATCCGGTCTTTATCAAAAACATCCAGATCAACGGCGTAACACATGACTGGGATGCTCAGACGGGAACCAAAACATTTGATGCAAGTGCGGACAATCTTTTAGGAAATTATCCTCTTGATGGAAAATTTAGCATAGTGTCCTCAAACGGCGTGCAAAAATCAGACAACAGGATTGTAGATGACGAAGAAGTACGACTAGTTGTAAAGCTAAGCAAGGATATTGCCTCTGATGTTTTGCTCTCAAAGCCAATCCAAGTTTTAGTTGACTTTGGCGGTACACGCTCTACTGAGTTTGTAGTGTTAAGCGGTGATGCAAAGTGACTGGAATGAATTTTGACAAAAAGAGAAGGGGAATTTCGACTGTAATCGGCTCTGTGTTTTTTATGGTGCTTATGACTGCTGGCCTCTCAATCTCATATCTTGTCATAGAGACGCAATCCGATATGATACAGGCCCAGCAAATCATAGCAGACGGCGAAATCAAGAAAATCCAAGAAAAATTCTATGCGTCGGCATCTACTGATACGGGTAATAGGCTTGCAGTGTATGTAGAAAACGAAGGCTCCAATTCTTTAGAGATAGATACGCTTTGGATCGTAAATAAGACAAACCCGACTCAGGCGGCACAAAAATACGAACTAAGTCATGCTGATGCGATTCTGGCACCTGGATACGGAGGGGACATCTTACAAAACAATCCGTTGTTCATGAATCCTGGAACATATGATGTCAAAGTTGTATCCTCTCTTGGCACAATCAAAACAGCTGATCATCTGAATGTGGGTGGGCCAAACAAGCTCAAAGCAAAGCTTATGATGAATCCACCTGATGTGCGATTGGGCGAGAACGCAACGGCATTGTTGTTTGTGACAAATACTGGAAACACCAAGATACTGAATGTTACTTCTGGACCAATTATTGTAACGCCGATATCAGCCGTGCTTGATGTATCGCCAATAGTTCAGATGAAATCGGATTTGGCACCGGCAGAATCTACCGTACTTTCATGGAGTTATAGATTGATGGGTCCTGCGGGAACCAATGTCACATTTTCTACATTTGCGCAAGGAATAGAACAGCCAACAAACGCAACGATACAAAGCAATACAGACCAAAGCTTGATCTTATTACGCGATAATTCGGAACCAGGCTCCATAGTTTCATCGGATCTTTTCTCAAGACCAGAAATATACATGATCATACCCAATACATTTGGTGACGCTAATGATAAAGGACTTTGGGGAGTAAATGTTGTTAATCCAACAGATCAGCCAATTTATGTCAGTAAGGTAGTCATTAGCGCCCAGACTTCGCCTGCAAACAGCAACGACGAAATATTTGATGGCGGTTGCGCTAACATAACAGTGCCCCCGACCACAAATGATTGGTCCTGTCCTACAGCTAACCAGCTAATGTGGAAAAACACTGGTACGCCACAGCTAATAAATCCAAAATCAGTGTTTCCATTTTTAGTTAAAGTTAAACCTGGGGATTTGGGTGGAAGTGGAGCTGAGCCGGAAACTGTTATTGTTCAGACGAATGTTTTTACAACACTTGGCCAATTTGGTAAATCGGCGTATGGTACATCTATGAGAACCTCTTCTTCGATACCAAATGTGTACCTATCCAAAGAGGTCGACTCTATGAGTAGTACTAACATTGTGACAAACATGACTGGAATCCTTCCCGGTTCGACTCAAACATTCAATGTAGTTTTGGCGGACTTTGATACTGGGGCAGCTTCGATTAACGCGGGTTCCAGACTAATAATAAACATACCAAGGGGATGGGATAATGTCAGTGTTGTGGGAAATACAGGTTTTGCTGCTCCAACATTTCAATCATTCCCGGACGGTTCTTCACAACTAGTAGGAACACTACTTGCGCCTCTGAGTGGGGCAGCTAAAACCATAAGCTTTACTGCAACTGCTCCACCAATAACAGACACCAGAATGTATGTCATGTATATTCTTGCAGATGGAACTACAGGAAGTGGTTATACAGTTGGCCCATTGGCAGAAGTTGTTCTACGTGTCTCGCCAAGCTAATTTTTTTATTATTGAAAAATAAAAAAAGGCTTCATCGTGGGAAATAAAACATTACAGCTACGCCGACAAGAACGATTATCGAACCAAGAATCTCAAACTTGTCTGGCTTTTTCTTGTCTACCCAGTACCCCCAAAGAATTGATGATATGACGAATATCCCACCATAAGTAGCATACACCCGTCCAAAGCTTGCAGGCTGAAGCGTCGGTATTATCCCATATGAAAACAAAATCAGTCCGCCAATTAATCCAAAAACCTTTCCTTTGTGATCCCGCAGCCACTTCCATACTAGGTATCCTCCTCCTATTTCCAGCAGGGCTGCAAAAAAGAACAGCCCAAGTGTTGTTACTATGATTTCGACCAAACCCTCTCACCTTTTCTTGGGATGTAGAAAATTATGACAACGCCAATTACTGCAATGACTGTCCCAATGATGTCATATCTATCTGGAGTTACACCATCAATTAACCACCCCCAAACAACTGACATCACAATAAAGACGCCACCATACGCGGCATAGATTCTATGAAAGTTGGCCTTTTGAAACACCGGAACTATACCATACAAAAACAGAACAAAACCGCCTAGGGCACCAAAAATCCACCCAAAGTCCTCCCTTAGCCATAGCCACACCAGATAACCGCCGCCAATCTCGCAAAGGCCTGCCAAAAAGAAAAGCAGTATTGATGATGCAAAACCCTTGGCCTTTTCACTCATACCAGTGTAGCGTTAAGACGCTAAAATTATAGTTATTACGGCAATGCTATGGTGTGTCTGGTGGGATTTACTCGTAAAGTTCGTCTTCGTCTTCTAGCTGTTTTTTGGGTTTCTTTAGAAAGTAAATCACGCCGCCAACAATTGCTGCAATGCCGCCAATGCCACCATAAATCATCCATTCTGGCAAGATGGTTTTGTTTTCCTCAACTACACCACTTACGGCAAACTCAAATGATTCCTGTTCTTCGCTGTATCCTTCAGCTGAGGCCAAAATCTGCAAAGACATCTTTGGCGCCTGCTTTGGACTGAACTGTATTGTTGCACTGCCATCGGCATTTGTCCTCACTGTTTGCGAGCTGACGGACGAATCATCAGATAATACACGCAAAGTAACACCGTCAACGGCATTTTGATATTCATCATCAACGTATACTGTCAGTACTGTTGGCTGTTCGGCAGGAATCGGTTCAATTACACTTCCAATGCTTATCTTTAGGTTTGTGATTTGTGATTTTACATCTACTTCTTTAGAACCGCTTACCAATCCCTTTGAGCTGGCTACAAACGATATTGCGCTTGTGTCTCCATTTGTTTCCATTGGGAATGCGGCATACGAGGCCCCAGCTGGTATTGTAACATATTCTGGTATGTCTACTTTGTCAAACTCTGATGGAGAAATCTTTACTCTCAAGTCACTAGTCCGAATTATTGGGTTGTCATAAAAGTCCAGGACTTGGATTATTCCTGTATATCTGACATTTTCTGAATTCAGAGTTTCAAACGGAACATAGGTTCGTAATTGAGCAGTGGGCTTTATCTCAAAATCATTTTTGGCCTCAAGACCTACATCTGCTGATTCTCCTATCGGGATTGCACTGATTGTGATCATCTTGTCTTGTTCTTGGATGGCGTTTCCCTGAAAGAGAAGGTGGGAGAAGGTCTTGTTTTTCTCAATTGAGACGATGCTATTGATGGGGGCCAGTAGGTACCTGTTTTCGTTTTCAACTATTGTGGGCCGATTCTTTGTATCTAAGGAAATTATGAACAAGTCAAAGTAGCCGTTTTTGTCAAATAGCATGGCAATGCTTCCCGTGGGAGAAAATATCATGGTCCTTTCATGCTTGAGCGTATTGATTACCTCAGTTACTGTAGATGCAGACCCTATGCCCTTGATTGTGGTGGATAAAACCACCTGGCCAGTTTCCTGGCCAGTCTCAATTATTGCCGTACCATATGTTGATGTGACGTCGATATTTCCAATGTTGCTTATTTTCACCAAAAGGTCGTTGCTGGAAATCAGATTGATCTTTTGCTCGCTCCCTGACGACATATAATTTTCGTTTACTATAACGGGATGGAATTCGCCTTCTGACTCGTCTTCAGAATCAGATGTCTCGTCGTCATCAATTAGTGCGCCTATCTGGATTATTGCAAGTGCCTGTGACTTTGTTGGGATCTGGTTTAAAGTAAATATCTGTAATGTCTTATTGGCAGCTTGCGGGTTGTTTGTTGTAAGCGGCTCCACTGTCTCAAATGTGTCTGAGGCCACACCAAGACCCTTCGTTGTTGCGCCAATGGTGTGTGTTTTGTCCTCATTGGGGAGGTCAAGCTTTAGCTTTAGTCTATAGCTAAACTCGCCTTTCTTTATTATTCCATTAATCTGGGATTCTTTGATGAGTCTGTCTATCTGACGGGTAATGGACTCGTCATCTGCAAAAAATTGTAATTTAATGTCTTCTTGTGCAAGTGTGGGCAAGCCATCTGAGTCTTTTAGCGTCACGATTACATCAAGATCTCTTTTGAGGGTGGCAGGAACTGTTTCTGGGAATATGTTGACTGCAAGAGAAGATGGCAGTGACGAGGATATGCGTATTTCTTTTGCCTCATCAAATCCTAGTTTGTCTGATGTGGCCCTCAAAAATGCATTACCGACTTTGTCCTTTGATTTTATGATGGACCAGACATAGCTGTTGCCCTTGCTTATTTTAAGCTCGTTTGTTTCTAATCCCACTAGACTGTCTTCGTAATCTAAAACTATGTCGATATCAAATGGTGCTTGTGCGATATCGCCATTTGAGTCGTGCAGGTATAATGAAAATGGCATCTGCGAGTTTACGTTCATCTCACTTGTTGGCAGGTTTATGATGAGCCTCAGATCATTGCCTATGTTGATGCTTTGGCCAACTGTGAGTGTGTCAAATTTTATTTTTTCTCCAAATGAGGCAAGTATCTTTGCCGTGCCGCTTTTTGCAGTGGTTACCTCAAAGATAGAAAATTCTGAGCCTGCAGGTATCATAATCTGTGATGGAACGGTGGCAATCTCTGGGTTGCTTGATTCTAGCTTGACTATGACATCCTTTGTCTGCTTTATCAGATTTCCATTTGGATTTACAAAACCGACATAGCCGATTTTGTGCGCTTTTTCTCCTGCCTCTATGATTGAGGGGCTGAGTTTTATCATCAGGTTTGTATCAGTTTCAGATTGTGCAAAAACGATTATGATGTTTCCTAAAACTAGGACGCACGCAAATAACGCTATCAAAAGTGTTTTCAGACATAGTTCGCGGAGCATTTTGGCCTCCATAAAAAAGAAAAGAGGGGGTTATCCACTCTGTTGACCTACAACAACTGTGCCAACAAATACTGCACCGTTTGTAGTGGTCATTTTGAATTGGGTGTCCCTACCTGACTTCATGTCTTCACTGAGTGATAGTACTACACTGCCTGTTTGGCCTGGTTGGATTTCTGCAACAGAAGCTGAGGTAATGAGATCTGTTCCAGTTCCTCCTGCAACTCCTGCAATGGTGTAAGTACCGTTCCCGAGATTTGTCAAATCATCTGGTGCTGGGCTGGCAAATGTGTATATTGATCCGCCAAATCTGAGTTCGCTTACAGTTATTGACTGTACACTATCGTTTTTGACGTATACTGCAATGTTTTCTCCCATTTCCTTTGATGCGTCAATATCACCACCAGAACCTGCTCCAAATGGAGAACCGTTTTGGTTGTTGATAATTTCAACTGCCCTTGCATCATATCCTAGAATCTTTACTGCCTCGATTGTGGGTCTTCCACTAATCTGTGAAGAGCTAAAGAAGTTCTGTGAGTATGCAAAGACGATTGCTCCGCCTACTACTGCTATTGCAACTAGCAACAGAGTAGCTATGACTGGCGCTACAGCTCGGCGTGATTTGTGAAGTCGTAGTTTGTCTGAGTTTGTATTCATTGATGAATTGTAGCCATTAGATGCTGTTAAGACGGATGCTGTGCATCAAACACAACATTTTTCCATATAAAAACGCAAAAACTAGTTCCAAAAAAACTGGTCAAGACCAGTCTGCTTTGGCTTGCCAATTATAGAGTCAAAATCCAAGTCCATCGAAGACGTTATCTGGTCTAGTGTGCTTTCCATGAATTCCATGTATTTTGCAGAGTCAATTTCGTCTGGCCGGGCCATTTCCACTGGCTTGACGCCTGGCTTGTTTATGATTTTGACATAAGATATGATGTCGCCGCGCTTTATTTCGCGGTGCTGCTCTAGCAGCTTTGCGGCACGAATGTGCTGCGGAACGGTCTTGTTGTATTCTGATGGGGCCTTGCTAATCATAACATTGAAGGCAAGCTCAGCAATTGGAATCTTTTTTTCTTTGACCTTTACTGCACAAATGGCAATTTTTTCGCTGATCTTCTTTTTTGCCTCTTCGAAATCTTTTTCTGATTCTACCTTTGATAAAATATCGAGCAATTCATAAAACAGGCTTCTGATAAATGGCGGGGTATGACTGTTGTGTAATAATGTTGGCAAATTTCCAGCAACAAAACGTTCGTATTTAGGCACCGAGAAATCATACATTATTTGACTGCCCGACATCTTTTCAACCTTTAATATTTTATCATATGTGACATCGTTGGAATTTAGCATTCTTGAAATGTTAGCTAATGCTATTTTTTCATTTGTTGTTGCATACGTGTCTAATTGATCAATTACTTTATTGTATCTCTCCAAAATTGACATATTATAATACCGTAAATCATGCATATTCAAATTTCTAAATCTCGTAATACCTAACCTTTTAAGAATTGATTTTTTTATCTGAATTATTCCATTTGTTGATATTGGTAGCAATTCCTTGTTATATGGTGTCTTAGTTGTTTTAATTCTGAATCTGGGTTGGATGAATCCTATAGTATTGTGAAACAATATTCTATCTTGGACACTTTTAACACGAAGTGTATAATATTTTCCATATTTTTTATGAGTCGATATTTTTATGTTAGATGAAATGTTAAAGCATGCCAACAAATATGCTGTTTGTTCTATCAACATTTTACTTTTAGATGTAAGATAAACCTGTTTTTTATCTACGAATCCATCTCCAGAAAAAAGACCACGCAAGTAAGATATCTTTACTTCATCAGCTGCATTAAAAATTAAATCTGGAATTTTTTTATTATGACTTTTTTCTCCGCATGCTCTACTAAACAATTTTGATATCAAAAATGGCATTCGGTACGAACTCGATTTATTTTTTTTACCATATTTTTTCATTTTTGCATTAAATACGGCTATCCATGATTTTTCTATCTGCTCACAAACTTCTTTATTAAATTTACAATTTTGTGATATCTCGGCAGTTCTTGTATAGTAACCTCCCTCAGATGTGTAAATGCCTAACAAGAATCCAACCTCTGGCGTGATTGGGATTTTTTTCTTTATAGGAAATCCAGTAGTCGAATGTTTAATGGTGGAAATTAGATAACTATTTCTTCCTATGGTTATGTCGCCGACATATTCTGAAGTGTTTATGGATTTTATGTTGTGTATTGATGGTATTGTTTTCAATCCAACTAACACATTGTTTGCATTCAAGTTTTTGGTTTCTTTGCAATTCAGCTGACCATATTCATTAATCGTGTATACACTGTGATCTCCTGAAAGAGTTAAAACTCTACCATTATGTGTGGTTATCTTATACACATCTTTGACCATGTGTTTGGTTGCATCAGAAATAGGAGACCAAACACCTTGCAATCCGTTGGTGATTGTTAGTAGCTTTACATTTGAATTATTATCGTGAAATTCATGGTATATCTGTTCGACGGTTGAAAATTTTATAACATTGTTAACATTTGCCAAAATCGGCGTCTTACCATCTACTGATTTTTTGCCAGTCAAACCCTTGACATCGACTTTGCCGTCCTTTGTAACACCAAGATAGTTTTTCTTCCTGTTGCTTAGTACGACATATCGGTATTCCTTGTCTACTTCAAGCTCTACTCCATGATCTCTTTTTGCGCCATCGATTACCTTGTTGATTTGTTCCGATGTTGGATTTTTTACAAATAAGCTATCCGTATCCGAATATAACACTTGGATTCCGTTTTCTTGGCATTTCTTGATGGTTTCCATGATTATGTGCCTGCCAACAGCTGTCGTTGCCTCAGCTGCGGGAAGAAAATACAGAGGAAATATTTCTGCACCCATCACCCCATAGCTGGCATTTAGAATTACTTTGAGTGCTTGGCTTACCACAGTATACAGTTCTTTTTGTTCCAGAGTCTTTGCCTTTTTTGCCAGACTCTTGTAATAATTTACGCGCAAGTCGCGAAGAGAGCCAATGAGCATCGATGTCAGCCCGTTGTATTTTGTGCAGACCCAGTGGTTTGTGTCAGGTATGGTATTTTTTTTGCACTCCTCATGTGAGCACCTCAATGTCTCATATGAGATATTTCTGACCTTGATTATACTTGGATACAGGCTTGCAAAGTCCATCACGGTGACATCAAAGTGGATTCCCTCTACTGGATCAATTACCAGTCCACCTCGGTATTTTTTGTCCTTAATTATTGCCTCATTGACTACACCCTGAGACCTGGCATCCAGCTCCTCTCTTCTTGGAATCAGGGCGTTTCTCTGCCTGTGTTCATAGTATAGGAGGCTGCGAATCCACTGCGATACTCCCATCCTTGCGATATCATCTATTGGCATTCTTGCAATTCTGGATATTACTACGAGCAGGTTCATCAGCAAATCGTTGTTAAAGCTGGTAAGCTTGTATGTCAGCCTGGCATCGTTGTAGCAATACGCGGCAAGCTGGTAGTTTGTCAGCTTGTCAAACTCTACGCCAAAGTCAAGTTTTGACTCACTTAGGAGTGCCTTTGAGACTGAGTTGAGTGAAAAATCAGTGTACTTGTGGGAAAACGCATAGATTTGAAAGGAGCGATTCGACATGGTGCGATACAAGTCGATGTGGACTCCGTGCTTTAGTGTGGCAGAGTCCCTCATCATGTACAGCGGGTTTTCCGAATTTTTTATGCCAAGCCTTTCAGCACGGTTGTACAGGTATGGCATATCAAAGTCGTCGCCGTTGAATGTAATTACAAAGGGGTATTCCGAAATTAATTTGAAGGTGTCCTCAATCATCTTTTTTTCGTCTGACTCGTCGTAAGTGACCATCTTGACGTCTGGTGGAAGCTCGTTTTTTCCGTCAGCTGAGCCCGGTTTTTTCAAAATAAAGATCTGCTTTAGTCCGTCTGAGCTATCAAATCCTACGGCAGTGACGCGCCGCTCTGCAATTTTTGCGTCTGGAATCCTTCCTATTTCGGCATCTACTTCGATATCAAAGCTAATCCTCCGTATCTTTGGTATTGGCTGGTTTAGGAGCTCCGCCCATTGTGTGATGTAGTCCTGGAATTCCTTTGTGTTGACTATTCCCTTAGTCGTGTTTACATCAAGCAGCAGGCTCTTCATTGCCAAGCTCACCTCTTCTGTTACCTCAAAGTTGTGTGGAACAATTTTGCCGTCTTGTACTTTGTAAAACCTGCCTACAATGAGGCTCCTGTCATACAGATAGTTTTCGTAATATTTTATGTCGGACTCCCAAGTCTCTATTATGTTTCTGATACTTTTTTCTGTCTGGGTGCCGCCAATGGCAAGCGGGTCAGTTACAATTATTTTTGAGACGAGGATTTCTTTGTCTCTGAGCAAATCCTTTCGTTTTATCTGCTCGATTTTTATGATGTCCTTTCTTCCTTCAAGAAATCCAAGCTCATCTGGGTTCAGCTTTGAATAGCAGTATGGTTTGTGGCCAGTCTCGTCTGCCCAAAGAATAATTTTCTGAGAGTCCGGATTGTAGAATTTTAGCACTGCGGCTTGTTTCTGGTTATCATATGTTGCTGAGACTAGGAGCGATGGCGAAAGAGATTTGATTTGCGGTTCTTGGGCCTGCATCGTATCTTACCTTTTTTGCTCAGAGAGCAGAGTGCTTGCCCAGTACTGGATTCTTTTTTTATCAAGCGTCACGACGTCTATTCCTGCCTCCTTGATCAGATCATAGTCGGTTTCTGGGTATGTGTCAAGGCAGACTATTCTTTTGATGCCTATTGTTATTGCCATCTTTGTGCATTCAAGGCACGGAACAAATGTGGTGTACAAGATTGCGTCCTTTGTTCCAGCCTCGATTCCCATAATTGCGCAGTGCATTATGGCGTTTGCCTCGGCGTGGTTGCATAGGCAGCGGTCAAGCGATTCACCAGACGCTATCTTTCCCTCCATTCGAAGCTGGCACCTCTTGCAGCCGCCCTCAAAGCAGTTTTTCACGCCAGGAGGCGTTCCGTTATATCCAGTTGCAATCTGCCTGTTGTTTCTAACAATTACTGCGCCGACCTGCCTTGTCATGCAGTTGGATCGAAGCTTTGCCAGCTCTGCCTGAAGCATAAAATATTCGTCCCAACTTGGGCGCTCAAAATTTGCCTTCACAAAGAAATCATGATCTCTTTAATATTTAGATGGATCCATTTGTGTTTCACCGATAATTAACTAACGAGCTACTATTGCTCACTCGAAAGTATAAAATGCGATCTAGTCTGATGTATCAGGTAATTGGCAGACTACATACAACACAAGTTCATCAAGCCCAACACGATTGAGGCACGCGAATACCAAATCAATCTTGCAAACCAGGCAAAAACAGAAAACTGTCTAGTCGTCCTCCCAACAGGACTAGGGAAAACCGCCGTTGCATTACAAGTAATTGCAGACCATCTATCAAAAGGGGAAAACGGAGTTTTGTTTTTGGCGCCAACTCGAGTTCTGGCAAACCAGCATTACGAGTTTTTAAAAAATAACATGAATCTAGAAGACATTGCACTGCTTACGGGAGAAGACACCCTGGCAAAAAGAAAAAAGCTTTGGGCAAACAGCGTCATTTGCGCAACGCCGGAAATAACAAAAAACGACCTTGACAGAAAAATCATCACACCAGAACAATTCGGCCTAGTGATATTTGATGAGGCGCACAGGACTGCCGGTGACTATGCATACTCGTCAATTGCCAAAAGACTTGCAGCAACTAGTGCAAGAATAATGGGGATGACTGCCACGCTCCCAAGCGAAAAAGAAAAGGCAACTGAAATCATCACGACACTCAGGATTGCAAGCGTAGCTCAAAGAAACGAGGAAAGCCCAGACGTCAAGCCGTACATCCAGCAAACAAACACCGAGTGGGTCAAAGTAGAACTCCCGCGTGAAATGAAGGAAATTCAATACTACCTTCGCAAGGCACTCGAGGAGAGATACGGTGAGCTTCAAAGATGCGGTCTGCGGCTTGGCACAAACTCGTCTTTATCGCAGCTGCTAAGGGCCCGTGATTTTGTCCTGCGGCAAAACAGGAGGGCTGCAAAACCGCTTTTTACCGCAATACGCTTGCACTATGCGCTAAACATTTTAGAGTCGCACGGCGTGACTTCGTTTCTTAGGTTTTGCGAGAGGACCAAAGAAAAAAAGGGTGTTGGAATAAAAGATCTTTTTGAGAACGACTCTAATTTTCTTAGGGCGCTAGCACATGCAAAAGATGCGCAGAAAAAAGGAATCGAGCACAGCAAGATTGTCAAGCTTGCAGAAATAATAAAATCAATCCAGGGAAAGGCAATCGTCTTTACAAGCTATCGTGATTCAGTTGAGATAATCCATAGCAAGCTAGTCGAGATGGGTGTCTCAGCAGCATTTCTGATTGGCAAGGCAGGAGAGACAGGACTAAAACAAAAAGAACAGATTGACACGGTACAAAAATTCCGCGACGGCATCTACAACGTTTTGGTTGCTACGCGAGTAGGAGAGGAAGGACTGGACATCTCTGAGGTAAATGATGTCATATTTTTTGACAACGTCCCAAGCTCAATTATGTTCGT
>Ga0214471_10002602_pt1 | contig 14117 bp, 6 predicted proteins | sample RVTome_5_FD_207665 | JGI IMG/M metagenome (GOLD analysis project Ga0214471, IMG submission 207665) | Soil microbial communities from uranium-contaminated site in the Upper Colorado River Basin, Wyoming, United States - RVT142D155 | ecosystem: Environmental > Terrestrial > Soil > Contaminated >...
GAAAGCATTCCAACGCCGCTACAGGACCTTTCGTCCCTGGATGACATTGATCAGCACCACCACGATCGCGATGACCAGGAGGAGGTGGATGAATCCGCCCATCGTGTACGAGGTGACCAATCCCAGCGCCCAGAGGACGAGCAAAATTACGGCTATGGTCCATAGCATTTTCCATCACCTCCCGTCGTGATCCGTCGACGTTCCTACCCGGCATGCAAACTCATGCTGATCCTTTCCGACAGCCTTGGACATCGGCATCCGTCCGAAACACGAATCGATGTTTGTCCGATTCGCGGCACGGTGTTTGTCCTAATCGGCCGGCGGTTCCGTACCGAACTGCGGCGTCGTCACCTCCACCACATTGGAGGATGGCGAGTCGCCGGAGGCGTTCCATGCATGAACCCGGTAGTGATAGGTCGTGCGAGGATCGACGGACACGTCGCGGAAGGCCGTGACATGAGGTTTCACCTTGCCGATCTCTACGAATTGCTTGCAAGGGCTGTGACATTCCGCTCGCCCGATGCGAAATCCGGATCCGCCGACCCCCGCCCCGCATTCGGTCCATGCCAGAATCACCTGGCGACCGCCGACGGCGACCGCCACCAGATCGACAGGCGCAGAAGGAAGGGCGGCAGGCGAAGAACGGCTGGTCATGCTTCATCCTCAATGCTCCGCCAAGTACAGGTCATAAAAACCCGGCCCGTCGGGGCGGGGAAATCTCCTGAAATTATCTTCTCCTGAAAACAAGCGGGACGGAATAAGACTCTGTCCGAAACGCGGGTCGCCGTTTGTCCTAATTTCGGATCGGTGTTTGTCCTATGGCGAGGAGGTGCCGGAGGGTTCGGATCAATCCACCAGTTTGGTCTGGATGGCGTAATGGGTTATTTCCGAGTTGTTCTTCATCCTCGTCTTCAGCAGGATGTTGGTGCGATAGCTGCTGATCGTCTTCACGCTCAGGCACAACTCCTTGGCGATCGCGCCGACGGTTTTCCCGGAGGCGATCATGAGCATCACCTGGTATTCGCGATCCGAAAGAAACTCGTGCAGGGGCTTTTCCGAGTCGCTGTCCAATTCACCCGCAAGGATCTGGGCGAGCGAGCCGCTGATGTATCTTTCGCCTTTCAGAGCTTTCCGTATCGCAAGGACCAGTTCGTCACCGGCACATTCCTTCGTGAGATATCCGGCGGCGCCCGCACGGATGGCCCGTATCGCGAACTGTTCCTCCGGGTGCATGCTGAGGATCAGGACGGGCAGCTTCGGCCGGTGCTGCCTGATCTCCTTCAAGACGTCCAAACCGCTCTTCCCGGGCATCTTCATATCCAGGACGACCAGGTCATATTCACCCTTCAAGACCTTGCTCATCGCCTCCTGTCCGTTTCTCGCCTCTTCGACCTTGACGGGCTGGAAGGCCTCCGTAAGAACGTTATTCAACCCTTTACGTACGATTTCATGATCATCCGCGATGAGTATCCTAAGCATTCGGATTTTCCTTTATTCCAACGGGAAGAGTCACTCGTACCACGGTTCCCTCGCCTGGTTTTCCGGAGATCAGCACTTCGCCTCCGAGCAGCAGGACGCGTTCCCTGATTCCGATGAGGCCAAGCGACTTGGAGTCGAACATCCGGTCGTCCTTGATCCCGATGCCGTTGTCTCTCACCTCCAGGACCAGGGTATTGTCCTTCTTTTCCATGTGCACATTCACCTCCGACGCCGCTGCATGGCGCATGATATTCGTCAGGGCCTCCTGGACGATGCGGAAGATCGCCGTGGAGCGGGTGGGATCAATTATCCTGTCCACTCTCGGCACGACAACTTTGCAGCTTATCCCTGTCCGGTTCTGGAAATTCTTCGTCATCCACTTGATTGCGGCTTCAATGCCGAGTTCATCCAGGATCCCGGGCCTCAGATCGGTCGCTATCCTTCGCACCGCCCGGATGGTGCGGGTTGCAGCCAGTTCGATTTCGTGAACTTTTGCGGCCTGCTCGGCAAGTCCGCCGGAGATCAACCTGCTTCTCACAGACGAGAGTTCCAATTTCATGGCCGTCAACGACTGCCCCAGTTCATCGTGGATTTCGCGCGAGATGCGCGTCCTCTCTTCCTCAAGCCGGGTTTGCAAACTCCCCGAGAGGTTGCGCAGCCGCTCGCGGGATTTGCTGATCCTCTCCTCCGCCCGCTTTCCCTCGTCGAGCATCTTCTTCATGAGCCTGTTCGCAGTCAACAGCTCGACCGTCCGCTCATCCACGCGTTTTTCCAGCTCCTTGCTGGCTTTCTCCAAGGCTTGCTCTACAGTATGACGCGGGGTGATGTCGCGAATGTTGCATTGGATCACTTTCGTGCCGTTCTCCTGGTAGACATTGCTGACAAACTCCACATACCTGCGCTGGCGTGCTTTGGTTTCCAGCGGCAGGTTGTCGTAACGGATATACTCCTTCCTCTGCAATCTCCTGAAAGCGCCCCGGCTCGCCTTGATATCCCTGAAGGGGCCGATTTCCCAGAGCCTCTTGCCGAGCAATTCGTCGCGGGAATATCCCAGCAGTTCCTGGAGAAAAGGGTTTGCGTCGGTGATCCGTCCCGTGTCCGCCTCCAGGATGAGGATGCCGTCTTTTGCCGTCTCGAAGACTCGCCTGTAGCGAATTTCGGAGATATTCAGCGCCGCATGGATCCGCTTGCGATCGGCGATCCCACTCTCCGGCAGCTCCCCTCCCTTTCGGGAGAGCCGGTCGGCCCCCTTGTCTTCCAGTTCGGAGAGCCGCGCCCGCAAGGTGGCGTTCTCCGCTATGAGGTGGGATTTCGTTTTGGATGGCATCTGCACCTCCCGGAAACGGTCGCGCCCTCCCAACATTATAGGTATAAATACGATACATAAAGAGCCGATTTTTCCATCTCCTCCCTCCATAGGACAAACACCGGTCCGAGATTCAGACAAAATACGATTCACGTTTCGGACAGATGCCGATACCGAAGGCCGGCGGACAGAATTACTCTGTCATGACCCGAGGGATCGCAAGAAAGGGAAATCGCATCCGGATGAGCAGAATCGACGCCGAGGAGGCGACGCAGGACGTCTCCCTCGCCGTCGTGCGGAAGGCGGACCGCTTTCGGGAGGACTCGTGGAATCACTCCTGGATCTACCGTATCTGCATGAACACCTGCCGGATTGCGCTGCCCCCCCTCGGCGGCGCATCGACGGCCCTGCGGGGTTCAGCCGCAGGGCCGTCGCCTTGTCTTCCCCCGGCTGACGGCCGGCGGTTGTTCGTTCTTCATTTGGGCGGCGCCACCGAACCCGCATAGAACGTTTCGCACTTCCCCCCGAGATGTTTTTTCGCCTGCTTGAACAGCTTGAGCACCGGCCCAGCGACGGATCGGATGACGTTTACATTCTCCACCACCGGTTTCTGGAACTTGCCGCGGATCTTCTGACGAATCGTGGCGCATCCCCTCTCGTCGATCACCGCCATGGTGACATCGTCGAACCGATCGTTGACGAAATCGAGACCTCCCTTGAGCGCGACCCGGTGCTCGTTCGTCGCCATCGCCACGTCCTTCGCCCGCGCGATGCCACCTTCCACCTTCCAGTGGGAGACGAGCACCCGGATCCGGCTGCTGCCGCCGGATCCCCGGAAGAGGCTCGCGAAGTTATATCCCTTTGTGACCAGCGGGGCGAACGGGCCGGCGATGAAGAAGGCGCCCACGTCGACGAGGTTGAAGCTCTGGCTCGATTCGTATCGGGAGAACGTGCGGTCCAGGTCGACGCCGGTTACCGTGAGGTCCTCGCCCTGCAGGGAGACCTCTCCGTCCGCGGTCCGCTTCATCTCGCTCGCGGTCTTTCCCCGCATCGACAGGGTGGCGGAGAGGTCCATCGGCCCTTCCGCGACCACCTTCGGCGACAGGACCTTGAAGAACTCCTCGATGCGGAACCCCGACAGGGAATAGCGGACGCGGTAACGGGGGATGGTGCCCGAAAGATCCGCCCGGAGGCTCCCCGACCCCTGCCCTCCGAAGAAGCGCATCGTAACCGGATCGAGTTCGAGGACACCGTCCTTCCCGGCCACGGTGGACTTCATGTCGGTGACGACGAGGTTATCTGCCCGGAACTCTCCGATCCCGGCGGTCCCCGAAAAGGAAATCCTGAGGAGAAGGTCGGGCTTTCCATCTCCTCCGACGGCGAGGTTGTTCATGCTGAGGGCGATCCGATCCGCCTCCACTTTCCCGCCGGCGCCGGAATAGACGAGCCGGGCCGCCGTGACGGGGCCAATCCCGTAGAGTCCGTCCTTCCCCTCGACCCGGAATTTCAGGTCCGAGACCGCCAGCCTCCCCTTGCGGAACTCCTTGCAGGCGAACTCCGCCGCGAAGGAAAGGTTCTTCCGGGAGCCCGTGTTCTTTCCTCCGTTGAACCGCAGGCGGCTCACGTCCAACGTGAAGGCCCCGGCCTCGAGCACTTCCCCGGTTTTTCTGTCCGCGTAGAAGAAGGCGCCGTCGGAGAGGGAAATCTTCGTCACATACAGGGAGAATCGCAGCCCTTTACTCTCCTCGGCGGTCTTCTTCCCGGCTTCCCCCTCCGGTGACTCGAAGTTGAATTTTCCGTCGCGGTCCTGCTCGATGGAGATCCGGGGGTGCTTCATCTCGACCTTTACGATTCTGAGCTCCTTGTGAAGAAGGGGGAGAAGCTCGATCGCGAGGACGGACTCCTTCGCGGAGGCGACGTCCGCCCCCCGGTTCCGGATACGCACATCTTCCACCGCGATATGGAAACCCGGGAGGAGGCCGATCCGCAGCCTGCCGCCGATGCGGACTTCCATCCCCAGGGCGTCGGAGGCGGCCGCCTCCAGCCGGGGCTTGAGCGTGTTCACATCCATGAAAAGAAAGGGCGCGGCCGCCGCCAGGAGTAGAAGCGCAACGAGCCCCCCGGCCGCGAGGAGGGCGATTTTCCATTTGTTGGCCATCCGTTTTCTCCGTCAGCGAATCTCCGCTTCAACGCCGGGACGTGTCGAAGACGGGGGGTCCCTCAATACGATCTCGACCGATCGGTTCCGGCGGTCGTCAACCAGGGGAATCGCCTCGTCCTGCAGTTCCATCCCGTCAACGGTCACGATGGCCCGGTCTTCCCCCTCGTGTTGCCGCCGGACGTCGATTTCATAGTCCGTCTCGCGATACCGGTAGTACATCTTGAACCCCTTCCACTCCGAGGGGAGGCACGGGGAAAAGCTCAGCTTGTCCACTTCCAGCTTCAGACCCAGGAGGGATTCCACGATCAGCCGGTACATCCAACCGGCCGAGCCCGTGTACCAGGTCCATCCTCCGCGCCCGGTGTGCGGCGGGAGCGCATAGACGTCGGCCGCGGCCACGTACGGTTCCACTTTGTAGACCGCGATCCCCTCCGGAGACTTCGAGTGGGTCACCGGGTTGATCATCCCCAACAGCTCCCACGCGCGCCGGCTGTCCCCCAATGCGGCGAACGCCATCGCCGCCCAGATCGCCCCATGCGTGTACTGACCCCCGTTTTCCCTCACCCCCGGGACGTACCCTTTTATGTAGCCGGGATTCAGAGCCGATTTGTCGAACGGCGGGTCCAGGAGCTGGATCAGTGCGTGGTCACGGCGAACGAGGCGCTGATCCACCGCGTCCATCGCCATGCGGGATCGCCCGGGATCGCCGGCGCCGGAGAGAACCGACCAGCTTTGCGCGATCGAATCGATCCGGCATTCATCGTTGCTCGCCGAACCGAGCGGTGTTCCGTCGTCGAAGTACGCGCGGCGGTACCACTCGCCGTCCCAGCCGTTCTGCTCGATCTTCAGGCGCAATTGGGCCGCCTCCACCCGGCAACGTTCGGCGAAGGTCACGTCATCGACCTTGCGTGCAACCTCGATGAACCGCATGAGCACTTCATAGAGGAAGAACCCCAGCCAGACGCTTTCCCCCCTGCCGTGCTCTCCCACGAGGTTCATCCCGTCGTTCCAGTCGCCGGTTCCCATGAGCGGCAGGCCGTGCTCGCCGGTCTTGAGCCCTCTCAGAATGGCTCGCCTGCAATGTTCGTACAGGGTGTCCGCTTCTTCCGACCGGACGGGAAGATCGTAGTAGGAATCCTCCTCCACGTTCACAAGGCGCCCCTCGATGAAGTGGACGGACTCATCCAGTACCCCGGTATCCCCTGTGCCGAGAACGTACCGGCACGTCGCCAGGGGCAGCCAGAGGAAATCATCGGAACATTTCGTACGGACGCCCCGGCCCGAGGGGGCATGCCACCAGTGTTGAACGTCTCCCTCCCGGAACTGACGGGCCGCGCATCGCAGCAGATGCTCGCGCAGAAGGTGCGGCTCGGAGTGCACGAGCGCCATGGCGTCCTGCAACTGGTCGCGGAATCCGTAGGCGCCTCCCGACTGGTAGTACCCGCTGCGGGCCCATAGACGGCACGCCAGATCCTGGTAAAGGAGCCAACCGTTGGCCAGGACGTTGACGGCCGGGTCGGGGGTATCCACCTGCACGGCCCCGAGAGTCCGCTTCCAGTACTGCCAGACCGATTCAAGCGCCCCGCGCGCCGCCGCGGATCCGCGGAAGCGATGCACCAAGTCCCTGGCGTCGTTCGCGTTTTTCCCGGCGCCGAGGCGGAAGACGATCTCGCGCTCCTGGCCGTCGGCAAGCTCGAACGGCACCTGGATCGCCGCACAGGGATCCAGAGCGGCCCCTACTTTCCCCGAAAGCCGCGCACGGGTCATGGCGGCCGGTCTCCGGAGCGAGCCGTTGCGCCCGAGAAATTCCACCCGGTCCCCGCTTACGGTCCGGGCCGGATCGTCCACGTCGAAGAACGCGACCCGGTCGGGGAAGACCGTGTTGTAGGAGTTCCTCGCAAGGAGCGCTCCGCTTCCGGGGTCGACCTGGGTGACCACGTGCATCGCCGATTTCGGCCGCAGATCCCCCAGCACCCATTCCGCGTATCCGGTCGCGGAGAGTTTGCGCGATCGGCCGGACTCGTTTCGCACTTTCAATACCGAAAACTTGACCGCCGCGTCCAGGGCCACGTACACCCACAGTTCGGAGCGGATGCCGCCCACGGCATGCTCGAAGACGCTGTAGCCGAATCCGTGCCGGCTGACGTACGCCTGCTTGCCGCGACAGGGTAACGGCGTCGGGGACCAGAAGCGGCCGCTCTCCTCGTCACGGATGTAGAAGGCTTCCCCGCTCGTATCGCCCACGGGGTCGTTGTTCCACGGAGTGAGGCGGAACTCGTGTGCATTCTCGCTCCAGGTGTAGGCCTGGCCGCTTTCCGAGATGACGCTTCCGAAGTTCGGGTTCGCCAGCACATTCACCCACGGCGCCGGAGTTTCCAGTCCTTGCGCGGTGGAAATCACGTACTCGCGCCCATCCGGCGTGAATCCCCCCAATCCGTTGAAGAAGATCAGATCGCGCGGTGGCGGCACGGACGCCGCCGGGGTTTCATCGCGTCGGGTTCGGACCGGGCGAAGGGGCGGAACGGGTACTTCCGCGGCCCGGCGACGATGGATCTGATCCCACAGCGTCCCCCGGCTGTCGGTGAGGATGGCGCGAGAGACCGTCTGGAACAGAATCCGGTCCTCGCTCGATATCTGATCGCCGAGCCGCGGGAAGATGCCGCCGGGCCGATCCGTGAACCTGGCTTCCAGGCCCGCGGCGATCAACCCCAGGATCTGCTCCTGGAGCAATTGCCGGTAACCGGCGTGATCCTCGTTCCAGATCACCAGGTCCACCGCCAGCCCTTTCAACCTCCAGTACGCGTGGGCCTCCACGAGCTGGCGCACCAGTTCGATGTTGGACGGGTCTCCGATCTGCAGCAGCACGATCGGAAAATCGCCGGAGATGGAGTAGCCCCACAGGCCGGATTGTCCGCGACGGTTCTTGCCGAGAAGGCTCGCGTCGGCGCGCAGCAAAGGATTGGCGTAGATGACGGAGCTGGCAAGGTGACCGTACAGTTGCGCGTCGGCCTCCGTGGCGTTGATCTGCTGCAGAAGCACCTGGCTGTGGGTCCACGCCAGGTCGAAGACGCGATCCGCGAGACGCCGATCCTGGAATTTCTCGACGAGTCCCATGCAAACGTCGCGGGTTTCCCCCACTCCGGAGACGATATTGACGGTTGCCGCTTCATCAGGGTCGAGCGTGATCCGATGCCGGATCGCGACGATCGGATCGAGCACGGACCCCTCGCTGTCCGATAGTTCCGCGGAACCGCTGACCGCCTGCGGATCGGCTACGGTGTTTCCGCGACCGATGAACCGCATGCGGTCGGTCTCGTAGGAAACTTCCCCGACGTGGGCCCCGTGTACGGAAACCAGGTGAAACATCCACGGCGACGCCTCGCCGGTGGAGCGGGGCCGGCGGGTGCAGAGGATCGCCTTCCGCTGGCGAACGATCTCGGTCTGGACGAAGAGGTTCCCGAACGCCGGGTGCAGCGCGTCCGCGGCAGGCGATGCAAGAACCACTTCCGCGTAACTCGTGATTTCAATCGTCCTGCGCATCTGGGAGCGGTTGACGATGCGGACCCGGTGCACCTCGGCGTCGTCCTCGGGCGAAACGGCGATTTCCGTGTGCGTGTCGAATTCGTGGTCCCGGCGGCGGAACTCCACCCGCGCCTCCGAGAAAATCGCCTCGTACTTCTCCGGTTGCTTGAGCGTCGGCTGGTAGGCGGTGGACCAGAACTCCCCGCTTGCCGTATCGCGGATGTAGCAGAACGTGCCCCAGTTGTCGCAGGTGCCGTCTTCACGCCAGCGCGTCACCGCGATGTCTTTCCAGCGGGTGTACCCGCCGCCTGCATTCGTGATCATCACGTGGTATCTGCCGTTCGACAGCAGCTGCACTTCCGGTACGACAGTATCGGGGGTGCGGAACGAGCGCACCGGCATCTCGGTAGCGCCGGCGGTCGTGCGCACGCCGGAGAGCTTGGCGGCAAGCGAGTAGGACGCCGTGGCCTTCGGAACCCGTTCCTGAAGCAGGAGCATGGTCGCCTGGAACAGCGGATCCGACTCGAACCGCATCTGCATCGGGCGATCCAGCAGCAGGTACTCCAGGGAGAGGAGACTCATGCCTTGATGATGGGCCATAAAAGACCGGACGACCGTGCTCGATTGCCCGCGTCGTTGTCGTGACGGAGTATAGTCGATGGCCTCGTACAATCCGTATTTCCCGATCAATTCCTCGTCCCCGAGCCGCTGAAGATTCCGGCACGCCTCCTCGGGGGCCACCATCAGCGCAAGAACGGAGGCATACGGCGCTATGACCAGGTCCGACGCCAGCCCACGCTTGAGCCCAAGGCCGGGCACTCCGAACGCCCGGTACTGGTAGTTGAGACGAACGTCGACCATGTTGTAGCCGGATTCCGACATGCCCCACGGCACGCCGCGCTTCTTTCCGTACTCGATCTGCCGCCCCACCGCCGCCTTGCAGGTCCGGTCGATCAGCGTGTTCTCGTAGGTCGGCATGACCAGGAGCGGCATGAGGTACTCGAACATCGAACCGCTCCAGGAAAGGAGAATCTGCTCTCCCCCTGTGGCGGTGAGCAGGCGCCCCAGGGCGAACCAGGACTCCTGCGGCAGCTGTCCCTGCGCGATCGCCACGAAAGTGCACAGTCTCGCTTCCGAAGCCAGTAAATCGTAGTAACCCGAATCCCGCCGCCGCTCGCTGACGTTGTAACCGATCGATAGAAGATGACGCCCCTTGTCGTAAAGGAAGTCGTACTCCACACGGGCGAACTCTCCGCATTGGAGCGCAAGGCGATCGATCGTCGAAATCCTTTCCCTTGCAAGGCGGTTCGCCTCCGGGATGAGCCGCCGGAGCTCAAGAGGCCACTCGCTCTTCTCCTCGAGCCCGGCCAGTGCGCGCAAGGTCGGGATCCCGTCGAACCCGGGAAAGTCACCAAAAACCGCCACCTCATCGAGGACGATCCGGCATTGACGCTCGAGGGCTTGCGCCCATCGGTGCGGCGCGCCTTCCTTGTCATCCTTGAAACTCCCGGAGATTTCCCCTGCGCTTGCCGTCAGCCGCGTGAGGCAAAGAATCGCCGCTGCAAGCGTGGTTGGACGGGAACGGAACGAGGACTCCAGAATCTCCCGGAATTGCGCGAGCGGGGGGGGCGGAGGTCCATCCACTGCGTCCACGAGAACCTGGAAGGTGTCGCTGATGCCCTCCAGCCATCGCTCCCCGAGGATGGAATGGCCCGGAAGATCGAGCAGGCCCTGCCGCAACGTCAGCAGGTGGCCCGAGAGGTTTCCGCTGTCCACCGTCGAGACGTAGAGAGGCAGAAGCGGTTCCAGGGATTGCGTGTCGTACCAGTTGTAGAAATGACCTCGATGTCGGGCCAGGGTCTCCATCGTGCGCAGCGCATTCTCCGTGCGTTCGACGAGTTTCCCTTGCGGAAGGTATCCGAAGTCGTAGGCGGCCATATTCGCGAGGAGCGCAATCCCCATGTTGGTCGGCGACGTGCGATGGGCGACGGCGCCGACGCGGTATTCCTGGTAGTTGTCCGGCGGCAGCCAATGGTCTTCCGGGCCGACGAAGGTTTCGAAGAACGACCAGGTTTTCCGCGAAAGCTTCCGGAGAAAGAGGATCTGGTCCGCCGACAGGGCCGCCCTGCGGCGAGCGAGCGGGCGGCTGATCCACCAGGTGATGGCGGGGGAAGCAAACCACAGGGCCAGGATGGGCCAGGCCGTCGCCAGCGCGATCGGCCTCGAAATCCCGAGATGGATCGTCGAAGCGGCGGCGATCACGGGGGCGATCCACATCGACCGGCAAAAGACCGCCAGGCCCTCGCCGTGATTGCGCTCCGGGGCCCCCGACGGTCGCCATTCGAGAAGCCGCCGGTGCGTGAACAGCATCCGCCATGCAGTGCGCACGACCGCGTCCAGCCCGAAAAAAGCCTCGTACGGCAGGCACGCGAGCGTGAACGCCGCCTGGGCAAACCGCCGTCCGGCGGAGCGCGCTTCGGCGGCAAGGTGCTGGCGCAGCAACGTATCGGCGGGCACCCGGAACATTTCCAGGGCGGAGGCCATCACGGAAGGAATCAGGAGGATCCCGATCACCGACAAGGTCCAATACCAGGCGGAAGAGAAGGAGTTCCAACCGAGCAGCAACAGGAGCGTCAGTGCGGAAGGTTCGAGGCTGCGCCGAAGATTGTCGAAGATCTTCCATTGGGACAGGCCCGGGAGCGGGTTCCTGCGGCGGGCGTCGCCGGGCCCGGGAACGCGCGACAGCAGCCACCCGGCGATCTGCCAATCCCCACGGATCCATCGGTGGCGACGGTTCACATCGGCGAGGTAGCTGGACGGATATTCCTCGTAAAGATGCGCATCGCTCATCAGTCCGGACCGTGCGTAGCACCCTTCCAGGAGATCGTGGCTGAGGATCCGGTTCTCGGGCAGCCGTCCCTTGAGGGCCTGCTCGAACGCATCGACGTCGTAGATCCCCTTGCCGATGAAGGAGCCTTCGTCGAACACGTCCTGGTACACATCGGAGACGGCGCGGGTGTACGGGTCGATTCCCGGTTCGCTCCCGAACAGACTCGTATATCGAGACCGGTTCTTGCCCGACAGGCTGTCGGCCACGCGCGGCTGCAGTATGCCGTGCCCCTCGACGACAAGCTGCATCCGCTCGTCGTACCGCGCGCGGTTCAGCGGGTGCGACATCGCTCCGACGAATTGCCGCGCCGAGTCGCGCGGCAGTTGCGTATCCGTGTCGAGGGGGATCACGAATTTGACGTTCGATAAATCCGCCGTCCTGCCGACGACGGTGGAAAAGCGATCCGGCGCCCCGCCGCGAAGAAACAGGTTCAACTCCGCAAGCTTCCCTCGCTTGCGTTCGTAGCCCATCCAGGTCCGCTCCTTCGGATTCCATCGGCGCGGGCGGTGAAAAAGGAAGAACGGGTCACTCTTCGCGCCCCCGTACTTGTCGTTCAGTTCTTCGATCCCTTTCCGGGCCAGCCGCACCAGCTCCCGGTCTTCCGGCATCGTTTCCTCGTTTGCATCCCGGAAATCCGTCAGCAGGCCGAAAAAAAGATTCTCATCCCGATTTGCGAGGAATCGGACTTCCAGGGACTCGACCAGGGACTCGATGTCGCGGGGACTCGTGAGCATCGTCGGGACCACCACCAGGGTGCGCGATTCCGGCGGTATTCCTTCGGAAAAATCCATTCGCGGCAGCGGATCCGGTATCACAAGCAACATGGCGATCCAGTTCACCAGTGCGACCGCCAGCGGACTGGCGCACAGCAGGGAGAGGGCGCCGAACAGGGCGAGTGACCAACCTTGCAACCCGCCGGCATGCGCCTTCGCCAGCAAGGCCCCGGAGAAAATGACCGTCATCAGCGTGATCGAACCCAGATAGAGGTGCAGTGGACAACGGCTTGCCGTCCGCCGAATCCTCTCGAGAACGGGCAGGCGCGCCCCCGCCGCCCGTTCCACCCGCGGCAATCCCTTGTCGACCAGGTAGAACCCGACATGCGCCGTGCGATCGTCCGGTCCATTCCTGGCCGCACCCTCGCCGGCCAGCAGGATCGCCTGTCGCGCCACATCGGCTTCGTGCAACCGGCTCTTCTTCGCGACCTTCTCGATGACATGGCGGTAACGGTCGCGGGTGGTGAAATCCATCCGGCCGTAGGCCCCCCCCGGGTCCTCGCGAAGCGCCTGGTCGACGACACTCATCGTCTCGACGAATGCGCGCCAGTCCATCGCTCCCAGGAACCGAAGGCTGCCGATGCTGTTGCTGATGGAAACCTGGTCGGCGGCCTTCTGCTGGTTCTCCGACCGCACCAGCTGCTCGATCGTCAGGCCGGACTCGGAAAGCCGTTGCTCGATCCAGGTGAGCGGCAAGGCCAGGGCGGTGCTCTGTCCCTGCAACCGGCGGGCGAATTCCGCGACGAACGAGCTCACCATCGGCGGGTTCGATCGCGCCATGTCCGCCGTGAGCAATATCAGGCTCTTCGGGTCCTTTTCTGCGATCTCCAGCATCTGTTCCGCCCAGCGGGCGGCGAGGTCCCGGTCGACGCTTCCGGTGACGATCCTTGCTCCGACGCGCCGGAGATTCTCGATCAGCGCCAAACGCAGCATGATGGGGATGGCCCACAATTCGCCCAGCGTCAGGACGGTCACCTTCTGGTAGGACGTCACGAAACTGCTGAGGCTTTCCGGGTCCACCCGTCCATCGCCGTGCGAGATCGCCTCATGCGCGATGTCGTACACGCGCGGAAGGCCGGCCGACGGTCCGTCCAGCAGGCGAGGCAGCTCCCTGCTGTACCCCTTCGGCAAGTGCCTCTTGGCCGTTCGGATCTGTTCTTCGATCAGGTAGAAGTTGTCGAGGAGCCATTCCCCGGCCGGTGCGATCCGGCGGTTCGCATCGACCGCCGACGTCAAATGGATGCAGGCCTCCGTCAGGATGCGTTCATTCTCCGCCAGCCGGGTCAGAAGCGGATCCCGGATTCCTCTCGGGCCCAGCCTGTGCGCGCCCGCAAGGTTTTTGCCGTGCTCCTTCATCTGCTCGCCGCTGAACAGTTCCGAACGCAGCGGCGATTCGTCGCCTGTGTACATCTTCGCGGACCCGCTCCCGAGGAGGCTCGCCCCTGCATGGCGCAGGTTCGCGAGGATGGGATTGCCGCCCGGCTTCACGTTTGATGTCTCCTTCTATCTATCTTTGGGTCGGATTCGCCTTTCAGCGGGCTAGGTCTTCCAGGATGGACGTTCCATGTCTGTATTCGTGGCTTTCGCTGCTCCCATTCTTCCGTCTCGTATGATATCAATTATTCTGTCCATTCTTCGTATTATGCCGATTCTTCCCGAGAATCCCATCCTCAAGGAATTCGGATACTGCAGAAAAAAAGGCTGCGGCCTCTTGTGCCGCAACCTCTTTTTACCCCGAAAAAGGCAGTCGTTTGCACGGGGTTTGCAGCCCATGCGGACTCCTGGAAAGCTTTAACAGAATTACGAAAGATCCTAGAACCGGAAGCCCAGGTTGCCCGTCACGGTGAACCCGTCCAGCTTGATGTCCGTGCCGCCCCAGGACGGCTTGGCCCAGAGGTATCGCCCCTCGGCTCCCAGGAAGACGGTCGGCGTAATGTTGAAGTTCACCCCGGCCCCGGCATGAAGCCCGAAGACGCTTTCCGTGGA
>Ga0214471_10002603_pt1 | contig 14113 bp, 12 predicted proteins | sample RVTome_5_FD_207665 | JGI IMG/M metagenome (GOLD analysis project Ga0214471, IMG submission 207665) | Soil microbial communities from uranium-contaminated site in the Upper Colorado River Basin, Wyoming, United States - RVT142D155 | ecosystem: Environmental > Terrestrial > Soil > Contaminated >...
CATCTGACAGAAGCCGTTCTGGTCCATGAATCCGATGGAAGGAAAACCGACCTGCGCCAGCGCATTGCTACTTTGGTGGAGCGACTCGGGATCATTCGTCAGCGTCTGTCGGATTATCCCCACCAGCTCTCTGGGGGTATGCGACAGCGGGTGATGATCGGGCTAGGGGTCGTGCTCAGTCCGGATCTGATCATCGCCGATGAGGCCACGACTTCCCTGGATGTCATCGTGGCAGCAAAGCTGCTCGATCAGTTGCGGGAGATCCGGGAGGAGTTCGGGGTGACCATTATCCTGATCACCCACAACATTGCGCAGGTTGCCGAGTTGGCCGATCGGGTGGCTGTGATGTATGCCGGGCGCATCGCAGAAGTCGGCAGCGTCTACGAAGTGTTCGACGGACCGCAGCATCCGTACACGCGGGGATTGCTTCGATCGGTCCCCAGCATCAAGTTGGAGGATCGGGAAGAACTCTACAAGATGCCCGGTGAGCCTCCCAACCTGCTCTCACCGCCGGCGGGATGCCGGTTCCATCCGCGATGCCCGGAGGCCATGTCGATTTGCTCCCGGATTGCTCCGGAGCTGCTGCCAACCATGCCGGGGCGCTTGGTGAATTGCTGGCTTTATCAGGAGCACCCTGACAAAGAGACCCCGGCGGCCGGGCCGACTCCGAAGGAGGCCGGGTGAAGTCCCCGTCGGGCGCGGCGAACGGGACTCTGGTTGAGGTGCGGGGGGTTAAGAAGTGGTTTCCCGTGCAAACCGGCCTGTTGGACCGCCTCCTGTCCGGCCACACCGACTACGTGCATGCGGTCGACGGGGTCTCGTTTGAGATCAGACGAGGGGAGGTGTTCGGTCTCGCCGGGGAGAGCGGAAGCGGGAAGACAACCGTAGGCAGGCTCGTCATCCATCTAGAGAAGCCCACCGAAGGGACGGTGCACTTTGACGGCGTAGATCTCGCTAGCCTCAGCAGTGAAGATCTGCGAAGGCTGCGCAGGCGAATGCAAGTGATTTTCCAGGATCCGATGGCCTCGTTGAACCCGCGAATGTCCATCCGTGCCGCGATCGAACATCCCGTGCGTATTCATTTTCCCGCTGACCGCGCGGGCCATGAAGGGATGGTCAGAGAGATCTTGGAGAGGGTCGGCCTTACCCCGCCCGAAATCTTCCTTGACAAATACCCCCATCAGCTCTCCGGCGGGCAGCGGCAGAGGGTGGTCATCGCCAGGGCCCTGGTCACCCGACCGGAACTGGTACTGGCGGACGAACCCATCGCCATGGCGGACGTGAGTGTTCGGGCACTGCTCTTGGATCTCATGATCCAGCTCAAGGAATTGCTAGCCCTGACCTACCTGTTTATCACGCACGATCTGGCCACCGCCAGATACATTTGCGATCGCATTGGTATCATGTACCTGGGGAAGCTCTGCGAGATCGGTGATCTTCGGGAGGTCTACGCCCACCCCCTTCACCCGTATACTCAGGCGCTCATGGCGGCCGTCCCGGTTCCCGATCCGCATGGACGCCGCACACAGCCGATGCCTGTGGGTGAGATACCGAACGCCATAAACCCCCCATCCGGATGCCGTTTTCACCCGCGTTGCCCGGTAGCCAGGTTGGACCGCTGTTCGGTGGAAGAACCCGAACTGAGGGAGTTGAGGCCGGGGCACCGCGTCGCATGCCATTTCGCGGAGGATTTCCTATGAGGCGCATCTGCGTGTTCTGCGGTTCGAGCGACAGCGTCCCGGCGGAGTACCTCCAGGCCGCCCGCGAAATGGGGCAGGCGATCGCCGCTCAGGGAATCTCGCTGGTCTATGGAGGGGGTGGCACGGGAATGATGGGGGCCGTGGCCGGCGGGGTTTTGGGAGCCGGCGGCCAGGCAATCGGTGTGACAATCAAGTTGTTCAATACCGCAGGGCTCGGCCGCCCGGAGCTCTCTGAGCTTTTTGTCTACGAAACGCTGCACGAACGCAAGGCCAAGATGGTCGAGCTCTCGGATGGGTTTGTGGCATTGCCCGGCGGACTCGGAACATTGGACGAGCTGGTCGAAAGCCTCACCTGGGCCCAGCTCGGATTACATGCCAAACCGGTCGGACTGCTCAATCAAAATGGCTACTTCAATCCGCTGCTCTCGATGCTGGACCAGGCCCACCAAGTCGGCTTTCTGTACTCAGACCAGACAGACCTTCTCATCCAGGAGCAAGAACCGGCCCGGCTGCTTGAGCGCATGAAGACCTTCCGGCCTCAAGTGGACCTGGCAGCCCGCTGGCTCAGGCAGGCCAGTAATCAGGCGGATCCGGAGCGAGCAGCATGAATGCAGCCGAGTATTTCGATCACTGGGCGACGGTCTGGCGCGATCTACAGCTCGGAGTGGCTGTGCTGCATGACGAGCAGCTCAGTTTCCGTCCGGCTGAGCGCTACTCGCGCACGGTGGGAGACATCCTGCGCCACATTATCAACGTGGAGCAGGGCTGGATCCATTACGTCGTCCGCCGCTCACTGAAGGCCTGGCCGGAAGAGGGCGCGGGCCAGCTGAACACCGTTCGGGCGATCCAGGCCGAGCTGACCCGGACCCACAAGGAGACCCAGGAATACTTAAGCACGGTGCCGATGGATGACTTCAACCGCATCGTGCAGGTCCCGGGAAATGGGACCCCGAAACTCGGCTGGATCCTGTGGCACGTCCTGGAACAGCAAATCCACCATCGCGGCGAGCTGTTTCTGTGCCTGAGCCTCTTGGGGATGGAACGACCCAAGATTGACCGGCCAGGCTGAGCCCAAGACTCGATTCTAGATCCGACGAACAGGCTCCGAATCGGTATGCGCTGAGCGGGTCGCGCCAGCCGTTGGCTTAGCTGCTGGTGGGCGAAATGGCTTGGGGTGCTTCTTCGAGCGGCAGCCAGACCGTGAGTTTGGATCCTTTGCCGTTGAACCCGGTGCTCTCGACCGTAATTCGGCCGGAGTGTAGCTCGGCAATCTCCTTGCAGATTGCCAGACCGAGGCCTGTGCCGGATTCCCCGGAGGCCTCGCCGGCCCGACCGCGGTAGAAGCGGCTGAAGATCAGCGGCTGCTCCTCCGGCGCGATCCCCATGCCGGTGTCCTCGATCTCAGCGGTCACCCAACTCCGATCGGACCCGGATCGGGATTGGGTACGCACCGTGATCCTTCCCCCCGCCGGTGTGTAGTGCATCGCGTTGGTCAGCAGGTTGGTAAAGACTTGCCCAAGCAGCCGGCGATCCACGCTGGCCTTGGGCAGCTCTGGCTCAGCCTGGAGCGTGAGCTCCAGGCCTCGCGAGCCGGCCAGGCTGCGGCGGTCCTCGACCAGTGCCGAGAGCAGTTCGCCAATGTCAAGCGCCTCCGGGTTGAACGGAGTCGCCCCGGCCTCCAGGCGCGAGAGGGAAAGCAGGTCATCGATCAGGTTGGCGAGCCGTTCACTTTCGCGGGTAAGGGTCTGCAAATAGCGGGCGGACTTGACGCGGTCGTCCGTGGTTTCCATGAGATCCAAATAGAGTCGGATATTGGTGAGCGGGGTCCGCAGTTCGTGCGACACATCCGAGACGAACTGAGACTTCAGCCGATCAACTTCCTTTAAGGCACTGATGTCATGCTCGACCCCGACCAAGTTGATCACCTGCTTCGTGGCATCCATGACCGATTGGACGGTAAGGACTGCCTCGTAGGTCGAGCCGTCCTTGCGCCGATTCACTACCTCTCCACTCCAAGTGCTGCCGCTCAAGATGGTCTCCCACATCTGGTCATAGAACTCGCGCGGATGGTGGCCGCTCTTGATGATCTTTGGCGTCTTCCCGACCGCCTCCAAGAAGCCAAACCCGTTTAACCGCTCCCAGGCCGAGTTGACAAACTCGATCTTTCCTTGCCGGTTCATCACGAACACCGCGTCGCCGACGTTGGCCAGGATGGCGCTGAGTCGATCGCGCTCCGCCTTAAGGGCAGCCTCCAAGGCCTTCCGCTCGGAGATGTCGAAGACCAGGATGCTGACCCCCTGGGGTTTGTCTTGCTCGTCGATGACCAGGCTGACTGCCACGATAGCGGGGATGTGGCGATCGAATTGGCTGATAAACACCGTCTCATAGACGTCTCGGGCGGGCAGCTCGCCACGCAGTCGAGCCTGATAGCGCTGCAAAACCTCCTGGCCACCCTCTTTGGGCAGACAAACCGTGACCGGCTGGCCCAACAGTTCCTCAGCCTTGTACTCGACCATATCGGCAAACGCCTGGTTCACATACACGAAGCGGGCCTCGAGGTCGGCCTGGAAGATTCCGCCGACTGCGGTCTCAACCAGGGCCCGGTAGCGGGCCTCGGAGAGCGCCAGGTCGCGGGTACGCTCGCTGACCTCAATCTCCAGCCGATGGGCCTGCGAGGCGATCTGCCCATAGAGGTGAGCGTTCTCGAGCGAAACGGCGGCCTGGGCTGCAAAGGCGATCAGCAGGTCGAGGTCTCGATTGCGAAAGGGGCGATCAGTGCCGAGTCGGCGAACCGTCATGACGCCCATGGTACGCTGGCGCACCCTCAACGGGGCCATCATGAGAACTTCCGGCTCCTGCTCAGGCGTTCCGGGCACCTGCAGGCCCCGCGGATCGCCAGGTGGGTCGTTGCTGATGAGCGGCTTGCCGCTCTCGACGACGTGGCCGACCAGGCCTTCGCCGGGCTTCAAATCGAGAGCCTGAAATGCGGGGGCGGGTTCGTCGAGAGCGATCACGCAGCGTAGGGTGTTGGTCTGGGGATCGTGCAGGTGAATCCGGCTGCCGTCCGCCAGCAGCAAGTCCTTGGCCTTTTCCGCGATCAGCTTGAGCACCGTCTGCTGGTCGAGGGAGGCCGAGATTGAGCGGGCGGTTTGGATCAGTGCCTGGGCTTCTTCTGCCCGCTCATTGGACTGGGCGAGCAACCAGGCGTGTTGGACCGCGATGGCGGCCATGGTGGCAACCGCCTGGGCTCGCTCGACCTGTTCATCGGTAAACGTCCGCCCCTTTCGTTTATTGAAGAGACCCAGGCCACCGATGGGTTGATCGCCAGCAATCAGCGGCACCCCTAAATAGGCCCGGATGCCGGTTTCCACCCAGGAGGGGAGCGCACTCGGATGGTGAGAGTACTCATGCAGCAGGAGCGCCTTGCGGGTCTCGATCAATCGCCAGGCCAACCCCTGGCCTTTCGGGGTGACCTCCCGCCGGAGCGAGCCGGGCAGGCCCACCAGGTAGGGATACGTCAGCTTCTCACCGTCGGGGTCGACCAAGGCAATCGCTCCAGCCTCCGCGTCGACTACCTCGATGGCCATATCCAGGACCTTCTTGAGTACGTCCGACAGGTCGAGCGAGCTGGCGACCGCTTCGATAACCTGATTGCGCAGCCGCTCCCGCTCCATCGCGTGCCGCATCTCTGCCCGAACCCGGACGTGGCCTAATCCAATCGCCACGTGGTCGGCGAGGGCGGCCACCATCAGCCGGTCTTCCGGGGTCAACCAGGGGGCGGTCACAGTCAGGATACCCAGCGCACGACCGTCGAGGACCAACGGTGCGATGATGAAAGGGTGCTTGGCCAGGACAGAAAGGATTGGTGCCACCAGTGAGTGCAAGCGTTCAGGCAATGCCTGTTCCAGCAGCTCTGCCCGGTCTGAGGTGAAGATCGAGTCTTGAGTCTCGAGTGTGTGGCGAATGAGATCGACTGGCTCCGGGTCAAAGCGGAATCCAACGATCGCCCCACCGAACAATCGGTTCAACTGCCGCTCGATCAGGGAGCCGTACGTGATCGCACCCACGGCCATCTGCCCGTCGGGCTGCAAGAGCGCAAGCCCGCCATGCAAATGAAGCCGACGGAGCTCTTTGGTAACGGCCCGCAACAGGTCTTCTTCGCTAGCCGACGCCTGGCGCGCCACTCCGGCGGCAGACGCGAGGGCCGCCGACCATATTTCTCGGGTGTCTGGCTTCAGTTCCTGGACCTGGACGACCACTGGCAAGGCCTCGAGGGGGCGGCGAGTCTAGCATGGAACCAGCCGCGCCGCAGGTGCCTTTACACGGTAATCCCAAGGCGTTAGACTCGCCCTGAGCTATTAGTCCCATAGGAGCGAGGATGTCCCTGCTGGCGAATTGGAAAGAAGTAATGGATACCGCCAACCTGTCTGCGGGCAAGCAGATGGACGTGGTCAGCAAGTGGTTGATCATCACCCGGGCGGCAGTGTTCACGATGACCGCAACCTCCGGCATGATCGGAGGGCTGCTGGCCGCCGCGGTGGCCGAAAACCCAGACTGGCTTAACTTCGGGCTGGCGTTTGTTGGGCTGGTCATTGCCCACGCTGCCAACAACATGAATAACGACTACTTCGATATGGAAGGCGGGGTAGACACCGACGACTATGCCCGGGCGCAGTACGCCCCTCACCCGGTGCTTTCCGGGATGCTGACCAAACGCGGGTTGGGTCGTGCGGTTGTGATTCTCAATGCCATTGACCTACTGATCCTGATCGCACTATATGTGCGGACCGATTGGCCGGTGATTGCCTTCGCCCTGGCGGGTCTGTTCATCAGCGTCTTTTACGTTGCGCCCCCGCTGAAGCTCAAACACCACGGGCTGGGGGAGCCGGGGGTGTTCTTGGTGTGGGGGCCCTTAATGATCGGGGGGACCTTCTACGTTACCGCCGGGGTGCTCCCACCGGGCGGAGTGTGGCTGGCGACCATTCCTTATGCGCTGGCGGTAGCGACGGTGCTGATGGGCAAACACATCGATAAGCGGGAGGCCGACAAGGCAAAAGGCATCCACACCCTCCCGGTGCTCATCGGAGAGCGAGCCTCTCTACGCATCAACATGGCCCTGATGGTGGCCTTCTATTTAATCGTGGTGGCCTTAGTGCTGACCGGCACCCTCGGGGTTTGGGTGCTGCTGGTGTTGCTCGCCGTCCCACGGTTGAAGACCGCTACGGAGATCTACCGCAAACCCAAGCCTACTCAGCCCCCGGAGAACTATCCCGTCTGGCCGCTGTGGTTCGTGTCATGGGCCTTCTATCACAACAAGCGGGCCGGGTTGCTGTTTGTAATCGGACTGGTGATCAACCTGCTGGTTCCGGTGAGCTTGTAAGATTCGGAGCGAGGGCCTGGATCATCCAGGCCGGGATGGGCCGGGGGCGGCCGGTCGCCAGGTCAATCGTCAGCCAGACCGAGATCGCTCGAGCTAGCAGCTCCCGCTGCGGTCCGCTAAAGATGGCGTAGTAGCGCTCGGCGCTGGCTTTCCTTAACGAAACCAAGTAGGTCTGGACTTCCAACTCTTCTCCTGCCTGAGCTGGCAGCAGGTATTCAATTCGACTGCGTTTTACGGCCCAGCCGACTCGGGCTTCCTGCGAGCTGCTGAGGGTAATCCCGTATTGGATGCCGGCCTGAATGGCGGCCTCCTCGGTGTAGGAGAAGTACACCGCGTTGTTGAGGTGACCCAGCGGATCGATATCCCGCCACTCCACCCGCTTCCGCCAGGTCACCGTGCCCGCTGGAGCTGGAGGCGGCTCAGGAAAGGGAGCTCGCTTGAGCACCGTGGGAGCCAGGGAGCTACCAAAGAGCGCCTCGAGGATCGCAGGCGGGATCGTGGCTGGAGCCGCAGCCGTCCGATCGAAGAAGACCCAGTCGGTGTGCGCTTGGGCGACCAAGTCGCTCGAGCCTGAAATCCGAAACTCATAGGCCCGTCGGGCCAGCGCCCGGCGAGTGGCCGCCACAAAGGTCTTGACCTCCAGCAGTTCCCCGTAGCGAACCGGGCGGAGATAGTCGATTTCGGTATCCCGCGCCAGCCAGGCCCGCTGTAGCGACTCGTAGTACGCGGGAGGAAAGCCGGCCGCGATCGAATGCCGCCAGGCCGCCTCCTGAGCCAGCCGCAGGTAGGCGGCGTTGTTCAATACCCCGTAGGCGTCGCACTCATCGTGCCGGATGCGGAAAGTCTCGGTGTGATCGCTGACCATCTTCGAGCTGGAGGGAGTTGGGCGGGGCTCGGCTAGAGCCAGCCGCGGGCCCGGTACCAGTTGGCGGTCTCCCGCAGGCGGACTGGCAGGGGCTGGGCCGGCCGGAATCCAAGCTGTTGCTGGGCCTTGGCCGGAGAGCACGACCAGGAGCCGGCGAAACCTTCCCGGGCTTTGTCGAGGTTGATGATATCCGGGGGTCGCCCGGTCAACCGAGCCATAGCCTCAAACCCCGCGGCAACGGTCCGGGTCACGAGCCGCGGAATGCGGACATTGACCGGCTGGCGGCGGCCGAGCGCTGCGGCAAGCTGGGCGCCCAATTCGCGATAAGTCAGGTGCTCATCGTAGCCGGCGTAGTACAGGCCGGAGGCACCTGACCCCGGGACAGCCCGTTCGCCGCGGGCCGCGGCAAGAATCAGCAGGCTTGCCAGATCCGCGGCATGGATGAGTGAGTAGCGTTGATGAGCCCTGACGGGGATCAGATGGACCCCGAGCTTCACCAGCCGGAACATCTTGAAGACATCTCGATCCCACTCGCCGAACACAATCGGGGCCCGAACGATCGTGAGCGGAATCTGTTCGCCAGACGCTCGGGCTGCACGCTCGCCGGCCAACTTGCTGCGCCCGTAGTTGGAGATCGGAACGTCCGGGTCCTGCTCGAGCCGAGGCTGATGGTCGGAGTTCGGGCCGGCGGCAGCCAGTGAGGACAGGACGACTAGAGTTGGGCGTGAGCCGGCGCGGGCGCAGGCCTCGACCAGATTTCGGACCCCCGCTTCGTTGACCGAGAGGAATGCTGCCCGGGACTTGGCAGTCAGGGCGCCTGCCAGGTGATAGATTACACCGACACCGGCCAGCGCCGATCGCAGGCTGGTGGGATCTGTGATGTCACCCATCGCAAGGGAGACTTGCTCGGTTGGCAGCCTACTCGTGTCGGAGGTCGGCCGGACCAGGCAGCCGACCCGGTCGCCCTGCTCGAGCAGCGCGTGGACTAGGTGATGGCCGACGAAGCCGGTGGCACCGGTGACCAGCACCCGGTCATTCAATCAGGCCCAGCTCCCGGCCCACCCCTCCCAGGATATTCAGTGCCCGATCGATCTGCTCGTCGGTGTGGGTGGCCATGTAGCTGGTGCGCAGCAGGCACTGATCGGGGGGCACGGCCGGGGCCACGATTGCGTTGGTGTACAAACCAGCCTCGAAACACATCTTCCAGGCCAGGAAGGTCTTCTGCATCTCGCCGATTTCGATGGGGATGATCGGTGTGGTGCTGGGCCCCATTTTGAACCCGAGCCGCTTCAGCCCCGAGCGCATCCGCTCCGTGACCTCCCACAATCGGTCGATCCGTTCCGGCTCGCTCTCCATAATGTCCAGCGCCGCCAGCACCGCCGCCACGTTGGAAGCCGGCATCGAAGCGCTGAAAATCAACGAGCGGGCATGGTGTTGGATGTAGTGGATCACGTCTTTGGCGCCGGCGATGAAGCCCCCCAGCGAGGCGAAGGACTTGCTGAAGGTCCCCATGATCAAGTCAACCTTGTCGGTAACCCCGAAGTGGGCCGCGGTGCCGCGGCCGCCCCCCATCACTCCGATACTGTGGGCGTCGTCCACCATCAGCCGGGCGCCGTGACGCTGACAGATCTCAACCAGCTCCGGCAGCGGAACGAGATCGCCGCCCATGCTGTACACGCCGTCCACCGCCACCAGGACTCCGGCGCGGTCGTCAATCTTTTCAAGGACCCGATCAAGGTGGGTTAGGTCGTTGTGGGAGAAGCGGCGGGTTTCGCCGAGCGACATCAGGGCGCCGTCGACGATGCTGGCATGGTCGTCCTTGTCAAGCACCACCACGTCGCCGCGGCCGACCAGGGAGGAGATGACCCCCAGGTTCACCTGGTAGCCGGTGCTGAACACCAGGCCGGCTTCCATTCCGACGTAATTTGCCAAACGCGCCTCGGCCTCCATGTGCAGTGCCAGGGTGCCGTTGAGGAAGCGCGATCCGGTGCAGCTGGTTCCATAGCGTTTGATGGCCTCGATGGCCGCCTCCCGCACCCGTGGATCGGTAGTGAGGCCAAGGTAGTTGTTGGAACCGATCATGAGAATCTTGCGGCCACCGATCACAACCTCCGTCCCCTCCGTATCTTCCAAGGGTAGGAAGTAGGGATAGAGGCCCAACTCCATCATCTGCTTCGCCTGGGTATAGTTGTTGGCCTTCTCGAAGATGTCCATGCCTGGTCCCAGCCCCGATCCTGCGAGAGGATAAGCCCCGTGCATGGGATTGTCAAACCCTCGGCCTGCGAGGCGACCCCGTCTGCTTGACAGCGGGGTCTCGCCTTCTATAATAATTGCGCGTCTGGCGCGCCCCGGGTCATGCCATTGGGGCGCGCCCTCGTTTATGGCGGGAGGCGGCGATGATCGACATCCAATTGATTCGCAAAGAACCCGATACGGTCCGGGCCGCTATCCACAAGTTGGGGGTCGAGGCGCCGATTGATCGGATCCTGCAGCTGGACCGGGATCGCCGGGAGCTGCTTCAGCAAGTGGAGGGCCTGCGTCAGCAGCGCAATGAAACGTCCGAGCAGATCGGCCGCATGGTGGAGGGAGCCGATCGGCAGGCAAGTATCGAGAGAATGCGCGGGGTCAACGACCAGATCGGTGAGCTCGAGCAGCGCCTGCGAGGGCTGGAGGCGGAGCTAGAGGCTGCACTGTATCAGGTGCCCAACCTGCCGCACGAGAGCGTGCCGGTTGGGGTCGGCGAACATGAAAACCAGGTGTTGCGGGAGGAAGGACGGCGGCGGGAGTTCGACTTTTCGCCCCTTCCGCACTGGGAGCTCGGCCCGCAACTCGGGATCCTGGATTTTGAGCGGGGGGTGAAGCTCTCAGGCAGCCGGTTCTACATCTTGAAAGGCGCCGGGGCGCGGCTGCAGCGCGCCCTGATTGCCTGGATGCTGGATCTGCATGTCGCCCAACACGGCTACACCGAGATCTATCCCCCGGCACTGGTCAAGGAAGCCTGCATGTGGGGCGCCGGCCAGCTGCCGAAGTTCGCCGAGAATATCTACCGCGACGCCGAGGAGGATCTCTGGCTGATCGGCACGGCCGAAATCCCGCTCACCAACCTGCACCGAGACGAGATCCTGGAGCTCGATCAGCTGCCGCTCGGCTACGTGGCCTATAGCCCCTGCTTCCGGCGAGAGAAGTTTTCCGCAGGGCGGGATGTGCGCGGCATCAAGCGTGGCCATCAGTTCGACAAGGTTGAGATGTACAAGTTCACAACCCCCGAGGACTCATACCCGGCGCTCGAGCGCATCGTCGAAGATGCCAGTGACGTCTGCCGGGCCCTCGAAATTCCGTTCCGGGTGGTCCAGATGGTGACCGGGGATCTGGGTTTCACCGCCGCGAAGAAATACGACCTCGAGCTGTGGGCACCCGGCTGCCAGGAGTGGCTGGAGGTGAGCTCGGCGAGTAACTGCGAGGCCTTTCAGGCCCGCCGGACCAACATCCGCTTCCGGCGGACGCCGAAAGCCAAGCCCGAATTTGTCCACACCCTCAACGGCTCCGGCCTGGCGCTGCCTCGCACCTTGATTGCGGTTCTGGAAAACTATCAACAGCCGGACGGCAGCGTCGTCGTGCCCGAGGTCCTGCGCCCGTGGATGGGAGGGTTGGAGCGGATCGAGGCCAGAGCCTGATGGAAGGCCTGCTGACGGCTGTGGCCGGGGTGTTGATGCTCGTCGGGCTGCTCGGCATCTTCCTGCCGTTTGTGCCCGACGTCCTGCTGATTTGGGGCGCTTCGCTCGGATACGGGCTTTTTGTCGGTTGGGGAGAATCGGGTCCCTGGCTTTTCGGCTTGATCACGCTGCTCGGCCTGCTGGCTGTTGCCGCGGAGGCCTGGGTGAGTGGGGCCGGCGCCTACAAAGCTGGGGCCTCACCCTGGTCCATCCTGGCGGGGCTAGTCGGCGGGGTTGCAGGTTTTTTCATCCTTCCACCGCTCGGGATGGTGATCGGTCTGCTGGGCGGGACTTTCGTGGCGGAGTACTTGCGCCGCAAGGACGCTCGACAGGCCGGGCGCGCCATGGTGGGAATGGGTTTGGGCTATGGGGTCTCGTTCGTGGTAAAGCTGGTCTTCGGCCTGGCGATGATCGGCGCCTGGCTGATCTGGGTAGGGCTGGGATAACTAGGGTTCGAAAAAAACCATCCCCACGCCCAGCCGCTCCAGTCCGATCTCGGCCAGGTGCACGACCACCGCCGAAGGATCGCTGAGCGCCGCGAACAGCGCCGGGATTGCCGAGCCGTCCCCGACCTCTCCGAGAGCGCGGGCGGCCTCGATCCGGGTCCTCGGGTCCTCTGAACGCATCGCGAGGGTCAGGGCTGAAACGGCTTCGGCCCCGAGCACGGCCAGTGCGCCGGAGGCCAGCCGGGCAAACAGCCGATCTGAAGCGCCCAGGGCTTCGATCAACGCAGGGATTGCCTCGGGCGCCGGCAGCCGGCGCAGCCCGGCAGCCACACATTGGCGCACGCCAGAATCGGAGTCCTTGAGGGCTTGGATTAGGCCGTGGCGAGAACGAGGGTGATCGATGCTGGCTAGGGCCGCGGCCGCCCACCAGCGGTGGTCAGTCTGGTCGGAATCCAGCAGCTCAAGCAGATAGTCGAGGGCCAGTTCACCGTGTTGGGGGAGTTGCGAAAGCGCCCGGGCCGCCCGGGTGTCGTCAGCTGAGGCTAGCTCGGCAAGTAGAGTCTCAAGGCTTTCCACTAGCTCTCAGGCGGGGGCACCGGAAGATCGGCTTCCGCCACGGAGACCCACTTATCCCCCTCTTCGATCAGCATCACCGGGATATCGTCTAGGATCGGATATTTTCGCCCGCAGGTGTCCTGCGGCTCCTGGCAAACCAGCCAGGTGTCCTTCACCAACTTGAGCATGCCCTCTCGTTCCTGAACGCAGTTTGGGCAGCGCAGGATCTCCAACAGATCTTCGCTAATCATCCTTCACCCTGAGACGGGGGCGCCGATTCTACCATCGCGGGCGAGATGGCGCTCAAGCCTCCTCCTCGACGATTGCGCCCTCGGGAAGCTGCGTGCCAGGGCCATACTCGAAGATCGCCTGCCAGGGCAAGTAGTGGGTCTTGAACGTATCGTGGTGCAGGGTCTGGCCGCCGAGCGTAACCGTTCGGGTGAACACGACGTCCATGCCGTCCGCTTCGAAATCGACTTGTTCGATCTTGCCTTCCGCCAGATCCGAATTCTCCTTATAGAGCGGTTTCGGCGCTTCGATGACCTCGGAGACCTGGCCCCCGCTCACCTGCACCTGGCGGCCGTCGGACGTGGAGTAGAACTTCCACAGCAGTTGGGTGCCGTACACGTAGGTCTCGGAGAGCAGCCAGTAGGGGGTGTCATTCGTGAACTTGAAGTCGACCAGCGGCACGAACACGGTGGCGTCAAAGCCCGGGCCGGGGGAGCCTCGACCCTGCTCGTAGTAGCCCACCCGGTAAGCGTGCGGGTGGCGCTCGAGAATCTCGAACCCTGCATAGAGCGCGGTCCGGAACAGGGTGGTGCTGACCTGGCAAACTCCGCCGCCGACCCCTTTGATGGTCCGGTCGCCATAGATGATGAGGGCTTCGGCGTACCCCTTATCGAGGCTGATGTCCCCGAGCACGTCAGACATCGAAAGAGTCTCGCCGGGAGCGATCAAGATCCCATGGAAGGCGGCCGAGGCAGTAGCAATGTTTCGGATCCGTTCGGGGCTTGAGCCGGCGAAGTAGGTAGACACCACGCTCACTGCTTCACTGATCCCGAGCTCGGCTGCAGTAGCTTCGCTGCCGACGGCCGGCGGCTCGAGCAGGAAGACCAACGGAATCTCGTGCTGACCGGCGGCCGTGGCCTGCTGGATCGCCTGGAGGGTGGCCGCCAGATCGAGCGTGCGGCCGATCACTGCCTCTTGCAGCAGGTCGAGTTGCCCGATGTCGTCGTTGAAAATGAAGCGGGCATTCTGAGGATCCCGTTCCAGCTCAGGCGCCAGTGGCTCGAGGAACGTTGCCAGGCTGGCTGGATCGAGGCGAAGTTCGAAGCCACCCTCGGACCCGAGCTCGAAGCGGATCATCCCGGCGAGAGTCTCCGGCCCAATGACCCAGGGTCCGTCGCCCTCGGCAGTCAAGGTCAGCGGCTGACTCAGTATTTTCCTGGCCAGCG
>Ga0214471_10002604_pt1 | contig 14109 bp, 12 predicted proteins | sample RVTome_5_FD_207665 | JGI IMG/M metagenome (GOLD analysis project Ga0214471, IMG submission 207665) | Soil microbial communities from uranium-contaminated site in the Upper Colorado River Basin, Wyoming, United States - RVT142D155 | ecosystem: Environmental > Terrestrial > Soil > Contaminated >...
TACCACGGGGCCTTGGACGGGTTGGGCGTGAGGTTGGGGTTTGCCAGGTCACGGAACACGCCGTCGACGAAGTAGCTGACCACCAGCAGCAGCGCGCTCACGGCCAGCAGCGCCACGAACTCCACCACCAGCAGGTGCGGCCAGGTGTAGACCTTGTCCTGCTGCTTGGTGTGGACCTGCTGGATGCCGGTCGGAGGCACCAGCGCGAGCAGCCGGTGGGTGTGCTCCGAGCTGCGCGGCACGCCCAGCGAGCCCGACTGTCCCTGCCCGTTGCCGTCGCCCCCAAGCGAGGCGGCGACGCGAGCCGCCCGCTCCTCGGGGCTCAGCCGTCCGGTCGGCGCCTCCTGGGTCGCGGCGGCCGCGGCGGCGCCACCCCCGCCGGCACCGCCCGTATCGCCCCCACGCACCGATGCCAGCGCCGCCTGGTTCTTCTCGGCCTCGACCGGGCCCAGCGTCTCGCCGGCCGCGGCCTTGCTCTTGCGGACCTGGGCCGCCTTGGCCTTGGCCCGGGCGATGCGCTCGCTCTTGCCCTCGGCGATCAGGCGGTCGTAGGTCTCCTGGTCGATCTCCACGTCCTCGGACATGACTATTCGCCCCCTCCGTCGGTCGCGCGGGAAGCGCACACGGTTTCGACTCGATTCGTCATCACAGGGGTCCCGAGATGCCGCCGTCCTTGCGGATGCGCCAGAAGTGCACCGCGAGGAAGATGACCAGTACGAACGGCAGGAACAGCACGTGCAGCACGTACCAGCGCAGCAGCGTCGCGGGGCCGATCTCGACCCCACCGATCAGCACGAACTTCACCTGGCGCCCGATCACCGGGCTGAAGCCACCGATCTCGGTCCCGACGTTGACCGCCCAGATCGCGAGCTGATCCCAGGGCAACAGGTAGCCGGTGAAGCTCAGCAGCAGCGTCAGCAGCAGCAGGATGATGCCCACGACCCAGTTGAACTCCCGGGGCGGCTTGTAGGCACCGTGGTAGAAGACCCGGGCCATGTGCAGGAACACGGTGAACACCATGAAGTGCGCGCCCCACCGGTGCATGTTGCGGACCAGGTTGCCGAACGTCACCTGCCCGATGATGTTCTGCATGTCCAGGTAGGCCAGCTCGGCGCCCGATCCGGCCGCCGGCCGGTAGAAGAACATCAGGAAGATGCCGGTGACGGCCAGATGGATGAACAGGAAGAAGCTGAGGCCACCGAGGCAGTAGGTGTAGGTCAGCTTGAGCCCGTGGCGCTTCACCTTCACGGGGTGCAGGTGGTACAGCACGTTGTTCATCGCCGCGAGCGCCCGGTCCCGCGACGTGTCGCGGTAGCCCTTGCGGTAGATCGAGCCGGGCCGGAAGATCGACTTCCAGACGACGTTGTCCTGGACGGACTTCTGGACGTCGCTCCACTTGGGGGGGCTGAACTTCGCCACGTTGCGCGTTCCTCGGATCTGGGTCGGACGGTTGCCGTGCGATCAGTTGCCCTCGACGCGCCCCAGCCACAGGGCGTCCGTCGGGCACCGCTCCACGCAGATCGCGCAGCGCGTGCACTCGTTGTCGTCGATGATGAAGACGGCGCTGCTCTGCTCGGCGAGGGTCTTGACGCTCTGGTTGTCGGCGTTCTGGATGATGTCCGGGGACATCATGAAGATGCACTCCCAGGGGCAGACGTCCTCGCAGGCCCGGCACAGGATGCACAACTCGGCGGTCAGGCCGATGTGACGCTTGGGCTTGACGCGCTCCTGGAGCCAGTTGGGGTCCACCTGCTCCACGACGTAGTCGTCGAACATCAGCGGGTGCTCGCCCCGATCGGTCTTGCCCATGTTGGCGCCTTCCTGGTGGGGGTTGCGGGTCGCTACTTGTACCCGCCAGCGTCGGGCTTGACCTCTCCCGATGCCAGCGTGCGGGGGTAGCGCTCCTGGATGCGGATGCCTGCGATGATCATCGCAGCCGTCGCCACGGTCGTCTCGAGCATCACCACGGAGTCACGGATGACGTCGTAGAGGTTGCTCATCAGGTCCCAGTGGAACGTGCCGATGGTGATGGTCAGCGACGCGGGGATGACCACGCCCTGCAGGATCTCCTTGTTGGAGTCCACGTAGTAGATCCACGCCGACGGGATGATCCCGAAGAGCCACCACGAGACGGCCGTGGCGGCGATCACACCCATCGTGGCCGACAGCCACTCGCGCTGGCCGTACCAGCGCTTGGCCAGGGCGATCGGCCCCGCGACGAGGAACACGCCCCAGAGCGCCACGATCAGAAAGCCCCACCAGCCGCGACCCAGCGATTCGGGGTCGCCGAACTCGTAGAGCGCCCTCAGCGCGTCCGGGAGGGCGCTGAAGAAGTCTCCGAACCAGCTCAATGTCACGCCGGGTCCTTCGCGGTCCTAGATGTCCAACCACCGCTGGGTGCCGCGACGCCGGTCTGCCTCGTCGCCGCGGTCTGGCGGGTCGACGGCGCCCGGTGAACGGCGGCTCCCAGCCCGTCTGACCGGGAGTCGGCCGCAGCCTACCAACGGGTCAGAAGCGCGAACAAACGTTCCCAGACGGCCAGTACAGGACGGTTCTCAGAGCCGGCGGCGGGTGGTCAGATACCCAGGTGCTCCAGGATCAGGGCCCGTAGCTGCGCCTGTTCGAGCGGCCCCGCGTGCCGGTGCACGACCCGTCCGGCCGCGTCCACCAGCACGGTCGTGGGCATCGCCCGCGTGCCGAGCGCCTCGAACAGCTCGCTGTCGGGATCGGCCAGCAGCTCGTAGGTCACGCCCGTCCGCGCCGCCAGCTCGCGGGCCATTGCGGCGTCGTCTGCACGGTCGACGCCCAGGAACCGGACGCGGTCACCGAGCTCGACGTGGACCGCCTCGATGTCGGGCATCTCCTCGACGCAGTACGCGCACCACGTCGCCCACACGTTCAACACGATCGGCTGGCCCACGAGGTCGCGCGTGTCGACCGAGCCGGTGCCGTCGAGGCGCTCGAGCGTGATCGACGGGAGCGGGAAGCCTGCCGAGCTCGCCAGCTCGGGGCCGGCGACCACGGGCGTGATCGACGGGGCGCAGCCGACCGCCAGCAAGGCGGCGGTGAGCAGCAGGGAGGGGAGTCGGTTCATCGCCAGGCTCACCAACGTGCGCACCCGTCCGGTGTTCCCGCGACCGTCCCGGTCACGCTCGGGCCATGGCGGTGGCGGCTGACTCGACCGCCCCCAGCACGCGTCCGACGGTCTCGTTGTCCAGGGCGGTGGACGTGAACACCACCTCGTACCCGGAAGGAGCCAGGTAGACGCCGCGCTCCAGCATCAGGTGGAAGAACCGCGCGTACCGCTCGTGATCCGCGGCCCTGACGTCCTCGTAGTCGCGCGGCGGGTCATCCGCGAACAGGACTCCCAGCAGCGTGCCGTGCTCGGTGACGACGACCGGGATGCCGGCCGCCTCGAAGGCGGTCCGCAGCCCGCTGGCGAGCAGCGACGTCGCCTTCGAGAGCCACGCGTAGACGTTGTCGGTCAGGAGCTGCACCTGGGTGATGCCGGCGGCGACCGCGACCGGGTTGCCCGACAGGGTGCCGGCCTGGTAGATCGGTCCTTCCGGCGCGAGCTGGCTCATCACGTCGGCGCGACCGCCGAATGCGGCCAGCGGGAAGCCGCCGCCGATGACCTTGCCGAGCACCGTCAGGTCGGGGGTGACCCCGTGCATCTGCTGGGCACCGCCCCGGCCGAGCCGGAAGCCCGTGATCACCTCGTCGAACACCAGCAGGGCACCGCTGGCGTCAGCCTGGTCACGGAGCAGCTCCAGGAAGCCGTCCTGCGGGGGCACCAGGTTCATGTTCGCTGGCACGGGCTCGCACAGGATCGCGGCGAGGTCGTCGCCGTGCTCGGCGACGGCGGCGCGGACCGCGTCGGGGTCGTTCCACGGCACCAGGATCGTGTCGGCCGCCGTGCAGTCGGTGATGCCCGGCGAGCCCGGGATCCCCAGCGTCGCCACACCGGAGCCCGCCTCGACCAGGAGGGAGTCGACGTGACCGTGGTAGTGCCCCTTGAACTTGAGCAGCTTGTCGCGGCCGGTCGCGCCGCGTGCCAGCCGCACGGCGCTCATGGCCGCCTCGGTCCCGCTGCTGACGAGCCGGACGCGCTCGACCGACGGCACGGCGTCGATGATGAGCTCGGCAAGCGTGATCTCCGAGCGGGTGGGTGCCCCGAACGTGGAACCACGCTGCAACGCGCCGCGGGCGGCGGCCATGATCTCTGCACGGGCATGGCCGAACGGCAACGCCCCCCAGGACTGCACCAGATCGATGTAGTGGTTGCCGTCCTCGTCGATCAGCTCGGCGCCGTCGCCGCTGACCATGAAGCGCGGCGTGCCTCCGACGGCGCCGAACGCGCGCACGGGCGAGTTCACGCCGCCCGGGATCACCTCGCGGGCACGTGCGAACAGTTCGTCGGACTGCGAGGTGGGCACCCGCGCTCCGCGGTCGGTCGTCGGCGGTCGACGATCGTGCCCAACGGTAGTCGCTGACCTCCCCCACGCCCGCAGTTCCACCCCAGGTGGGGACGTCCGGGTGCGCGTGGCGTATCCAGATGTCCCCACGTCTGGTGTGCGGCCGGAGGCTGCGCCGCACGCCTACCCTCACCTGGAGATGTCCAGAACCCGTCGCGCCCTGTCGACCGCCGGCCTGTCCGGCGCGGCGGCAGCATTGGCCGCGGCCGGCGGGGCGACCTGGTACTACGCCCGCCGCATCACCGAGCCACCGGTCGACGCCAAGCCCCTGCCGGTCCCTGCCGAGGACCGCGTGCACGTCCTCGGCGCGGCCACGGAGGCCCGGACGCTGGACCTGCGGGGGGTGGACGCGCACCGTCGGGGCCGCTGGGGCGTGTCCTGGGGTGACGGCTACGCCCAGGTCGGGCGGGTCCTGCACCGCGACGGCGAGGTGGCCACCCGCGAGCTGCTCTCGTCGTGGGGCACGCCGCCCGGCGCGGACACCGAGGCGCTGTTCGAGGCCTACGCGTACCCCGAGCGCCCCGACGCGCTGGACCTGCCCGTCGAGGAGGTCAGCTTCAGCTCCCCGGTCGGGGACGTGCCTGCCTGGCTCTACCCGGCCGAAGGTCCGACCTGGGCGATCTTCGTACACGGCCGCAGCGCCGCGAAGCACGAGGCGCTGCGCGCCGTGCCGACGGCGCACGCCCGGGGCATGCCCTGTCTGACCATCAGCTACCGCAACGACCGCGAGGCACCGCGCAGCCCGGACGGCCACTCGCACCTCGGCGCGACCGAGTGGGAGGACGTCGAGGCAGCGGTGGTGTACGCGCTCTCGCGCGGCGCGCGGGACCTCGTGCTGGTCGGGTACTCGATGGGCGGCTCGCTGGTCGTCAACTTCCTGCGCGTGTCGCCCAAGGTCGACCGGGTCCGGGGGGTGGTGCTCGAGGCCCCGGTCCTGGACTGGGGCCCGGTCCTGCGCCGCGCGGCGGAGGCGCGCGGGTTGCCGCACGCGGTGCTGCCGGTCCTGCTCCCCGCGACGATGGCGGTGGCTCGGATGCACACCGGGATCGACTTCCGCGCGATGCGCCACCTCGACGCCAGCAACGACCTGCGGCACCGGACGCTGCTGATCCACGGCGACGCCGACGAGATCGTGCCGGTCGAGCTCGCCGACTCGCTGGCGGCGGCGCGCCCCGATCTCATCACCTACCTGCGGGTGCCGGGCGCCGGCCACGTCCGCTCGTGGAACGTCGACCCCGAGGCCTACGAGGCCGCGCTCGGCACCTACCTCGACGACGTGCTCACCGGCCCCATGCCCCGGCGCCGGCGCCACCCCCGCCGCACCTGATCAGCCGCGGACGTCGGTGGGGGCCAGTCCCTCGAAGATGACGTTGTCGGCTGTGGCGCGGGCGTGCGCGAGGTCGGCCCGATTGCGCACCGTCCAGGCGACCAGCGGGCGTCCGCGGGCGCGCCAGGCGCTGGCCCAACGGTTGGGCAGGCCGGACAGCTCGTAGCTGAGGAAGTGCGGCTGGGTGCGGTGGTTCAGCAGCATCGAGGCGAGCATCGGTCGCAGCCACGCGGGCATCGATGACCCGCGCAACGACCCGGCGGTCTGTCCCCGCGCAACGCCCGTGGCGTGTACCCGGTACCAGTCGACGGTCGCCGGGTTGAACGAGGCGACCGCGACGCCGCCGCGGTAGCCGCTGATGCGATCCAGCACGGCGCGCTCGAGCGGACCGACCCGGCGGTCGAAGCTCTTGAGTTCGACCATCACCGGCACGCGCCCGCCCACGAGGTCGAGCACATCCCCCAGCGTGGGCACCCCCTCGCCGTCGCCACCGGAAAGCTCGTAGCCAGCCAGCTCCCTGGCGGTCAGCTCGGCGACCAGCCCGGGGCGGCCCGTGACCCGTTCCAGGTCGGCGTCGTGCACGACCACCGCGTCGCCGTCCGCGCACCGGTGCACGTCGAGCTCGATGCCGACGCCGGCCTCGACGGCCCGCCGGAAGGCCGTCAGCGAGTTCTCCGGCGCGCCGGCGCCGTGCAGACCCCGATGGGCCAGCGGGACCTCGGTGATCCAGGGCACCTCAGGTGCCCCGCAGCGCCTCGGCCAGCTCGCCGGCCGCGTAGGTCAGCACGAGGTCCGCACCCGCGCGCAGGATGCTCGTGACCGCTTCGAGCATGGCCGCATCGCCGTCGAGCCAGCCGCGCTCGGCCGCAGCGCGGATCATGGCGTACTCGCCGGACACCTGGTAGGCAGCGACGGGTAGGTCGAACCGGGCGCGGACATCGCTGATGACGTCCAACGCGGGCAGCGCGGGCTTGACCATCACGACGTCGGCGCCCTCGGCCACGTCGAGCCCGACCTCACGCATCGCCTCGCGCCGGTTGCCGGGATCCTGCTGGTAGCTGCGCCGGTCGCCGGAGCTCATGGCGGACTCGGCGGCCTCGCGGAACGGTCCGTAGAAGCTCGAGGCGTACTTGGCGGCGTAGGCCACGATCGCGACGTCCTCGAGGCCGTTGGCGTCCAGGCCCTGCCGGATCGCGGCGACCTGCCCGTCCATCATCCCGCTGGGCGCGACCACGTCGCAGCCGGCCTCGCCGTAGGCCAGCGACGCCTTGACGTAGCCCTCGACGGCCCGGTCGTTGCCCACCGAGCCGTCGTCCAGCAGCGGCCCGCAGTGGCCGTGGTCGGTGTACTCGCACGAGCACACGTCGGCCCACAGCGCCACCTGGTCACCGAGGTCGTCGCGGATCACCCTGGCGGCGGTCGGCACCGGCCCCCTGGGGTCCCACCCGGCGGAGCCGACCGCGTCCTTGACCTCGGGGATGCCGAACAGGATGAGGCTGCTCACGCCGAGCCCGTACAGCCGCTTGGCCTCGACCCGGACGCTGTCCACCGTGTGCTGCCACACGCCCGGCATCGAGCCGATCGGCGCCGGATCGGTCAGTCCCTGCTTGACGAACAGGGGCGCCACGAGCTGCGCCGGGTCCAGCCGGGTCTCGCGGAACGCACGCCGCAGGGCAGGCGTCCGGCGCAGCCGGCGCAGGCGGGTCTCGGGGAAGCTCATCGCTGCCCAGCGTACGCACCCTCGAGCCCATCGAGATCGAGTGTGCTCGTCACCGCCATATATCGCAGGAACGGGCACACTCGATGCGGTCACAGGGTGCGCACCCCAGCGTTCTCGGTGATGCTCGCCATCGCCAAGCCAACGACGGTGGCCCTCCTCGCCACCCGCGGCCGCGCTGAGCCCGGGGATCGCCTGCTCGATCGTCGTGACGACCTCGGCCTGGCGCCCCGCTGTTCGTCGATGAGCACGCAGCCAGCCATGGACAGCGCCAGCAACAGGAGCGGGAGGAAGCCCATCGCCGCCGCGAGCTGGTTGCCCGCGTCCGCCTTGTAGGCATCCTGGGCGCGCAGCCCGGTCCCTGCGACGGGCACGCCGGACAGCCCGTCCTTGTTCGCTACGTGCCACCTCCGAGGTGCAGGCTACGGGTCGCCGATCGTGGGTGGCCTTCCTGCGACCGTCCGGAGAACGGCACGTCGACCGGTGCGCACCTACCGGTCCAACCCGGCCGCGAACCACGTCATGGGCGAGATCATCTCACCCATGATCCACCGAAAACGTTGACACCGACCCCCCCCCCCGGTGCATGGTCTGAACTGATGAGGTGCACGACCGAACGGTCGTTTGAACGGCACGAGGGGTGCCAGAAGGGGAGAGGATGAACGTTCGCGAGCGAATCCGCTGGATCATGGTGACCAGTGCGTGCTTCGGATTCTTGATCAGCGCCTGCGGCGCGTTCGGCAGCGACACCGTACAAGGCGTGTTGACGATCCACCTGTCCCCCGAGGTCCCAACGCCGGTGAGTACGACGCGCCCGGTGGACAAGAGCTCCAAGGGGACTTCACGATCAACGGTGTCACGATCCAGAACCCGGACGGCCCAGAGCTCATCGGTGACCGGGACATCCGCTACAAAGTCCGCTTCGACATCATCGACCCGCAGAGCCTCACATGCTGCGCAATCCGCAATCCGTGGGGCGACGAGTGGACCCCATGGGTCTGCCAGCTATGCCAAGCCGATGTGAACCCGTACGGTGAGCCGCATCTGTTCTTGCCGGGATCCTTCGCAGCGCAAGGCAGCGTGGTGCAATGCGCGTTCTCGAACGGCGGATGTGACGTCGACTTCAACACGGCAACAAGACCTTTCCGAGTCTGCGGCGATGTGCTGAACCCATGTATCGAAGACCTCATCTGAAACTGACCTCATGGCTGGACACGATCGGTGTCGTGCCAGCCGATTGCAACAAGGCAGGGTGAAGTTCGCGTGATCGGTCGCTCGTGTTGGCGCGTGTGTCCCCATTCATCGCTCGCAGTGATGGCGTCGATGGTGCTGGTGGTAGCGTGCGGGCGACCGGCCGACATCGAGTTGCCGACCTCTGGCGCCTCACACCCGGCGACCGACTCAGATTCCGAAGGTCGGACCTCGCCGCCGAGCCCTGTCCCTGACGCCGCAGAGCCGTCGAGTGCCGACACCACAGAACCTACTGTCCTGACAACGGCGCCTGCTGTCGAAAGTTGGGATGCTCGCTACAAGGCCGACGGTCACATCATCGTCGGAACAACGCGGTTCGCGTCCCCTGAAAGCTTCGATCTGACACTGCTCGACGACTTGACGCTGGACCTGACTGGCGTTCGGTACGAGCAAGGGCGGCCCGCGCACATCATGGCCATGCAGCTTCTCCTGACCGACCGCGGCGGCACGGGCGTGCGTCACATCTGGGTGTCGCCCCCTCGTGAGGGCGGCTCCACAACCTACGGGCTGCCACTGGACGGCGTTCTTCCCTTCCGGTCGCTGGCCGTTGGCCAGCTTGCGGAGGCGTCGGTTCTCGACGGTGAGGGACACGTGAGGGTGCGACGGCCCGCGGATGGCCGGTGGCAGATCGAGGTACTCGGGGAGGGTGACTTCGAGTTGACGCTCGACTTAGCAGCGGACCCGGCTGATCCTCCATGGGAGCGCCTCGTCATCGAGATCAGCGGTAACGCGCCGCAAGGGCGTGTGTCAGGATCCCTCAGGCTCGTACGCATCGACGGCTAGGCGCGGCTAGCGCTTCGACTCGGGCGAACTACGGCCCGTGCCGATCCGGATCGTGATCGGTGGCCGTGCGCACCAGGGCGTCGACCAGGCCGTCCAGGTCGTGGGGATCGGCCTCCGCGGCGACCTCCAGACCCAGCTCGCGCGCGGTCGCGGACGTCACCGGGCCGATGCTCACCACCCTCCCCGACCAGGGCCGGCCGCCGATGAGCTCGACGAAGTTGCGGACCGTGGACGACGATGCGAACGCCAGCAGGTCGAGGTCGCCGTCGGCCAGCCGCTGGACCACGCCGGCCGGCAGGTCCGCCGGGCGGCGCGTCACGTACGCGCTGACCTCGACCGGATCCCAGCCCTTGGCCCGCAGGCCGTCGGGCAGGGACGCGGTTGCGAGGTCGGCCCGGGGCAGCAGGACCCGCCCCGAGCCGGTCGGGAACGCCTGGGCCAGCGCGTCCGTCGTCGCGGTGTCGGGCACCAGGTCGGGCACGATCCGCAGCTCGTCCCACAGGGCGGCGGCCGTGCCGGGACCCACGACGGCGACCGTGCCGACCTGCGCGAGCGCCCGCGCGTCGAGCTGCACACGAGCCAGCGCCCGGGCGACCGCCCGCACCCCGTTCGGGGACGTGAGGCACACCGCGGCGAAGCCGCCGTCCGCGAGCTCGCGCAGCGCGGCGTCCAGCGCATCGGCATCGCCGGGACCGATCGCGATGGTCGGCGCCTCGACCGGCTCACCGCCCAGCGCCCGGATCCGGGCCGACAGCAGCGACGCCTGCTCGCGGGTGCGCGGGACCAGGACGCTCACACCCTGCAGCGGCCGGCGGCTGCGCCAGTTCAGCTCCTCGCCGAGGCTGGCGACGTCCCCGACGACCGTGACCGCCGGCGAGCGCAGCCCGGCACGCTCGACCGCGTCGGCGATGGTGGCCAGGCTCGCGCGGATCGACGCCTGCCGGGGTGTGGTTCCCCAGCCCACGACCGCCGCCGGGGTCCCGGGATCGCGCCCGTGGGCGATGAGCTGGGTCGCGATGTCGCGCAGGTGGCTGACCCCCATGAGGAACAGCAGCGTCCCCGGGAAGCGTCCCAGGGTCGTGTAGTCGACGTGGCCACCGCGCTTGGAGGGGTCTTCGTGCCCGGTGACGACCGCGAACCCGGCCGACAGGCCGCGGTGGGTGACCGGGATCCCGGCGGCACCCGGGACGGCCACCGCCGAGGTGACGCCGTGCACGACCTCGAACGGGATGCCTGCCAGGTACATCGCCTCGGCCTCCTCACCGCCCCGACCGAACACGAACGGGTCCCCGCCCTTCAACCGCACGACCGCCTTGCCGTCGGCCGCCGCCCCGGCCATCAGCGCATCGACCTCGCCGCGCGTCAGCCCCTGCTCGCCCACGCGCTTGCCGACCAGCGTCACCTCGGCGTGGTCGGGGACGAGCGCCAGCGCCTCGGGCGGCGACAGGCGGTCGTGCAGGACGACGTCGCAGGTGGACAGCAGCACCGCTGCGCGCAGCGTCAGCAGGCCCGGATCGCCCGGGCCGCCGCCCACGAGGTAGACCGTGCCGGGCTGCGCCGGCAGCCCCCCCAAGCCGCGGAACCAGCCGAGCACCTCGTGCAAATCGGGCGCTGCCACGGTCACGCCCCTCCGTGGGTCGCCTGCTGCCGAGCGCGCAGCAGCCGGTGCACGATGCGGTCGCCGCCGTCATCGAGGAGCTGCAGCGCCAGTGCCTGGGCGAGCTTCTCGGGCTCGGTCTCCGCCGCCTGCGCCGACGCCCGCAGCATGCGCGTGCCGCCGGGGTCGCTGAGCATCCCGAGCAGCTCCATCCTCCGGGCGCCCCCGGGCCCCGCGCCCAGCAGCTCGGCGTGCGCCCCGATCGGTGCCGTACAGCCACCCTGGAGCATCTGGAGGAACACGCGCTCCGCCGTCACGCAGCGGGCGGTGTCGCGGTCATCGATGGCCGCGAGCGCCTCGATGGTGGCATCGTCATCGGCCCGGCACTCGACCGCGAGGGCACCCTGGGCCGGCGCGTGCAGCATCTCGCCGTGCTCCAGCGGGACCGCTCCGAGCCGCAGCTCGATCTGCTCCCCCAGCCGCAGCACGCCAGCGGTCGCCACCACCACCGCGTCGAGCTCGCCATCGGCCACCCGGCGCAGCCGGGTCTCGAGGTTGCCACGCAGCGGCTGGACCAGCAGGTCGCGCCGGGCCTTCTGAAGCTGCGCCTGCCGACGTGCCGAGGACGTGCCCACGGTTGCGTCACGCGGCAGCTCCGCCAACCGGTGGCCCGCGCGGGTCACCAGCAGGTCGCGCGGGTCCACCCGGGGCGGGACCGCACCGATCGTCAGCCCGGCGACCGGATCGGTCGGCAGGTCCTTGTACGAGTGCACCGCGAGGTCGGCCTCACCCGACAGCACCGCTCCGCGGATGCGGTCGACGAACAGCCCCTTGGTGTCGAAGGCCTCGACGGCGCGGTCGGGGTGGTCGTCGCCCGAGGTCGTCATCGGCACCAGCTCGGCCGGCCGGCCCGTTGCGGCCGCCAGCGCGTCGGCCACGTGCCCGGCCTGGGTGCGCGCGAGGACGCTGCGCCGTGTGGCGACGCGCCACGGTGAGGACGGGGAGCTCAAGCCCTACTCGTCGAGGTCGAACAGCTCGCGCAGCGCCTGGGCGTAGTGCTCGGCCCCGCCGCCGTGGGCCAGCTCCTTCAGCCGCACGGTCGGCTGGTGCAGCAGCTTGTTCACGATGCCCTGTGCCAGCGCCTCGACGGCCTGCCGCTGCCTGGCGTCGAGCGTGGCGAGCCGGGACGCCAACCGCTCGAACTCGTCACGCCGGACCTGGTCTGCCCGCTCGCGCAGCGCACGCACGGTGGGTTCGACCTGGACGGCCCGGGTCCACGCGTCGAAGCGGTCCGCCTCGTCCTCGACGATGGCGTGCGCCCGTTCCAGCACGTCCGCCCCGACCGTCGAGCGAACGGCGTCCCGGACGGTGCCGACATCGATGACCTCAGCGCCCGCGAGCCCGGCCACGGCCGGCTCGACGTTGCGGGGCATCGCCAGATCGACCAGTACCAGGGGTCGGTCACCACGATGGAGCAGGGCGGCCCGCACCAGCTCGAGGTCGAGCACCGGGACCGCTGCGCCGGTCGTGCACACCACCAGGTCGGCCGCCGCGACGGAGGCCGTCAGCTCGCCGTCGGGCACGACCTCTGCCTGCACGCGGGACGCCAGCCGGCGCGCCTTGTCGTCGCTGCGGTTCCAGACCAGTATCCGCTCGATCGGCTCGCCGGCCAGCCGGTCCCCGGTCAACCCGCCGATCTTGCCGGCACCCACGATCAGGACCGTGCGCCCGGCCAGGCCGTCGTCCCACCGCCGGCTCGCCGCGTCCAGCGCCACGTCGACCATCGAGGACGCGCCCGAGGTGATCGCGGTCTCGTTGCGGACCCGGCGTCCCACGCGGATGGCCTCGCGGAACAGCTTCTGCAGGACGCGGCGGCTCACGCCCTCCTCGCGGGCGAACTCGGCGGCCTGCTTGACCTGCAGCGCGATCTGACGCTCGCCGACGATCATCGAGTCGAGCCCTGCGGCGACCTCGAAGAGGTGAGCGGCAGCGCGGTCGTCGTAGCGGGTGTAGACGGCCGGATCGAGTTCGTACGGATCGATGTCCGCACGGGCGGCCAGCCAACCACGGAGCTCCTGCAGCCCCGGGTGGAAGCGCGCCACGTGCGCGTAGACCTCCATCCGGTTGCAGGTCGACACCACCACCGCCTCGAGCACGTGGTCCAGCTCGACCAGCGAGACCTGGGCCTTGCCGAGTTCCTCCGCCGGCACCGCGACCCGCTCGAGCAGCCACAGCGGTGCGCTGCGGTGGTTCAGGCCGAGGACGATGACGGACATGCCCGGGTGGACCGATCGTTGCGGGAGCGTGGCAGGGGCACGCGATCGCGGGATCAACAGGTGGCCCCGCCGCTCGCTCAGCGTACCGCGTGACCCGGTCGCACCTGGCCGCGCGCCGGCTCGACCCTGCGGGGACTGCGACACCGCCTCAGGAATGCTCGCCCACGCGCCGGGGGATCCCGGCGGCGTCCACCTGCTCGTAGAACGCCAGGATCTGCAGCTCGGTGGACAGGTCCACCTTGCGCACGGTGACGCCGTCGGGGACCTGCAGGTGGGCGGGGGCGAAGTTCAGGATCGCGCCGACCCCGGCGTCGACCAGCGCCTCCGCGACCCCCTGGGCAGCGTCGGCGGGAACCGCCAGCACCGCGATCGACACGTCGTCGTCGCGGACGACGGCGCGCAGGTCGTCGATGTTGCGGATGACGTGACCCGCCACCCGCTCACCGATCGTGCGGGGGTCCGCGTCGAACAGCGCCACGACCCGGAAGCCGCGGTCATGGAAGCCGGCGTAGCTGGCCAGCGCGCGTCCCAGGTTGCCCAGGCCGATGATGACGACGTTGCGCTCGCTCGTCAGACCCAGCACGCCGGAGATTTCGTCGACGAGGTCGACCACGGGATAGCCCACGCCGCGGGTGCCGTACGTGCCGAGGTAGGACAGGTCCTTGCGCACGTTGGCGGAATTG